>ODAK010003839.1_pt1 | contig 15520 bp, 13 predicted proteins | sample 1539591 | NCBI WGS metagenome assembly ODAK01 (sample SAMEA3539303, study PRJEB22396) | soil metagenome | biome: tundra; feature: field; material: soil | place: USA | collected 2010-05 | depth 0.15 m | reverse complement strand
GCTCTTCGCGCGACTAAGAGATCCCCAGGGTTGGTTTGTGTTCGGCGCGATTTATTCGGCGATCGGATGGGCGCTCTTCGCCTATGACCTGCGGTTGCTGCGCGCGCGCGAACAGGACAGCCCGGGCGTCGCCAGCAACCACCTCTATGCATTGGTGACGCGAGATCAGTTGCGGAATGTCCGCATTCTTCTCCCCGCCGTTGTTTGCTTGAACGTCGCCTGCGCAGTCTGCATCCACGTTCGTCCCGAATTTTTTCTCGCGCATAACGCACATGTCTGGCTCGGCATCGGTCAGTTGCTCGTTTTCTCCATCTATTTGCTTTATGTCGTGCGCTTTTTCGCACAGCTCGCGCCGCTAATCGTGGAAGCCCGCCGCGAATGGCGCGAGCACGCCGGCGAGTAACTGCTTTCTTCGCTAGATAGGGCGACCGAAGCGGCGGATTTGGCCAGCGAGACGCGACGAACTATTCGACCCAATCTTATACCGCGTAAAATCGATTACGGTCGAGGCGCGTCTCCGCCAAGTGAATCGAAATAAAGCAGCACAAACGCGATCCCAAGCAAAGGGTGCACGACCGCTTGCAATAAACCGAGTACAAGACGCAGCAAGTCCAATCCCGCCGGCTTTGAGTTCGCGCTCAGCGATTGCAACAATGCCTGCGGATCTTGCGCTGTCATCGCTTCATGAAAATAACTCTGCATCATCGACCACTCCGGCCCGATGCTAAGCACGAGAACAAAGCCAAACCACAACGAGGCCAAAAAAGTTCCCCGCCATGACGGACGTTGAAACCACGGAAGATTGCGCCCGCTCCGCGCGAGTTCTTTGCTCCGACGCAACACGCCCGGAATATCCGATTGCGCGAGGACAGAGAATTGCTGCCAAAACAGAACGTTAATGAACCAGCGTCCGAACATCCAAACTTGCAATGCGAGCAGGGCCAGCGCGAGCAAGATCGTCAACAACGAGGCACCGACGAGAACCATGAGAAGGATGCCAAGCGCCAAGACCAATAACAAGAAGAACACGCCGTAAACCAAAAAACAAAGCAGCGCCACTCGCGGCCAAGACCTGAGTGCGCGCTGGAAAAGATCGAACATCGCGATCGGCCGATCGGCGGACAGTTCGCTCGTGAGAATCTGAATCCCGGCGATGTACACCGGCCACGCGGCCAGGCTTAACAGCAGCATCCCGAGGTTAAACATCGCCGCCAGTAAGGTCTGGAAATCCATTTCAGTGTTCGGAGAAGCCAAAGCTGTGCTGCTCAATTGCGCGCAAATGGATGGGACCACCACAATTGCCGTCAGACCCAGAAACTGCAGAAATCCTTTGCGATAAATCCGCAGGGTCTTGGCCAAGATTTCGGAGAAAGACTGGCGCCGGCCGACGCTTTCGGCGCTCGAAGTCGGCACCGGCGGCGGGAAAAGACCCGGAATTTTATCGGCGCTCGTCCAGAGATCGGAATCGACCGGACACACTTCATTCGCGGGAAGCACGCGGCCTTCGTTTTTCCATTCCTGCAGAGTTTCGAAATCGACAGGGCCGTATTCCCTGCCCTGCACACGAACGATCCATTCTTCCGGCATGCCGTGACTTAATCGCGATTCGGGAAAAAAACTAGCGCCTGGCAGTGCAGGAGAGGACAGGATTTTCGAAACGCGGGTTGCAGCTTCAGTTTTGAAATCCTTACAATCCAGTTAATCCTGTCTCCTTAAATGAAGTTGCTTCTCATCGACGGCCACTACTACGTCTATCGCTCCTTCTTTGCGATCCAGAATCTTTCCAATTCCAGGGGAGAACCGACCAATGCGATTTTTGGATTCACCAAGACGCTGCGATTGATGCTCAAACATTTGCAGCCGGAACTAGGCGCCGTCTTTTGGGATGAAGGTTTGCCGCAGAAACGGATGGAGTTGCAGCCCGCTTACAAAGAGACGCGCAAGGAAATGCCGCAGCCGATGATTCCGCAGCTCGATTTCATTCGGAAGCTAACTCCGTTGCTCGGTTTCAAGAACATCTCGCTCCCGAACACGGAAGCAGACGACCTGATGGGTTGCTACACCCTCGCCGCCGGCCAGCGCAAAATCGACGTCGTGCTCGCGACGAACGACAAGGACTTGTTCCAGCTCGTCGGCCCCTGCGTGAAGGTTTATACCACGGCCAAAGCCGATCTCGCGTCGCCGAAAGACGCGTTCGCGCTTCTCGGCGAAGCGGAAGTAACCGCCAAATGGGACATCGAACCAAAATTCATCGGCGATGTTCTCGCGATTGCCGGCGATTCGGTCGATAACATCCCGGGCGTAGGTATTGGCCGGAAAACGGCCGCCGCGCTGCTGCGCGAACACGGCGGATTGGATTCCCTGCTCGCCAACATCGACCAGGTGAAGAGTCAGCGCACGCGCGAGAAGCTGCTCAACGCCCGCGATCAAATCCTGCAAAACCGGAAAATGGTCGAACTCGATTGCGACACGAAGTTGCCGGTGCCGATCGACGATCTCCGCATAAAGCCGGATTATCCCCCGCTCATTACCGCTTTGGAAAAGTGCGAATTCAAATCGCTTCTGCAGGAAGTCCGGGAAGAGGCCGGACGCGCCGGCACGGGAATTCAATCGGAACTTGGCCTGTAGCGCGGTCTCCGACCGTCGCATCTATGAGTCTGGGCCGCCTCCCATCGGCAGAGAGACCACAGATACAAGATTTTCTCGTAAATAATTCGAACGGGCTTGGCATCCCACTGTCCAAATCATCAGGTTAAGGCGATTCGGGTAGTTGCACGTTTTCCGTATTTGTTGTTTCTCCTTGCGTGCGCTGCCCGAATCTTTTTTTTGCGGAATTCCGGCGGCCTAACTGCGATGTTGCCAGTCTGCGCCCCGTGTGATGTTTTCATAGGCGCGGCTTCCTATGAACGGCAACGACAATGCGTTTGGAATACGAGGCTTCCTCGTGGACGCCCCCGAATTTGGCGGGCTGCGGGGCAGTCGCAATGGCGCCATTATCGTTGAGAACGGCCGGATTCTGGCCGTGGGCGATTACGATAATCTGCGCCGTCTGCCTCAACCCCACCCCGTCAATTGGATCGATCGTGGCGCGGTCGCGATCTTCCCCGGGCTGATCGATTGCCATACGCACCTGCCGCAGTATTCCGCGGTCGCACGCGGCGAGAGTGAACTTCTTCCCTGGTTGCGCCAGAACATTTTCCCGGTCGAACGCGATTTCACCGGACCGAAGGCGCGTGAAGAAGCGCCGCAATTTTTCCACGCGCTCGCGCAAAATGGCACCACCACCGCGATGGTTTATGCCGCGATTTACGAAGACAGTTGCGAAATCGGTTTCGAAGCCGCCAAGGAAAGCGGGCTGCGCGTCATCCTTGGGAAAATGATGATGGATGTCGGCTCCTACGGCCAGTTGCAGCCGAAAAAAGTGTTGTCGGTTTCGTTGCTGGAAAGCGAACGGCTTTGCCGCAAATGGCATCGCTCCGAGGATGGCCGGCTGGAATACGCATTCAGTCCGCGGTTCGCCGTCACCTGCTCGGAAAAAATGATGCGCAGCGCGGCTGAACTGGCCGCGCGATTCGAAGCTTATCTTCAAACGCATCTCGCCGAAAACCGCGAGGAGATCGAAAAAGTTCATCACCTCTTCATGTCGGCCCGGGACTACACGCACGTTTACGAAACGTGTGGAATGCTGACGCCCAGAACCGTGCTCGGCCACTGCATTCATCTTAATCCGCGCGAGATCGCGGCCATCGCGGCGGCGCAATCCAGCGTCGCGCATTGCCCGAGCTCGAATCTTTTTCTCGGCAGCGGTTTGATAAAACTCGACCAGCTTTTGAAAGCCGGCATCGCCGTCGGTCTCGGTTCCGACGTAGCGGCTGGGCCTGAGCTCAATATGTGGCAGGTGATGCGCGCCGCCATCGAAGTGCAAAAAGCGCGGAGTGCTTACGAACCGAATCTGCGTCCGATACGCGCGAGCGAAGCGTTTTATCTCGGCACGCAAGGCGGCGCGCGCGCACTCGGCAAAGCCAAAATCATCGGGACGCTCGATGCCGGAAAGGAAGCAGACTTTGTCGTTGTCGATCTTGCGGCGCTGCTTCCCTATCAAAAAGATCGCCATTCGCTCAACGCGCTGTCTCCGGAAGACGTGCTCGCGCTTTGCATTTATCGCGGCGGTCCACATTCCACTTTGGAAACATACGTGCGCGGCCGATGCGTTTACCGCGCCGAACGAATCGCATGAGTGATCCCGTTCACGATCCGATTGCGATCGCGCTGCAAGAGGACATTGGTGAAGGCGATATCACCACGGAATCTTTTGTGGACGCCAGCGCCGTGGCTTCGGCAAAAATTGTGGCGCGCGAAAAAGCGATCGTCGCCGGAGCGAACACAGCCACGGAAGTTTTTCATCGGGTTGATAGCGCGACGCGCGTTCAGGTAATTCGCAACGACGGTTCCGAAATCGATGCCGGCGACACGATCATCGAGATTCACGGCCTGGCCTGGTCGATCCTTAAAGCGGAGCGGGTCGCGCTGAATTTTCTCCAGCGCTTGTGCGGAATCGCCACGCTCACCCGGCAATTTGTCGACGCGGTGGGTGAGCATCCCGCGAAAATCCTCGATACGCGAAAGACCACTCCAGGGCTTCGCGCTCTGGAGAAAGCGGCGGTCGTCGCTGGCGGAGGCCAGAACCATCGCTTCGGGCTCTACGACATGGTGCTTGTGAAAGACAATCACTTGGTGGCGGATGTCGGAATGAAAGCGCTCGCCGAAACAATTCGGCGCATCCGTGAGAAGCGGCCGGACGTTCGGATAGAAGTCGAGGCCGACAATCTCGAGCAAGTTCGCGCGTTTGTGGAAATGGGCGATATCGATCTTGTCCTACTCGATAACATGAAGCCGGCGCAAATTCGTGAAGCGCTCGCGCTGGGAAAAAACAGAATGAAATTTGAAGCGAGTGGCGGCGTTACCTTGAAAAACGTCCGGCGCATTGCCGCCACCGGCGTCGATTACATCTCGGTCGGTGCGCTCACACATTCGGCGCGCGCGATCGATCTTTCGCTGGAACTGACGCATGCCGGCACTTGACGCAGCAAAACTGCGCAGCGCGCTCGCTGATTACATCATCGGCCGCGAAATCGTTGTTCTCGAAGAAACAACTTCGACGAACGATTTCATTCTACAAATGGTGAGTCCCTCAACGCCCGAAGGCTTGGTCGTTTTCGCGGAGCATCAAACCGCCGGCCGCGGACAACGCGGCAACCATTGGGAGTCTGTGAGGCACAAAGGCCTTTGGCTTTCGATTCTTCTCCGGCCGAAGATCGAAATCGGTGAATCGGCGCGACTCACTGCGTGGACAGCGGAAACAGTTGCCAGCACCATCCAGGAACAATTTTCCCTGACCGCGAACGTTAAACCGCCCAATGACGTTTATGTCGATGGGCGAAAAGTGGCGGGCGTGCTTGTAGAAATGCGCGCGCAAAAGAACGCGCCGCACTTGGCGATTGCCGGAATTGGAATCAACGTGAACCATGCGCCGGAAGATTTTTCCGGCGAGATTCGATCTCGCGCCACCTCTCTGGCTATGGCGGCCAATCGCCAAGTGAATCGCGAGGAATTTGCCACCGCGCTTCTGCGTAATTTGGACCGGACTTATTGCGCGTCGTTCGGCTTATAGCTTTGCAGCGCGCGCAGCTTCTCGATCGCGCGGCCACTGTCGATCTGCTCTCTGGCCAGCGCGATTCCCTCGTTCATATCGCGCGCAATCCCGGCCACGACAAAGCCGCCTCCCGCGTTTGCCACCGCCATTTCGCGTTTCGCGCCTGTTATTTTTCCGGAAAGAACTCCTTCTAATGTAGCCGCATTCTCCAAGGCGGTTCCGCCAAGCAATTCTTCTATCCGGGCACGCGGCACGCCTAGCCACTGCGTATCGAGAATGGCGGAGGTTATTTTTCCATCTTGCAACTCGGCGATCGTGGTCGCGCCGCAGATGGAAATGTCGTCTATCCCGTTGGTATTTTCGGCCAGGCCGTGCACGATCCAGGCCCGTTCGCGGCCGAGCCGGCGCAATACGTCGGCGAAAAGGGTCGTCAATCGCGGCGCGAACACGCCAATCAATTGCCGTGGCGGACGCACCGGATTCAAGAGAGGCCCGAGCAAACTGAAAATCGTGCGGGAGTTTTGCCGGGTTAGCCGTTCCCGCATCTTCGCAATCTCGCGGAACGCGGGTTGATATTGCCGCGCAAAAACAAAGCCAAGCCCGAAGCGTTGCGCGCACTCCTTCAGTTCCTCGGGCGCGAGGTGAATAGGAACGCCAAGTTCTTCCAGAACATCCGCGCTGCCACACGATGAAGTAACGCCACGGTTCCCGTGCTTAAGCACAACGGCGCCGCCCGCCGCCAGAACAAACATGATTGTGGTCGAGACATTAAAGAGATTGAGGCCGTCCCCTCCCGTGCCGCACACATCGATCATCGGGCCGGGCAATTTGGCGGGATCAATCTTCGGATCGTCCGCGCGTTCCATGAAAAGCTCGACGAAACACGTGACTTCTTCAGCAGTTTCTCCTTTATCGTGAAGCGCCGCCAGAAAATCAGCCTTCAATTCGTCCGGGACCGCATCGGAAAGCAGCACGGGAACGAGGTAGCTGATATCTCCGTCAGTGAGGTCGCCGCCGTTGTGCAATTTGTCGATCAACGTTTTCACGATGAAAAAATCGCGTTCACGCGGCTTGAGGATTCATCTCGCGCAACCAATCGCGATAAATTTGCGGCGAAATTTCCGACGGCTTGATCTCGCTGCGGCCGCCCCAAAAAACATTCGTGTAGGAAACCGGAATGCCGCTCGATTGAAGATGTCGATCCATCGCCGCTTTGTGTTCGAGCAACAGTTGTTTGTCCGTGCCGTGCGCAACCGCCATGATGTTTACGTTCTTAAATTCCGGACCGGCTTCGCGCCAGTAGCAATGAGTCAAGATATGATGCCGGCCCACTTCGCCGCCCACTTCAATTTCGCGGCCGGCCGGAATCGCCCAATGGAAAAGCGCGTTGAATCGCGTAACGCGCACGCCGGCGGCGGAAGGTTTTACGTGCTCGAGGAAAGTTGAAAAACGGCCGATGATTTTTCGCGCGCTCAAATTTTCAGCCACTCGATAAAATTCGTCGAGCGTAACGCCTGCTTCACGCGCGCGCGCTGCCCAAGGCGTTGGCTGAATCTCTTCCGGCGTGAATTCCCGTTTAAGCGTGAGCAAAATGTTCCATTCCTCTTCGCTCAGATCGATAGCTTGCACGGGAATCATTTTCGCGGGCACGTCGGCTTTGCTTCCGGATTCAATCGTTTTGCGCCGAACGTGACCGACCCCGAGCGTGAAAATTCCTTTGGCCGGCATGAGCCGAAAATGTTCCGCACCGACCTTTTTTGCGAGCAGTTCGCCGTGTTGCTGGAGCGAAAATCCGCGCGGCACTTTCAACGTCGTCCAAAGTTTGTAATCCGATCCCGCCGTCGCCGTGTCGGTCGAGCGCAACACCACGTGACCGGAAAACGGGTCGTGCTGAAACATCCAATCGAATGCGCTGTCGATCTTGTCCGCCGGCACTTTCCACGCGACCAGCGCGCCATCGGCCAGATTGGTCGCGAGCAATGTCTGGCGGACACGCCGGATCGTTCCCGCGCGCAGCATGGCCGCGATGCGCGCCATGACAAGATCGACATCTACATCCGAGCGTCGCGCGATCTCCGCGAACGGTTCGCGGACGAAGCCTTCGATCTTGTCCTCGGAGATCGCCAGAATCTTCGCATTGATCGGATCGTCGTGTTCGACCGGCAGCATGTTTCTAAGTAACGCAATCGCGTGAGATTATCCAAGTCCTAGCTCAGAATTCGAAATTGGACGTTCGGCGTTGGGCGTTCGACGTTTTCTTCAAATTACATGATCAAGGCCATCTTTTTCGATGCCGTCGGGACGCTTTTTTACCTCACGAAGGGCGTTGGTGATCATTATGCGCTCGTTGCGGATGAGGTTGGTCTGAAACTCGATCCCGCCGCACTTGATCGCGCATTCTTCGCCGCTTGGGAAAAAATGCCATCCCGCGGCGCGATCGACGGCCCGCGCGAAAATGACGATAAAGATTGGTGGCGCGAACTGGTCGATCTTGTTCTCAATGATGTCGCGCCCTCATTGAATGAACTCGACCGCGACAACTTTTTCGAGATCGCCTACGAACATTTCGCCGAAGCCGGTGTGTGGGAAGCGTATCCGGAAGTCGCGGAAGTTCTGGAGAAGTTGGAGCCGCGATTTCAGCTCGCCGTCGTTTCCAATTTCGACGGACGCTTGCGCCTGATTCTCGAGCACCTCGGCATCTCGAAGTTCTTCAAGTATGTCTTTGTCTCCAGCGAAATCGGTGCGGACAAACCGGACCCGGAAATTTTTCGACGCGCGCTGAAATTTAGCGGTTTCGCAGCCGATCAGGTTCTGCACGCCGGCGACGATCCAGAGCGCGATTGGAAAGCAGCGACCGCTGCGGGATTGTCGATCTTCAAGCTGGATCGGCCGAAGAATTCCCTACGCGATCTGGTCGCTAAACTGTAGCGGCGGTCTATGACCGCCGAGTGTTGAGTTTCGGCGCTCGCAGAGGTCCGCTACAACCGGAGAATCTTGCAGCGAGGTTTGAACTGGATTACAAACCTTCCTCGCATGCGGGTTGGTAGCTCAATGGTAGAGCAGCGCCCTTTTAAGGCGTTGGTTCCGGGTTCAAGTCCCGGCCAACCCAAGCCCTCTGAAAGCAGATTTTCATTCGTAAAATAGGCGTTTTCATCGCCCGCGTATACTGACGGTAAGAAACGCCAAATACCGCTAAATTGCAGTTTTTATTGGCAGTAATTGGCAGTGCCGCACGCCACGCTCAATGTGGGATGCTTTGCGAGGGCTCCCACTAGAGACTTGCGACGGCTCGCGATGCAACGTCTGATGATAATTCGCGACTTAGTTCGACCGTATTCATACCACGGCTGCAGGGCTAGATCGTAGGACAAATGTCCTATATGAAACCCTGAACCGGAGACAACCTCATGGCTAAGTGTGCACATTGCGGAAATGACTACGACAAAACGTCGAGATTTTGAGCAAGATTTGGAGCGCCTTTGCCAAATACTGCCGAGCGACGGGCAGAACGTCGCTCGATGATGAGCGCGTAAATTAGACACGGAACCGAAATTAAAATCAGAGCTGAAAGGAATGTTTGTATGAAGAAATTACTAATCGGAACGTCTGCTGCCGGCGCTTTCCTTGCTGTTGTTAATGCCGCACTTGCCGCCGGCCACGGCGGCCACGGGGGCGGATTTGCGGGAAGTCCAGGTGCGGGTGGAGGACGTGCTTATACAGCAATAGCGCCGCGTTTTCCCGGAGTAGGTGCAGAACACTTTGCCGGTAGGCCTTACGGCGTCTTTCCAAGAGGCGGAATTACTCGGTATCCTTCAACAGGGATATCTTCGCGACCGAATATCACGACCGGCAAGCAGCCCAGCCAACGCCTGGGCGGCTGGTCGCACAACAAGCAGACGGGCAAAAGCAGGCTCGATCCTCAGACGGCGGCGAAATTGCACAATTGGAGCGGCAAACGTGACAACTCTGCCCAAGCTAACCAAGAACATCGCGAACATAAGCTTCACCATCATGATCGCGATTGGTGGCGACACCGTTGTGTATCGATCGTGTTTTTCGATGGGGGTTATTGGGGCTGGGAAGATGGCTGGTGGTTCCCGGCGTGGGGGTACGACCCTTACTATTCATATTATGCCTATGATGGTCCGATCTACGGCTACGGCGAACTACCTCCAGACCAAGTAGTGGCCGATGTACAAGGTGCGTTGCAACGGCTTGGTTATTACCAAGGCGCGATCGATGGCGTATTAGGATCGGCTACTCAGGAGGCGATCGAAAAGTACCAGCGGGACCGGCGCCTGCCGGTGACGGGTGGGATCGATCATCGAACGTTAGCGTCTATGGGATTCACGCAATAGCAATACATGTTCAATTGAAAGAAAGTCTTCCTAACTGCGTTATCTTGTAGCGATAGGGATTACTCCCAAATAGATCTGGGGCATAACCGACGGTTCAGCTCAAGTTCTCGTTGGCAAGAGTGATGGCGCTCTCCCCGGTGTTGAAATTGAGGAACACGAATGGCGACGCGATGAAGACCCATGAAATGTGTGTCTGAATCAAGCGCCCCCGTGGCCGGTGCGGGGACGATGACGCCGATTGCAGAAGTGCGCTTAAACGGTCGTCGCCCCATGATGAGGCTTTTATGCGGTGCGGTGAAATCGACAAAGCGGCGGCAGGATGGTAGTCGAGTTAGCTTGAGCCCTGACTTCTCGTGAGCACGGTCATTCTGGAAACCAAAACCCTGACTCGCCGCTTCGGCGCTTTTATAGCGGTTGACGCATTAACCCTTTCGGTCAACGCCGGTGAGATCTTCGGCTTGCTCGGCTCCAACGGGGCTGGCAAGACCACTACGATCAAGATGCTTACCACATTGTTGCCGCCCTCCTCGGGCGAGGCGCGTGTGGCCGGTTTCTCCATAATCACGCAAGCGGTCGGTGTTCGCCGCGCCATTGGTTATGTGCCACAGGCGGTTTCGGTGGACGGTTCGCTCACCGGTTACGAGAACCTTCTCATCTTCGCCAAACTCTACGACTTGCCACGCCGCGAACAGAAGGGGCGCATCCGGGAGGCATTGGAATTTATGGGCCTGACCGCCGACGGCGGGCGTCTTGTGAGCGAGTACTCTGGCGGCATGGTCCGCCGCCTGGAAATCGCCCTGTCCGCACTGCATCGGCCGCAGGTCCTCTTCCTCGATGAGCCGACCGTTGGGCTGGACCCGATTGCGCGCGATGCCGTTTGGAAACATCTCGTTGATCTGCGGGCTAACCACGGCACGACCCTGTTCTTCACCACCCATTATCTGGAGGAGGCGGAGAGCTATTGTGATCGCATGGCAATCATGCATCTGGGCAAGGTGGCTGCGCTCGGCACTTGCAAAGAACTCGAGGCCTCGTTTGGCGTTGGCGGCCACACGTTGAACGAGGTCTTCACTCACTATGCCGGCACCATCCTCGATTCCGGCGGGAACTTTCGCGGCGTATCCGCCGAGCGCGCTACAGCCCAGCGACTTGGCTAGACGAACCGTATGACCGCCTCTTTCATCCAGCCTCTAACCGGATTCGTCGAGAAGACGTTCGTCATCACCGAGTTTGAGTTGCGAAAGCTGCGGCACGATTTCACGGAGCTCATCACCCGCGCCCTGCAGCCCGCGCTTTGGCTGCTTATCTTCGGGCAAGTGTTCTCCCGCAGCGGGGCGATGCACACGGGCAACATTCCCTATCTGGACTTCATTGCTCCCGGCATCCTGGCGCAAAGCGTTCTCTTCGTGGCCATATTTTACGGCATCAATGTCATCTGGGAGCGCGACCTCGGCATTGTGCAGAAATTCCTCGCCAGCCCAACTCCGCGCGCGGCCCTTGTGCTCGGCAAAGGCTTTTCCGCTGGCATCCGCACCTTGTCGCAGACCGCCATCGTTTATTGTCTCTCGCTGCTGCTCGGAGTGAAGCTGAACTGGAGTCCGCTTGCGCTCCTCAACGTGCTGGTCACCGTCGTCCTTGCTGCAACGCTCTTCTCAACGTTTTCGCTCATCATCGCATCCATTGTGAAGACACGTGAACGATTCATGGGCGTCGGACAGGTGCTCACTATGCCCCTGTTCTTTGCCAGCAACGCCATATACCCTACCTCCATCATGCCCGGTTGGCTGAAGACCGTGTCTCATCTCAATCCGCTGACCTACGTCGTCGATGCCCTGCGCACTTTCATGCTTGCCGGCAGCCCAAGCACTTTTGGTCTGACTCACGACTATGCTGTTATCCTGCTGACCTCGGCCATCCTGGTCTTAATTGGCGCGCGCTTGTATCCCCGCCTCGCATTGTAAAGCGTAAGTTGGAAACAGTTATCATAATCAGAATACTCCAGGCCTCTTCCCTCCCCAAAATGCGATTCGAAACCAAAGCTTGTTGCACCCTGCGTTCGCCCGTAGATTTCTCGCCTAACCCCGGCGGCACGCCCTCCATTCCCAGCCGTCGGCATGCCGATGAACTCGTCCCCAAAAATCAAACTTCCCAGCAAGCCGTTGAGTGTACTTGACGTCATCAACACGCGCTGCTCCGTCCGCCGCTACGCGCCTGACAAACTCGACCGAGCCACGGTCCAGGCATTGCTGGATGCCGCGGTGCGCGCTCCCACCGCCATCCATGCGGAGCCTTGGGCTTTCGTCGTTATCCAGGACACGCAGCTGCTGCGCCAGGTATCGGACGTCGCCAAGGCGATATTCGTCGAAGAAGGGCATCATGACCTCGACCGGGGCGGGCATGCGCTGGATATGTTCCAGCAGCCCGAATTCAACATCTTCTACGACTCCAGTACGCTGATCGTCATCTGTGGCAAAGCTACAGGGCCATTCGTCGCAGCAGATTGCTGGCTCGCAGCGGAGAACCTCATGCTCGCGGCCTGCGCACTCGGGCTGGGAACCTGCGTGATCGGCTCCGCGGTGGGCGGGCTGAACACGCCGGAGCTAAAAGCGCGGCTCGGGATAACAGAGGACATGATCGCCATCGCGCCGATCATCGTCGGCGTACCGGCGTGCGCAATAATCGCTTCACCTCGCAAGCCCCCACAGGTGCTGGCCTGGAGGTGAGGCCGCCCGTGGCAAAGCGAGCGTTGGCGTCGCGTGATGAACCCGAGCACTAGGCACGGGTGGGGTGACGTAATGGACAGCAGTGCAGACCATGGCAGAATCGCGCACCGCACCGCACGTCGTACAGTCCGCTGGTTCTCCTGGATCTTCGGCTTCGCGATGCTCGCCGCGGTCATCATCGCTGCGCTCCACTTCTCGGAGGAGCGAGAGCTCGTGCGCATCGCCGAGAGGGCCCAGCCATGGTGGCTGGGCATCGCGATCATTCTGCAAGCCGGGACCTATCTGGCGCAGGGTGAAACCTGGCGCGTAGTGACTCGAGCAGCTGGAATCGCCGTGCCATCGATTGTGGCCTTTAAGCTCAGTCTCGCAAAGCTCTTCATCGACCAGGCAATCCCATCCGGCGGCATTAGTGGGACGGTCGTCGTCGCCACGGCGCTCGAGCAACGCGGGGTTTCACGCGCCGTCGTTATGGCGTCTGTGGTTGTCAACATCGTCTCGTGCTATGCCGCGTACGTCGTGACCCTTGCTCTCGCGCTGCTTATCACGGTGGTGGGAGGCCACACCAACCGGCCCATGATCGCAGCCGCGATTTTCTTCATGGTATTCAGTGCCGTGCTGATCACGATCGCCCTCTTCCTCTCGGGGCGAAAGAGCGCGCCCAAGTGGCTCGGGCGCATTCCGCTGCTCAGGAACGGGCTTTCGCTTCTCGGCGAAGCGGATCCGACGCTCGCTCGTAGCCTCCCTCTCATCTTCAGAAGCGGCTTGTTTCAACTCGCTATCGTGCTGCTCGACGCGGCGACAGTCTGGATCCTCATCCGCTCACTCGGCGAGGTGGCGTCCCCTCCAGGCGTGTTCGCGAGTTTTATGGTGTCCAGTCTGCTTCGGACCATCGGCATCGTCCCGGGAGGCCTGGGTGTATTCGAAGCAGCGTCGGTCGTGACGTTAAAGCTCGTGGGGGTTCCCATCCCCGTGGCGCTAGCGGCCACGCTGTTGTTCCGAGGGCTCAGCTTCTGGCTGCCGATGGTGCCAGGCCTCGTCTTCGCTCGCGAGGCAAGGAAGACGACATGACGGCCGAAATGCCGGTCTTGCGAACAAGGCTAAGATACCGGAGGCCGCGAGAGCAAATGCGAGATTAATTAGTTTCTTCTTCTCTCCGCCGCTCCGCTTCTGCGAAGTCCTTTCTGCGACGCCTTGAAATGCGCGCGTCCTGTTTCGCTAATGGGCTGCAGGAGAAAGTTGCGAAGCTGCGCGGGCTTGATAGCTGCTGATTGCTTCTCAGCCAGACGCAGCAACACCGCTCTAATGGTATCGGCCACGTCGCGGTCAGTGGAGATTTTGATCAACTTCGGCGCTAGTTCCGATGGCGGCTCATAAGCAGCGCTCAGCCTGTCGAGATCCTCGAGGCGGGCGTCAGAGATTTCCCCGGCAGTCGCATTTCGCGCCCTGAGTCGGTTCGCGATCGCGTGGTAATCAGCCTCCAGTTCGATCACTTGGAAAGGAAGGTGGACTTTAGCACATTCGTCGCGCAATAAATCCCGACAAGCCCGACTCGAAAACGTGGCGTCCAAAACAACACCGCCATGACTTGGGACTACGGCGAGTCCGTTTTTCAACAGATTTTGGTAAGTCTCTTTCGTCATTTGCTCAGAGTAGACCTTGCCGCGCAGCTCCGGCGCGGTCCGTATCGTCAACGGCACGCCGCTCAGCGTTTTGCGAATCTGGTCAGAGGAAAAGATCGCCCAGTCCAATTCGCTCGCGAGTTGTCTCGCGACCGTGGTTTTGCCGGTGCCAATTCGACCCATGACAACCAGGAGCAAAGGCTCCGAGCCGCTGGTCGCATATCGCAAAGCGAGACGAAAATAACGCGCCGCTCGCTTCGTGTGCTCTTCGGACTGAGCGGCTCTTTTCGAAATCGCTTGAATGCTTTCCACTTTGCCGCGCACAAACGCGCGATAACACTTGTAGAAGTTCGCCAGCTTCAGCATCGCGGGGTCATGAAATGCGTGCGCAGCATTTCGGAGAAATAGGTTGCCCAGTTCGTGCTTCCCTTCGAAATCAAAGTCCATCGCCAGAAATGCGAGATCATTCGCGATGTCGATGAAGCGGAAGCGATCGTTAAACTCGATGCAATCGAAGATAGTCGTCGCTTCCGGAGTAATATGGACGTGATCGAGGTGCAAATCGCCGTGGCAATCGCGAATCCGGTGCTGCTGAATTCGTTCCCGAAATAATCTTTGGTTCGCGGCGTAGAAGTTGTTGGTGAAGTGCCGGATCGTTTCGAGAGCAAGAGGCGAAATGGTTTTGCCGATAAATTGTTCAGCCTGGGCAAAATTTTCGTCCGTACTGATTTTCAGTTTTCCCGCCTTACCCCATTGCTCGATTTCCGGATTAGGCACTTCAGACTCGTAAAATTGCTGCAAGCAAGCGATCACTCGATTAATCTCCGTATCTCCAGCCAGGCCCTTCGCGAGCAGCTCCCTCAAGAACCAGCCGTCTGGCAGTTCTCGCATCTTCAGACTGTACTCAGCGATTTTTCCTTCTGGTGCGAAAGAAAAATTGGCTCCGCTCTTATATATAGGGACTACTTCCAAGTAGGTATCCGGGCAGAGCCGCCGGTTCAGCTCGAGCTCTCGTTGGCAAAAGTGATGGCGCTTCTCCAGCGTACTGAAATCAAGGAATGCCAAGTTCACCGGCTTTTTCACCTTGAACACAAACGGCGACGCGATGAAGACCCATGAAATATGTGTCTCAATCAAGCGCACCCTTCCGGGCCGGTGCGGATAGGA
>ODAK010003838.1_pt1 | contig 15520 bp, 8 predicted proteins | sample 1539591 | NCBI WGS metagenome assembly ODAK01 (sample SAMEA3539303, study PRJEB22396) | soil metagenome | biome: tundra; feature: field; material: soil | place: USA | collected 2010-05 | depth 0.15 m | reverse complement strand
CCCGATTTTCGTCGGGGTAGCACAACGTTCATGGAAGCCGTGGCCTTGCCCTGGGTCGTTTTTGGACCTGTAGACTTGCGTGCATTGCGGCGATTTGACCGCGTTTTGTCTCTTTGTTGCCATACAGTTACCCGTTTTGAACGAACGAAGCCAATTTTGCGGGGGCGGGCGAGCTGCGCTCGCCATTGGAACGGCCCGGATACGGCATGCGCGCGGTCGTTCCGAATGAAGCCGGCGTAACGAACGCCGCTCGAAGCCGGGGCAGACGTCTGCACCGGAGTAGCTCGTTGTAGGTTTCGGCGACGGTGGCGGCGATCAGGGAATGGCCGGAACAGTACTTCGCCGTAAAGCGGAAACTGGTCCAGGCGTATGGGCTGGCGGAAGTCTGCGAGTACCAATCCGCCGCCGACTGAAGCGGCTCCGGATGGTTCGCGAAGTCGAGCATCTCGAACGGATAGGAACACTCATCTTCCGGCAGGAATTCCTGCATGGCTGTTTCGGCATCCGGATGGAGGCGCACGCGCTGTACGTCGTGCGCGCCAAGCGCGCATTCCAACCCCTGCCGGAACCGTCCGGCGTCGAGCGGGCCGCAGATGACGATGGCGCCACCCATGTTGTATTTCGTGGCGGTTCCGCGCAGGAGCGCATGGCTCAACGGATCAGCGGCCCTGGAACCGGAAGGCTCTCTTGAAATATTACCGGCGTGCCGTTTCGATAGACCTTGAGGAAAAGCCGCTTGTCATCCAGTTCGCCCCGTTCGTCGAACTTGTAACGGCCGTTGGCGCCCTCCCAGGGGTCCATGAACCGGATGGCATAGGACAGATCGAGGGGGTTGGCGGAACCTGTGGCTTGGACCGCTTTCGCCAGGATGCGCAAAGCGTCGTAGCCTTGCGCGGCCCACGTATCGGGGTTCCGCGCATACCGCGCCCGGAACTTGCGGACGAATGCCTGGTTTTCAGGGCTCGGCGAGTCCCTGTCGTAAAGATCGAAGTACATCGCGCCCTCCTCCCCCGCGCCGGCTCTGGCGCGCATTTCGGGCGTATCGCTGAAGGCCCCGACGATATCCGTTTTGACGCCCACCGCGCGCGCCATCCGCAGAAAATCTCCCGCCAAAGGCTCCAGTCCCGCAAAGAAGATCATGTCGGCGTCGCTCCCCTTCAGTTCGTTGACCGGCATGCGGAAGTCAGCGCGTTCGCGGGCGTAAGACCATTGGTAGACCAATTGCGCGCCCAGGGCGTCCAGCGCGACGCGATACTGATAGGCCAGATCCTCTCCGTAGCCGCCCTCTTCCCAGATCACGGCGAATTTGCGGTGGCCGCTGTCCACCGCCAACTTCGCCAGCGCGCGCGCGATCTTATCGCTGGAAAGGATGGTGCGCACGATGTATTTGAGTCCGCGGCCAGTCATGGCAGTGTTGTTGGCGCCGACGATCAGATGCAGCAGCCGGCTGGACTCGTACATCATCGAAGCCTTGATGGCTTCGCTGTCGTCGTAGTAGCCGAGCATCGCGCTCATGTCCGGGGTGCCGGAGAATTCGATGGCGATTTGCTTGGCTTTTTCCCAGTCGAAATCGTCATTCCGCAGGACCAGGCGAACCGGGATGCCGCGGGCCAAGCCGCCGGCATTGATTTCCTCCCGCGCCAGTTGCAGACCGTCGGCCATCCCGTCCTGGTTCACCGCAAAGGGCCAGAAAACCCCTACCAGAATCTCTTTCGGCCGGTGGCGGAGCGCCCGGAATCTCCGTTCTCCCATCCTGTCGAAAGACCGCCATTGGGGCGACAGGATGTATACCAGCACTCCCGCCGACAACGCCAGTAGAAGCAGTTTTCGCATGCCTCACTGTCCCAATATGAGCGGCAGGCCGTTCTTGCCCGCACCGATCACCACGACTTTGGCGTTCGGCGACTTGGCCAGCTCCTGGGTTGCCAGAATCCCGTGCCAGGCGAGCACGGCAGGGTTCAGACTGCGGTTAACCGTATCATTGTAGATCCTGATTCCCTCGGACTCGATGCGCTTGCGGTCGGCCTCCTTGGCGGCGATCGACAGCCGGAAGACGTACCCTTGGTCCACCTGCTGCTGGGCCAGTTTGGTTTCGATGGCCTCGGAGATCCTGGTGGGCAGTGTCATGGCCTCAATCGGCACATCGTCCAGGGCGATGAACCGCGTTTCCAGGTGCGTCTTCGAGAGCATGCTGATGCGTTCCTGGATGGCCTTCTGCGTGGCGTAGATCTCCTCGGGCTTGTACTGTCCAAACACCATCCGCATCACGGATCGAATCTCCGGACGCACCACCACGTTTACGAAGTCCGGTCCCACGCGTTGGTGCAGCAACGGAAGGGTGTCTTTGTCGAGGTAGTAGCGCACCGAGTACCGCACACCAACGGTGAGGCCGTCCACGGTCAGCACGTTAATCGTATCGCTAAACTGCTGCCTGCGGACGTTGTAAATGTACATCTTGTTGAAAGGCAGGATCACGTGCACGCCCTCGCGGTACACGGTGTCGATCTGCGTGCCGCCGCCCAGGTACCGCCACAGCACGCCGAGTTCGCCGGGTTGGATCGCGATCACGATGCGGCCGAAGAAGAAGATCAAAAAGAAGAGCAGCAGAAACGCGATCAGGATCAGGTACGGGGCCTCGCGCCGGGCGAAGGCTTTCAATCGCCGGTATCGATTGGCGGCCCATTCACGAATCGATTTCACTTCGCACGCTCCCCAACAGGCAGCTTGGCGGCCGGCATGAGGCGCTGGCGCCGGCCCGTCGACTCGATCGTCTCCGGAATCGGCGCATTGGCGGTACCGGATGCCGCCGTCAACACGAGCGGCTTCCAGTCCGGTGCACGAGTCTCCCGCTGCAGGAACTCGACGATCCCCAAACGCAATACGAGCTGCATGTCAAATCGGGCGGAAATCGGCGGGTAAATGGCACCCGGAACCGGCCCTTGGCGCAGTGCATCAGACCTTTCGCGGCATCGCGCAATACAGAAACAGCAGGCTGATGATGGGGGTGACCACCATGGAGCAGAATAGAAAGCCCCAAAAGCCGATGCGCCGGTTCCGTCCCACGATGCCCGCCACCAGGCACAGCGCCAAGTATGCCAGTACAAGTTCCAGGACCATTGAGGCTTAGGCTGGGACCTCAGCTTTCTCTTGCGTCCCCATCGTCGTGGCCATCTTGCGGCCTTCCTCGAACTGCGCCTTGAAATACTCCCTGACTTCCTCCGGGTTGAGGTCGAGGAATGTGCCACCGGATTCGAAATGCTGGATGAACACCTTGCCCAGCGCCCAAGCCGTCGCGCCGGAGGTCAGCGCCATTGTAGCTCCGCCAACTATGCCCACCAGCGGAATCCCCTTCAACAGGGTGAGGGCCGCGCCGTACGAGATAGCGCCCGGGACAATGGAACCGATCAGGGAACCGACCACCGCCTTCCCGCGGTTTAACTGAAACGGAACGTCGTAGATTTTTGAGATCTCGGAGAGCATCTTCAGTTGCACGCCCGAAACCGCGACCATGTCCACCCACGGAAACGGGATCAGGCCGGCTCCCATGGACCACCACATGTAGTTCTTGACTGTTTTAAGGGCTTTCAGTTCGTTTTCGCCCACGACTGTCGACTCCTGGGCTTTCTGTTCTTTTTCGCTCACGACTGTTGACTCCTGGGCTTTCTGTTCTTTTTTGCTTACCACTGTTGACTCCTTTTTGGGCTGACAATCGATTTGGGCTTGCAATCGATATACGGTGATGTAGGCAATTTTGTATAAACCTCTCGGTTTTTTTTCGGGGGTACGGAACCACACCAAACCGGACGCAACCGGACGAACGCCGGCCCGGTGGGAAAATGCCGCCACAGTCCGCAACGGTGCATTCGCCGTTGCGATCGCAATGGTAATCGGTAACGCACTTAGTGTCCTGAGTTAGAAGTTCTAGATCACCCCCTCACCAAGGCAATCGCTCTGCTCGGCCGGTCGAGATCGGTGAGCTGGACGACTCCGGAATCTTTATGACTCACTATGGGTTTCGGCGTTTTTTTTGAGACGAATCGACAATCCAGGACACTATCGCAACAACCTACTTAGATGACGGAAACGAAAACCTGCCGTGCGGCTGGCACCGCGGGACTCTCCCTCATAGCGTTCTTTATCCTCCCCAACGCCGGATGCGGCAAGCAGGCGGCCCAGGGCGCCGCCCGGACGCCATCTCCGACTGTGGTGGTGGTGGTCGAAACCGCCGAGCGCCGGGACGTGCCGATCATGTTGGAACTGGCGGCCCGGACCGAGGCAGCCGCCACAGTGGAAGTCCGCGCCAACGTCGAGGGCCGGTTGATCGAGATGTCCTTTAAGGAAGGGAACATGGTCCAGAAAGGGCAACTGCTGTTTCGCATCGATCCGCGCCGGTATGAGGCCGCGGTGCAGGCGGCTGGAGCCGCCGTCGAAAAGGCGGAGGCGGATCTGGAAATGGCGCGGGAGCAGCAGCATTTGGTTAATGCGCAGTCCGGGTTGCGCCAGGCCGAAGCCGGATTATTGAAAGCCAATCAGGACGCAGAACGGCTGAAACCGCTGGCCGCGCGCAGGGCGGTGCCGGAACGGGACCTGGACGCTGCCATCGCAGCGCAGTCCTCCGCCGGGGCGGCGGTCGAGGACGCGCGCGCCACGGTGCGTACCACCACGGTGGGCGACCGCATGGGTCTCCGGCAGGCGCAGGCCAGCCTGACTGCGGCCCGGGCGGCGCTCGAAACGGCGGAGCTGGACCGCGAAGGGACGGCCATTCGCGCTCCGATCGGCGGTCTCATCGGCCGGGTGGAAGTCTCGGTGGGCAACTATGTGGGGCGCGGAGAGTCCAATCGGCTCGCTACCATTTCGCAGTTGGATCCGATCGATGTCGACTTCAATATGTCCGAAACGCACTACTTGTCCACCACCACCAGGGTCGTCGACCGCGCGGCACTGAACCGCATCGAATTGACTCTCGCCGACAACAGCGTGTACCCTTTCCGCGGCCGGTTTACGAACATCGGACGCGCCGTGGACGAGAAGACCGGCACCCTTCCGGTAGTAGCGCAATTCCCGAACGCCAAGGGCATTCTCCTGCCCGGGATGTCTGGGCGAGTGCGCATAGCCGGGGAGACCCGGGCGGACGCCGTGTTGGTTTCCGAACGGGCTCTGTTCGCCGCTCAGGGATCCAGGGCCGTGTACGTAGTTGCTCCCGGCAACAAGGCCGCCCTGCGCAGCGTCGTGACAGAGGGGAGCTATCAGGGCAAGAGCATTGTCACCAAGGGGCTCGGCGGCGGCGAAACGGTGATCGTCGAGGGAATCGCAAAAGTGCAGCCCGGACAATCGGTGACCGTCCAGACCGCTCAGGCCAGCCAGGACCGGTGAGTCTCATAATGGCCCGCTACTTCATTCATCGCCCGGTTCGCCCGGTTCTGGCAATTATTGTCTCGCTGGTCATCCCGATGCTGCTGCTAAGTGGCTGCATCGTCCCCCGCTACCGGCGGCCGGACGTTTCGGTTCCGCCGAGCTACCGCGGAGACGCCCAGGCGCCCGGCGTTCCGGGCGCGGCCGATAACGGCAAGACTGGCAGTCTCGGCGAACTCCGGTGGCAGGACCTGATCCACGACGAGGAGTTGCAAAAGCTGATCCGGGAGGCGCTGGCCCACAACTTCGACGCGCAGATTGCGGCCGCGCGCGTGTTGGAAGCCCGCGCTCAACTTACCATCGCGCGATCGGCCCGTCTCCCATCGGTGGCCGCACAGGCCGGTTACAACAATCTCCGGACCGCCGAAGACATCAGCGGCCCTCTGCCGGAGGGCGAGTCGGCCGACAGCGACTACACCAACCTCTCCGTCAGCCTGGGTTGGGAACTCGACCTCTGGGGACGAATCCGGAATACGAGCGCGGCCGCGCGGGCCAGCCTGCTTGCCAGTGTCGAAGCGCGGCGGGCGGTCCTCGAAACGCTGGTGAGCGGTGTGGCGGGCGCCTACTTCATGTTGCGCGACCTGGATCTGGAACTCGAAATCACGCAGCACGCGCTCAAGCTCCGCGAGGATTCGCTCGAGTTGGTTCAGCTTCGCGTGGATAACGGCTATTCCTCCGAGATCGATCTCCGCCAAGCCGAAGTGCTCGTGAAAAGCGCGCACACGGCGCTCACCGGCCTGGAGCTGCAGAACGAGCAGACCGAAAACCAGCTCGGTATCCTGCTCGGCCGGAATCCCGGACCGATTGTCCGCGGCCGATCGCTACTCGAACAAGGACTGGCCCCCAGGCTTCCTCCCGGCTTACCATCCACGCTGCTCGACCGCCGGCCCGACATTCGCGAGGCGGAGCAGCAACTAATCGGCGATCACGCCCTGGTGGCGGTGGCCAAAGCCGCGTTCTTCCCCACGATTTCGTTGACGGCGTCCACTGGGTTTGAGAGCATCGCTCTGCTCAACCTTCTCAAAGCCTCCAATGGCACATGGCTTTTCGCTCCCGCGGGAAATCTGCCGATCTTCAACGCCGGCGCCATCCGGGCCGGTGTGCGAATCGCCGAGGCGCGCCGCCAGGAGGCCCTGCTCGGCTACCAGCAGACCGTGCAACAGGCCTTCCGCGAAGTGGCGGACTCGCTGGCCGCCGGCCGGAAACTGGCCGAGCTGCGAACCCAACAGGAGGGGCTCGTCGAGAGCCTCCGCCAGGGGGTGGATCTCGCCGATCTCGGATACCGGGGCGGCGTCGCCAGCTACCTGGAATACCTCGATTCCGAACGCCAATTGCTCGACGCACAACTGCAGCTCGTTCAAATCCGCCGCCAGGAATTGACCAACGTCGTCACCCTGTATCGCTCCCTGGGCGGGGGGTGGCAGTGAGAACACTGGGCGCCGACCTGTGGCGCACGCTTCAGCGTGCCGCTGTCGGCTTCAGCCGACAGTTCCGCGCCCAGTGCGGAGTGCGTCGACGGCGAACTGAAGTTCGCCGCTGCACGCTAAAGCGTGCGCCACGAAGAGGATGCCCCATTGACGATTAGCCCGGCACGCAGCGTCGAATCTCTCGCCCGGATGAACTCTGCCGGGCCGGTCAGAGTCTGGCCCGCGTTGCGCATGCATGAATGTTTCCAAATTCTTGCGGACCGGCAGCCGGCGGCCCCAGCCATCATTTCCGAGCGCGGCACCCTTACCTACGCCGATCTGGACCAAAAGGCCAATGCCCTGGCCCACGCCCTGCTCGCGCACGGGGTTATGACGGAAGATGCCGTGGGCGTGCTCACCGAGCGTTCCGCGTTTTTGCCGCTGGCTTTTCTGGCGATCCTCAAGGCCGGCGGGGCTTATGTACCGATGGGCGCCGATCTGCCGCCCCAGCGCCTGGCCAATATGGCCGCTCAATCGGGCATGCGGCGCCTGATCGTCCTCGATGGCCTGGAGCCGCCCGCCGAATTGCTGGCCGCCCTGGCCGGCAATGCGGAAGAGATGACGCCCGCGATTTTCAGGCCCGAGGAATTGAACCGGGACGCCCTGGCTCGCGACGGCCGCAGGCCCAACCAGCCGGGCAAGACAACCGATCTCGTCGCCATCCTTTTCACCTCGGGGTCTACAGGACAGCCCAAGGGCGTCCTGCTCCAGCACGATGCCTGCATCAACATGGGGTACGGACATATTGGCGCCCAGGGCATCGTCCGGGACGACCGTCTGCTGGTGGCGGCGGCGCCCGGCTTCATCCTGGGTTTCCGCGAGTTGTGCCTTCCGCTTCTGGCGGGCGCCGCCTTCGTCCCGGCCTCGCGCGCGCTGCTGGACGATCCCGCCAGACTTCTTGACGCCATGTCCCGCCATCGCGTCACCGTCGCCATGTTCACGCCGTCCTACCTGCGCCTGTTCCAGGGAGCCGTGCCCGCCGGCCTGCGTTGCATCTTGACCGCCGGCGAACGCCCCAATGCCGACGACGCGCGGGCCTATGCGCGGAAGCTGGACTATTGGAACATCCAAGGGGCGACGGAGGTCTGCGGAACCTTCTGCATGTCGCGCGTGGACCCCCACGGCCACGGCCCGCTGCCCAGCGGGCGGCCCTTCACCAACACGGCAGTTTATCTGCTGGACGCCGACGGCCGGGAAGTCCCGCCGGGAGAGGCGGGGGAAATTCACGTGGTGGGCGTGGGTGTGGCTCGCGGCTATCTGAATCAGCCGGACTTGACCGCCGACCGCTTCGTCGAAACGCCCTACGGGCGGGCCTATCGCTCCAATGACCTGGGGCGCTGGAACGACGACGGGCAACTTGAATCCATGGGCCGCACCAATGACGTGGTCAAGGTTTCCGGACAATCCGTGTCGCTGGGCGAGATCGAACAGACCCTGTTGCGGCATGCCACGGTGAGAAATGCCGCCGCCATGCAGCATGAGGGGAAGTTGATCGCCTTCGTGGAAAGCAATGGGGCGGACCACGCCTCCCTGGAGGACTGGCGTGGCTTCCTGGCCAAGACCCTGCCCGGCTACATGTTGCCGTCCCAGGTGACGGCCATCGCCAGAATGCCCGTCAATTCGTACGGCAAGGTGGACCGGCAGGCTCTGCTCGCCCTGGCGGCGGCGGTCGACGGATCGCAGGCCCGGAATGGAGCGGACCGGGGCGCGCCCCCGCAGGACGAAGTGGAACGGCATATCGCGGAAGTGTGGGAAGAGATTCTGGGTATCCGCCCCATCCTGCGGGAAGACAACTTTTACGCCCTGGGCGGCACCAGCCTTCTGTCCATCGCGATCAGCCAACGCTTGCACGCCTTGGGCTACGCGGCCACGCCCCAGACCATCCTGGTCTCGAAGACGGTTGCCGCCCTGGCCGGAAAGATCGCCCTGGCATCGGAGCAGACGCCGATCCTTCCGGCTCCCGATCGACAGCAGGACGCCGCCACCGCGGGACAGGAAGATTTCTGGATCGCCTGGAAGCTGGGCCTGGGCGGGACCGGCTCGCAAATTACGCGGGTCCTGGCGGTGCGCGGGACGGTGCCCGAGCCGGCGCGCTGGCAATCGGCCTGGACTCGGCTGGTGGCGCGCCATGCCGCCTTGCGCACGGCTTTTTTTGCCGGCGCGGACGACAAGGTTCTCTGGCGCACAGTGGAGGCGGAGGAACTGGCGCCGGCCGTTCAGATCGGCCTCGACCATTGCGAGTCGCTGCAGGATGCCCGGGAGCGCATCGCCGCGCGCTCGAATGCGCCATTCCCGCTCACCGAACCGCCGCTGGCGCGGGCCGGCCTGGTGCAGGTGGCGGAGGGCGGGGGCGAAACGCTGTTCTGGTTCGCCATGCACCATGCGGTGGTCGACGGCTTGTCCGCGCGCATCGTGCAGGAAGAGATGCATGCTCTATTGTTGGGGCGCGCGCTGCCACCGGCCCCCAACGGCGTCGCGCAGGCCAGTCGGGCCGAACAGCAGTATCTAGCCTCCGGCCTTGCCGGGCGCGACCGCGCCTGGTGGCGGGACAAGCTGGACATCCTGACCACCGAGGGCGGCGCAGCCTTCCACGAATTCCTCGCGGACCATCGCCGTCCCGCCATTCCCAGCGGAGAATCCGTCGCCGCCATCGTCGAACGGCTGGATGCCGGCACCGTCGCCGCGCTGACCCGTTTGGCCCGGGCCCAGCAGGTGGGATTGCATGCCCTGCTGCTGACGCTTCTGGAGGCGGAGGCCAGACGGCGCGACGGCCGGCGAAACCTGATCGTCGGCACCGGCATCTCCGTCCGTCCGCCGGGGGCCGATCGGGCCGTGGGCTATTTCGTCAACCTGCTGCCCGTCATCTTGAACGGGGGCCACGCGCCGACGCTGGCCGCGCAAATACGCGCCACCCAAGCCAGCCTGACAGAGACCGTGGAGCATGGGGACTATCCCTCCGGTCTGATCTACCGGGAATTCCGTCAACGGCATCCGGATGCCCGGCCTCATGCGCGCGGTTCGCTGTTCGACATCGCCCTGACTGCCGTTCCGTCCCGCACCTGCGGCGATGCCGGCTCGGGGTTTTCGCTGACACCAAGGAAATTACCGGGGGAACTCTCCAGTCCCGCCGGCGGTCTGGATCTCGACTTTAGCCATGAGCCGGTCGAGGACCACGGCGGTGGCCTGGAACTGAAGCTGGTATGGAACCCGGACGTCTACAGCCGGACTACCGCGCAGGCATGGCTGAGTTCGTTCGCGGGCTGGGCGCGCTGGCTGGCCGAGGATATCGGCCGCGCCGATGCTCCCGTGCCTGCGCTTCTCCCCGAGGAAGCCCTGTGTCTGGCGCGATGGGAACGGGGACCGGCGGTCACACGTCCGCCGAAGCGCTTCCATGAACTCTTCGAGCGTACGGCCGACCAGTATCCGCAGCGGGCCGCCGTCGTCGCCGAAACCGGCGTCGAGAGCTATGCGGAGCTCGATCGCCGCGCCAACCGCATCGCCCGAACCCTGCTCGACCATGGCGTGGCCCGCGAGGAGCCGGTGGCCGTGCTCACGGAGTGTTCCGCCGATCTACCCGCGGCGGTGCTGGGCATTTGGAAGGCGGGAGCCGCGTATGTTCCCTTGGCTCTCGAACAGCCGCCGGAACGTCTGACTTTTATGGCCCGGGATTCGGGTGCAAAGACACTGATCGTCCTCGACGGGCATGCGGTGCCGCCAGCCCTGGCACAAGCGGTGAAGACAATCCTGCGTCCCGAAGCCTGGGAGCGAAACGCCTCGCATCCCGGGCGCCCGGAGATCGCCGGCACGCCCCAGGATCTGGCCTATATCATTTACACCTCGGGAACGACGGGGATGCCCAAAGGCGTCCTGATCCAGCACGACAGTCTGGTCAACGTCGCCTACATGAGCCGGGAGACGTTCGGCCTTACGCCCGAGGACCGCTTTTCCCTGGTCGCGACTCCGGGCTTCGACGCGTCCCTTTGGGAACTGGGCGGCGCGCTTCTGAATGGCATGGCGCTGGTGCCGGTGTCGCGGGCCTTGCGCGACGACCCCTGGGCCTTGAAGCAATGGTATAAGACGTACGGCGTGACGGTGGCCTTCCATGCCCCGTCCTACCTGCGCGTCAGCAAGCAGACGCCTTTCGAGGGAATGCGCGTCATGATCTGCGGTGGCGAGGCGCCGAACCATGACGATGCCAGGTGCCACGCCAATCATCTCGCATTCTTTAACGGCTATGGCCCGACCGAGACCTGCATCTTCGTCTGCGCGGAACAGATCTCAGCGCACCCTGACGCCAGCCGTCCGTTGCCGCTGGGACGGCCTTTGGCCAATACCGGCATTTCCATCCGCCGCGACAACGGCGACCCGGTACCGCCCGGCGTGGTGGGGGAAGTCTGGCTGAGCGGGACGGGCCTGGCGCGCGGCTATCTCAACAACCCGGATTTGACGGCCCAGCGATTCGTTGAGACGCGGGACGGGCGGTTCTATCGTTCGGGTGATCTGGGCCGCTGGACCGACGATGGCCAGTTGGAGCTTGCGGGACGCATCGACCACCAGGTCAAATTGCACGGGCAGCGCTTGGAACTGGGCGAGGTCGAACAGGCGCTGCGCTCCCATCCAGCCGTGGAGGAGGCCGTCACCGTACTGGAGGCGGCCGCGCAGGACACCAAAGTCCTGCGGGCGTTCGTCCGCCTGCGCTCCGGAGCCGCGATGCCCTCGGAGGATGAATGGCGCGGCTATCTCGGCGACCGATTGCCCGTGTACATGGTCCCAGCGTCGGTCACTGCCGTCGCCGCCATTCCCCTGAACGCTACCGGCAAGCTTGATCGGGAAGCCTTGTTGCTTGCTCCGCGGGAACAGACCGGCGCCGCCCCGAAAAGTCCGCCTGCGGGCGAGATGGAAACTCGGATCGCCGCCGTGTGGGGCGATCTGCTGGGGGCGCGCGTCTGGCGCGAGGACAATTTCTTCGCCCTGGGCGGCAACAGTCTGCTGGCCGTGACCATGGCGCATCGGCTGTCGCGCGACTTGGCGCGGCCGGTTGCCGCGCGCGAGCTATTCGCCGCCCCGACGCTGGCCGGCTTCGCCCAGCGGCTGGCGGAACTGCTGCGCACCGCACTCCCCGCCTGTGATGGCCAGGCCACGGCATCCGTCAAAAGCGATCTGGCGACCGAAGGCCAGCGGGAATTCCGCGTGGCCGAAGCGGCCGGTCTGGATACGCGCGCGTTCACCATCCCCCTGCTGCGTGTCGTCGAGGGCCCGATGCCGCCGCTCGACGGCTGGAACAAGGCCTGGGCGGGTCTGGTGGCGCGGCACGAGGCCTTGCGAACCTATTTCTATGAAGACGCGGAAGGCCGCCTGCGCCGGGCGGCCGTGCCGGCCCTGAAGCCAAGGCTGGAAACTGCGACCCAGCCCGACATGTCCTCGGCCCGGACCTTCGTGCGACAGCGCCAGGACGAGCCCTTCGACATGGGCGCGCTCCCGCTGTGGCGGGCCGGACTGGTCGAGGTGGCGGGCTCCGGCGAACACCTGTTCTGGCTGGCCCTGCATCACTCGCTGGGCGATGGCCGATCCATTGGGATCATCGTGGAGGAGTTAGGCGCGCTGCTGCGGGGCGAGCAACTTGCTCCGCTAACCAGCGATTTCGCGGAGTCGGCCGCCCGTGAGGAAGCCTATCTGGCCGGACCGGATTGCGCCGCGGACGCCCGCTATTGGAGCGACTTTTTGGCCCGGCAGCCCGACGCGGCGTTCGAAGAAGGACCATTGGATTTCGCGCGCTCCATCACCGCGAAAACGGGAAACCATCGTTTCGAGAGGCGTCTCGACGCCGCCACGACCGAGGGGCTGAAAGCAATCGCCCGGGAGCATGAGGCCAGCCTGCATGCGGTGTTGCTGACCCTGCTGGCGCTGGAAGCGCGGCGGCGTATGGGGCGTACGGACGTTGTCATCGGCACCACCGCCTCTATCCGGGAGACCGCCGGTGAAGACCAGGTGGTCGGCTACTACGTCAACATGCTGCCGCTCGCGTGCCACCTTTCGCGGGATGCCGCTTTCGGCGCCGCGCTGCGCGAGACGCAGCAAGCTCTGGCGGCGGCGCTGCAGCATGGGCGCTATCCCTTCGCGCGCATGTACCACGGTTTCTGGAGCAAGCGGCCTCAGCAGCGCCACCCCGCGCGCTATCCACTTTTCGATGTGGCGGTCACAGAAAATCCGGAACGCGGTTCGGGCCCGTGCCCGGCATCGCTTCGCCTGACGCGGCCTTCCGCACTCGCGGATGGGGGCGCTGGAACCGTGGGCTACGAACTTACCGACGCCTCGCCCGGACCGGACATGGTTCTGATCCACGAAGCCCTGGCCGACGGCGGGTTGCTGCTGCTATGGCACGTGAATGCCGCTCTCTACACTCGGGAGACGGCAAGCTGCTGGTTCGACGGCCTGCGCGGTTGGGCGGCGTGGCTGGCGGAGGACCGTGGGCGGGCGCAGGAGGCTCTGCCTTCCCTACTGCCGCGCGAGGCGGCGGTGCTGGACGGCTGGGGGCAGGGCGCGCAAGTGGCCCGTCCGGCGGTGCGCTTTCATGAGTTGTTCGAAGGCGTCGTCGACACCCCCAACCAGTGCGGCCACCCGGCCGTCGTCACCGAATCCGGCATCACTACTTATGCGGCATTGGAGCGGGAGGCCAACGCCATCGCTCATAGTCTGTTGTCGCGCGGCGCCACGCCCGGCATCGTGGTCGGTGTTCTGACCGGGCGTTCCGCCAACCTGCCAGCGGCGGCTCTGGGCATTTGGAAAGCTGGCGCGACCTATTTGCCGCTGGCCGCCGACCTGCCGGCGGAACGCTTGGCCTTCATGGCGCGCGATGCCGGGATCGCCCAATTGATCGCCCTGGACGGGTTGGCGGTGCCCCCTGTGCTGGCCAAGGACCTGCCCGCCCCCTTTCGCCCGGAAGAGATGGATGCGGAGTTCCGCCGAACGCATGCCCATCGCCCGGCGCTGCGCGGCGGCACCGGCGATGCCGCTTACATCATCTATACGTCCGGTTCTACCGGCCAACCCAAGGGCACGCTGATCGGCCACGACGCCTATGTCAACTCGGTGCTGGGAACTGGCGAGACCATTGGCCTGACCCGCGACGACCGCAGCCTGATGTTTGCATCGCCGTCTTTCGACGTCTCCCTTTCGGATATTGGGTTGCCCCTGGCCTTCGGTGCGGCGTTGTGTCCAGTCCCCTACGAGGTCCTCAGTTCGCCCAACCGTTTCCGAGCCTTCCTGGCCAAAATGGATGTCACCGTGGCCGATATCACGCCCACCTATCTGCGGCTTTTCGACGGAGCCGCGCTGCCTTCGCTGCGCATCCTGGTCACCGGCGGAGAGACGCCGTTTCCGGCGGATGTTGAAACCTATGCGGGCCGGCACCTGTACTTCAACGCCTACGGTCCCACCGAGAACACGATCAGCAGCACCATGGGAAGGCTGCGTTCCGGCGGCCAGGGCAACCTTTCCTGCGGCCGCCCCTTGGCGAATACCAGCGTCGACATATGCGACTCGGATGGGAACCCGGTCCCTCCCGGCGTGGTCGGAGAACTGTGGCTCGGGGGCGCCGGCCTGGCCCGTAGTTATGTGGGACGGCCGGACTTGACCGCCGCCGCTTTCGTGGAAACGGCTCGGGGACGGCGCTACCGCTCCGGCGATCTGGGCCGCTGGCGCGCTACGGGCGAAATCGAAATCCTCGGCCGTATCGACAATCAAGTGAAGCTCAATGGCATTCGTGTCGAGTTGGGGGAAATCGAACACGCCCTGAGCAGCCACCCGGCCATCGCGCAGGCGGTGGTGCTGCTGGATGGCGATGCGTCAGGGAGCCACAGCCTTTGGGGCTTCGTCCGCCCCTTGCCTGGTAGGGAAGCCCCGGCGGGAGATTGGTGGCGTGAGTATCTGGCTGGCCGCCTGCCAGCATATATGATCCCGTCTACGGTGATCGCCGTTCCCGCTATCCCCCTTTCCAATTCCGGCAAGGTGGACAAAGCGGCCCTGAAGACACTGCTGGCCGGCCGTTCGCCGCGCGGTGGAGACCGCCTGCCGCAGGACTGCCTGGAAACGGAGATCGCCCGTTTGTGGAGCGAACTGCTGGGCCCCAGCCGCGGCGCCGGCACAATCCATCGCGACGACAACTTTTTCGCCCTCGGCGGTCACAGCCTGCTGGCCATCGCCGTGGCGCACCGCCTTGAGGAGAAACTCGGCTATCCCATCCCCGCCCGCGAGCTGTTCGCGGAACCGACTCTGTGCGGCTTCGCTCAACGGATCCGCCAACTAGGTGGCGGGGCAAACACTCCGCCTGCCGTTTCTTCCTCGGATCGGGCAACGGAGGGGCAGCGCGAATTCTGGGTCGCCGAACAGGCCGGCCTCGACACACGTGGCTTCAACATCGCCCTGACTCTGGCCACCTCGGGCGACGTCCCGCCCGCCGCCCAATGGCGTTCGGCATGGGCGGCGCTGGTCGCGCGGCACGATGCATTGCGCACCAGCTTCTACCAGGATGCCGACGGAGTGCTGCGGCGTTCCACACTGGCGGAACTCGGCGCGGATCTGGAGGTTTCCCTCCAGCCGGACATGCCCACCGCCATGGCCCATATCCGGGGGCGACAGAGGGA
>ODAK010003835.1_pt1 | contig 15527 bp, 18 predicted proteins | sample 1539591 | NCBI WGS metagenome assembly ODAK01 (sample SAMEA3539303, study PRJEB22396) | soil metagenome | biome: tundra; feature: field; material: soil | place: USA | collected 2010-05 | depth 0.15 m | reverse complement strand
AGGCCGCCTTCGGAATAATGATCTTCCACCGTGATGACGGTGTTGTTCGTCTTTTTCGCGGCGGCGAGAATTTCTTTTTTACCGAGCGGCTTGATGCTGTATGCGTCAATGACGGTGATGTTGATGCCTTCGGCTTTCAACGCGTCCGCCGCTTTCAATGCCTCGAACAGCGTGACGCCCGCGCCGACGACGGTGGCTTTGTCGCCGGTGCGCAAAACTTTCGCACCACCGATGGGGAACGGTTCGTCGTTGCCGTAAATGACCGGCGTTTTCGGGCGCGAAGTGCGCAGGAAACAGACGCCTTTGTGCTGCGCCATCTGTTCGAGCAATTTTTCCGTGGCGACGGCTTCGGCCGGATACAGCACCGTGCTGCCGACAATCGCACGCATCAAGGCCAAATCTTCCAGCGCCATCTGCGACGGGCCGTCTTCGCCGATGCTGATGCCGACGTGCGAGCCGACGAGTTTCAGATTTGATTGCGAAATGCCCGCGACGCGAATCTGGTCCGCGGCGCGCGTAAAGAACGTCGCGAATGTCGAGGCGAACGGCACGTGGCCGCGCGTGGCGTAACCAACGGCGACGGCCACAAGGTTTTGTTCCGCGATGAAACATTCGGTGGAGCGTTCGGGAAATTTCTTGAAGAATTTTTCCGCGTAGGTGGAATTTTTCGTGTCGCCGTCCAGCGCGTTGATGCGCGGATCCGCTTCGCCGATGCGGACGAGCGCCGTGCCGTAGGCTTCGCGCGTGGCTATCTGGTCGCCGAGGTTGTAGCTGATGGCTGGATAACTCGCAGGCGCGGCGAGATTCGGTGCAGGCAACGGTGACGGCGCGGGAATCGGGACGCCGAGGCCGGACTTGGCGCTCGGCTGAAGTTCGGCGACGGCCTGCGCGGCTTCTTCCTTGTTCAGCGGCTTGCCATGCCAGTTGTCCTTGTCCTGCAAAAATGAAACGCCGGCGCCTTTGTAAGTTTTGGCGATGATGACAAGCGGACGTTCATCCAGGCCGACACCACTCAACACTTCCAAGATTTCTTCCATGTCATGGCCGTCATCCAACGTTTCGACGCGCCAACCGAAAGCTTCAAACCGTTTCGCATAAACGCCGATGTCATGGCCAAACATCGTGGCCTGGCTTTGACCGAGACGGTTCGCGTCCACAACCGCGACCAGGTTGCTCAATTTGTAGAAACCCGCGAGGTTCGCGGCTTCCCAGACGGCGCCTTCGGCGATTTCGCCGTCGCCGAGCAAAACGTAGGTGTTGTAATCGAGCTTGTCCTGGCGCGCGGCGAGCGCCATGCCGACGCCGACGCCGAGACCCTGGCCGAGCGAACCGGTCGCCACATCGGCGAACGCGAGGCGCGGCGTGGGATGACCTTCGAGGTCGTTGCCAAACTGGCGGAGTTTCAAAAGTTCCGGGATGGGCACGAAACCATTTTCCGCCCAGACGGCGTAAAGCAGCGGCGCGGCGTGGCCTTTGGAGAGAATGAAACGGTCGTTGTTGTAGTAGTGCGGGTTCTTCGCATCATACTTCATATGACCGAAGAACAGCGCCGCAACGACATCCGCCGCCGAGCAGCACGAAGTCGGATGCCCGCTGCCCGCCGCCGTGGTTGCCTCGATGGAGTGGATGCGCAACTGGTTGGCAATCCCTTTCAACAGTTCAATGTCCGTTTCAATCATAAATAATAAGAATGGAAAGCTTACCCGACGGACGACGAAAGCCAAGAATGAAAATTTTAAAAAGGGCGCTGGGTCGCAGCGTTGGAGCGATTAACGCGCCACCCTTTTATGATTTGAAGCTTTAACGCGCCTATTGCTGCGGCAACACATGCCCCTGAACCGAACAGGCCGGAATCTCGCCCACGGCGTTGAGGGAATAAACTCCGCCTTCGGGACAGACGGGGAAAATTCCGTCCTTGAGATACGGCAGCAGTTCCTGCGAAGTCGGCACGGCTTCGGCGGCCTTGTTTTTATCCAGCGCCCACTGCTGCTTGGCCGCGTCCAGCAGGCGGAGATTGTTGATGCAGGCGTTGGCGTTGGCGGCCACCCTCGCCTGCTGCTGTTCCGTCTGAAGCTGCTGCAAATTCGCCTGCTGCAATTCGAGCGCCGTGCGCGCTTTGGAGAGGCTTTGCTCCGTTTTCTGGCTGTTCGCCTGCACGCTCTCGAGGTTTTTCTGGAGCGCGCTGACCTTGCCGGTGAGGACTTCATTCTGCTTGCGCAAACCGGAAATTTCCGACGCCTGCCGGCCGGCGCTGGAATTTTTCAATTCCTCCAACTCCGCCTGCGCCGCGTGCAACTGCGTCTGCGCGTCGCGCAAATCCGTCCGCGCCGCGTCGCGCTCGTGGTTGGCGCGGAACAGAAAAAATTCCGCGACCAGCATCAGCGCCAGGCACACCCAGGCGAACCAGCGTTTGGCATTCATGGTGGCCGCAGTTGTCGCGCTTTTTGCGGACGGCGTCAAATCAGAAATGAAGGAAAAACGCCCAGCGTGGTGCGCCCGGCGCGAATCGAACGCGCGACAACCTGCTTAGAAGGCAGGTGCTCTATCCAACTGAGCTACGGGCGCAACCGCCATGAAGTTAGTCTCGACCGGCTTCCGCAGCAACCGCATATTGAAACCGTCGGACGGAATGTCACTCATCCAAATTTCGCTGCCAGCAAATTCATCACCTGCTTCAGCGTCTTCAGGTTCATCGAGATGGCGGGAGAACGGGCTTGGCTGTTGACGCGCAAAGTTTAGACTGACAGTCATATGGATTCAGCCAATCCCCGAACCGCCGCCGGGCGGTTGAAAAAAGTTTCTTCGCTGCGCCCGACGTTCGCCGTCGTGCTGGGCAGCGGATTTCATCACGTGCTTGCCGAGTTGCGCGTGGACAAAAAAATCGCCTACTCGAAAATCCCCGGCTTTCCCAAACCGACCGTCAGCGGCCATGCGGGCGAATTGTATTTTGGCCATCTTGGCCTGACTCCGGTGCTGGTCTTGAGTGGTCGCGCCCATTTTTACGAAGGTCATCCGATGGAACGCGTGACCTTCGCGGTGCGCACGCTGGCGGCGTTTGGGATCGGCGATCTGCTACTGACCAATGCGGCGGGCGGCGTGAACCGGAAATTCCGCGCTGGCGACTTCATGGCGCTGACCGACCACATCAATTTCATGGGCGCAAACCCGTTGCGCGGACCGACGGTTCCGGGGCTTATGCGTTTCGTGGATTTGACCGATACCTACGATGCCCGATTGCGTGAACTTTTGTTCCAGGCCGGAACAATTTCCAAACTGAAATTGCAGCGTGGCGTTTATCTGGCGGTCAGCGGGCCGAGCTATGAAACGCCGGCGGAGATCCGCGCCTTTGCCACACTGGGCGCGGACGCGGTGGGCATGAGCACGGTGCCGGAAGCCATCGTCGCCCGGCAGTGCGGCTTGAACGTCGCCGCGGTCTCATGCATCACGAACCTGGCGGCGGGCATCTGCAAAGAAAAGCTTTCGCACACGGAAGTGTTGGAAACCGCCGAGCGCGTGAAGAAATTCGGCGCGGCGCTGATCAGGAATTTTGCGGAACTTTACGGAAAAATTTAACCACGGATGGACACGGATGAACACGGATTGCCGATTCTGAAAAGGAAACGCAGAGGCGCGAAGATAATCAGCCCTTTGCGTTTCTCTGCGTTCTCCGCGCCTCTGCGTTAATCCGGTTTTATCCGTGTTCATCCGTGGTTAAAATAAAAAATGAAAATCAATTCTCAAAAACTGGTTCGCGCGGCGGCGCAGGCGCGCGGCGGCTCGGTGTCGCCGTATTCCAAATTCAAGGTCGGCGCGGCGCTGCTCACCAAGGCCGGCGAAATCATCGGCGGCGCTAATGTCGAGAGCGCGAGCTACGGCCTGACGTGCTGCGCGGAACGCATCGCGCTGTTCAAGGCGCTGACGGACGGGCACAAAGATTTTGTCGCGGTGGCGGTCGTGGCGCGCTGGGCCGGCGGGCCGATGCCGTGCGGCGCGTGCCGGCAGTTGCTGGCGGAATACGCGCCGGACGCGAAAGTTTTTATCGCGGACAGCGCTGATTTGAACATCATCCAGGCATTCACTGTGCGCGGATTGCTGCCGCGCGCGTTCGGTTTGGCTCCTTGAAATTCGACGGTTTCGTAGTATTCTCACCCTCCTTTATTGATGAAGCCGGAAGTTGTCTTTGGTCTGGAGCATGCGGCGTGGCCGGCGTTGCTGGTCAACGCGGGCGGCGCGGTGCTGATGTTCAATGATGCCGCCAAATCGGTCTTTGGCGCGGCACTGGACGGCAATCCGGCGCAACTGGCCCCCCTTTGGTCGCCGGCGAACGGCAGCGCGGCGGCGGATTTTCTGGCGCAATGGGAAAAGTCCCGATTACCGCAGATGGAATTGAAATTTCGCGCCGCCGACGGGATCGAGAAAAAATTTTCCACGGCCATCGCCCGGCTGGCGAGCGACGGCGGCAAATGGTATGTGCTGCAACTCCTGCCGTTGCCGGAAACTCCCGCGCCCGCCCGGCTGGTGGAATCGCAAACGGAATTTAGAAATGCGACGGGGGACGCGGCGCTGAAACAGAAGCTGGAATGCGTGCTGCAACTGGCGCGGACAGTCTCGCTGGATTTTAACAACGCGCTCACAGGCGTGCTGGCGCATACGTCGCTGCTGCTGGGCAAGGCGGAGCCGGATCATCCGTGGCGGCGGTCGCTGCTCGAAGTGGAAAAATCGGCGGCGCGCGCGGCGGAGATCGCGAGCGAGCTGGCGTTGTTCAGCCGGCAGGAAAAAGAAACGCGGCGCGCGCCGGCGGGCAATCTCAACGCGGTGGTGGGCCGGTGCCTGGATTTTTTCCGCAACGCCAGCGGGCCGCGGCTGGCCTGGCGGCTGACGCAGGAGCGCATCTTGTTTGAAGCACGGTATGACGAAGCCAAAGTGCAGCAGGCGTTGACGAAAGTTTTTGAGAACGCGGTGGAGTCATTCGGCCCCAAGGACGCGGGGCAGATTTCCGTGGAGACGCGGAATGTGGAATTGACGCAGGCCACGCAGGACCGCAACGTGCGGCTGGCGGTGGGCACTTACGTCTGCTTGGAAATTTCCGACAACGGCTCCGGCATCGAGGAGACGGCGTTGCCGCGTATTTTTGAGCCGTTCTTCACGACGAAGCGCCCGCCGCATCGCGGCCTCGGGCTGGCGCTGGTCTATGGCATCATCACCAACCACGGCGGGGGCGTGGCGATTTCCAGCCAGGTCGGCAAGGGCACCTCGGCGCGGGTTTATCTGCCGGCGGAAAAAACCTTCGTTCACGAATCCCTGACCGCCTACAAGGAACTGCACGGCACGGGCACCATTCTGGTGGTGGATGACGAAAGCCTGCTGCTGACGATGGCGGAAACCATCCTGTCGGATTTTGGCTACCAGGTGCTGACGGCGAACAACGGTGAGAAAGCCCTGCAAGTTCTGGCGCAGCCGGGCACGCGAATCAATCTGGTGATCACTGATCTGGTAATGCCGGGCATGGGCGGACGCGAATTGATCGAACGTATCCGGCAGCAAGGCTTGGAGATGCCGATCCTTTCCACGAGCGGCTATGTCCAGCCGGACGACAAGCCGGCCCACGCGGGCTACCTGCAAAAGCCGTTCACCAGCACCGACCTGCTGCGCAAAGTGAAAGCCGCGCTGGCCACCGCGACAGTAGTTGACTAAAACAAACAGTTTTGTTTAACTCGGCTTATGCAAATCGAAAGCTTGAAAGTATTTTGCGACCTGGCTGAAACCGAGAGCTTCACCAAGGCCGCGCAAATCAACAGCGTGACGCAGTCGGCGGTCAGCCAGCAGATCAGTTCGCTCGAACGCATCTTCAAATCCCTGCTGATCGAACGCAGCAAAAAGCGGTTCCGCCTCACGCGCGAGGGCCAGGTTCTCTACGATTACAGCAAGCAAATCATCCAGACTTATGAGTCGCTCCACAGCAAGCTGCAGGAGTTGAAAGACATCATTTCCGGCACCATCCGCGTGGCCACGATCTACTCCATCGGGCTGCATGATCTGCCGCCCTACATCAAGAAGTTCATGAAGAACTACCCGACGGTGAACGTTCACGTCGAGTATCGCCGCGCCAACCAGGTGTATGATGACGTGTTGAGCAATGTCGTTGACCTCGGCCTCGTCGCGTATCCGGTCAAGGATTCCAAGCTGGAAATCGTCCCGCTGCGCAAGGAGCCGCTGGTGCTCATCTGCCATCCGCAGCATCCGTTCGCCAAACTAAAAGCCATGAAGCTCAAGCAACTGGTGGACCAGAAGGTGATCGGCTTTGAACCCGACATTCCCACGCGCAAGGCGCTCGACAAAATCCTCCGCGAATACGGTGTGGAAGTAAAGCACATCATGGAATTCGACAACGTCGAAACCGTGAAACGCGCCGTGGAAATTGACGCCGGCATCTCCATCGTGCCGCTCGGCACCGTCACGCAGGAAATCAGCAAGCAGACGCTGGCCGCCGTGGCCATCGAGGACGGCGAATTTTTCCGTCCGCTCGCCGCGATTTACAAAAAGAACAAGGTGCTTTCGCCCGCGATGAAACAGTTCCTGACCATCCTCAAGGACACAGCGGCTTAAGCTGGATTTGAACCCAGAAACGGGCGACGTCAAAAACGCCGCCCGTTTTTCGTTTCGATTTTATTTCAAATTTTCAGGATTCAGCGGCTTCAATTCTTTCGGCAGAAAGATGCCGTCCTTGCGGATGAGTTCGCCGTCAAACCACACTTCGCCGCCGCCCCATTCTTTGCGCTGGATCAGCACCATGTCCCAATGGATTGCGCTCTTGTTGCCGCTGCCGCAATCCTCGTAGGCTTGCCCCGGCGTGAAGTGCAGCGAGCCGGCGATTTTTTCGTCGAACAAAATGTCGCACATCGGACTCTTGATATACGGATTGAAGCCCAGCGAAAATTCCCCGATGTAACGCGCGCCTGCATCCGTGTCCAGAATTTCGTTCAGCCGCTTCGTATTGTTCGCCGTCGCCTCGACGATTTTTCCGTCCTTCAAAACCAGCCGCACATTTTCAAACTTCGTGCCCGAATACAGCGTCGGCGTGTTGAACTGGATATGGCCGTTCACGGACGTTTTCACCGGACAGGAAAACACTTCGCCGTCGGGAATGTTGCGGTCGCCCTTGCACATTTTCGCGCCGATGCCTTTGATGCTGAAACTCAAATCCGTTCCGGGACTGACCAGCCGGACGTGATCCGTCTTGGCCATGCGCTTTTCCAGCGGCCCCATCGCCCGGCCCATCTTCGCGTAATCCATCGTGCATACGTCGAAGTAAAGATTCTCAAACGCCTCGGTGCTCATGCCCGCCGCCTGCGCCATGCTGGGCGTGGGCCAGCGCAACACGCACCAGCGCGTCTTGTTCACACGATAATCCTGCACGGGGCGGATGACTTTGGAATACAACTGCACGCGCTCGCTCGGCACATCGGAATTTTCATTCATGTTGTCCGCGCCGCGGATGGCGATGTAGGCCTGCATTTTTTTCATGCGGAACAGCTCGAGGTCGCGGACATCGGCGGCCTGCTTTTCATTCATGCCCAGCAACTGCTCGCGCCCGACGCGCGTGTGCCGTGTCTCGACGAACGGCGTCGCGCCCGCCGCGCGCACCGCGCGGATAAGTTCGACGGTGAATTCGTCCGGCACGTCAATCATGTCGAGCAGGATGCGGTCGCCTTTTTTCAGCTCGGTGGAATAATTCACGAGCAGCTTGGCCAGTTTGGTATAACGCGGGTCGGTCATAAATTTCGGAAAGACTAGAATGAATTGTGCGAAGAATCAAATACACAGCGACGGGGCGATTCCACCTGCCGGGCAAAAGCGCCAGAGGGCTGGCGCAGTCCAAGACGCTTCGCGCATATCGGCAGCCGGGGGCAAAACGCGCCAGCGTCTTGGAGTGCGGCGGCCCCCGCCGCTTTCCACCGTAAAACTTGTTAATCGGAAGTTATTTATTGTTTTTCGATAAAAAAAGCTTGACTAACGGAATTGATTGGTTTATTCCTTGCGCCATGAATGCGAATGAAATTTCTACAAAAACAAATGCGCGGTTAAACCGAATCCAAAAAGTCAGCAAGTGCATCCGGCTGTTTTTGCAATACGGAATTCCGCTGCTGATTGTTGCCACATTGGGTTTCAGCGCTCTGGCCGGGGCACACGTGATCAATTTGCCCAAATCAGCGCAGCCTGCCGCCACAGCTTCCGGTGCGGGTGCCAGCGGCCACGCCGGGACAGTTGTGTTGTGGGGCACATTGTGTGGCATTTTGACCTTGATTGTTTTTTTCGTCTGGTATCGCACCGCCCTGAAACTGTTTGGCTTCTTTGAACGCGGTATTTTATTTACGGCGGAGACGGTTCGCTGCATTCAAACCTTGGGCGTCATTTATTTTGTCCGGTTTCTCGTGCAACTGGTTTTATGCCTGGCTGTGCCCTCGCCTGTGCCCTCACCAGACAACCTGTGGCTCAAGGTTGACTTGGGTAATCTGTTCACCAGTTTTTTAATCATCTTCATCGGCTGGCTTATTGACGAGGCGCGGAAAATCCGCGAGGAACAGGAATTGACCGTTTAAGTTTATGCCCATCATCGTCAATCTGGACGTGGTTCTCGCCCAGCGCAAAATGCGCCTGAACGATCTGGCCGACGGCGTGGACATCACGCCGCAAAACCTTTCGGTCCTCAAAACCGGCAAGGCCCGGGCCATCCGTTTCTCCACGCTGGAAGCCATCTGCAAACACTTGAACTGCCAGCCGGGGGACATTTTGGAATTTCGCCCTGACGACCCAAAGGCTAAAGGCTAAAGGCTGAAGGCTAAACAAGACGCGCGGCCCGGGTGTTTCTTAATTTAGCCTTCAGCCTTCAGCCTTTGCTTCAAATCTCCACGACCTGCTTGTATTCCGGCACGATGACCTCGGCCTTGGGTTTCATGGCACGCAAGGTTTCGGCGTGCGCGAGGCATTGCGATTCCTCGCCGTGGATGCAGACGATCTTCTTGATGTTGCCGGAGATTTTCTGGACGTATTGCTTCAATTCATTTTTATCCGCATGGCCGGAATAGGTGTCGAGCGAAACGACCTTCGCGCGCACGGCCACGGGTTCGCCAAAGATGTTGACGGGATTATTACCCGCCGTGATCAGCGCACCCAGCGTGCCTTCGGCGCAAAAGCCGATGAACAAAATCAGATTCTTCGCGTCGCCGATGTTATTCTTCAAATGATGCCGGATGCGCCCGGCTTCGCACATGCCCGACGCGCTGATGACAATCATCGGCTCATGCCGGTCGTTGAGCTTCTTGGAATCATCGGCCTCGCGGATGTAGGTGAGGTTCGACATGCCGAACGGATTCGCCTTTTCGTGCAGAAATTTGTTGATGGTCTCGTTGAAGCATTCCGGGTGCAGACGGTAAATCTCCGTGGCGTTCACGCTCAACGGGCTGTCCACAAAAATGGGGCAGCGCGGCAGCTTGCCGTCGAGGGTGAGCTGGTTCAGCACATAAACAATCTGCTGCGTGCGCCCAACGGAAAATGCGGGGATGATGACCTTGCCGCTTTGATTCAGCGTTTCCAGCACGAGCCGGCCCACGGTTTGATCCGCGTCGGTGCGGATGGCGTGTTCGCGTCCGCCGTAAGTGGATTCGATCTGGAGATAATCCACGTTTTCGACCGGCACGGGGTCGTGGAGAATTTCATCGCCGCCGCGCCCGACGTCGCCGCTGAAGAGGTGGCGGAATTTTTTACCTTTTTCCTGAACATCCAAAATCACCTGCGCGGAACCGAGAATATGCCCGGCATCGCGGAACGTCACGGTCACACCGTCCACCACGAGGAACGGGCGTTCGTAGCCGACGGCGACGAATTGATGCAATGTTTTCTCCGCGTCGGCGACGGTGTAAAGCGGCTGGACCGGCGGCAGGTTTTTCTTCGCGCGCTGCTTGGAGACGAACAGCGCGTCCGCCTCCTGGATATGCCCGGAATCCACGAGCATGATGCTGCACAGGTCGCGCGTGGCGAAGGTGCAGTGGATGTTGCCAGTGTAACCCTGCTTGACGAGGTTGGGCAGATTGCCCGCGTGGTCCATGTGCGCGTGGCTCAAGACGACGGCGTCAACCTGCTTCGGGTCGAACGGGAAACAGCAGTTGCGGTTGATGGATTCTTCGCGGTGGCCCTGAAACAAGCCGCATTCGAGCAAAAGCTTTTTGTCGTTGACCTCGATCAAATACATCGAGCCGGTGGTGGTGCGCGCCGCGCCGAAGAAGTGGATTTTCATGCGGCGAATTTAACCACGGATGGACACGGATGAACACGGATTTTTTCCCAAATCGTCCTTGAATTTTCAATTGTGAGAACGAGAACGAAGACCATTAAATTTATGGCTGCCGGTAGGTGATGCGGGCCTTGTTCAAATCATATCGCGACATCTCGACAGCAACCGTGTCGCCGACGGAAATGCGGATGAAGTTTTTGCGCAGCTTGCCTGAGATGTGCGCGAGCACCTGATGGCCGTTGGGCAGTTCGACCCGGAACATGGTGCCGGGCAGCACCGGCATGACGGTGCCAGACAGTTCGATGTGCTCTTCTCTTGGCACGGCGAAAAGTGAAATTTGCCGGTCATCCTGCCACCCTGGGAGCAAAAATCAATTCTTTCGCGGGCGAAAAACGAGTGGACTTTTGCCGCTGATTAGATAAATTCACCAGACCGTTTATGAAAAATGACACCACTACCACCGTCCTAAATTTCGTGCTCGCCGCGCTGGTGATTCTCGGCGTGGTGTTCGCGCTGCTGTCCATGAGCCGCACCCGCGAACTCCGCCAGTTGAGCCTTAACGCCACCATCGCCAACAACGGCCTCCTGCGCGCTCAGGCGCTCGCCAACGACGCGACCGCCTACAACGCGACCGCCAAAAGCCCGGAATTGACCCGCATCCTCCAGGCCATCCAACCGAAACCTGCCGCCACCAAATAACATGAACTCCGATTTGAACTCTGAAATCTCCGCGCTGCGCAATCAGGTATATGTGCTGCTCATCGCCCTGATTGTCGTCAGCGGCACGCTCTCGGTTTTTCTTTACCGCCAGGCCAGCATTACGCGCAAAGACCTTGACGCCTTGAAGCCGCAGGCGGAACAGCTCATTAACTCCTTCAACCAAAACCAGGCGCTGATCGCCAACTTCGTCAACCAGCTTGTGGCTTACGGCCAGACGCATCCGGACTTTGTCCCCGTGCTGGCCAAATACGGCATCGCCCCGGTCAAAGGCATTCCGGCGGGCGCACCTGCGGGCGCGCTTCCGGCGGCCCCGGCCCCGGCCACACCGAAAAAGTAGAAATTTCTACGTCAGCTTCCCGCCGCAGTTCGGACAAAAGTTCGCCTGCGGCGGATTTTTTTGCCCGCAGCCGGCGCAGACGGACTGCGCGGCCTTGTGCTGGCGGTGAATCATAATGTTGCGGCTATAAGGGATCCAAGTGAAGGCGTAGGCGAAAATAAAGACTGAATCTTTCTGGTGGATTGAATAGAACAACAGCGTCAATGCGCCGGCCAGGCTCAACCACCAGAACGCCTGCGGCACCACCACCTGCTTCCTTTTTTCCGTGACATACCATTGCACCAGGAAGCGTGAGAAAAAAATGGCGTTGCCGAGCCAGCCGACAATTTTCCACACCGTCCAGTCAATGCCGAGAAACTGGCCGTCATGCCAGATGAGATGCAAAATGGAATCCATCCCCAGATTAAGCCGCACCTACGCCGCGCTGACAAATCATTTTCCGGCTTCTGATTTGAGATGAATCGTCTGCGTCGGAAACGCCAGCTCGATTTTTTCCGAGTCGAACCGCCGCTTGATCTGCAAATTCCATTCCTGCATCTGCGCAAAATGTTCCTTGGCATCCGTGCCGGCCCAGACATGCACTACAAAAATGTTCAGCGCCGAATCTCCAAACTTGTTGAAGCTGATGATGAGGTCGGCGGTCTTCGGATTGGCGCGGAAAATTTCCTCCAGAACCACCGTCGCGCGCTTCACCTTTTCCACCGGCGTGTCGTAGGTGAGGCCGAGATTCATCTCGGTCTTGATCGTCGGACGGCGCGTGATGTTGGTAATGATTGCGTTGCCCATCAATTTATTCGGCACCGTGACGTGATGGCCTTCCAGATTGCGAATCCGCGTGCTGCGCAGGCCGATGGAATCCACGGCACCGGTGACCTCTTCCACCTTGATGCTGTCGCCGATGCGAAACGGCTTGTCCAAAAAAATCGCCACCGCGCCAAACAGGTTGGCCAGCGTGTCCTGCGCCGCGAGGCCGACCGCGAGGCCGCCGATGGACAGCGAGGCAATGGCTGCCGTGATGTCCACGCCCACGTTGGCAAGCGTCACCAGCAGGGCCACCACCACGACGAATAGTTTGAAGGCCTTGCGGATGATCGGGAAAATCTGCTCGCGGAATTCCCGGTCGCTGTCCGCGGCGGCCCGCAGATGCCAATAGTTCATCAGCAAGTCCACCAGCTTCAGCGCCGCGTAGGTGACCGTGACGGCAACGATGACCGTAAAACCCTTGCTCAAAATCTTCTCCACCAGCGGCGGCCACTGGAAGACATCCAGGCCGATGCGCAAAAAAATCACGAACGAAATCACCTTCACCGGCCCATTCAACAATTCCAGCAGCAGGTCGTCCAGCTTGGTCTCCGTCCGGGACGTCCACTTTTTCAGCCAGACCCGCGTCAGATAATCCAGCAGCTTGGAAACATAAAATGCCAGGAAGATGTAGATCAGCGAGAACAGGTATTTCCAAAGTTCGTTGCCCCAGAAATGATACCGCAAAAATGGCCAGCTCGCGGCCAGAGCTTTGATCCAGTCCGGCGATTCCAGTTGTTTTTCGATCACCTCGGCGGTCTGCGCCACCGCCGAATTGCCACCGAGGGCATTGGTCGAAGCCATCGCCGCCGTGTTGGTGGCGGCGGGAAGATTCGTCTGCGCGCTGGCCCAAACCGACCAGAACGCGCTGGCCAGCAGCACGGCCAGCCCCAAACGGTAAAGCCACTCAAATCGCCATTTCATATTGGAAAATTAGACGAAAGAAACCGCGCGTTGACAAGCTTGCCCCGGTTTTCAAATTCAGCCGCCCGCCACAATTTTCACAATTTCTAATTTATCGCCTGCATTGAGCCGCCGCTGTGAAAATTCCGACGGCGCGACCGCCTCGCCGTTATGCTCGACGACCACGCTGCGCGGCAGCAATTTTTGAGCGATCAAAAATTCTTCAATCGAGCACGGCAGCTCCGCTGCGACCAGCTTTCCATTGGCAATGACTTGGTTCATGGCAATAATTTTTCTGTGCCTTTTTCCAGCGTCAGCGGCTCGGATGAGCCGGTGGCTTCGACCACAACTTCCGCGTCGCGAATTTCCCGGCAACGGACCAGCACTGATTTGTCGCGCAGTTTGATCGTCTTCTTCTCGCCCGCCACGAACGCCACGCCGTTGATGACCGCCTGCCGTTCCTTGCCGATGGCCATGATCCCGCTGAATTTCAGCCCTTGCGGCAACTGGCGGGGTGCGGTCGCAAAGGGCGTCGCCGCCACCGGAGCAGGCATGGGCGCAAGATTTGCGCCGGCGTCAAAAGTGTCTGCCGTTCCCGTTTTCACCCAGTTCAAAACGTAATCCGTTCCGCCTTCCCGCTCGACCGCGACGAGGGTTTTGATTTTTCCTTCCGTGTAAGGACTTTCAAGGATTCGCTTTTGCAGTTCCGGCAGTTTTTTTTGCACCATCAGCTTGTAAGCCGTCAATTCACAGATCGCCTCAATCGTGTCGCCGTCAATCCGGTGGTTGTCCGGCTGATTCTCGTTGATCCACAAATGGGTGTATTCATGCGCGGCGACCGCCATCATTTCCTCGCGGGTGCGCCCGCTCAACATGACGACTTCGTGAGTGCAATGGCCGTCCGCCGTCTTGCGCGTGTGGGAAAAGCCGAATTTATGCAGACCGCCGGCCTGGCCTTTCTCCGACCAATAATCCACGTCGAACAAATTCAACGACACGTCGGGATATTTCAAGGCGAACTGTCGGCCATACAAATCCACCACCTCGTCGCGTGTTTTTTCAAACAGCTCCTTCGCCTGATCCACAGTCAGCACGGCGTCTTTTTTGTCGAACTTGCAGATGAATCGGCCGTCGCCGGTTTTGAGGTGGCCATCGCCGGCCTTGACCGGCAGCCCGCAAATCGCGCAGCGTTCCTGGATTTTCTCGCAGTCGTCGCAAAGCGCGCCGCGCGGATGCAGCCAGACGTGGCCGGTCAGCGGCCCCTTGCCGCAGACGACGCAGAAATAATTCGTCTCGGAGGCGCTGGAAACCAAAATCGCCGCGAAGAAAATCAGAAGTGAAATCAGTCTGTGTATTTGCTTCACAAAAACAGATTATCAAACTCATTGTGCGTGCCGATCCAAATCCACTCAATCGTGTCGCCAGACCGGACGCCGACGGCGCGATATTGTTCAGAAATGCGCACCGACCAGATTTGGTTGCTGCCTTGAAGTTTTTTGAAACGCAATGACGGATGGTCGGGATTTTCCGCGAACAACTGATATGCCAGCCGGGCGCGGGCCATGACCGGCGGCGCGAGCCGCTCGTAAGCGTGCCAGAAAGAAGGCCGAACTTGGGAAATCACAGTTTGGCGGGGTCGAGCGGTTCGGCGGTGCCTTCGCGCAATGCCTCGGCTGCGAATTGTTCCAACTTGGGATAAGTGCGCTTGGCGGCGATGATGCGTTCCCATTCGCGGTCGCCGGCCTGCTGCTGGAGAAAGCGCGCGAAATCCACGACTTCGCGCGCCTTGTCTTCGGGCAGTCCGTCCACGATTTCAACCAGTTCTTCAGCCACGCTGTTCATGTTCCAAGACTAGCTCTGCGCCATAAAATCGGCAAGCGTTGTCATTACCTCTTGTCATTACCCCACGCCGGTCGCGGCGAAGCAAAATGAAATGAGTGCGAGTTGGCGCAAAATCATGGATTTACAAAATCGTTTGAGACGCTGTGGAAAATGATGTCGTCCGCGTCGCCGAAAATTTTGTCTTTGCCAGCCGATAGAACTACAAAACTGTTTGTTGACGGAAAGTTGATGACATAAGGCGTTCCCCAAGGATCAAGTAATTCTCCAGCTTGGTTAATGGACATATTTTGGGGACGAAGAAATTCAATTCTTTTTGGATTATCTCCAAAAAGTTTTTCAAAACTTGTGCGCAGTTGCCGGTTGGATAACTTCCTAATTCGTGTCGGGCATTCAACGTTCCAGAGGTGCTTTGACATTGGGTTTGGTGCGGATATGAAGGTGCGAATGTTGGGGTGGTGATTGAGTCTTTGTTGGGATTTGGGTGTCTGAACCTGCAACATTCGCGGTTCATCTCCACCATGCGCCATCATTTCCAAACCCAGCCCGATCTGCAAATCACCCCCATCGAAAAGATTCGGCTGCCGCTCAAGAGCCGCGATGAACTGCCGCCGATTCTGGCCGGTCTGCAATGGG
>ODAK010003833.1_pt1 | contig 15529 bp, 18 predicted proteins | sample 1539591 | NCBI WGS metagenome assembly ODAK01 (sample SAMEA3539303, study PRJEB22396) | soil metagenome | biome: tundra; feature: field; material: soil | place: USA | collected 2010-05 | depth 0.15 m | reverse complement strand
AGGCAGGGCGCTTAAACCGTCCCCAGTGAGGGTTCGAATCCCTCCGCCCCCACGAAAGACTGGCTGGCTCCGAACGAGCGACCGGCGCGCGCCGTGTCAGCTCGTGTGAAGGATCAAGGACAGGACGACTCCGTCGTGACCTTGTCGAGTGTCACCTTGTCGAGCGCGTCGGCGAGTGCTTCGAGTTGCTTGCGGCTCAGGCGGTCCACGAAGTGCCGGCGCACCTGCTCGACGTGGTCAGGAGCAGCCGCTTGGAGCCGAACGTGTCCGGCCGGCGTGAGCACTGCGAAGGCGCCGCGGCGATCGGTGGGGCAGCGATGGCGTTCCACCAGGCCCGTGGCCACCAGTCCGTCGAGGCGCCGGGTGAGGCCACTGGGCGACAGCAGGAGTCGGTCGGCCAGCTCGCTCATGCGCATGCGGCCGCCCTCTTCTTCGGAAAGCTGGACGAGGACTCCGTAGTCCGTCACCGACATGCCCTGGGATGCCTGGAGATCGGCGTCGAGCCTGGCGATCAGACGGGCATGAGCCCGCAACAGCGACCGCCATGCACGCATTTCGACATCATCGAGCCAGGGAGTGGCGCGCGTCGTGGACATAAGTCCAGCGTACCGGAAACCAGTGGTTGCGCTCGCAATTACTGTGGAATTCGGGAAATCCCGAAGGCGGCCCCCACCCCGGCTCTCGTAGCGTGAGCGGGCGATGGCACCCGATCCGACCACCCTGCCTGGACTGCTGGCCGACCTCGAGGCCGAGCACACCGATCTCGAGGGCCTCCTCGGTCCCCTGGACGAAGCATCGTGGGGAACCCTCACGCCGGCAGACGGATGGGCGGTACGTGACCAGGTGAGCCACCTGGCGTTCTTCGACGACGCCGCCACCATGGCGATCCTCGATCCCACGGCCTTCACGACGATGGCCGAGGCAGCGTTGGCGGCCGGAGGTGATCCGATGGAGGAGCACCTGGTCCGTGGTCGTGCCATGGAGGGCCGGGCCGTGCTGGCGTGGTGGCGGGGCTCTCGACGGGCCATGGCGAGCGCGGCCGGGGGGCTCGATCCCCACGATCGGGTCCCATGGTTCGGTCCCCCCATGGGAGCGTTGTCGTTCGTCTCGGCGCGCCTCATGGAGACGTGGGCCCATGGCCAGGACGTGGCCGACGCCCTCGGTGTCACCCGCGTGCCGACGGCACGACTCCGTCATATCGCCCATCTCGGAGTGCGGGCCCGCCCGTTCTCGTACGTCGTCCACGGGCTCGTGGTCCCTCCCGAGCCCGTCCATGTCGAGCTGACGGGGCCTTCGGGAGAGCGGTGGGAATGGGACGCCGGTGCGTCGTCCGAGCTGGTCTCGGGTTCGGCGCTCGACTTCTGCCTCGTCGTCACCCAGCGTCGCCACCTGGCCGACACGGGGTTGACGGTGCAGGGACCGGCGGCCGCGCAATGGCTCTCGATCGCCCAGGCGTTCGCCGGGCCCCCCGGGAACGGGCGACCGCCGCGGCGTGTCGAGGGGCCGTCGCCGGCTCCTCGTTAGGACCTCTCAGCTCGGAGAAGGTGGGATCTCGCTGCTGGTGGCGGTACCGGTGAGCACGGTGTCTTCGGTGTCGTCTTGGTGCTCAGGTGGCGACGCTCCGGCGCGTTGGCGACGACGCAGGAAGAACATCACGACGAGGCCGGCTACGAACAGCGCCAATCCGGCGACCTGGACGAGCACCGAACCCAGATGGCCGATCTCGCCCAGCCAGAGGCGCTCCTCGTAGAAGCGGGTGAGTCCCCACAGCGCCATGGTGGCGGCGAGGACGAAGCCGACAGGGCGGTCTCGGTAGTAGCGCTCGATCAGCAAGAGCACTCCGAAGATGATGAAGCTGTCGATGGCTTGGAGGATCGGCACCGGAAGGCGTTTGCCGACCTGGCCCGCGTAGTACATGCCGAACCATTCCTTGGTGGGATGTCCACCTCCCGCCACCATCAGCTGGGGACCGAGCAGACGCCCCACACCCCACGCCGCCATGAGCACGGGGGCCACGATGTCCAGGGCGCGCATGATGGTCAGGTCGGGACAGCGACGACGGGCGAGGATCAAGCCCGTGGGCACGCCGCCCAACAGCCCTCCGAACGAGGAGAGCCCGCCCTGCCACACCTGGAGGATCTGACCCGGGTCGGCCTTGTACGTCGAGAAGTTCGCCAGCACGTGCAGGAGGCGGGCACCGACGATCGAAGCGATCACGATCCAAATGAAGGCACCCGTGAACCACTCGGTGGGATATCCGTTCGATCGCAACCGACGCTCGAAGTACCGGTACGCGAACCAGAACGTGACGGCCAGCCCGATGCCGTAGGTGTGGATGACGATGGGCAGCGGCCCGAGGTGGAAGGCGACGGGGATGGGCTTCACGGCGGTCCTCGAGAGATGGGCGGGCCCCGCGGGCCCCACCTCGCTCAGCGTAGCCCCGACGGTCCGGGTTCCCTCGTCGCGCCGTGCCGGCCGAACTGCTGCACCCTGTTCGACGCGCTCAAAGGCCCCCCATTAGCGTCGGCGCCGCGTCCCGTCGTGGCCGGCGGGCCCGCATCGAGGAGGGTGGCATGGGAGCACTTGAGGGCAAGATCGCCATCGTGACGGGCGGTGCCTCGGGGATCGGCCTCGCCAGCAGCAGAAGGCTCAGCGCCGAGGGCGCCACTGTGGTCGTGGTCGACGCCAACGGTGCGGGAGCACAGAAGGCAGCGTCGGAGCTCGGTGGCGTCGCGGTCCAAGCCGACGTGGGCAACGTCGATGACTGGCCCCGCATCCTCGACGCGGCACGCCCCTTGGGAGGCATCGACATCGCGTATCTCAACGCCGGTGTCACCACCGGCGAGGAAGACATCACGAAGGTGACCGACGAGCAGTACCGGCGGATCATGGCTGTGAACGTCGACGGCATCGTGTTCGGCACGCGGGCCGTGGTACCCGAGCTCGTGGCGCGTGGCGGGGGAGCGGTGGTGGCGACGTCGTCGTTGGCGGGCATCGTCGCCTTCTCCGGCGATCCGATGTACACGCTGACCAAGCATGCGGTCGTCGGTTTCGTCCGCTCGGTGGCGCCGCGACTCATCGAGCAGCACATCACGATCAACGCCATCTGCCCAGGTCTCGTGGATACGCCGCTCATCGACGGCCAAATCCGCGACAGTCTGGCCGGGGTCGGGTTTCCACTTATCGCGCCCGAGGACGTCGCCGAGGCGGTGCTGGGCTGTGTCCTCGGATCAGAGACCGGTCAGGCGATGGTGGTGCAGCTCGGACGCGAAGCGGTCGCCTATCGATTCGGTCGTCCGCCCGGCCCCCGCGCTCCGGGCGTGGAGGGCAGGATCCCTCCCGAATGGCTGGCCGATGCCGGCCCGGCGGCGCCAAAGCCCGCGGACTGAAGGCAGGGTTCCCCGCCGGCGCCTGTCGACCTCTCGGTCAGGGCCTCCCCGCGCCGACGAGCCCGCTCGTCCAGATCCCGGTGATCTGGATGTTGGTGCCCGTCTCCATCGCCTGGACCATCTCCCCGGGGCCCACGTACATCGTGACATGCCCGATGGTGTTGCCCTCCTGGTAGAAGAGCAGGTCACCAGGCTGGAGGTCTGACAACGGGACGTGGGTCAGTTCGGAGAACTGGTCCGCGGCGGAATGCGACAGCGAGACCCCGGCGTGCGACCACGCCCACATGGTCAACCCCGAGCAATCGAAACCGACCCCGGGTGAGGCACCCGCCCAGACATAGGGGACGCCGATCTGGGACTCGGCCGCGGCGACTGCTTCGGCTCCCCCTCCGCCGGGCACGGCGGGAACAGCGCGCAGGCCGCCGTTGTCATTGAATTGGTGCGACGCTGCGACCCGTGCCTGGAAGGCGGCAGCCTGCGCTGCAGCCTGCGCGGCCTGGCGCTGGGCCACCAAGGTGGCGATGTGACCCTTGAGCTTCGAAAGAGTCGCCTGCTGGTTGGCGAGCTCGGACTGCGCGCCCTGCTTGGCGTTCTGCGCGGCGGCGAGGGTGGATCGAGCCTGGGACTGTGTGGTCTCGAGCGCGCTCTGCTGCGCGCTCAGCACGCTCTCGGACTGCTTCAGACGGTCGATCGCCCCTGACATGCTCTGGCTCGCCACCTGTTGGTATTCCTGCACCGCCGCCGCCCGCTCTCCACCCGGCGCGAACAACTGCTCGAGGTTGTCGTTCGAATTCCCCGACGTGTAGTTCTCGATGGCCAATTGCTGCAGGTCGGCGCGAGCCGAGCCCACCTGCGTCTTGGTCTGGGCGATCTGCGCCTGGGTCTGGCCCACCTGCTGCTCGAGTTGCTGGACCCGGATCTGGTCCTGGTCGTAGTGCTCCGAAAGCGTGGCGAGCTGGGCACCTTGGGCCTGGATCTGCGCCGCGATCTGGGCCGCCTGCGCCTGGGCGCTCCCCACCTGATCGGCGGAAGCGGACCGCGTCGTTGCCAACGCCGGTCCCGCGATGAAGGCGACGGCGACGACGGCCGCAACGAGTCGACTGAGTCGGGGGGACCGCCGGGCCCGCCGACCCGACCGTGCCTTCGAGTACTGCTCGAGGCATGTCACAACAGCCTCGTGTTTATCAATTGCGGGTAGGCGGGGCAAGCATTTGCCGAGTTTGTGCTCAGCGGGGCGCGAATCGGCGCGAAGAGGGTGGCGTCGTCGAGCTGTCGTGACGCCATTAGCGTCGCGAGTGTGCATCCCATCGAGAGGCTGCGGTACGTGGCGCGCGCCGGATGGGCGCCGCCGGCGGTTCTGGCCGCGGAGGCGGCGTGGGCGCTCGGCGACCTGGCGCTGTACGAGAGTTCGGCCGTCCTGCCCGCGTGTCGGCGTCTGCTCGACCGCCATCCCGGCTGCGGGCCGTTGTGGTGGGTGGCGGCCCGCATGCTCACGGCAGGAGATGCTGCGGAGGAGGCCGAGCGCTGTGTCGACCTGCTCGAGTCCGATCCGACGCCCGACCTCTTGCACGAAGACCTTTCCGGCGAGATCCGACCGGTCCGTCACGGGGGTGTGGGTGACGTCGCCAGTGCGGACGTGGTCGTCGTCGAGGTGGACGCCATCGGCCCCGGGGGAGTGGTCCTCGATGCCGATGACATCGGCCTGATCGAGGCGGCTCGTGCCGTGGGAGTGCCGGTGTGGGTCGAGGGTGGGGTCGGACGGGTGATGCCTCCCAAGCTGTGGGACGCCATGGTTCGCCGCATCGAGGGGTCTCACGTGGCCCGGTCCGGCGTGGTCGTGGATCTCGAAGGGATCGTCCGTGTGGCGGGCCCGGTCGGCGTTCAGGACCTTCCCGTCGCTCTCGCCTCCAGCGACTGCCCCGAGCCCGGAGAGCTGCTGGCACGTTGGTGAGAGGTTGATCGACGATCGACCTCGGCGATGTATAGGGTCGACGCCCATGGGCGAGATGATCAAATTTGCGAGCAACGGGTCCGAGGGTCAGGGATATCTGGCGGTGCCGCCGTCAGGCCAAGGCCCCGGCGTGATCGTGATCCAGGAGTGGTGGGGCCTCGTGCCGCACATCGAGGACGTCTGCGACCGGTTCGCGGCGGAGGGCTTCGTCGCTCTTGCTCCGGACCTGTACCGAGGAACGAAAGTCTCTGAGCCCGACGAGGCGGGTAAGGAGATGATGGCCTTGGCACTCGACCGGGCCGCCAAGGACATGTCGGGAGCTGTCGACGAGGTCGTGCGGCGGGCGTCGGGTGACAAGGTCGGAGTGGTCGGATTCTGCATGGGCGGGGGTCTTGCGCTCGTGCTCGCCGCGCAGCGCCCTGACGCAGTGGCCGCATGTGTGTCGTTCTACGGGTTGATTCCGTGGCCCGACGCCCAGCCCGATTTCTCGAAGCTCTCGGCGGCCGTGCTCGTACACGTGGCGGGCAACGACGAGTACTTCTCGCCGGAGGCGGCGCATGTCCTCGAGGAGGAGCTGCGCCGGTTGGGCAAGGCGGCCGAGTTCCACGTCTATGACGACACGGAGCACGCGTTCTTCAACGACAGCCGGCCCGAGGTGCACGACGCTGGCGCGTCGGCGACGGCCTGGACCCGCACGATCGACTTCTTTCACAACCGCCTCGGGTGACTCCTGGCGGTGATGAGGCTGGCGGTGCTGTGGGCCGGTACCTCCTCTTGGGCCTCGGGACGGGTCGCCACATCGAGGGATTGGTAGACGCGTACTACGGCCCGCCGGCGCTCGCCGAGCGCGTCGCCGCGACGCCGCCTGTCGATCCTCGCCGCCTCGTCGAAGAGGGCCGCGCCCTGATCGCGGTCTTGGACGGCGGAGGGCCTCTCGGCGGCGACGTCGGAACTGAGTCGGTCCCCGAGTCCGGAAGCGCCCGTCGTCGGCGGTGGCTCCGGGCTCAGACCGTGGGACTCCTGACGACGGCGCGCCGGCTGGCGGGCGAGACCATCGGGTACGAGGAGGAGGTGGAGTCGTGTTACGGGGTGCGACCCCGACCGGTCCCCGCCGAGGAGCTGGCGGCCGCGCACCGACGACTCGAAGAAGCGGTCCCCGGTTCGGGGCCGATCGGCGAACGCCTGATCGCGTGGCGAGAATCGCACGCCGTGCCCGCCGACCGGCTGCCCGCCGCCATCGACTCGCTGGCAGAGGACCTGCGCGAGCGGACGCAGCGTCTGTTCGGGTTGCCCGAGGGTGAGCACATCGAGTTCGAGCTCGTCACCGACAAGCCCTGGTCGGGCTTCAACACCTATCTCGGCGGGTTGCGTTCCAGGGTCTCGGTCAACACCGACCTCCCTGTGTTGTCGACGTCGTTGGCGCACCTCGTCGCGCACGAGGCGTATCCCGGCCATCACACCGAGCACTGCCGAAAGGAGGTGGGCCTGGTCCGGAGCCGACAGTGGCTCGAAGAGACCATCTTCCTCGTGGGCACTCCCCAGTGCCTCATCGCCGAAGGACTCGCCGACCTCGGCCTCGAGGTCGTTCTGGGCCCGAGACCTGAACGGGTCGTGGCGGAGCATCTCCGTCCCCTCGGCATCCGCTACGACACCGAGGTCGTCGCAGCCGTGGCCGAGGCCGGTGAGGCGTTGGGTGCGGTCCGAGCCAATGCCGCTTGGAGGCTCCACGCCGAGGGTGCGGATCCCGAGACGGTCGTCGACGAGGTGGCCCGCTGGGCCCTGCTCCCGCGCGCTCGAGCCGCCAAGGCGGTGGAGTTCTTGCTCCACCCCACGTGGCGCGCCTACATCACCTGTTACGTCGACGGGCTGCGCCTGTGCCGCCGGTTCGTGGCCGGAGACCCCATGCGCTTCGCCGAGCTCCTGAGCGAGCAGCTCGTCCCGGCCGATCTGGCGGCGTAGAGCGCCGATGTTGGGCCCGGGACGGGCTCGCGCCGAAAGCGCTCGATCGCCGTGGAGGTTGGGGAGAGGGCACCGGTAACATGCGACGCATGTCACAACGCAGCCGAAACCTTCCCCGCCGATCCTGCTTCTCCACGCCGGGCTCGAATGAGCGCTTCCTCGAAAAGGCGCCCACGGTGCCCGCCGACATGTCGTTCCTCGACCTCGAGGACTCCGTCGCACCCCTCGAGAAAGACTCGGCGCGAGCCAAGGTCGTCGAGGCCATCCGCAAGCAATCCTGGGACGAGCGCGTGCTGTGTGTTCGCATCAACGCGTGGGACACCGAGTGGACCTACGGCGACGTCATCGAGGTGGTGGGCAACGCCGGTGAGCGTCTCGACGAGGTCATGCTCCCCAAAGTGCAATCCGCGGCCGAGGTGGTAGCGCTCGACCTGCTGCTGACCCAGGTCGAAAAGAGAAGCGGCCTGCCGGTGGGCCACATCGGCATCGAGGCCCAGATCGAGACCACACGCGGTCTCATCAACGTGGACGAGATCTGCGCCGCCTCTCCTCGTCTGGAGACCATCATCTTCGGGCCCGCCGACTTCGCAGCATCGATGGAGATGCCGGTGTTGACCGGTGGTGTCCAGATCCCCGAGTACCCCGGCGACCATTTCCACTACGTCTTCAGTCGGATCCTCATGGCGGGCCGGGCGAACGGTCTGCAGGTCATCGACGGCCCGTACCTGCGGGTCAAGGACATGGACGGGCTGCGCGACTTCGCCCAGCGCACACGCGTCCTCGGCTACGACGGCAAATGGGCGCTCACCCCTGATCAGGTGACCGTGCTCAACGAGCTCTATTCACCCACACAAGAGCAATTCGATCACGCGTGGGACATCCTCGACGCCTATCAGAAGGCGACCGAGGACGACCGCAAGGGTGCGGTCATGTTCGGTGACGAGATGATCGACGAGGCCAGCCGCAAGATGGCCACGAAGTTCGTCTTCCGCGGCGAGCGCGCCGGACTGAGTCGCTCGGAGGGCTAAGCGCTCGCCGCCTGCTCCACCAGCCGACGGGCGACCACCTTGAGCGCCAACGTCTCGTCGGCCCCCTCGAAGATCGAGAGGACCCGCGCGTCGACGAAGTAGCGGCTCACGGGGAACTCCTCGGCGTAGCCCATGCCGCCGTGGATCTGCATGGCCTCGCGCGTCACCCACTCGGCGGCGCGGCAGACATAGGCCTTGAGCATCGAGGCCTCGAGGGTCCCTTCGCCCTTCGCCATGAGCCGAGCCACCTGATACGCGAACTGACGGGCGACCTGGATGAGCACCGCCATACGGGTCAGCTTGGCCTGGGTGAGTTGGTAGCCGGCGATGGGCTGGCCGAAGACGACACGGTTGGTGGCATATGCCGAGGCCGCTTCGTACGCGGCCTGCATGACGCCGAGGGCCCGGGCCGCGGTCTGGAGACGGCCGTTCTCGAAACCCGCCATCTGGGAGTAGAAGCCTCGGCCCACCCCGTCGTCCCCACCGACAAGGTTGGCCGAGGGGACGAACCAGTTCTCGAAGGCGATCTCGTAGGAATGCATGCCCCGATACCCGAGCGTGTCGATGGGTCGACCCTCCATCCGACCCTGAGGATCGTCTCGAGAGTCGGAGCTCGGGTCCTGGGTGAAGAGGAATCCCTCGCCGTCGCCGCGGGGCTTCTCCACGATGAACAACGAGAGGCCCCGGTGGGCCTTGGAGCGGTCGGGGTCGGTCCGGGCCAACAGCATGAGCACGTCGGCTCGGGCCGCGAACGTGCACCACGTCTTCACCCCGTTCACCAACCATCCCCCCGAGGTACGGGTCGCCGTGGTGACGATGGCGGCCACGTCGGAGCCGAAGTCCGGCTCGGTGACCGCAACCGCGTTCATCACGTCTCCCGACGCCAGTCTCGGCAGCCACGTCTGCTTCTGTTCGTCGGTGCCACCTGCGACCAGGGCGCGGCTCAGGATCTCGGGACGGGTGATCAGCGAGCCCCCGGCGCCGAGCGAGCCCCAGGACAATTCCTCGGTGGCCACCACCATCCCCATGTAGTCACTGGCGCCTCCGGTGGCGAACCCGCCGTATTCCTCGGGAATCGACAATCCCAGCGCACCCATCTCCGCGAGCCCGGTGATGATCTCCTCGGGGATGTCCGCGTTGGCGCGGTGGATGTGCTCGGCGTGGGGACGTATCTGTTCGACGGCGAAGCGGTGGAACGTCTCGCGCACGAGCTCGAAGTCGGGATCGAGATGACGGTCTCCCTCTGTCCCGACGAGCGAAGCGAGGTAGCCGGGGTCGCGGAAGGTGCTCAGAAAGCCCCGAGCCTCTTCGAGCCAATCCGGCGTGGTGGCGAAGGCGCCCTCACGACCGACGATGCGGGCAGCCAGGTCAGCGAGCGCGTCGGCCACGAAGGCACAGGCGATGTGCGCCTCGTCGGTGCCCGTGGCGCCGTAGGCGAGGGCGGCCTCTGCGGCCCGCACGCCCGCGGCGACATGGGCGAGGTCATAGGCCACCACCTGATCGACGTCGGGCCCTCCCGCGGCTGCCAACCGTTTGGCGGCCCCGCTCACCACCGACGAGGCCAGTACCACCGCGGCCGCGGCGCCGTCGAGGTCCGGGCTCGGAGAATCGGTGGCAGGTCTCGAGCTCATCGAACACCCTCGAGATGGTCCGGGACGCGGCCGAGCACGGTGACAAGAGGAGGCAGCACGACGGGGCTGTCACCGGGATCCACCTCGGTGAGCGAACCCAGGTACTCGGTGACCGGCCCGGGGCCCACTCCGGCGGGCGCCTCTGCCCAGGCATCGACGATGTCGAGGCCGGCGTCTCGAACGAGGGCGGGCAAGAGCGCCCCGATGTCGGGATGCGGCGCGCGGGGCATGGACAACGCCACACCACCGACCCGACCCGCCGAGGTGATGGGCTCTTGGGCCACGACCCACCCTCCGGGTCGCACGGCCTGGCGCATGCGGTAGAGCACGACAGCCGGATCGACGACGTGCATCAACAGGAAGCGGCAGAACGCCAGATCGACTGCTTCAGGGAGGAGCAGGTCCTCTCCGGCCTGGGTGATGGCGAGCACCTGACTGAACGTGGCCGCCGCCGAGGCGACCTCGTCCCGGGCGCGTGGATCGCTGTCGACGGCGTAGACGCGTCCTTCGTGCCCCACGATCTCCGCCAGTGCCACAGACACGTCCCCGCCGCCGGCGCCGACGTCCACGCACCGCCACCCGGGCGCGACGGCGAGACGGTCCAGCGCCGTAGCCAGCGGGCGCCGATAGACGTCGTCGCGCAGGGCGTTCGGCACGGGCCAAGACGCTACTGGCTGTAGCCTGCCGAGCGTGAAGGTCACGATGCTCTTGTGTGACGCCGCGCAGGTCGCCGACGGGAAGCTCTTCGTGCTGGGCGGAGGTTGGTCGCTGACGGGGCCCGACCCCATGCCGTCGGGCATCGCACTGAAGATCGATGTGGGCTGGCACGAGGCCGACCAGGTGCACCACTGGGAGCTCTACCTCGAAGACGCCGACGGCCGGCCCGTCATGGTGGACACGCCCGACGGGACCCACCCGGTCGAGGTGCGCGGCGAGTTCAACGTCGTGCGTCCCACCACCGTCCCCCTGGGGACGCCCATCGACGTGGCGTTGGCGGTCAACCTGGGCCCCCTGCCCCTCGAGCCCGGCAACCGCTACACGTGGCGCCTCTCGATCGGCGGCGAGTCCGAGGCGGACTGGGCACTTGGGTTCACCACGCGTCCGCGGGCGGTGCCATGACCACCTACGACCGACCCTTCGGGCGGTACTTCGAGGACTTCGAGCCCCGAGACGTCTACCGCCACTGGCCGGGCAAGACCGTCACGGAGTACGACGACCACCTCTTCTGCATGATCACCATGAACCATCACCCGCTGCACACCAACGAGTGGTTCGCCGAACACGAGACGGTGCACGGCAAGAACGTGGTGGTCGGGAACCTCGTGTACTCGCTCGTGTTGGGGATGAGCGTGCCCGACGTGAGCGGATCGTGCATCGCCAACCTCGAGGTCGAGTCGCTCGTGCACCGGAACCCGACCTTCCACGGCGACACCATCTACGCCGAGACGCGCGTCATCGACAAGGTGGAGTCGTCGTCCAAGCCCGACCGGGGCATCGTCACGGTGGAGTCCAAGGGCTTCAACCAGCGTGGCGAGGAGGTCTGCTTCTTCCGCCGCAAGTTGCTGGTGTGGAAGCGCGAGTCTGCGCCGGCGCGCCGCCGTCCCTACGGGGACGACGTCTGGGATTGAACACCGCACCCCGAGGCCCGGAGCTGCGGCGCGTCCGCCGAGCCGTCCTCGACGTGGGCCGGTCCGGGCTGCGCCCGTTCCCGTGGCGAGAGACCCGGGATCCCTGGGCGGTGCTCGTCAGCGAGATGATGCTCCAGCAAACCCAGGCCCAGCGCGTCGTGGGCCCGTACCTCGGCTTCATCGCTCGGTTCCCGACCGTGTCGGCCTGTGCCGATGCCGGGCTCGGCCCTGTGCTCGAGGCGTGGGCGGGGCTCGGCTACAACCGTCGGGCCCGATCTCTTCACCGGGCCGCTCGAGCCATCGTCGACCTCCACGACGGGGTCGTTCCCGCTGACCTTCGGGCCCTGCGAGCCTTGCCGGGCGTCGGGGCCTACACCGCCAGGGCAGTCCTCGTGTTCGCCTACGAGCACCACCAGGCGGTGGTGGACGTCAACGTGACGAGGGTGTTGACGCGGGCGGTGGCCGGGGTGCCGCTCGCCCCGGGCGCGGTCCAGACATTGGCGGACTCGTTGGTGCCGCGAGGCGGAGCTTGGCACTGGAACCAGGCGCTGATGGACATCGGGGCCGGCGTGTGCACCGCCCGCATCCCGGCGTGCGGTCGATGTCCGCTGGCGCGCGGCTGTGTCTGGTTCAATGCCACCGACACCACGCCCGACCCCGCACCCGCCCCGTCGCGCCAGACCCGCTTCCAGGGTTCTGACCGCCAGGGGCGGGGACGCCTGGTCGACGCGCTGCGATCAGGTCCGGTCCCCCCCAGCCGGCTGCGCGCCGCGTGCGGCTGGCCCGAAGACCCCGAACGCGCCCGGCGCGTGGCCCACGGTCTCGTCGCCGACGGCCTGGCTCGACGGGCGCGGGGGAACGTCTTGGTCCTCCCGTGACTCAGCCTTCGAGAAAGCGCGTGACATGCGCACCGACGACATCGGGCTGTTCAAGGTGAAGGAAATGGCCGGCGTGCTCGACCGTCACCCATTCCGACCCTTCTGACAGCACCGACCCCACATCGCCGATGGCATCAATGCCCATGCACCCGTCGTCGGCGCCGTGCAGGTACATCGTGGGTTGTCCTGGAGTGGACGCCGAGGCCACCTGAGCCTCCTCGTACCCAGGGCTGTGCAGAGCCGGGTTGAACAATGCCCGGTAGTACCCGATGGCGGCGGAGAGGTTGGCCGGATCCGCCAGGGACTCCTTCACCTTGGCGAGGTCCCAAGAGCCGTCGTAGCCCGGTGACCAGTCCGCCCAGAGGTTGTCGAGGAACTCATGACCCCGCGCGCTCAGTGCCATCTCGGCGACGGGCGTCTGGAACAAGAAGATGTAGAAGCTGCGCTTCATCTGCCTGTAGGTGAGAAACGACGGCAGCGAGGCGGCCAGGGGCGGGACGGCCATGGTGACCACGCGCCGCCATCGGTCCGGATGCAGTGTCGCTGCCCCGTAGCTGGCGTAGGCACCCCAATCGTGGCCCACCAGCACAGCCTGATCGTCTCCCCCGAGGGCGTCGTGGAGTTCCGACGCGTCGGCGGCGAGGGCGCCCACCTGGTAGATCCCGTCCTCGGGTATCCCCGTGGGCGCGATTCCCCTCATCCATGGCGCCACGACGTGAAACCCGGCTTCGGCCAGGGTGGGCATGAGGTGGCGCCACGAGTAGGCGGTGTCGGGGAAACCGTGCAGACACAGCGCCAAGGGGTCCTGGGGCGAGCCCGACTCAAGGTAGGAGAACTCGATGCCGTTGACATGTACTGCCCTCTGCTGCATCGACGCAGAGTAGTGTCGCCCCCGCAGGGCCCTCCTCGGCTCCAAGCCGACCGGAGCCACGTCGGCGGCGAGATTCACAGGTGCTGGGGAGGGAGTCTGAGGGGGAGGGGGTCGTCCGCTGCGAGTCACATTCTTCGGCGTGAGGGGCTCGTGCCCGTGTTCGGGCGAGCAGTACGTCCGTTACGGTGGCAACACCGCGTGTGTGGCCGTGGAGATCGGAGACGAGCCACCCATCGTCCTCGACCTGGGGACGGGACTGCGCCCGCTCGGCCACGCCCTCGAGGAACGGTACGGCCTCGGCCATCCTGTCGAGGTCACCGCCTTCCTCACGCATCTCCATTGGGATCACATCATCGGCCTTCCGTTCTGCACGCCGATGTTGCGGGAAGGCGGCCGGATGGACGTGTTCGGCCCACCCCAGGACGGTGGTTCGCTCCACGACATCATCGACCGGGTGGTCAAACCCCCGTTCTTCCCCGTCCAGGTGAAAGAGCTTCAAGGCAAGATCGAGTTCTACGAGGTGACCGACGACGTCATCCCGGTCGGATCGGCGAAGGTACTCGTGCGCCAAGTTCCCCATGTCGGGACCACACTCGGGTTCCGCATCGAGGCCGGAGACGCTGTGGTGGCCTTTGTGAGCGATCACCAGGCTCCCGACGACCGCTCCGAAGTCGACGCCGCGGTGCTCGAGCTGTGCGATGGAGCCGACCTGGTCATCCACGACGCCCAGTACACCGAGGAGGAGTTCCGGGCCAAGGCCACGTGGGGCCACTCCACGGTCGGCTACGCCGCGCACGTCGCCGCCGAGGCCGGAGCCCGTCAGTTGGCCTTGTTCCACCACGATCCTCGTCACACCGACGACGACATCGACCGGCTGCTCGCCGAGGCTCAGGCGACCGACGACGCCCGCCGTCTCGACGTCGTGCTCGCCGCCAGGGAAGGATTGGCGATCGACCTCGGCCGCTCCTGACCACCTCAGGCCGCCACCCGGGGACGACGAGGGGACGTGATGGCTGAGGTGACAGGGACGCCGTTCGATTCGGCGCGCTTTCGAGAGGTGCTCGGGCATTTCGCCACCGGCGTCACGATCATCACGGCGATGGAGGGTGACGAGCCCGTCGGTTTCACCTGCCAGACCTTCACGTCGTTGTCGCTCGACCCGCCTTTGGTGGCGCTCGCTCCGGGGAAGAACTCCACGAGCTGGCCACGGATCGCCGCCGCAGGGTCGTTCTGCGTCAACATCCTGGCCGAGGACCAGGAGGCACTCAGCCGGGACTTCGCTGTTTCGGGTGGCGACAAGTTCACCGGGGTGGGGTGGCACCCGGCCGCGAACGGCGCCCCCGTGCTCGACGGCGCCCTGGCCTGGGTGGAGTGCGAGTTCGAACTGGCCCACGACGCCGGTGACCACGAGCTCGTCATCGGTCGGGTCCGGGAGATGGGCGTGAGCCGGGGTCGGCCCCTCGTCTACTACCGGGGCGGCTTCGGGCGTTTCGAGCCCTAGCCTCGGCGGGGCTCGCTCATCCACGTCGATCCGATCGGGGCGCGGCGATTAGCCTCGCCGAATGCCCAGTATCAACCCTTCTGACGCAATTGTCGACGTGGTCACCGTCGAGGCCGACGTCCATGGCGACGAGCGAGGCCGATTCGTCGAGACCTACCGCCGGTCGTGGTTCCCCCTCGGTCGCGAGATGGTCCAGGGGAACCGGTCCGAGAAGCAGGCCGGCGCCGTCGTCGGCCTGCACTACCACCTTCACCAGGCGGACTATTGGTACATGCTGCGTGGGACCGCTCGGGTCGTCCTGCACGATCTCCGTGTCGGATCCCCGACAGAAGGGGCCACGCTGGAACTCGACCTCGACGGAGAGCGTGACAACGGCGTGTTCATCCCGCCGGGTGTCGCCCACGGGTTCGCGTCGCTCACCGACGTTCTTCTGTGGTACCTGGTCGACAACTACTACAACCCCAATGACGAGCTGGGGGTGGCCTGGGACGATCCCGAGATCGCGGCTCGATGGGGAATCGATACACCGGTGCTCTCGGTGCGCGATCAATCCAATCCCCGTCGGGCCGAGCTCGACTCGTCGGTCCGGCCTCGGTACGGCCTCCGCACGTAGAGAGGAACGAGACCGGTGACGGGCGCCTGCAACCCGAACCGTCCTGCGTCACCCGTGACGCGCTGACCGGCTGGACTCAG
>ODAK010003832.1_pt1 | contig 15529 bp, 13 predicted proteins | sample 1539591 | NCBI WGS metagenome assembly ODAK01 (sample SAMEA3539303, study PRJEB22396) | soil metagenome | biome: tundra; feature: field; material: soil | place: USA | collected 2010-05 | depth 0.15 m | reverse complement strand
CCGGAGTTTCTGGCCTGGCACAGGGCGGAAGTGTTCAAGGAGCCGGCGCGGGAGTTGCGGGGGGTTTCTTGCCGCGGATCTCTGTTATGGGGCGAGGCGGTGGTCAGATTTATGAACATTGAATTAGCCGAGACTCAGGCGCGGCCCAGCGCTTCGACTCTACGCAGCACCTCCAGGGTGACCGCGATAAGGTCGGCGACAAGCCCTTCATCAACTTCCAGGTGCCCTTCGTATTCGCTGAGGTTGCGCCGGCGGTGGCAAAGATCCAAGACTTTCCACTTGGCGCTTTCCATCTCCAGGGTGTGGGGCAGGGCCTGGAAAACCATATAGCGGTCTTCGGACCTATATCCTTTCCGGCGCAGAGCAGCGAGCGAAAGTGCATGGGCCGCGTTGTACGCCAGATCGAAGCGGCTTTCGAGCGCGTTGGCCGGGTTCTGCGCGTCCTTGAGCCGGGTTCTCCCCGAGCGCAGCAATCCGTCAAACTCCGCTTGAGCCGGCGGTTCCGCCTTCAGTTTTCCGATCTTCGCCAGGTTTGCCAAGCTCTCCGAGCTCATGTGTGCCTCCAATCAGAAACACCTTCGGTTGTTCCAATACACGTTGGATGAAGCTGTCGTCTGCGGCGCGCCGGCGCGCAAGGTCAGCGACGGTGTAGATCGTGGGGTTGATCTTCCGGCCGAGGTGGCTCTCGCTTTCCCCCAATGCGGCAAGCAGATCCTGGTAGTTAAGTGTGTCGGACACCACGAGCAAGTCGATATCGCTGTGCGCGGTGTCGATCTGCTTTGCGACCGAACCGTACACGAACGCGAGCACGATGCGATCTTCGAGGGGCAGCAGCGCCGCGCGGAGGACGTCGGCAAGACCGAACGTCTTCTGCACGATTGCGCACAGTTCATCGAATATCGGTGAGGCTTGAATTGCCTGGTATCGCTTCTGGTTGCCTACATTGGTCACCGACACGAGTCCCGGCTCGGTCAGGCGCCGCAATTCCCTTTGCAATCCGCCTTTGCCGGAACCGGTCAGGCGCATCAATTCATTGACATGGAACGACCGGTTTGGCTGGCCGAAAAGCAAGGCCAGGACCCTCTGCTGAACGCCCGTAAAGAGAGCTTCGGAGAGGCTTACGGTGGTCTTTGTCAGTCCCATATTGGGGATTATAACCCCTAAATCAGGACCATTAAATATGCGCTGCATAAAGTTTCGCCGTTGCCGGCGCTGCCCCGCAGCGTCTGAGCATTCTAACCCACGGAAATTGCTTGGACAGTAATTATGGAAAAACAAATAGTTAGCGCTTTCCTTGGAAGCGTTGGGGCTGTCTGCGCCTAAATGGTCCCATATCAGGGGTATTCACCCCCAATATGAGGGTATTTAGGCGAAGTTGGTGTGACCACCAATCTTGATTACCCCAGCTGCCGCCCCTAACAACCTTGTTAGATTCATCCCAAGTGGTGGCGGAGCCCGGTCTATGCTGAGGGCGAGGCGCTGATCGATCCGGTGCTGCGCTTCAAGGGCCGCGCGGCACCCTGCGTGGCGCTGACCGAGATTGATTTCGAGGCGCTCGATGAAGCTCACGCTGGTGGCGTCGGCGGCGTGGACGAAATTGGCTAACGAGCGTTAACGAATGATGAATTTTAGATTTGCCCAGAAAAGGAGATCGCCATGACGTAGTTACCAACATCTGGAGCTATGTCATGGCACGTACGATTCGCCGCAAACGGGAGCGTCACGAGTATTACTGGGTGCTGCACGACTGGGAGTCTCGACTTTCGTTCGGCCACTGGGTACAACTCGATCCCCGATCCAAAGCCGGGCGCAAGGCAATTGCCCATTTCCATTCCGATAAGACGGTCACGATGCGCGGCTCTGCGCCACGCTGGTATCGCAAGGTGTTCGATCACCGGATTCGCACTGCAAACGACCGCATGTTGCGGCGTTGGCTGGCTGACCCTGAATTCGATCCGGTGTTTCGAGTTTGGCACAACCACGATGCACATTGGAGCTGGTGGTGACCACTGTGGAGAGAAACGGGGGCTGACCCCGATTTCCCTCACCGAGCCGGTCCGCCTCGCCCTCGCGCGCGGTCCTGCGCTCGCCGTGGAGATTGCGCGCTGCATTCTTAATGCCCATTTTCCGGAGGGTATACGGCAGGACGCGATGCATTCGCGAGCAAGCTCGCTCCCACAACACCAGGTTCATTCGTTCAAGGAGCCGGCGCGGGACTAAATTAGCGCTTTACGCTATTTTAGTTTTTGCGTAAAATCTAAAACAGCATCCGGGCTTATTCTAGTTTCCCAGGGGCGCTCCGATGAAGCAGTTCCAGTCCGGCCGCTTGGTCCGGCAGGCGCACTATCAAAGCTTTCAGCCCAATCCCATCAACCGCGCATGGGTGGTGGACGATATGGCTCTGCTCCATCTCCTCGGCCAGGCGGACCGGGAGCTGGGGCGGCTGGACATGTATTCCGAGTACATCCCGAACATCGATCTCTTCATCCGCATGCACGTGCTGAAGGAGGCGACCCAGTCGAGCCGGATCGAGGGGACGCAGACGAACATGGAGGAGGCGCTGCTGGAGAAGGAGGACGTGGCGCCGGAGCGGCGCGACGACTGGGAAGAGGTGAAGAACTATGTGGCGGCGATGAACGAGGCGGTGGACCGCTTGCGTACGCTGCCGTTTTCCGCGCGCCTGATGCGCGCGGCGCACAAGACCCTGATGCAGGGGGTGCGCGGCAAGAACAAGCACCCGGGCGAGTTCCGGCGCAGCCAGAACTGGATCGGCGGGGTCAGCCTAGCCGATGCGGTGTTCGTGCCGCCGGTGCATGCTTCCATCGGCGAACTGATCGGCGATATCGAGAAGTTCGTGCACAACGACCGGCAGCATTTTCCCGAACTGTTGAAAATCGCGCTGGTGCATTACCAGTTCGAAACCATCCATCCCTTTCTCGACGGCAATGGCCGCGTGGGGCGCTTGCTGATTACCCTGTATCTGGTGAGCCGGGGGATATTGAAGCAGCCGGTGCTCTACCTGTCGGACTTTTTCGAGCGCAACCGCCAGCTTTACTACGACAACCTGATGCGGGTGCGGGAGAAGAACGATCTCGCGCAATGGTTCAAGTTCTTCCTGGTGGGGGTGATCGAAACGGCGAAGAGCAGCACCACGACCTTCGATCGCATCCTCAAGTTGAAAAGCCAGGTGGAGGCGCAGCTACGGACGCTGGGCAGCCGCACGGCGAACGCGCAGAAGGTGATGATCTACCTGTATCAGCGCCCGGTGGTCAATGCGGCCAAGGTGGGCGAGGTGGCGGGCGTGTCGCCGGCATCGGCATATAAGTTGATCGCCGATTTGGAACGCTTCGGGATACTGAAGGAAATCACCGGCGCCAGGCGCGGCAAGATATATATGTTCGATGCCTATTTGTCATTGTTCAAATAAGGAACTGGAAGCCGCGCACATCAAGTGGTTCCAGGCCCCTACCTGGACAGCCGGACGTGGTGCAAAACGGCCTCGCCCTTTGTTCCCTCCACCACAAGATCTTCGACCTCGGCGCGTTCACCGTACTGCCGGGGAACCGCCGGATCGTGTTCACCCGCCGCTTTGGCGACATAGCCACCTTCCGGCGAGTCTCCGACAACAAAAATGATCTCGTTCATTGATTGCCTTTCCCGTCCGAAAAATATTACCTCAATTAATCGATCGTCCAAGGCGTCAACTGAATGGTACAAGCTTATCTCGCGCGATGCGCCCGGCGGCGTGCGCGGGATCGCTCGTTTTCCCGGAGCGGCCTCGCTTCGAGCGGCGCTGTTCGAGTTCCCAGCCTTTGCAGGCGAGCGTTACTGTGCGCGGAACGGGAGGATGCTCGCTGGCCTGGGGCTGCGCGCCGGACGGCGGCGCCACGCGCGCGACAATGAAGCTCATGCTCTTTCATTCGATCTCGACCAGCGTCTCCGGGTATTTGTGGAGGTGTTCGGCGACGCCGTTGTCGCCGATCAGGTAGTTGTCGCAGATCGTATTGAACAGGTGCTCGGTGATATAGGTGGGGTGGCAGGTGATGTTCATGTTCTTCTGGATGATCATCGGCTCGTCGCGCCGCACCAGCGGGCGCTCGACCAGGTCGTAGCCCTGGCCGTGGCAATACAGCCTCTCCTCTTCGGCCTTGCCGTGTTTGCGCAGAAACGCGTTGTAGGAATCCCAGATGTCCTTGCACGAAGCCCCGGGTTTGAGCAGGTTCAGGGTGAACTCGCGCGCCTCGAGCAGGAAGGCGAAGTCGTCGCGCATTTCCTGGTTGGCCTTGCCCAGCACGCAGCTGCGGCTGATCTCGGTGTAGAACCCGCCGGGCCCGTTGCTCTCGACCAGCAGCGTGAACATGTCGCCCTTGCGCAGCGTGCGGTTCTGCAGGTGGCGGTTGCCCCAGAAATAGGCCGGCCCCCCGGGCGGGTGCGAGCAGGTGAGGAACAGCCCCTGCTCGCCGCCATGGTCGAGAACGAAACGCTCGGCAACCGAGGCGATTTCGATATCGCGTTTTCCCGGCGCGGCCGCTTTCATCGCGGCATCGATGGCGCCGTCCTGCACCGCGGCCGTGCGGCGGATGAAGGTGAATTCCTCTTCGCTCTTGATGCACTTGATCCGGTCCACCATGTCGGCGGCGTCGACGAACTTCGCGTTCGCGAACCGGCCCTCGCGCAGGTGGTCGATCATCGACACCGGCAGCGTCCCCCGCCCGACCAGGCCGATAGTCGCGCGCGCGTAGGGCGCGAGCGCCTTCTCGGCCAGCTCCGCATCGTAGGGCAAGGTGTAATACGCGCTGGAGAAGTAGGGCGCGCCCAACAGGCTTTTCACGCCGCGGCGCAGCCCGTCTCCTTCCGGCGGCAATTGTTGATCGTTGCCGAACTTGGTCTGAAAGATGACGGTCATGCGCTCGTCCGCGGGAAAGATGACCGTGACCGGATAGCCGTTCGTCGCCGGCACGTCGGTGAAATACTTCACGTAGCCGCCCATGAAATCGTTGTTGTTCTGCATCAGCAAAACATCGATCTTGCGTTCGGCCATGGCGGCGCGCACCGCCGCCCAGCGGCGCTCGAGCTCTTTCGTCGAAATCGGGTTGTTGATCCTCTCCGCCAGCATGGCCATATTCAAACCGCTCCTTTTTTGGAAATTATCGGGAACTGCGCAATTCGCGGCGGCCGGGACAAACGGCCTTTCATCGCCGCCATCCCCGGCCGCGGCCTCACTCGACCTTGAGCTTGGCGTCCTTCACTGCCTTGCCGAACACCTTCTGCTCGGCGATGATTCGGGCGCGCAACTCTTCCGGAGTGGAGGGCGCGCTGTCCATTCCGATCCTGGCGAACGCCTCCTTTGCCTCGGGTGAGGAGAGGTACTTGCGCATCTCGGCGTTGAGCTTGAGGATGATGTCCTCCGGAGTCTTCGCCGGCGCGTACATACCGAACCAGATTTCGATATCGAAGCCCGGGATGCCTTGCTCGGCGATCGTCGGCACCTGCGGCCAGTAGCTCGAGCGCTGCGCCGAGGTCGTCCCCAGCACCTTCAGGCTGCCGGCACGCACCAGTTGCCCGATCGGCGCCACGTCGGCCAGAATCATCGTGATCCGCCCCGAAATCAGGTCGGGCATCGCCGGGGCGAAGCCCTTGTAGGGCACGTGAATCAGGTCCATGCCGGTCGCCTGCTTGATCATCTCCATCGACAGATGGACCATCGAGCCGCTGCCGTTCGATCCGTAGGAGAGCCGACCGGGCGCGGCCTTGGCGAGCGCGACCAGGTCCTGCAGCGAGTTTGCCGGCAATGACGCCGGCACGGCGAGGAAGAAGGGGAAGCGCGACACCATGCCGATAGGCGCGAAGTCGCGCAGCACGTCGTAGGGGGGTGGACCGGTGAACATGAACGGCTGAATCGACATCGTCGAGCCGCCGGTAAACAAGAGCGTGTAGCCGTCGGCCTGCGCCTTTGCCACCGCCTCGGTGCCGATCACCGTGTTGCCGCCCGGGCGCGCATCGATCACGAAAGACTGCCCGAGCGCCTGGGCGAGGTAATTGGTCACTAGGCGTGCCGCGGCATCGGAGCCGCCGCCGGTCGCGTAAGGGATGATCACGCGCACCGGCTTCGACGGGTAGCCCTGCGCCTGCGCGAACGCCGGTGCAAGCACGGCCAGCGCAAACACGGCCCGGCACAACAGCTTCCTCATTTTTTTCCTCCCGCCTGGATGGGAAATTCAACGCCAGCCGTGGATCGGCACGTCGCGCAAAGCGATGATCCGGCGCCGGCCGCAACGGCGGCACAGGGCTGAAACTTGCGCGAGTCGCGGGTCGATGAGGGCAGGCATGGCAGGCTCCGCTGCGATTATGCCAGCAATCCCCCGTCGACGGCGCTCGGGCCATGCTGCAGCCCGGCGTGCACAGCCGTGTCCGGCGCTCGCGTTGGAAGTTCATACCATCAAAGCGGCGCGGCCGGGACCACATAAACTACGAGCTGCGCGGCATTCGGATCGTCCACAAGCCGGATAGCCCTTGCGGATCCGGTGCCGGGGCTACAATAGCGCGACAACAACCCGGCCGGGCTTCACTGAATCGAGGATCAACGCCATGACCAGCGACAATCCGATCGAAGTGATCCACAACATGCTGCAGACGATGGTCAGCCGCAAGGCGTCCGACCTGTTCATCAGCGTCGGCTTTCCGCCGGCGCTGAAGATCGACGGCCAGGTGACGCCGATCTCCGACCATGCGCTCACCGAGGCGCACACCAAGACCTTCGCCCGGGCGCTGATGAACGACAGGCAGCTCGCCACGTTCGAGGCGACCAAGGAGTGCAACTTCGCGGTCGCGCCCTCCGGCATCGGGCGCTTTCGCGCCAGCGCCTACGTGGACCAGAACGGCGTCGGGCTGGTGCTGCGCATCATCAACACGAAAATTCCGGCCATGGAGGAACTCGGCCTGCCGGCTATCCTGCGCGACGTGGCGATGTCCGAGCGCGGCCTCGTCATGGTGGTGGGCGGCACGGGCTCGGGCAAATCGACCAGCCTCGCGGCGATGATCGGCTACCGCAACGAGCACAGCCGCGGCCACATCATCACCATCGAGGACCCGGTGGAATTCGTGCACGAGCACCGCCACTGCATCGTCACCCAGCGCGAGGTGGGCGTGACCTGCGAGTCATGGGACGCGGCGCTGAAGAACACGCTGCGGCAGGCGCCCGACGTGATCCTGATCGGGGAGATCCGCGACCGCGAGACCATGGAGCACGCCATCGCGTTCGCCGAGACCGGCCACCTGTGCCTCGCCACGCTGCATGCGAACAGCGCGAACCAGGCGCTCGAGCGCATCATCAACTTCTTTCCCGACGACCGCCGCCAGCAGCTGCTGATGGACCTGTCGCTCAACGTGCGCGCGTTCCTGTCGCAGCGCCTGGTGCCGCGCCAGAACGGCAAGGGGCGCGTCGCCGCGTTCGAGATCATGCTCGACTCGCCATTGATCAAGGACATGATCTTCAAGGGCGAGGTGCAGCAGATGAAGGAGCTGATGACGCGCTCGGTCGAGCTCGGCATGCAGACCTTCGACAAGGCGCTGTTCGACCTGTACCAGGCGAACATCATCAGCTACGAGGATGCGCTGCGCTTCGCCGATTCGCACAACGACCTGCGCCTGCACATCAAGCTCCAGCCCGGCGGCCGGCAACCCAAGGACGCGGGCGACAAGATCGACATGCACGTGGTCTAGGCCCTGGCGCTCGCCCTTCACCCTGTCCCTCTCGCCGTTCCGCAGGGACTTTCCCCTCGAGGGGGATCGAGACCTTCGGTCGCGAGCGGAGAGAGCGGCGTTGTTTCACACCGGCTCTCCGCCGCGGCATAGCGGGCAGCCGCAGATCCCGCACACTCACTCGGGTTTGATGCCGGATTCCCTGATCACCTTCGCCCACTTGGCGATTTCCTTCGCCTGAAATTCGGCGAATTCCTCCGGCGAATTGGCCACCACCTCGGCGCCGACCGCCTCCAGGCGCGCGCGCACTTCGGCGGGCGCGACCGCGTTGACGATTTCCGCGTGCAGCTTCGCCACGATATCGCGCGGCAGGCCGCCCGGACCGGCGATGGCGAACCAGGTGAACGCATCGAAGCCCGGCAGCCCGGCCTCGGAGATGGTCGGCACCTCGGGCATGGCGCGGGTGCGATTGGCGGTGGAGGCGCCGAGCACCTTGACGCGGCCGGCCTTGATCTGCGGGATGGCGGTGGGTCCGAGCTCTATCATCATGTCGACTTCGCCTGCGACCAGCGCGGCCATGCAGGGTGCGCTGCCGCGATAGGGTATGGGCCGTATGGACACGTTCGCCATGCTTTTGAACAGTTCCGGGTTGGTGTGCTGGGAGGTGCCGTTGCCGGCGGAGGCGTAAGTGAGCTTGTCCGGGTTCTGGCGCGCGTAATCGATCAATTCCTTGACCGAGTTGACCGGCACTTTGGGGTGCACCACCAGATAGCTCGGCACGCGGATCACGACCGAGATCGGCGTGAAGTCGCGCACGATGTCATAGGGCAGCTTCTTCAACAGGCTCGCGTTCACCGACATGATGCCGGTCGAGCCGACGATCAGCGTGTAGCCGTCGGGCGGCGCCTTGGCGATGCGCTCGGCCGCGATCAGGCCGCCGGCGCCGGGAACATTCTCCACCACCACCGGCTGTCCCAGCGACTTGCTTAGGTGGTCGGCGACGATGCGCGCGGTCAGGTCGGCGCTGCCGCCCGGCGGAAAAGGCGCAATGATGCGTATGGGTTTATTCGGGTAGCCCTGCGCCCATGCGGCCGGCGCGCACAGCAGCGCTGCGCACAGCAGCGCCCCCAGCTGCCGCAGCAGGTGCGCAGGCGCGCTGCGGCGGGTCTCGCCGGGCGATCGAAGTGCTTGCATCGGTTTGCCCTCCTTTTCGGCTAACAGATCGAATTGAATTCCTGTCTCAGCTTGTACTTGAGCACCTTGCCGACGCCGCTGCGCGGCAGGCTGCTGACGAAACGCACGTGCTTCGGCCGCTTGTAGCCGGCCAGGCGCCCGCGGCAATGCGCGACGATCTCTTCCGCGGTAGGCGCTGGCGCTTCTTGCTTGAGCTCTATGAACGCGGCCACCGCCTCGCCGTAGACCGGATCGGGCACGCCCACCACCGCCACATCCTGCACCGCGGGCAGTTCGAGTATCGCGGCCTCGACTTCCTTCGAGTAGATGTTGTAGCCGCCGGAGAGCACCATGTCCTTTTTCCGGTCGGCGATGTAAAGAAACCCTTCGGCGTCCATGCGGGCGAGGTCGCCGGTGGCGAGCCAGCCGTCGCGCAAGGCCTGCGCCGTCTCCTCCGGTTTGCCGAAATAGCCGCGCATGGTGAGAAAGCGCCCGGGCTCGCCGCTGCGTATCCACAATTCGCCGACTTCGCCGCGCGCTGCGTCGTTTCCCTCCGCATCGACAAAGCGCACTTCGACACCGGGGATGAGCCGGCCGACGGAGCCCGGCCGCGCGAGTTGCTCCGCCGGCGCAAGGTTGGTCAGCGCGCCGCATTCGGTCATGGCGAAATACGAATGGATGCCCACCTGCGGCAGCGCGCGCAGGATGCGCTGTTTCACGTCGAGGGGAAAAGCTTCGCCGGTGGCGACGATGATGCGCAGCGTGGCGAAATGCTGCGGCCCGCCTTCGATCTCGGGCAGCAGCATGCGGCCCACCGTGGGCACCATGCCGAGCACGGTGATCGCCTCGGCCGCGCACAGGCGCGCCGCTTCCGCCGGATCGAACCTGGGCAGGATCACCAGCGTGGTGCCGAGGCAGATGGTGTTGATCACGCGGCCGAAGGCGGTGCGGTGGGTGAGCGGCGTGGTGATCAATTGGCGGTCGCCCGGCCGCAATCCCCACTCGATCGCGTTCACATAGGCGTTGGGAACGAAATAGTTCGCCTGCGTGAGGATGGCGCCTTTCGGCCTTCCGGTGGTCCCCGAGGTGTAGCAGATCATGCAGTCGTCGAACTCGACCGGCACCGGGATGCTGCGCGGCGCATGCTGCTCGATCAGGCCTTGCAGGTCCAGTTCGCCCGGCACCGGGGCGCGCACGGCGATCAGCGCGGCCAGTTCCGCGCGCGCCTGGGCGAAGGCAGCGCGGGTCTGCGGATGAACGAAGGCGGCGCGCGGCTTGCTGTCGGCGAGGATATAGGCGATCTCGGCCGGGGTGAGCCGCGTATCCACCGGAACGGCGATCGCGCCCGCCTTGACGATGGCAAGGAAGGCGAGCACGAACTCGCTGCAATTGGGCATGCACAGCGCAACGCGGTCGCCGACGGCCACGCCCTGCGCGGCCAGCGCCGCGGCCAGCCTGGAGCTGCGGGCGTCGAGCTCGGCGAAGCTCAGGCGCTTGCCTTCGCAGACCAGCGCTTCCTTGTCCGGCGAGGCGGCGGCAACGGTAGCGAGGAAGGCCGGGAGCTTCATTTGCGCAAGCCGTTCGAGGCAGTGGGTGTGTTCCCTCGGCCCGCTTGCGACCGAAGGTCTCGATCCCCCTTCCTCGGTCCCGCTTGACGGGAGAGGGGAAAGTCCCTGTGGGACGGCGAGAGGGAGTTTTCCTGATCCAATTCGCTTGCCTCGGGCAGCCGGGGTTTTCAGTAGAACGGCGCGGTGATGCCTTCGGCGGCGAACGCCCGCTGCGTCGCCGGACGCGCCATCACCGTGTCGAGAAAGCGTCCGAGATGCGGCCGCTTGCGCGCCGGATTGTGCATGCCGCGCGTCCATCGGCACAGCATCAGCAGATAGGGATCGACGGCGCGAAATTGCGCGCCGAGCAGAAACGGGCCGGTAGCGGCGGCCAGCGTTGCCTCGATCAAGTCGAGCATGCCGCCGACACGGCTCTCGGCATGCGTCTTGATCTGGGCCGCCGCGGCTGCATCGTCGGCCAGGCGCTCCGGATAGAAGTAGAGCATGAGTTCGGCCTGCAAGGTGTTGGTCAGGTAGACGAGCCACTTGTAGAACTCCGCCCGCTCGTTGCTGCCGAGCGCAGGCGCCAGCCCTGCCCCGGCATGGCGGTCGGCCAGGTGCAGACAGATCGCCGCGGTCTCGTAGAGCACCAGCCCGCCATCGACCAGCACCGGGATGCGGCCAGCCGGGTTGAGCTTGAGGTACTCGGCGCTCTTTTGTTCGTTCTTGTCGCGGTCGACCAGCACCAACTCGTAATCCGCGCCGATTTCCTCCAGCAGGATATGTGGCGCGAGATTGGCATTGCCGGGGTAATAGTAGAGCTGGTACATGGCTTTTCCTCAAGGCTGAAACGGACCGGCGCCGCAGATGCGGATTATGCTGTGAATCCTGGGTATCCGCATTTCGCGATTGATGCGAGGCCGCAGAAGATGCACGCTATCCGTTAGTATTGACCGCTGCAGCCCTTTCCGGAGACGCCATGCGCCTTCCAGCTTGTTTGCTCGCGACTTTGTTTGCGAGCCTGATCGCCCATCCCGCCGCCGCGCAGGGCGGCGCCGATTACCCCAGCAAACCGGTGACGCTCGTCGTCCCGTTCGCGCCCGGCGGTCCCACCGACGTCCTCGGCCGGCTGGTCGCGGCGAAGCTCGGCGAGCGGCTCGGCAAGCCGGTCATCGTGCTCAACAAACCGGGCGCCGGCGGCAATACCGGCAGCGCGAGCGTCGCGACCGCGCCGCCCGACGGCTACACGCTCCTGCTGGGCACGGTTTCCACCCACGGCATCAATCCATCGCTGTACCGGAACATGCCCTACGACCACAAGAAGGACTTCGTCGCGATTTCGCAATTGAGCTTTGTGCCGAACGTGCTCGTGGTCAACGTGAACCTGCCCGTCAGAACGGTTCCGGAACTCATCGCCTATTTAAAGCGGAACCCCGGCAAGGTGTTCTACGCCACGCCGGGCTCGGGAACCTCGATCCATCTCGCCTCCGAGCTGTTCAAGATGATGACCGGAACCGATATGACGCATGTCCCCTACAAGGGCAGCGGCCCGGCGATGATGGACGTCATCGGCGGCCAGGTACAACTCATGTTCGACAATTCGGTCACCGCGTGGCCTCAGGTGAATGCGGGCAAGGTGCGCGCGTTGGCGGTGTCGACGCCGACGCGGCTGAAGACGGCGCCCGACCTGCCGGCTATTGCCGAGTTCCTGCCCGGCTTCTCCGCGAGCGCGTGGCACGGCGTGTTCGCGCCGGCCGGAACGCCGCGCGCGATCACCGACAGGCTGTCGGTCGAGATCCAAGCTATCATGAAGGAGCAGGCAGTCGTCGACCAGCTCGCGAAAGTCGACATCATCGCGGTGGGCAATACGCCGGCCGAATTCAGCCGGTTCATCGCCGAGGAGACCGAGCGCTGGGCCTCGGTGGTGAGGAAACTCGACCTGAAGGTCGATTAGCATGAAGCCGCCATTCCGGCCCCCGGCCATTCCCCTGATCACCATCGATCCGTACACGAGTTGCTGGTCGTTCGCAGATCGCCTCTACGACCAATGGCCGCGGCACTGGACCGGCACCGAGTTCGCGCTGTGCGGCCTCGCGCGCGTCGACGGCAAAGCGCTGCGCTTCATGGGCGGCGCGGAGGTGCTCGCGGAGAGCGTTCGGCAGATTTCCGTGGAGGTGCAGCCTACGCGAACCATTTACCTGTTCGAGGCCGGCCCGGTGGAACTGGAGGTGACCTTCATCAGCCCGCTGCTGCTCGACGACCTCGAGCTCCTGTCGCGGCCGGCGAGTTACGTCTGGTTGCGCACGCGCGCGCTCGACGCGGCGGCGCATGAGGTGCACGTCTATCTCGACATGACTTCGCAATGGGCGGTGAACGTGCCGCACCAGAAGGTCGTGTGGCAGCGCGGGCAGGCGGGCGAGCTGCTCGTGCTCGGCTTTCGCCACGAGCTGCAGCCCATCCTGCAGAAGGCGGGCGACGACGTGCGCATCGACTGGGGCACGGCGCTGCTCGCCGTGCCGCGCACGGCCGAAGCCCTCGTCGGCGACATCGACTATTGCCGCGCCGCATTCGTGCAGCGCGGCGTGCTGAGCGACGAGCACCTGCTGCCGATGCCGCGCAAGTCGAGCTATTGGGGCGAGGCGGTTCTGGCGCTGAAGCTGGATGTTTCATGCGGCGCACGGCGTGAAGGCGAGGGCGTTGCCCTGATCGGCTACGACGACGAATATGCGGTGGAGTACTTCGGAGCGCCGCTGCGGGCCTGGTGGAGGCGCCATCCCGAGGCGTCGCCCGGGCGCATGCTCAATGCGGCGTTTGCCGATGCCGCGGCGGTGCGCGAGCGCTGCCGCGCCTACGACGCGCATTTGCTGTCGGAGGCCGAGCGCGTGGGCGGCAGCCAATACGCCCGCCTGATCGGGCTCGCCTACCGGCAGGCGATCAGCGCCTGCAAACTGGTTGCCGCGCCCGATGGCCGGCCGTTCTTCTTTTCGAAGGAGAACTTCAGCAACGCCTGCATGGGGACGGTGGACGTCAACTACAAATCGGCGCCGCTGTTCATTTACGCGAATCCCGAACTGATGAAGGGGATGCTGGATCCGATCTTCGACTATTGCCGCAGCGACGCGTGGCGCTTCCCGTTCCCGGCGCACGACCTGGGCCTGTATCCGAAAGCCAACGGGCAGGTGTACAGGAATTTTCACTTGCCCGACCAGACCGAGGTGGCGCAAATGCCGGTGGAGGAATGCGGCAACATGCTGACCCTGACGGCGGCGGTGTGCCTGCGCGAAGGCCATGCCGGATACGCCGCGGCGCAGTGGGACCAGATCACGCAGTGGGCCGACTATCTGGTCGAGCACGGACTCGACCCGGAGGCGCAACTGGTCACGGACGACTTCACCGGCATGATGGGCCACAGCGTGAATCTCTCGGCTAAATCGGCTGTTGCGATCGCCTGCTACGCGCTGCTGGCGAAAATGCAGGGCCGTGGCGAGGTCGCCGCGCGCTACCGCGCGATTGCCGAGGACTATGCCGCGCGCTGGCAGAGGATGGCCGACGACGGCGACCACTATCGGCTCGCGTTCGACCGGCCGGGTTCATGGAGCCAGAAGTACAACCTCGTCTGGGACACCGTGTTCGGGCTCGAACTTTTTCCGCGCGAGGTGATGCAGAAGGAACTGGCTTTCTATGCGCGGCAGCGCCTGGCCTACGGCACGCCGCTCGACAGCCGCAGCCCCGCGGCGAAGCCCGAATGGGCCATCTGGGTCGCGACGATGACGGAGTCGAAGCAGGCATTCGAGGAGTTCGTCGCGCCGATCTATCGCTACGTGAACGAGACGCCGAACCGCGTGCCCCTGGCCGACATCTACTTCGCCCACAGCGGACGCCGGCGCGCCAATCAGGCGCGCTCTGTCGTCGGCGGGTTCTTCATGAAGCTCCTGGCGGACCAGTTGGCGCAGGCGCGGGCCGAGGCCGGTGGCCATCGCCCGCAGGCGCTGCCGGGCGCGTGAGCTGGGCGAGGCGGATAGATTGTCCTGTCGCTTCCGCTGGTGCGACTGCTAGAATCGGCGTCAGTCAAAAGACTCTTCTGCCGAGGGGGAAATCATGGATCTCACCGATCTGACGCTGGTCGAGCAGGCCGCACAACTGCGGCGCGGCCAATGCTCGAGCCGGGAGATCGTCGACGCGCATCTGGCCCGCATCGAGCGCCTGGACGGCAATCTGCACGCCTACGCCGAGGTCTATGCGGCGGAGGCGCGGCAGCTTGCGGACGCGGCCGACCGCGCGCGAGCGGCGGGCCTGCCGCTCGGCCCCTTGCACGGGCTACCCATTTGCCTGAAGGATCTTTGCGATATCGACGGCCGCATCGGCACGATCGGCTCGCGCATGTGGGCGGATCGCCGCGCCGCTGCCACCTCGGCCACGGTCGAACGCCTGCTCGCGGCGGGCATGATTCCGCTGGGCAAGACGCACATGGTCGAGTTCGCCTTCGGCGCGTGGGGCAGCAATCCCCTGATGGGCGCGCCCTGGAATCCCTGGGACAGCGCCTGCCACCGCGTGCCCGGCGGCTCGTCGAGCGGCACCGCAGTCGCGGTCGCGGCCGGGCTCGCGCCGGCGGGCATAGGCAGCGACACCGGCGGCTCGGTGCGCATTCCTTCGGCCTTCAACGGTCTGGTCGGCCTCAAGGTCACCTATGGCCGCATCAGCCTGCACGGCACGGGATTGCTCAGCTGGACACTGGATTCGATCGGCCCGCTGGCGCGTTCAGTGGATGATTGCACGCAGTTGCTGCGGGCGCTCGCGTCGCCGGATGCGCGCGATCCCGCGACGCTGGCACAGCCGCCGCTCGATCTGCCTGCGGAATTCGCGGCCGACGGCCTTAAACATTTGCGCATCGCGCTGCCCGAGCGCGAGCAGTTTCCGGATTTCATGCATCCGGCGGTGCTCAAAGCCTGGACCGGCGCCGCCCGGCTGCTGGAGAAACTCGGGGCCGAGATCGTGCCGGCGCGCCTGCCGGATTGGTATTTCGATCTGGCGCGGCAGACCGGCACGATCATCGCATCGGAAGCCTTCGCGCTGCACCGGGACCATATCGAGGACATGAATCAGCCGAT
>ODAK010003831.1_pt1 | contig 15531 bp, 11 predicted proteins | sample 1539591 | NCBI WGS metagenome assembly ODAK01 (sample SAMEA3539303, study PRJEB22396) | soil metagenome | biome: tundra; feature: field; material: soil | place: USA | collected 2010-05 | depth 0.15 m | reverse complement strand
ACGCACTCAAGTGGCTTTTTCCTCAAGAAAAAGCCGCCTTTCACCGCGCTCAAAAGTCTAAGTGTATTCCGAAACTGCTCTACGTGGCCGAACGTTTCAGTAGATAATCCAAACCGCCGACGCGGAACCAACGATAACCGTAGGCCTCAAGCAGGATGCAGTGTTTGCCGTTCTTCTCGGCGAAGCTATGATCGTCGCTGAGAAGATTGATCAGCGAATTATTTTCCGCATCTTTTCCGGGCAATGAGAATTTCGCCTCGCGCGGTTCCGCGCTCAGGTTGTGCACGCACAGCACAGAATTGTTTCGCCAGGCATAGAGGATGGCCAGCACCTGCGGAATCCTCGTATTGATAAACGTGAAGTCTCCCCAGCCAATCTCCGGGACTTCCTTGCGCATTCGTACCATTCGCTCCATCCAGTTGAGAAGCGAGTCAGGATCGCGACGCTGTGCGGCCACGTTGACATGTTGATAACCGTAGGCGCCATCACTGATGACAGGCAGGATCGGCTTGGCGCTCTTGGTGAACCCGCCGTTCGGTTCCGTCGACCACTGCATCGGCGTACGCGCGCAATTTGGCTCAGGCAGGCGCAGGTCGTCGCCCATTCCAATCTCGTCGCCGTACCGGATCGCCGGCGTGCCGGGGAGCGTCATCATGAGACTGTAGGCCAGTTCAATGCGGCGGCGATCGCCTTGCAGCATCGGCGCAAGTCGTCGACGAATTCCGCGATCGTAGAGCTGCATGTTCTTTTCGGGACCGAAGGCGTCGAAAACTTGCTGCCTCTGCTTCTCGCTCAGTCGTCCCAAATCCAATTCATCATGGTTGCGCAGGAACATGCTCCACTGCGCCGTTGCCGGCCGTGGCTTGGTCTTCTCCATCGCTTTCATGAGTGGCCGCGTATCGCCGCTGGCCAACGCAAAGAAAAGATTCTGATTGACCTGAAAATTGAACATCATCTGGAGTCGTTCGCCGAAGTCGCCGAAATATTCAAGATCAGTATTGGGCTTGACGTTCGCCTCGCCAAGAATGATCGCGCCATTTTTGCGCCACGTTAGAAACTCGCTGAACGTGCGCAGCATGTCATATTCCTCGCGAGGACGAGTGAGGTCGGCACCCTTTTTTGCAATCACAAAAGGCACCGCGTCCATGCGAAACCCGTCTACGCCGAGTTGCAGCCAGAAACCCATGATTTTCAAAATCTCGGCCTGCACGTCGGGGTGTGACGTGTTGAGGTCCGGCTGAAAATCGTAGAAGCGATGGAAGTAGTAAGCTTTCGCCGTCTTCTCGTAATCCCACGTGGATTTTTGCACGCCCGGAAACACCACGCCCGAATCCGCATTTGCCGGCTTCTTTTTTGACCACACATACCAATCCCTGTACTTCGACTGCGGATCGCTGCACGCTTCTTTGAACCATGGATGTTCGTTCGAGGTGTGGTTCACAACCAGGTCGATCAGCACGCGCATGCCTCGCTGCTTGCAGCCCTCGGTAAATTCCACGAAGTCCCCGAGCGTTCCATAGCGCGGGTTGACGCCGTAGTAGTCAGCCACGTCGTAACCATCGTCTTTGCAGGGTGAGGGCTGAAACGGCATCAGCCAGATGGCCGTGATCCCGATGCCCTGCAAATAATCCAACCGGCGCAGCAAGCCCTGGAAGTCGCCGATACCGTCCCCGTTTGCATCCATATATGTAGCGACTGACAGGGAGTAGACAACTGCGTTTTTGTACCAGAGATCGTTGATCATGCGTTCATTCTTTCCGAGCCTGAATAATTTAGAGGAGCATAGGTTGAGATGCAGGACTTGAGTTGGTGGCAGCACGCCGTCATATACGAAATTTATCCACGCTCGTTCCAAGACAGCAATGGCGACGGCATCGGCGATCTGAATGGAATCGTGAGCCGCCTCGATTACCTTGTGCGGCTTGGTGTTGACGCGGTCTGGATTTCTCCCATTTACCCCTCCCCGATGGCTGACTTTGGCTATGACGTAGCCGATTATTGCGGCATCGATCCCGTCTTCGGCACGATGGCGGACTTCGACCACCTGCTCGATGAAGTACATCGCCGCGGCCTCAAAATGATTCTAGATTTTGTGCCTAATCACACATCTGATCAGCATCCATGGTTCCTCGAGAGCCGCTCGTCTCGCGATAATCCAAAGCGGGATTGGTACCTGTGGCGCGATGAGCCCAACAACTGGTCGAGCAACTTTGGCGGCTCGGCCTGGGAATGGGACGAAGCGACGGGCCAGTACTATTGCCACTCATTTCTCAAACAGCAACCCGACCTGAATTGGCGCAACCCCGCAGTCAAAGATGCAATGTTTGACGCGTTGCGATTTTGGTTGCGCCGCGGCGTCGATGGCTTTCGCGTCGACGTGATGTGGATGATGATCAAGGACCAGCAATTCCGCGACAACCCGCCCAATCCTGGATTTCGCCCCGGCCAGTCGTCGAACAGCCGCCTGCTGCCGGTGTATAACACCGACCGGCCGGAGATTCACGACCTCGTTGCGAAGATGCGCGCTATCGTTGATGAATTGCCCGAGCGTGTCATCATCGGCGAAATCTATCTGCCCGTACAGCAGCTCATGACCTACTACGGCGTAGACCTCAAAGGCGCGAACCTGCCTTTCAATTTTCATCTGCTGCAATGTGCATGGAGTGCGGAAGCAGTCGCCCAGGTTATCAGCGAATACAACGCAGCACTGCCTGAGAAGGCATGGCCGAATTGGGTGCTCGGCAATCACGATCAGGCGCGTATCGCCAGCAAGGTTGGAGCGCGGCAGGCATGCGTAGCCGCCATGCTGCTCCTCACGCTCCCCGGCACGCTAACAATGTACTACGGCGAAGAATTAGGAATGGTCAATGTGCCGATCGCCCCTGAACAGGTTCAAGACCCGTTCGAGAAAAATGAGCCCGGTCTCGGCCTCGGTCGCGATCCAGAACGAACGCCGATGCCGTGGGGCAACTCTGCGGGTGCAGGATTCACAACCGGCTCTCCGTGGCTCCCCATCGGCTACGATATCGATGTCGTCAACGTCGCGTCGCTCGAGAAAGATCCGACATCGATCCTGCAGCTATACAAGAAGCTCATCCAGGTTCGTCGCACCTATCGCGACTTGGTCAGCGGCAGGCTGGATTCCGTCGTTGCCGAAAACGGTGTGCTGCGCTATTTGCGACGCGGAGAACAAAGCCGCATCTTCGTCGCGCTGAATATGGGCCATGAATCCGCGCAGATCACGGTCGCCGCCGGCACAGTTCTCGCATCCACATCTCTGGATCGCGACGGACAAGAAATCGCGGGACTGATCGAGCTACAAGGTGCCGAAGGGTTTGTCGTTGAACTCAGCAGTTAATACGGACAGTAACAACCCACCCAGCTACTTCAGAAACTCAAGCACCTTCGGTGCGATCTGGCCAGCGCACTCGTTCGGAGCCAAATGGCCGCATCCGGGAATCGCGTCCAACTCCGATTGCGGAATCAGACGATGCATTTTCTCACCCTGACTCAACGGTAAGAGCCGATCTTCACTGCCCCACACAATCAGCACCGGCATATTCAATCCCGGCACCAGAGTGTCAGTGGTGTCGTGACTCTGCAACATTGAATCGATCGCTCTGCGGATCACCCAATGATTGTTGCGGGAGCTGCGCAGAATGTCGCGAGAAACGAAGGCTGGGAGCTTGGGAGGCTTTGGAATGAGCAGAGCATAGAGCTGTTCCAGCTCAGCCGGCGTGCTTGGTGTGAAGAGTCTCGTATCCCACACCGGCTTCTCGTAAATGCCTGCGCTGTCAAAGAGCATCAGGCGCTGCACGCGCGCTGGGTTGGCGCTGGCAATGCGCTGCGCGACCCACCCGCCCATTGACCAGCCGCCCAGATCGAACCGCTTCAGCCCCATCAAATCGGCGAACCCAACCACGACCGCAGCCTCGTCCGCGATCGAATACGAAAAATCCGCGGGCTTGTCACTGTGCCCATAGCCAGGCAGGTCAGGCAGGTACACGCGATAACCGGCCTTGACCAGATACGGCGCAAGGTTCTGCCAATCCTCTGCACGCCCACCCAGCCCATGCACCAGCACCACAGGCAGCCCCGCCGCTGATCCCATCGCGTAGTAATGAACGCGATGACCCGCAACCGTCGCGTAGCGGCTCTGCGCACCGGACAGGAGCATGTGAATTTCTCCATATTCGCGGAAAAATCGGACCGGCCGCGCCCAGAACGCAGCAATCACCAGAATCACCATCAGCAGCAACGAACATACAAACCACTTGAACTTTCCGATCCGTGTCACTTTTCCTCCTGCACGTTTCCTCCGGATGCTTGCGTCCTCTGCCAGCCAGCCTCAATCACACGCTCGGTCACCGGATCGAGTTCCAGCGCACCGCCGCCTATCCATTCCTCGCGCCGCACCCAATGCACATCATCCGCGTCTGAGGCGGCTTGCAGTGTGCCACCCACGACGCGGCAAAGATAATCCGCAATCACGTAATGGTAGCGAACCTGCTCCCCCTCACGATGAATGCGATCGATCAATTCAATCAGCTCGACTGCTTCGACCGTCAGGCCCGTCTCCTCCACCACTTCGCGGACCACCCCCTCGACAATTGACTCGCCTAGTTCGAGCAGTCCTCCGGGCAGCGACCACTTTCCTTTCAGCGGTTCATGTCCGCGCCGTACCAGCAAAACGCGTCCATCTTCGATCACCACAGCTCCCACACCCACAAGCGGCGATTCTGGAAATTCTCTCCGCATATGCCTCCAAAGTTGACGATATCTCTACCATATTCCCTCTCTCTCGCACCTACACGATGGTCACGTAAAGCGGCATTCTGACTGCGTTTGCGTCGATTGCTTACGCGTATCATCAAAATGAACAGGAGTGTCCAATGGCGGAATTCACGCTGCTCATTGAAGGGATGCATTGCGGGTCATGCATTCGCCGCGTTACCCAGGCCCTGTCGTCTGCTGCAGGGGTGCGCGTCGAAGAAGTGCGGCTCGGCGCGGCACGAATCAGCCGGTCCGACGCAGAGCCCCCTGACCCGGCCATCGCGGCTTTGGCCAAGGCTGGCTTCTCCGCACGTTTGGAGCAATAACGCGATCGATGCCGACATCCGTCACAGAATCGGTGACCCTCCCCGTAGTGGGGATGACGTGCGCCTCGTGCCAGCACCACGTTGAGGGAGCGTTGAAAGCGACCCCGGGCGTTGAGTCTGCGCGCGTCGATCTGATGGGCAATCGTGCCAGTGTGGTTTTCGATCCAAGCGTCGCTTCCGCTGAGACGCTCATCGAGGCAATTCGCGGGGCCGGATACGATGCGGTCCTACCACATGCCGATGAACGCGCTCATGAAGACACCTTCGACTCCCACGGTGGGCCGGGAACCAAATCGGCCGTTACCCTCGCCGCCGGAGCTGTGGCGATGCTGCTGGCCATGCCTCTCGGTGGGCAAATGGGCATGCTCGATCAACGACTCATGAGCATTTTTCCGTGGCTCTATGCTCTACGGCCGGACCTGCTGCGCTGGTCCCTGCTGATCTTGACAGCGGCGCTCATGGTTTGGGCAGGCCGCGGAATTTACGTCAGTGCAGCCAGCGCTCTGCGCCACGGCACCACAAATATGAATACGCTCATCGGCCTCGGGACCGGCGTGGCTTTTCTCTACTCGGCGTATGCCACGATTCGCCCTGCGCCTGACCGGCAAGTCTACTTCGACGCTGTCCTGCTGATTACTGGCTTTTTGCTGCTGGGCAAGGCGCTGGAACATCGCGCCAAGCGCCGCGCTTTAGCGGCGTTGAATGCGCTCAGTCGCCTGCGTCCCCTCACCGCCCGCCGCATCGTCAAAGGCGTTCAGTCCATGGTTTCCCTGAGCGAAATTGGCCCTGGCGACAGCGTACTCGTGCTGCCCGGTGAACGGTTTCCGGTAGACGCGACAATTTCCGAGGGCCGCACCAGCGTCGATGAATCCATGCTCACCGGCGAGCCCACGGCACAGCCACGCGACGTCGGTGATCGCGTTCTGGCCGGTTCGCTCAACTATGACGGAGCTGTGGTCTGCGAGGCTCAATCGATGGGCGAAGCGACCGTGCTGGCGCAGATCACCAAGATGGTCGAGCAGGCGCAATCATCGCGTGCGCCGATGGAGCGGCTCGCCGACCGCGCCAGTTCTATTTTTGTGCCGATAGTCCTGGGCCTGGCGGCGGTCACTTTTGCGGCATGGCTGTTGATTGGTCACTCGCTCCCGATGGCCCTCGCAAACACCGTTGCCGTGCTGGTCATCGCGTGCCCATGCGCCATGGGGTTGGCGGTTCCAGCGGCGCTCACTGTCGCCGTGGGGCGCGGCGCGCAGCTCGGAGTGCTCTTCAAAGGTGGTGAGGCACTGGAGCGGCTCGCTCACGTTGATCTCGTGGTGCTGGACAAGACCGGCACTCTCACCGTCGGTCATCCCGTGCTGCAATCGGTCAGAACGGTACCGGGTTACAAAGAATCCGACCTTCTGCGCATGGCCGCTGCCGCAGAAGAGCGTTCGAACCATCCGCTCGCGCATGCCGTCGTTGATTTTGCGCGCGTCAAGAGCCTGCAATGGAAGCCGGCGGAAAATGTGCAAATTCTGCCGGGCCGTGGGCTCACCGCAAAAGTCGAGAATTTCAATTGCGTACTCGGGAACGAAGCTCTCTTTCGAGAACTATATATTCGACTGCCCGACGCCATACCGCCCACAAGACCGGGCGTGACGCGTCTGTGGATGGCTCTTGACGATCAGACTGTCGGCTGCTTTGATGCGCGAGACATGCTCAGGCCAGACGGGGCCGCGGCAGTTGCTTCGCTGCGCAAGGCCGGCCTGCGCGTGCTGATGCTCACTGGCGACTCCGCAGTAGCGGCCGCCCCCATTGCCAACCAGGCGAACATAGACGACTTCCAGGCTGAGCTCGACCCGGCCGGCAAACTGGCGCGCATTCGCGCACTGCAAAGCGAAGGTCATCGCGTAGCGATGGTTGGGGACGGCATCAACGATGCTGCAGCCCTTGCCCAGGCAAACGTCGGCATCGCCATGGGCACAGGCACAGACCTGGCTAAAGAGGCTGGCGACGTTTTGCTCTTGCGGGCGAATCCGGCAGTCATCCCTGCCGCTCTCGATCTGGCTCGCTCCACCGTACGCGTCATGCGCGAAAACCTGATTTGGGCGGCTGTATACAATTTCCTCGGCATTCCGCTTGCTGCCGGTCTGTTGTACCCCGTGTTTCACATCCTGCTCAGCCCATGGCTGGCTGCCGCGGCCATGGCTCTCAGTTCGTTGAGTGTGCTGGCCAACAGTCTCAGACTGCGTGGCTGGCGGCCGGCCTCGTCCGCCCGGGCACGATAGACTAGCGCAAGAGCCCATCTGTGCGCATCCTGACCCGATACATTCTCGGCGAAATTCTTTCCCACACGCTGATCGGCTGCGCGGTCTTCACCTTCATTCTCTTTATGCGGGACCTCAACCACATCCTTGAAACCGTGGTTCGCAATAGCTCGACCTGGTCCAGCGTGATGGAGATTTTTCTCTTCATGATGCCCAACACCTTCAAGGTCACCATCCCCATGGCGGTGCTGGTGGGCATCCTGCTGGGACTGAGCCGCCTCGCCGCCGACAGCGAAATTATCGCCATGCGCGCATCCGGATTGGGCATTGGATATTTCGTTCGCGTTGCCGCGATCGTCGCTGCCGGCGGTACCCTGATCGGGCTTGTCAATTCCTTGTATGTCGCTCCGCGGGCCAATCGCGCCATCTTGGAGATGGAGCAGACGCTAGCCGCTTCCCAGGCCTCTTACGAAATCCAGCCCCGCATCTTTATCGAAGAATTTCGTAACTTTGTCTTGTATGTGCAGGACGTGCGTTCCGGAACCGGAGCGTCCAACTGGCGTCAGATTTTCATGGCCGACGTCACAGATGCCTCCAATCCCATCATCACGACCGCGGCATCTGCGACCGTTGTGAATGACGCGACCCAGGAATTGCTCATGCGCTTGCGAGATGGCTCGCGTCACGAAACCGTCGCCGGACAGCCCCAGCAATACAACATCTCTACTTTCAGCAATACCGACCTTCCCTTTTCATTGAGCCAGCAGAGTGAAATGCACCTGGGGCGCTTGGATACTGCCATCTACGCTCTGCCAATGGCTGCCCTCGAAAAACGGACTCACGACAAGGATGGAAAGCGCTTCGTACTCGAGTTGCAAACGCGGCTTTCCTATCCCGTAGCCTGCCTTGTGCTCATGCTCGTGGGTGTGCCGCTGGGAGTTATCTCGCGGCGCGGTGGCAAGAGTTCAGGACTGGTGTTCACGATTCTCCTGGTCCTCCTCTATTACGTTCTCTCCTACACCGGCATTTCACTGGCCCGCCAGGACAAGCTTTCTCCATTCCTTGGAGTATGGCTGGCTAACTTGCTGTTCGCGGCAGTGGGAACATTTTTGCTTTGGCAAATGGCCAGCGGAGGGCGCGTTCTCGCTGCGATTGCCAGCTTCGCATCGCGCATACCAACTCCAAAGGCCTCAGAGAAACCGAATGGAGGACACATCGGCGGTCTGCTAGATCGTCTGCAACCGCGTTCGGCCCACATCGGTTCCCACGGCGTATTTCCGCGTATCCTCGATTCTTACGTGATCCGCGAATTCCTGAATACCTTTATCCTTGTGCTGGCAGCCTTCGTCATGCTGATGCTGGTCTTCACCTTCTTCGAGCTTGTCGGTGACATTCTGCGCAATCACATTCCGCTCACAACCGTTGGCGAATATCTATTCAATCTCACCCCGAGTATGCTCTACCAGATCACGCCGCTCGCTGTGCTGATCGCTGTTCTTGTTACCTTCGGCGTTCTCAATCGGAACAGCGAAATCATCGCGATGAAGGCAACGGGGATAAGCCTCTATCGCCTCGTCATTCCAGTTGTTTCGATCGCAGCCATCCTCGCCGTGGGGCTATTTCTATTTGACGAGTTCTACCTGCCTCAGGCCAATCGCAGGCAGGAAGCCTTGCGCAGCACCATCAAGGGCCGTCCTCCACAAACATTTCTTCATCCCGAGCAGGTCTGGATATTTGGCCAACCCCATCCCGGTGAGCCGGGTCGCATCTTCTACTACCAGTTTTTCGATCACGACCGCAGCGAATTCGCTAACCTATCGATTTTCGAATTCAATCCTTCAACCTTTGCAATCTCGCGGCGCATCTTTGCAACGCGTGTATATTGGCAGCCTGCAGCCCATTCGTGGCGCTTCGTGAATGGCTGGGAACGGGATATCGACGGCAACTACAGCAAATACACCGAGTTCAAGAGCACGACCTTCGCCGAGATTCAGGAGGACCCCGCCTACTTCAACAAGGAAAACTTGCAATCGCAGGAAATGAATTTCAGCCAGCTCGACCGATATATCAAAGACCTGCGCCAGAGCGGCTTCGACACCATGCGCCTGCGCGTCGCACTGTGGCACAAGCTGGCTTATCCGCTGATCGCTATCGTCATGGCCGCGCTGGCAATTCCCTTTGCTCTGTCGATGGGCCGCCGAGGATCGCTGACGGGCATCGCGGTAGCCATTGCCGTGGCGCTCGCGTACTGGGTGGTAGACGGCCTCTTCGGGGCGATGGGTAATGTTAACTACCTTCCAGCCGCACTGGCCGCATGGTCCCCCGATATTCTTTTTGGACTGACGGGCGGCTACCTGTTGCTGCGAACCCCAACCTAGCGGCGCTCGACCGTTTGGGCATACATCGACCAGCCTGCGGTTCCCCCGTACAATAAACACATGTTTCGCGATCTGGCCCCGCTTTTCGGATATATGCGCCGCTACCGCTGGGGATACTTGTGGGGCACGCTCTCCTGCATTGCGACCAATGCCGTGTGGGTGCTTTTTCCCAAGGTATTGCAGTCGGCCATCGATGACCTGAATCACGGCGTTAGCCGCCAGAGGATTGTGCTCTTCGCCTGCCTTTTGGTAGCCATCTCGCTGGTAAAAGGCATCTTCCTCTATGCCCAGCGCTGGATCCTCATCGGCATTTCAAGGGAAATCGAATTCGACCTCCGCAACGACCTCTTCCGCCAATTGGAGCGGCAGGACTCCGGCTTCTACCAGCGCTATCGTACGGGCGACATCATGGCCCGGCTCACCAACGATCTAAACGCCGTGCGCATGCTGCTGGGCCCTGCGCTCATGTACAGCGCTAACACTATATTTTTCACGGTTGGCGCGCTGTTCTTTCTGCTGCGCATCAGCCCCTGGCTAACGCTCGTTGCATGGGCGCCGATGCCCCTTGCGAGCATCCTGGTACAGTACTTCGGCCGCAAGATTCATGATCGCTTCGAGCGCATCCAGGAAAGCTTCTCCGAGATATCTTCGCAGGCGCAGGAAAACTACTCCGGAGCCCGCCTCGTGCGCGCCTTTGGTCGTGAAGAGTCGCAGATCAATCTCTTTGAGAAACTCAATCGGCGCTACATTGCGCGCGCCCAGCGCCTCGTGCAACTGATGGGAATGTTGTGGCCTACGCTGGAGTTCATCCTCGGCATTTCAATGATCATCACGCTGATGGTTGGCGGCCATCTCGTCATCGCGCATCGCATTTCTCCGGGCGAATTCGTGGCCTTCAATACTTACATGATCATGCTGATCTGGCCGATCATCGCAGTCGGCTGGGTTGTAAATCTCTTTCAGCGTGGCACGGCCTCAGTGAAACGCATCGATGAGTTACTTCGCGCCAAACCCGCAATCGATGACAGCGCGGCGGATCAAACGATTCCGGCCGACCTGGTGTTTCGCGGCGCAATCGACTTTCGCAATCTCAGCTTCAACTATGGCGACACGCCGGTGCTGCACGATATCTCGTTGCATATTCCCGCCGGATCAAGCTTGGCCATCGTCGGACCCACCGGTTCGGGAAAATCCACGCTCGTAAATCTGATCTCGCGCCAATACGAGGCGCCCGAGGGCTCATTGCTGATTGATGATCGCCCGATACGAGACTATCCGCTGGAATTGCTGCGCCGGAACATAGGTTTTATCCCCCAGGAGACATTTCTCTTCAGCGACACCATCCGCGAGAACCTTGCCTTTGGCGCACCGAAGGCCACGGAAGAAGACTTGCTTCAAGCAGCCGAGGCAGCGCACATCCGCCGCGAGTTTGAAGAATTTCCCAATGGCTTCGAGACGATGGTAGGCGAGCGCGGTGTCACGCTCTCAGGTGGACAAAAGCAGCGATCCGCCATCGCGCGCGCTCTCCTGCGGCGACCCGCTATTCTCATTCTCGACGATGCATTGGCAAGCGTCGATACGTACACCGAAGAGCGCATCCTGGGTGGTCTGCGCAATTACACCGAGACGGCGACCACAATTCTCATATCGCATCGCGTGTCGACCGTGCGCAATGCCGATCAAATCGCGGTGCTCGATCACGGCAGAATTGTCGAGGTCGGCCGCCACGACGAGCTCATCGCACTCGACGGATACTACGCCAGCCTCTACCAGAAACAGCAACTCGAAGAGGAACTCACAGTCGCTGGATAAGAGACGCGCATGTCAGCCCGTCCACCTCGAACCGCCTGCACCCTCGCCATAATTGAAGGTATTTCGTGGACCAGCCACACGCTCCGTCCGCACGCCCAGTCGAGAAGACGCATCAATCCCATCGGGATTTCGCGCCACCTGGCACCACGCGTCGCGCACTTTCCATACGCATGCGATCACGTGCTCAAACTTCTCTTTGGAGTTCGCCTGCGAGCCCTGCAGCATGAGCGCAAACATTGCCACATAAAAATCCGCCAATGCTTCCGCCGGCTTGCCACCAATGTTCATCTGCAGCGTGGCCTGCAGATGAATCACGATATCCATGGCCCGCTTGACGGCAGCACGGCGCTGGCTTGCGTCTCCGCGCTCCACTGCTTCGATCGCATTGCGCATGAACCGAATGATGCCGTCGTAAAGCGCCATGGTCAGTTCCACGCCTGAGGCCCCCTCAAGCGCACGAGTCTGGTACGGGTCCATCGTGTGCTCCTATCCATTCGTGTTGTTGTTGTAGCCGGTCACTGCGCTATACATTTCGTTAACCTGCTGGATCATTTCGGGAATCGACTGCAGAACCTGGTTGGCTGTGTTCAGTTCAGTAGTCAGGCTCGTCTTCTGCGTTGCAATTAGCGCTTCTTGCTTCGAAACATTGTCATTCAGCATCGTCTCCTGGCTACTGTCCTCGCTGAGAGCCAAGCTGATTGCGCCTCCTGACGCACTGCTGTTGCCAAGACCGTTCAATGTATCGGTAAAGGTCGAACCAAAGCTGCCCGTATCTTGAAAAAATGACACGACCTGGGCAAAGTTGCTGTTCAGAGCACTGCTCAGCTTGTCGGCGTCGAGACTGATCGTGCCATCGGCGCTCGCGTTAGCCGTGATACCGAGCGAGATCAGCGAATTGATGGTGTTTGTACCAAACGATGAACTCATCGCCGACAACAATCCCTGTTGCATCTGAGCCAGCACAGAGGTACCGTACAGCGGCTCTGGATTGCCCGAAGAGTTCTTCCCCTCCTGCGCGTTGAGAGCTTTCATCGTAGTGTTGTAGTCCGTCACAAATGTGCTTATGGCGGTCTCGATGCTCGACGTATCGTTCGCAATCACCACCTGTACGCTCTCCGGAGTTGAATACGCGCCTGTACTGCCAGTCGACAGCAATTGGAACGTCACACCCGGAATGGCGTTGGCAACTGTATTCGAAGCGCTGGTGAGCGTAACTCCGTCCACTGTAATGGTGGCGTCTACGCCATCCTGAATCGTTGCCAGCCCCAGTCCTGTTTTTTTGTCGGCAGTGATAGAGTCCGCCAGTGTCGTTGGGCTGGTTGGATTGTTGGTCGAATTGGCAATCGTAATCTCGCCAGCGGAGCCGCTTGCCTGGCTCACAAGGGAAAGCCGCTGCGTGCCGTCTGCATTGGTCAACACACTCGCGGTGACTCCCAGGGCGGCATTGTTGATAGCGGCAGACAGCCCAGAAAGCGTCGCCGCACTCGAACCGTCGCCTACATTCACCGTCTGCCACTCTCCTGTACCGACCTTGAACGTAATGCCACCTGTGAGCACATCTGAAGCGCTCACCGCATCCGATGCTGCACTCGACGTCTGCGCCAGATTCTGAACCACAATCGTATGTGTACCGGCGACAGCCAAGGCGCTGGCCGAAGAAAGGCTCAGCACATTCGTGTCGGAGCTCGATCCCGTCTTATACGCCATCGTGCCGCTGAAGTCTGTCAGGTTCTGCAGGTCCGTAGACAACGTGGCAAACTGTGTACCCAGGGTGGAGAGCGCCGTGTCCTTGCTGGTCAGCGCCGTCAATTGGTTCTTCCAGGGCGTCTCTACTGTTTGCAGATTGGTCACAATCTGATTCACTGTGGTGGTTACGTCGAAGCCTTGTCCGCTGGTGGCGGAGCCGAAGTTCAAACCTACAGCACCCATACGTTCCTCACGGTCAGTCCAACATCAGATGAATGACCAAGCCACGCCAAAAAAGATTAGAAAAAACAAACAGCTTCGCGTGTCCTACAAAGCAAAACGGGGAAAGCCGCAGATTCGCCGCCTTCCCCGCCCTGCTTCTGCATTCAACATTGACGCTCCGGGATTACTGGAGCAACTTGGTAATCAACTGCTGTGCCTGGTTAGCCTGCGACAGAGCGGCGATGCCGGTCTGGCTCAGGATCTGGAACTTTGACATGTCCGAAGTGGCTTGGCCGTAATCGGTAGCCGTCACATCGTTCATCGCGGCCAGGGTGTTGGTCGACTGCATCGTCATCACATTTCCGACTGCAGTCAGCGTGTTGATGTTCGCACCCAATGTGCCGCGAGCGGCGGCAACGGTCGTAATGGCGGCATTGATCGCAGTCAAGGCAGCTTGCGCGCCGGCGGTACTAGTCAGATCGGTCCCCGCGAGCGAAAGCGCGCTGGAACTGGTTTGCACCATGTCGGAAGCCGAATTGTTATACGACTGCGAGATCGTGCCATCCGACGTGAAGATCGCGACGGTCTGGTTAGTTTTGGCGTTGGCCGCTTCCGATTCCGTAACGGCACCGGATGCACTCACCGTCCCGCCGGTCAGATTCATCGTGTTGCCCGAAACTGTTGCCACCACGCCCTTCGAGCCAAACTGTGTATTGATGTCAGCAGCCAATTGATTCAGGTTGCCCGACCCACCTGCGGCAATTCCAGTCAACGCGATTGCCGTACCACCAGTGGCCGTGATGTTGAATGTGTTACCAGAACTCAACGATAGAGTATCTGCCGCATTCCCCACCGTGAGGCTGGTTACCCCGCCAGTGCCGCCCACAGCAACCGTTGGAAGTTTCACCGTATCTACAAGGGAGGGCTGCTCGCCAGGTCCGTTCACAAGCGCACTTGTCACTCCCGTAATCGTTCCACCGGAACTCCCGATCGTCAGAGTGTTGCCGGAAACACTGGCTGCACCGATGTCAACAGCATTGATGGCGGCCGCCAACTGGGCTAGCGTTCCACCGGTACCATTAGCTCCAAATGCACCACCAAGTGCCGCCGCTGGATCCCCTACATGATCGGCATACACAATGCCCGAGGAGCCTGGAGTGATAATGTCGTTGGCGTTTGCGACTGTCACAGTTGTGCCACCGCCGCCCGTTGTGAGCGCCTGACTTCCGCTGCTAATCGCTGCCCCGCCGCTGAGCACCAGTTGATTGCCTTGCACTGTAGCCACATTGGCCCCGAACTGGCTGTTAATCTGGCTCGCTACGGATGAAATCGTGTCCGTGGAAGCGAGAATGTAGGTCCCCGTTCCACCGTTTGCGATCACACCAGAGGTACTACTTCCACTGTGCAGGGTGTTCTCAAGATTCAAAGTCTTACTGCCGTAGGTTACAGTAGCCACTGACGTGGTCGCGCTTCCGATACTTACCGCGTCCGAGGCATTGCTTACTGTGTAGGCCGAATTCTTGGCAAAGGTGCTAATACCGTTGTATTCGGTGTTGTTGTTGATCGTGTCTGTCTCAGTAAGGATCTTCTGATATTCAGAATTGGCCGCGCTCACCTGGCTCGCGTTCAACGTACCGTTCGAAGCTTCGGTCGCTAGCGTGACAGCGCGGTTGAGCAAGCTCGTTATCTGCGAAAGCGCGCCATCAGCAACCTGCAAAAAGTCGACGCCTTCCGATGCATTCTTTGCCGACTGCGAAAGAGCGGTCGATGAAGCCTGCAGACCATTGGCCAGCGAAAGACCGGCCGCGTCATCAGCGCCTGAATTGATGCGCGAACCAGAAGACAGCTGTTGAAGCGTTTTTGACAGAGAAGCCTGCGTATTTGCCAGGTTGTTTTGCGCGTAAATCGCATTGATGTTATTCAGGACACCCAAAGCCATGGAAATTCTCCTTTTGAATTAAAGTTCTCAGTTTTCGTTCCTGCTTCGGGTGCCTGACCGGAATTGCGGGGGGCTTTTCACCGCCTGTCCGGACCACCTTGGGAACCTCTGCGCAGGGCGCTGAGATCATAGCGCAAGCGCGTTTCGAC
>ODAK010003830.1_pt1 | contig 15532 bp, 18 predicted proteins | sample 1539591 | NCBI WGS metagenome assembly ODAK01 (sample SAMEA3539303, study PRJEB22396) | soil metagenome | biome: tundra; feature: field; material: soil | place: USA | collected 2010-05 | depth 0.15 m | reverse complement strand
TCGTGGTCGTCGGCCGCGGCGCCCTGGTCGTCGTGGTCGTCGGCCGCGGCGCCCTGGTCGTCGTGGTCGTCGGCCGCGGCGCCCTCGTGGTCGTGGTCGTCGGCCGCGGCGCCCTCGTGGTCGTGGTGGTGCGAGCCCGGGTGGTCGTCGTCGCTGCCGTGGTGGTGGTCGTGGGCTTGGTGGTGGTGGTCGAGGGCTTGGTGGTGGTGGTCCCCTTGGTGGTGGTAGTCCCCTTGGTGGTCGTGGTCGAGGGCTTGGTGGTGGTCGAAGACCCCGCCGCCGCCGGATGCCCGGGGGTCGAGCCCGCCGTGAGGGATGCGCGCACGCCGGTCGTGCTTCCGCTGCTCGAGGCCGCCACCGCCGGAGGGGCCGAACTCGAGCCCGGCACCTGACCCGGGGGGGTGTCCCCTGTCGATGCGGGCACGGAGCCGGTGTCACGCGGAGCCGTGGTGCCATGCCCCGAGGCGGTTCCGAGTGTTGTTGTCGTCTGAGCGCTCGTGGCCACGCCTGCGATCGACGCCACAGCCACCGTGACGCCGAGGACCACGGCGACCACCAGCGCCGAGCGCATCCTGGTGGCGCCGGCATTCTGGAGGAACACGGGGCGGGCTCGAACCCGCTCGCCTGCGTACCGGCGACCCGCGTCGGAAAGGCGTTGGATCGAGGACTCCCTCTTGACCCTCAGACTGGCTCGGAGAGGATGGCCGACCGGCGCAAACGCACCCAACATGGCGATCGTTTCGTTGGTCAGGTCCTGGCTGGGCACGAGGACCCGGACCGGCCAGCCGTTGACGATCACGTCCAGAGCGGTGGCAATGCGTCCGTCGGGAGTCTTGCCCGCACCCCGCACGACCTCGAGACCACCGATCACGGGCCAGGGCCACACGCGCTCCACGCTCGGCTCCTCGGCGTCGGTGAGCGTCCAACCGGTGGGCTCGACCCGGAGGTCGAATGCGGCGCAACTCCCGCCCGCCTTGCCCCATCCGCCTTCGACCACCCAAACGCTTGCCAGTTTCACGCTAGGTGCAATTCTCGTACCGTCACCGCGCCATCGCCCTCCACGGTCTCCGATGCTAAGAGTTCAACGCGGATCATGGAAATCCAACCACGACCCGTCATCGACACCTCACGCATCGTCGAATGCGTTCTAGCAGAAGGAGGTCGGACTGGTGGGGGATGCTGCTCGAGGCGGCGTCTTACGACGCCAAGACTTCGGGTCCCACGAGCAAATGTCGGCTGACATCACCGACGAGGTCGGTCGTGAAACGTCGCTCCGCAAATCGCCACACTCCGTCGCGACACACGAACACGTCGCGGTACCGGCCGGCAACGATCGGTTGCATCGCCATGTCGGGCAGGGCTTGGAACACCGTCACGTACGAGTGCGACTCGGCCGTCCCCGCGTCGTCGTCGACGTCGACGCGAATGTTGGTCGTCACGTGCTTGGTGCGCGGGGTCCCGTCCTCGTAGACGCGCACCATGGCGCGGAAGGTCTTCTCGACTGCCTTCTGACCCCGTACGACCGCATCGCCTTCGCCTCCGAACACGCCTTCGGCGAACAGCTCCCCCAGTCCGCCGAAATCTCCCGTGTCAACGAGCTCGGCGTACCTGGCGATCAGGTTCTCGATGGACCGGTCGCTGCGCTCGTGCTGGGGTGCCTGTGTCGCCACGGTCGTGACCGTAGCCCTCCCCTCATCCGGGGAGGTGCATCAGCTCGATACGGGTCCCGTCCGGATCGGTGCAGTAGACAAAGTCGAGGGCGTCGGCCGATCCGGTCGATCCGAAGGCGGTCCGGGTGCTCCGGACGACGGTGCCCCCCAACGACTCGACGATCTCGGCGACGGTGTCGACGTCGGCAACCCGCAGCGACAGGTGGGTGAGCCCCAACTGGTTCATGGGTCGGCGCACCGCCTGGCCGCAGTGCCCGGGTGAGTCGAAGTACAGCAACTCGATCGAGACGCCGTCACGACGGACGAAGCGCGACTGGAGGGCGACGTCGTCGATCTCCATCAGCTGTCCGAACTCCTGGCCCACGGTATGCGACTGCACGAGCTCGAAGCCCAGGCCCTCGCAATAGAAACGAACCGCTCGTTCGAGATCGCCCACACAGATCCCCACGTGAGAGAACGTCACCCCTCCATCCCCATCCACGGCCGCCACCCCTCCATCCGCCGACGCTGTCGTCGCCCCAGCTTGGCCGCTCCCGCGCCGGCGGTCAGATCCTTGACTCGCAAGCGATCAGACGGGAACCTCTCGTGGTGACCCCAACCGGCGAGTTCGACAGTGACCACGTCTTCGAGATCCCGAGGATCCCGGCGTCGGCGGGTGCCCTGGTCTTCGACCGCGCCGGGCGCCTCCTCGTGCTCAAGCCCACCTACAAGAGCGGGTGGACCGTCCCCGGAGGTCAGATGGAGGACAACGGTGAGACCCCGTGGGAAGCATGTCGACGCGAGGTCCACGAAGAGAGCGGACTGGTGGTCGAGAGCGGTCGACTGGTGTGCGTCGACTTCCTGCGCCCACGACCGGATAGGCCGGGCGGAATGCGTTTTCTCTTTCACTGTGGCGCGCTCGACGACGAAGCACTTGCCGGCATCGTGCTTCAGGAAGACGAGATCTCTGAGCACCGCCTCGAGGAGATGGCGTCGGCGCTCGAGCTTCTGAGCGGTCCCTTGCGCCGGCGTGTGCGGGCGTCCGTCGGCGCGACCAACACCGTGTATCTCGAGGACGGGCGTCGCGTCGCGACCGTCGCCGATTGAACCGACGACGGTCGCCCGATCCCGAGACTCAGCTCCGCAGCAGCTTCCCGGGCCGCGAGTCGAGCCCTTCGGGCACGGCCTCGCCGTCGACGCGAATCGGCACCCCGTTCACGAGGACATGGGTCATCCCCACCGGCTGATCGGCGGTGAGACGTTCGCCGTCGGCCGGGAAATCGTAGACACGGCGCAACGGGCCGGGGCCGACGACAGCAGGATCGAACACACACAGATCGGCGGCCTTACCGACCTCGACGCTTCCCCGGTCGGTGAGTCCGTACACCCCGGCCGGCTCGGCGGTGAGCTTGTATACAGCACGCTCGAGCGACATGACGCCGCGGTCGCGTACCCAGTTGCCGAGCAGGTCGGTGGCGAAGCAGGCGTCACAGAGTTGCGAGACGTGCGCCCCCGAGTCGGCCAGACCCAGTAGGACGTTGTCCCGTGGCAACAACCAGGCGATGGCGTCGGGGTCGTTGTTGGCGAGCACCGACCAGAACCGGGCCTTCAAGTCGTCGTCGAGCGAGATGTCGAGGATCACGTCGAGGGGAGTGCATCCTCGTTCCTCCGCGATCTCCACGACGCCGCGGTCCACGAGCTCGGGATGTGACGCCGACTCGGCCACCGACACCGACGGCCAGTTGAAGGGGAGCCCACCACCACCGCCGGTGCCGACCGAGAGCTCCTCCCACGTGGCCGCACGCCATGCCGGGTCGCGGTACGCAGCCTTGCGTTGCTCGAGGTCGAGGCCCATGAGCTTGGAGAAGCTGGCTCGGATGTTCAAGGTGAAGGGCTCGGCCAGGTTCATCTGGAATACGAGAGGTCGACACGACACCTGGGGCCACACCTGCACCCCTTCTTCCCACGCCGCGTCGTTCTCGGCGACGACCTTCTCGTGGTACGGGTAGCCCTTGACCGTGAGCAGTGCGGTCCATGTGATGGGCCTGCCCACGTCGCGCTGCAGGTCGAAGAGCTGACGGTTGGGGATCACCCCACCCGGGAGCAGCGCCACCACCCCCTTCTTGGCGTCGTGCACCGGCACGAGTAGGGCTCGCAGCTCGTCGAGGTCAGCGACGCGCGACGGAACGGGGCGTCCGCCGTCGCCGTTGTGGGTCGGTGAGGCGCTCGACGCGAAGCCCATGGCGCCCGCCGCCATGGACTCGGCCACCACCGCCTGCATACGCGCCAGCTCCTCGGCTGTGGCGGCGCGCTCGTAGGACTCCTCCCCCATCACGTACATCCGCACCGCGGTGTGACCTACGTAACAGCCGTAGTTGAGCGACGTGCCCCGACGCTCGACCGCGTCGAGATACTGCGGGAAGGTCTCGAACTCGTCCCAAGGCACGCCGACCGAAAGGGTGTCGAAGCTCATGTCTTCGACGTGCTGGAGCGTGCGGGCAAGCAGTGACACGAGCTCAGGTCGGATCGGTGCGATGGAAAATCCGCAGTTGCCGGCGACGACACTCGTCACACCATGGAACGACGACGGCGTGAGCCAAGGGTCCCAGAACACCTGGGCGTCGTAATGGGTGTGGATGTCGATGAACCCCGGAGCGACGACCTGGCCCGAGGCGTCGAGCTCCCGGGCGCCTCGGAGGCCGTTCCCGACGCCCACGATGCGCCCGTCGGACACCGCCACATCGGCGGGCCGGGCCGGGGCACCGCTCCCGTCGATCAGCGAGCCTCCCCGGATCACGATGTCGCCGTCCACGGTCGCCTCCTTCGGTTGCAATTCCCCGGCCGTCGCCGAGCAATCGCGCCACCTGCATCGTCGCAGACCCGAGGGGACGGCGCCCAGGTCGGGGGGTGCGGCGACCACCGACGCGCGCCCGTTCCTCGGGCACACGAACGCGCCACGGCGCGATGTGGCCCCGTCCCGTCGGGTGCCACATCGCGTGCGATATCGCGAGATCAGCCCTTGCCCTCCTCGATTCGGTGAGTGAGATACTTAGTATGCTACTTAGCATGCTGTGCCGGTTCCCGCGCAAGCCGGCTGACCGGTCTGGCCGGCATCTTCACCCACTCAGGGGGCGTCGGGCGACAGTCCGAGCATCTCGGTCACGCCGTGGTCGCGCCCCGCCGTGTACCCGCCGTCGACCACCAGGGCGTGACCGGTGATGAACGAGGCGTCGGCTGAGAGCAAGAAGGCCGCCGCTGACGCGATCTCATCAGGCTGGCCGAATCGGCCCAGCTTGTGCTCGGCGATGATCTCGCTGCGGGCGCGCTCCATGCCCTCTCCAAATATGGCCTTGGTCATCGGTGTGTCGATGAACCCCGGGCATACCGTGTTGACGCGGATGCCGCGCCCCGCGTAATCGATGGCCATGTTCTTGGTGAGGATGACCACACCCCCCTTGGACGCCCTGTAGGCGCTGCCGCCGGCCGTGCCCTCGATCCCCTCGATGCTGGCGATCGTCACCACCGCGCCTCGGGCCCCGTCGACCAGCGGCTGTTCCAGCATGCGGGCGATGGCGTGCTTGGCCGTGAGGAAGGTGCCGTAGAGGTTCACACCGACGACGCGGTTCCACTCGGCGGTGTCGACCATGTGGACCGGGCCTCCCCCCGCCACCCCCGCGGCGTTCACGAGACCGTCGACGCGCCCGAAGGCGCGGGCTGCTTCCTCCACCAGTCCTCCGACCGAGGCCTCGTCGGTGACGTCGACCGTGGTGAAGGCCCACGCGCCCTGACCTGCGGGCACCGTCGGGGCGTCTGCGCCCGGAGCGAGGTCCGCGCCCATGACGCTGGCACCCTCCTCGAGCAGGCGAGCCGCGCACGCCCGCCCGATGCCCGACGCCGCCCCGGTGACGATGATGTGCTTGCCGGCCAGTCCTCGCACGGGACCCCCTCGATGTTTTCCCCCGGCCGGCGGTTTGTCGGCGGGTGGGCAGGATGATAGGACCCTGCACCGTGCAGTTCGCCTTGTTCTACGAGATCCCCGTCGCCAAGCCGTGGGCCCCCGACAGCGAGTACATCGCCTACAAGAACGTCCTCGCCCAGGCGCTGGCAGGAGAGCGCTACGGGTGGGACGCCTTTTGGACGGTGGAACATCACTTCCTGTCGGAGTTCTCGCACTGCTCGAACCCCGAAGTCCTCTACGGGGCCATCGCCGCGCTCACCGAACGCATCCGGATCGGCTACGGGGTGCGGCTCATGCCGGGGCCCTACAACCACCCGGTGCGGACGGCCGAGTCGGTGGCCGTGCTCGACCTGTTGTCCGACGGTCGGGTGGACCTCGGAACGGGCCGGTCCTCGACGAGAGCTGAGCTCGAAGGATTCGGGGTCGACCCGGCCGAGACCCGTGCCATGTGGCAGGAAGCCATCGGCCACGTGGTGGGGTGTTGGACCAACGACGAGTACGAGTTCGCGGGCAAGCACTGGCAGATGCCCAAGCGGCGCGTGCATCCCAAGCCACGCCAGAGCCCGCACCCCCCCATATGGGGCGCAACGAGCAGCGAGGACGGTCACCGCCAGGTCGGTGCACTGGGTCTGGGACTCTGCTCATTCGCGGTCGGGGTCTCACCCCAAGAGGTCAAGGCCAAGGTCGACATCTACCGCGAAGCGGTGGGGAATTGCACCAACCCCATCGGTGCGTTCGTGAACAACCAGGCCGCCACCTTCACGATGGCCCTGTGTGGTCCAGACCGTGCCGCCGCCCAGGACACGGCCCGGGAGTCCTTCGAGTGGTACCCGAAGGCGGGCGCCCGGCACATCGGGTCGATGACCGACTGGATGATCGAGCGCAATCAGGACCTGGGCTCGTACGCGTACGCGGCGGACATGAAGAGGATCGACGACGAGGGGGCACTGGACCTGCTCACGCTCGAGTACTTGGTGGACGCCAACGCGTGTGTTCTGGGGACCCCCGAGGACTGCATCAAGACGGTGAAGCTCTACGAAGAGGCCGGCATCGACCTCCTTTTGTGTCTGGTGAACCCTTACAAGATCCCCCACGAAGCCGTCATGCAGACCATCGAGCTCATGGGGACCGAGGTCATCCCCCACTTCCGTCACTGATCCACCGACGATGACCCAGACGCTTCCGCCCCTGGACCCCGAGCTGGCCCAAGTTCTGGCCGGGTTTCCCAACGGTGTCGACCCCGGTGGGAATCTCCGGGACATGAACGTCATCCGCATGCTGCGCTCGACGCTCGATCTGCTCGGCGCCATGGGCGGAAGCCTGCCGACTGACGAGCGTGTCGTGGTCGCGGACAGTTCCATGCCCGGCCTCGAACCGGGCACTGAGATCCCGCTCCGCATCTACACGCCGGTCACTCGCGAACGCGGCCCGGCTCCAGCGCTGGTGTTCTTCCACGGTGGAGCTTTTGTGCTGGGCGACCGGTATACCGAAGAGCTGCGTTGTCTCCGGTACGCGGCCGAGGCCGCATGCGTGGTGGTGTCGGTGGACTACCGGCTCGCCCCCGAGCACCCCTTTCCTGCTGCGGTCGACGACTGCTATGCGGGGCTCGAATGGACTGTGTCGCACGCTGCGGAGTTGGACATCGACCCCGGCCGAGTTGGCGTCGGTGGGAGCAGTGCCGGTGGAGCGCTGGCGGCGGCCATCGCCCTGATGGCGCGCGACCAGGGCGGGCCCGCCCTCGCGATCCAGATCCTGAACTACCCCGTGATAGACGACCGTATGCAGAGCGCATCGATGCGAGCCTTTGATTCCACGCCGATGTGGACGAGTGGGTCCAACGCGGATATGTGGCAGCACTATCTCGGTGACCCCGAGAAGCGGGGAGAAGTGTCCGTCTACGCGGCACCGGGGCGTGCCGCCGACCTGACCGGTCTTCCTCCTGCCTATGTCCTCACCGCGGAGATCGATCCCCTGCGCGACGAGGGCATCGAGTACGCGACCCGCCTCATGGAGGCCGGGGTGCCGACGGAACTTCACACCGTGCCCGGCGCCTGCCACGGGTTCGACATCATCGCCGCAACGCAAACCCTTGGACAGCGCGCCATCGAGGAGCAGGTGCGCGCCCTGGTGCGGGGACTGCGTCCCGCTACGGGCTGACCTTCGCAGGCCGCCCCGATACAAGCCCGTCGAGCAGGGACCGCGTCGAACGAGCGATGTCTTCGATGGCGCGCTCGAAGGTAGCCCGATTGGCTTCGGAGGGAGCGCGGTAACCACTCACCTTCCTGACGTACTGCAGGGCGGCGGCGCGCACGTCCTCGTCGGGAACGATCTCGGGGCTCCGCAAGGTCACGATGCTTCTGCACATGCCTACACCGTGCCACAAAGGACTCGCTGACGTCACGCGCTTTGCTGCCGTTCCCGGGTGAGGGCAGCGGCCCCACCGAGTACCTCACCTGAGCGCCTGCTGTGCGCGTGACTGAACGCCTGACCTGAACGCCTGACCGGGGGCGACCGGCGGGGGCATGATGGAGTGGTGCAGATCGGTCTCGTCCTCGACAGCCGCGATCCCGAGGCGCTGGCCCCGTTCTGGGCCGCAGCTCTGGGCTACGTCGTGGTTGGCTCGGTCGAGAACTACGTATTGCTGTTGCCTGACGGTGGCGAAGGCCCCAAACTCCTGATCCAACAAGTACCCGAGGGAAAGACCGTCAAGAACCGGATGCACCTCGACATCGAGGTCGCCGACCTCCAAGAAACGGCGTCGAAGCTCACGGCGCTCGGCGCTACCCGCCTCGAGGAGACGGTCCTTGAAGAGCACAACTGCTGCTGGATCGTGATGACCGACCCCGAAGGGAACGAGTTCTGCGTGTGCTGTTCTGAAGAAGGGTGACCAACCGTTGATGCAGAGCTCGGACATGCTCGCCATTCACGACCTGTTGGCCCGGTACGGCCACGTCGTCGACGACGCCGACTGGCGACGCCTGTCCGAGGTGTTCTGCGACGACGGGCAGTTCGACCTCGAGGCCATCGGTCGAGGCAGCGCCCAGGGCATGGAGGAGCTACAGCTCTGTTTCGCCGGACTCGACCACCCCCTCGCCCACCACACCACGAACGTGACGATCGAGCCCGACGGTGTGCAACGGGCGCGCGTCCGTTGCAAGTACCTCGTCGTCTCCGACGATGGCAAGGCCCGCACCGGCGAGTACCACGACGACGTGGTGCACACGCCAGAGGGTTGGCGCATCGAGCGGCGCGTCGTGGTGCCGCGCCGGGCTCGCCCCAAGCGGGCGTAGACCCGGCCCGACGCGATACGGTCCGGTCCAGTGGAAGCAGACGCAGGGGCCACGATCGAAGTCACCTGGGGCCTCGTCGACCCAGGCACGCTGGCGCGGGTCGTGGTGGTTTCTCCACATTTTGACGACGCCGTGCTCGGTGCCACCCATCTCATCGCCGGCCACCCCGGCACGACGGTCATCACGGTGCTCGGGGGACGACCTCCGAAATACCCCGAAGAGCCCACCTCGTGGGACGCGTGTGGAGGATTTCGCGCCGGTGACGATGTGGTCGCACTGCGGCGCGAGGAGGACCGATCGGCCATGGCGTTTCTCGACGCCACGCCGGTGTGGCTGGAGTTCCCGGACCACCAATACCTCGCCAAGTCCGAGCGTCCCCGTCCGGCCGAGGTCGCTCCCGCACTCGAAAGGGCCATCGCGGCGGCGTCGCCGACGTCCGTGTTCTTGCCCATGGGCCTCGCCAACCCCGACCACGCACTCACCCATGACGCCGGGCTGCTGGCGCGCACCGCTCTGGCGGAGACCGACAGCCCGCCGGCGTGGTTCTGCTACGAGGACCACGGCTACAAGCACATCCCCGGCATCCTGGCGTGTCGAGTGGCCAAGCTGTTGAAAAGTGGACTGTGGCCGACACCTGCGGTTGTGCCCATCGATCCGGACATGGTGCGCAAGCGGGCCGCCATCGAGTTCTACAAGAGCCAGTTGCCGCCGCTGCAACGTGACCATGTGCTCGACGAACGCCTGGACGCGAACGTTCCCGAGCAGTATTGGCGGTTCGAGCCTCCCCCCCAAGGGTGGGAGATGCTCGCGGACACGATCTAGAGAGGGGTTGGCCGATGAAGGGACTGCTCTACGGGGTCCGGCCCGAGCATTGGAACGCACCCGATGCGTCGAACCCGTTGCTGATGGGCTTGGCACGCACCCCGATGAAGCTCGTCGACCTCGACGAGCCGCGCCCGACGCGACCCGGGTGGGTCATGGCCAAGACCCGACTGACCGGAATCTGCGGATCCGAGGCCAAGCAGGTCTTCATGGACTTCGGTGAAGCCAACGCCGACAGCCCGCTGGCGAACCTGTTCACGTTCCCGACCATCCTCGGCCACGAGGTAGTGGCCGACGTGGCCGACGTGGGCCCGGGAGTCCCGGGCCTCGAGGTGGGCCAGCGCGTGGTCCTCAATCCGTGGCTGTCGTGTGCGCCGCGCGGGATCGACCCGGTGTGCCCGTCGTGCGAGGCCGGCGACTACAGCCTGTGCTGGCACTTCACCGAAGGGCCTTTGGCAGCCGGCATCCACACCGGCACGTGCAAGGACGCGCCGGGCGGCTTCGCCGACTACTTCCCGGCGCACCACACGATGCTCTTCACCGTGCCCGACAGCGTCCCCGACGAGTTGGCCGTGTTCGCGGATCCGTTCGCGGTGTCGTTGCATTCGGTCACACGCCATCCACCACCCCCAGGGGGGCGTGTGCTGGTGTACGGCGGCGGTGCGCTCGGCACCACGGCAACTGCAATCCTGCGCACCTTGTACCCCGATGTCGAGGTCATGGTGGTAGCACGCTTTCCGGCCCAGGCCGAGCTGGCGCGGCGCCTGGGGGCGACCGTGGTGGCGCCCGAGCCTCGCGACGAGCTCATCGAGCAAGCCGCGGCCTGGTCCGGGGGCGTCCTGCAGCGCGTGGGCGAAGCGCTGCCCATGGCGCATCCGGGCGGGATCGATGTCGTCTACGACACCATCGGGAAGCCCGAGACCTTCGAGGTGGGGGTGCGACTCTTGAAGGCGCGCGGGACGCTCGTAAAGAGCGGTGTGCACGGCCCCGGCCGCTGGGAGTACTCGCCGCTCTACTTCAAAGAGATCACGTGGGTGGGTTCCAACGCCTTCGGCGTCGAAGAGATCGACGGGGTGCGAAAGCACGGGATCGCGCATTTCCTGGATCTGGCCGATCAGGGAAAGGTCGACCTCGAGGGCATGCTCACCCACACGTTCCGGCTCGAGCAGTGGCGGGAGGCCTTCACGGTCCTCGCTGATCAACAGGCCAGCGGCGCCATCAAGGTGGCCTTCGACTTCCGCTGACCAGTCTTCGCCGGCGCGGAGACGACGCCGAAACCCGCGACATCACCGAGATATCCGCACCCCATCCACAGCTCTGTGGATGGGGTGCGTGAACAATTCAGGGATGGATCGTGCCCAGAGGTGAAATCACGCTGAACGTTGCATGACGGACGACGGACCGTGACGACCGCTCTTGTGCGTCCGCGCACACTCCCGGGGATCGACCTACGCCGCCACCGGGCCCGCAATGGCCCCGCTCACCGCTGCGCTGTCCAACGCGGCGGTGAGCACATCGGCCACCGTCTCGGCGAGATGGAACGTCATCTCCTCACGCACGCCCTCGGGCACGTCCTCGAGGTCCGGTCCGTTGCGGGCGGGCAGGACGACATCGGTGAGCCCGGCACGATGGGCGGCGAGCACTTTCTGCTTCACGCCGCCGATGGGTAGCACCCGACCCTGCAGTGTAACCTCACCGGTCATGCCGATAACAGGTCGCACCGCCTTGTCGGTGAGCAGGCTCACGAGAGCCGTCGTCATGGTGACTCCGGCCGAAGGGCCGTCCTTGGGAACTGCTCCTGCGGGGACGTGCAGATGGAAGCGCTTGCCGGCGAACGCGCCCGGTTCGATACCGAGCTCCACCGCGTGCGAGCGCACGTAGGAGAGCGCTATCTCCGCGGACTCCTTCATGACGTCACCGAGCTGTCCGGTCAGGGTGAGGCCTTCGGTGCCGTCCATCACCGTGGCTTCGACGAACAGCACGTCGCCGCCGGTGCCGGTGACGGCCAGGCCCGTCGCCACTCCGGGGACGCTCGTACGATCCGCCGCCTCGAAGAAGAAACGCGCCCGTCCCAGCCAGCTCCGGACGTCTTGCGCCTCGACCACCACCGGCGCGGTCACCGCGCCCGACGCCAGTTTCGTGGCGACCTTGCGCAGTAGGCGTCCGATCTCGCGCTCGAGGTTCCGGACACCAGCCTCGCGTGTGTAGTCGGCCGAGATCGAGCGCAGCGCGTCGTCAGACACCAAGACTTCGTCCGACCGCAGACCGGTGCGCTCCAGTTGACGGCGCAACAGGTGATGCCGTGCGATGGTGACCTTCTCGTCCTCGGTGTAGCCGTCGAGCCTGATGACCTCCATGCGGTCGAGCAGCGGACCGGGGATGGTCTCGGCCACGTTCGCAGTGGCCAGGAACAGCACCTTGGACAGGTCGAGTTCCACCTCGAGGTAATGGTCCCTGAAGGTGTGGTTCTGGGCCGGGTCGAGTACCTCGAGCAGGGCCGACGACGGGTCGCCGCGGTAGTCCGAACCGAGCTTGTCGACCTCGTCGAGCACAATCACAGGGTTCATGGTCCCCGCCTCGCGCAGGGCCCGCACCAGACGCCCGGGCTGGGCGCCGACGTAGGTTCGGCGGTGTCCCCGGATCTCGGCCTCGTCACGCACGCCGCCCAGGGCGACGCGCACGAACTTGCGGCCCAGGGCGCGCGCCACCGACTCTCCGAGCGAGGTCTTGCCCACGCCCGGAGGCCCGACGAGAGCCAGGATGGCGCCTGAGCCGCGCCGGCCCGTGGACACGAGCCCGCGGTCGCTGCGCAGCTTGCGCACGGCCAGGTGCTCGAGGATGCGCTCCTTGACGTCGTTGAGCCCGTCGTGGTCTTCGTCGAGGATCTCCGCCGCCGCGCTCACTTCGAGGTTGTCGTCGGACTGCACGCCCCACGGCAACTCGAAGACGGTATCGAGCCAGGTCCTGATCCACCCGTGCTCCGGGCTCTGCTCACTGGTGCGCTCGAGCTTGTCGACCTCGCGCAACACCGCGGTCCTCACCGCTTCGGGCAGGTCGCGCCCTTCCACCTTGGTGCGGTAGTCGTCGACCGATCCCTCGTCCGCAGTGCCGTCGAGCTCGTTGAGCTCTTTGCGGATGGCTTCGAGCTGGCGGCGCAGCAGGAACTCGCGCTGGGTCTTCTCCATGCCCTCTTCGACATTGGTCTTGATCTGCTCACGCAGCGTCAGGTCGGCCAATGTCTCGCGCGCCCAACCGAGCACGAGACGCAGGCGCGCCTCGAGATCGATGGTCTCGAGGACTTCGACTTTCTGGGCCAGGCTGAGGTCGGGCGAGTATCCCGACAGGTCCGCGATCTGCGACGGGTCGGTGATGTCGCGCAGACGCTCGGCCATACGGCGTGCCCCTCGGGTGAGGAGGATGTTCTCGAGCACGGCGCGGTACTCACGCCCGAGCTCGAGGGCACGCGGCGTCTCGGGGTCCTCGGCGACGGGGTCGACCTGGACCCACAGGGCTTGCCCGGTCCCGGGCACGGCCGTGCCGATGGTGGCCCGGCGCAGGCCGCTCACCACGACGGCGACTGGGCCGCCGGGCAGCTCGCCGGTCTCGAGGATCTTGGAGATGACGCCCACCGATGCGTATCGGCCGTCGATGTGGGGCACGAGGACGAGCTCGCCGCCCACCGATCCGGCCGCGTCCACGGCGGTCTTGGCCTCTTCGGTCTCCAGGGCCATGGTGAACACCATGCCCGGGAGCACGACCCCGGAGCTCAGGGGTAGCAATGGCAGTGTCTGGTTCAGCTCGGTCATCTTCTGGTCCCTCTCCCGCCCGGACCCGCTCCGTGCGAGCTCGTCCGGAAATCGTTGCCTTAGCAACAACAAGGAGGAGGGTACCGGGATTCCCCGCCGGTCCAGCCGCTGGTCAGGCCCCTGCGGGCAGCCACCTGGCCGGTGGGCGACGGCCGACGGTCCGACAGGTGGGTGATCAGTCTTCGGGCCGGGGCGAGTCGTCGCGCGCCATGTGGGCGGCCACGAAGAGCTTCCCGAGCACAGTCACGGGCTGGAGCCGTCCCGTGATGGGGACGACCTCGCCTTCCGAGGTCTCGGCCTCGGGGTAGAGGCCCGGGTCCATCTCGCGGTCTCTCGGCTCGACCAGGTAGCCCCGCCGATAGGCCTGGTGCCCCCAGCGCTTCTTGGTCGGCACGAGCATCTCGACGAACTCGCCGGCGATATCCGCGCTCTGCATCTTGAAGAGTTCCTCAGCCGGCCGGTTCAAGCCCAGCACGACACCCTGGAAATCCACGATCACCACCGCCCCCTGATCGGCCCCGTACTCGGGGACCGCGGCGAGCACTTCGTCGGGGATCTCGAGGTTGGGCATCTCGGGGGAGGTCACGAACTTGGACTCCTTCTCGTCAGGTTGTTCCGGGCGCCGAACTCCAGGTGAGCGTACCCGGGCGGTCGCGTCGGCGACGCGAGGTTGCCTCTGGAACTGCCGCGCCCAGGGCTGACGCAACGACGGCGCCGAGGGCGGAGGAGGGGGTCATGACCGAGGGCACACCCGAGGTGTCCAACAACGCCATGGTCCGGGCTTTCCTGGCCGCCTGGGAACGACGCGACACGCCCTACATCCTCGACTGCTTCACCGATGACGCCGTGTACCACAGCACTCCGCTCGCACCCATCGTCGGCAAAGAGGCAATCCTTGCGTTCGTGACGAAGTTCGCCGACGTGCCGCCCGGACGTCTCGAGATCCGCCACCAGGTCGCCTCCGCCCACGTGGTGATGAACGAACGGACCGACTACATGACCCTCAACGGGTCCCCCGTCGTCTTGCCGATCTGTGGTGTGTTCGAGATCGAGGGTGGCCGCATCAAGGCGTGGCGCGAGTACTTCGACCTCTCCCCCGCCAAGGCCGCCTACGCCACCGACTGACTCAGGCCAGACCGAATCGGCGCCCCGGCGGGCCGACGATCACTCAAAACTGCGAGAGGTTCGCCGTGGACCACGGATCGGATTTCCCGAGTGTGGTCCTGCGAGCGGGCCGTGGCGGCGGAGGCCGAGGCGCTCAGCGGTCTCGCATTGCGGTCGAAGGCGCACTGGGGCTACGACGACGCTTTCATCGAGGCGTGCCGCGCCGAGTTGAGAGTGCTCCCCGAGAATGTCGAGCATCACCGCTTGACCGTCGCCGTGCACCGGGAGACGGGTCGCATCGTGGGCTTCTCCGGACTCGTCGGCACCAGCAGCGAGGACGCCGAGCTGTCCGCGCTGTTCGTGGAGCCCGAGGCCATCGGGACAGGAGTGGGCCGACTCCTGTTCGACCACGCCGTAGGTGTCGCCGACCAGCTGGGCGTCGATCAGAGAGCTTCCGCTCTACGTCGTGGATGTCTCGGGTCGTCTACCGCGCCCGTGACCCCGACCGGGTGACCGACCGGGCCCCCTTGAAGATGGCGACTCCCACCACCGAGCCGATGACGATGCCCCCGGGGACGAACACTTCCCAGGTCCCGATGACCCCATCACCGACCAATACGGCGAATCCCACGCCCGTGGTGATCCCCCATACCAGGCCGATGCTGACGCCCAGCGTGATCGACGCGGCCAGCCGGTTGTCCCGCATCCAGCGGGCCCAGCGGGACTCGGGACCTGAGGCGGCGGTGTCGGGCATCATCACCATCATGGCGCTGGAAGGGTCCTACCCGCTCGCATGCGGGTTCTCGAGCCCCTTCGGTATGGCGGGGGTCCCGGGGTGGTGCCGACGACCAGAGTGTCAGGCGGCGGCGTCGACCCTGGGAAGGTCCAGGCCGAGAAGCTGGT
>ODAK010003829.1_pt1 | contig 15533 bp, 10 predicted proteins | sample 1539591 | NCBI WGS metagenome assembly ODAK01 (sample SAMEA3539303, study PRJEB22396) | soil metagenome | biome: tundra; feature: field; material: soil | place: USA | collected 2010-05 | depth 0.15 m | reverse complement strand
AGTCCACACCTGGCCAGTCGCCAGCTCGCCGAGGTAGCGCGCCATCCCAGACCCGCGACAGGTATGACAGCGGTCTGCAGTCTGCAGGAACGATCGCCGCCCTCTGGCGGCCCTGCACGCTGACCCTCTATTCCTCTATTGCCACGTCGAGCACGCCCTGACCTACCAGTCGGCAGCCGACGAGCTGGAGCAGTGTCGGCAGATGTAGGTGCACCAGACTTCCAGACTTAGTATTTCGGCCAGCACCGAACACGGCGAACCAGAGCCGCGTAAGGGTAAATGAGGATAACCGCCGCAAGCCGACGACACCGCAACGATAGTCGCCGGTCGGGCAAAACCTTGAGCCTGGCCACATCCTTACACCTCGAACCGGGCTCACCGGAATAAATTAGTCACACAGCACCCACCGGCATCAGCTCACCGGGACCAAGCAGGCCGCCGGTAAAGCCGGGTTCCATGTGCTCGCGACCCGGCACGTCCGCCACGACCGCTGAGCATTGAGGACCGAAGCGCCGGTCGGCCGGAGTGGTTAAGGTAGCCCTGCATCGCCGCTGGTTGTGTCCAACCTGCTGATCCGGCAGATCGTCTCCTACGTCATCGCCGGCACAGCCACAGGATCGCCGGGATCAACGCGGCATCCGGCATCTGGCCGCACAGGAAAGGCAGTCGGCCATCTACGACGGAGACGCTGCTGCCAGCAACTCACCCAGCCGGGTGATGGCTCTCTGAATCAGCTCGCTGTCACTGGCCTGGCCGTCGCGCAGCAGCGCGGCAATCAGGCGCGCGATTTCCCGGGCTCCCTGATCCCCGGCGAGCAGCCGCCGTGCTGGCGAGCTCATCGGCCCGGAACGATCGCTCGCCGCGCCCGCCCGCTCGGCGAGAATGCGGCCCATCCACCGGTAGCCCGACTGACTGGCCGCGCAGTAGGCGCTGCCCTCGCGTTCATCGGCGGGCAGGGTGGCGACTTCAGCCAGCCATTGCTCGCGCCAGGCCGCGAAGGACTGCCGCATCCGGTCCGGGTCTGTCAGCAGGAGGGCCTGGAAGAACGGCTCAAGGTCGGCATCGATCCGGTCGTCCGCGCCGAACTGGCGGGTGATGTCAACGAACGTGCACGGCCGCGTGCATTGGGTGCAGCCACCATTGCGGTGCAGGTATCGCCGGTCGGGCTGACGGGCCGGAGCCGCAGGCGTAACGGGGGTCGGGCCAGCTGATCTGGATATGCGCGCCAGCACCGCCGAGCCGATGGCGTCGTCGTGTACTACCGCGATGCCGGGCTGCAGCTGGATAAGGTAGCGGCTCTGCGCCTCGGACAGGTTCATCGAGGCAGCCACGGCGGCCCGGTCGTCTGGGGCGGTCAGCCGGTGGATGATCTTAACGTTGGAGTTCTTCAGCACCTCCGGGGCTAGTTTCACCGGGATCTGATCCGCCACGATGAACGCCTCGCCGTACGCGCCCATCTCGGACATCATGTCGGTGAACATGGTCACGGCCTTTGCCTCCGCCTCGCCGGTCTCCGCGCCGGCGCCACCCCGCGGAGTCCGAAGCAGCCGGTGTGCCTCCTCGATCAGCGTGACGTGCTGCAAGCCGTGTGCGGTCAGTTCCGGATCGGGCTGGCGTGATTCGGAATACTCGTACAGCATGCTGAGCAGCAGGCCCATGACGAACGACTTTTCCTCGTCATCGGCCAGGTCCTTCAGCTCGATGACGCACGGGTACCCGAATAGCTCGGCGGCCGGGATACTGCGCGCCGATGCCAGGGCGTCGCCTTTGACGCCGACCATCAGGCTGTTGAGCCGGGACCGCAGGGCCGCGCCCATGTTCTGGTACACCTCGCCGACGTAGGCCCTGCGCGCGAGCACCACCTCGATCTGGTCGCGCAGGTCCCGCATCGTGGGCGACAGCGCGCTGACGTCACTGTAGGTGGGACGCTCGCCGAGCACGTCGTTGCGCCCGGTGTGCAGGTTCCAGCCGCGGTCGGTGTACAGGTCGAGCATCGCTTCCTCGAAGACGCCGGGCAGGCCGGCGAGCATCGGGAAAGCGGCGGTGAAGACGGACCTGAGCAAGTCGATGTGCCGGCCGAGCGGCGCGCCGTCGATGGGCGCGAACGGGTTGATCCGCAGCGGCAGTGCCGCCTCGCTGGCGCCGATCGAGTAGACCCGGAGCCCGCCGCGCAGGGCCGGATCGTCCCGGAGCTGACGGTACTCCGCCTTCGCGGGCTCGATGACCAGGAACGGCGTGCCGAGTTCGGCGTGCGCGCGGCTGAGCAGCTGCTTGGCTGTCGTGGTCTTCCCGTAGCCGGTCATTCCCGTGATCAGCACGTGACGGGTGAGCTCGTCGGCGCTGAGTCGTACCTGGTCCAGGTCGCGGCCGTTCACGTCGATCAGGCGGCCGAGCTTGACCGACTGCGGTCCTGGCGGCGGGACAGCTAGGGCGAACTCGGCCACGTCTCGCATGCGCAGGCCCGCGACCTCGCGTCGGGGCAGCGACAGGAGTACCGAAAGCTCGTCGGTCATCATGCACGTGGCCAGCGCATCGAACGCGGCTCCGAGTGGATGGCCTACGGGCGGATGGCCAACGGGCCGGGCCGCCGGCCGCAGATTCAGTACCTGGCCGCGGGTCAGCGCCGGACGCAGCGCCCACGGCGCGATACGTATCGCGCGCATCGGGTCAAGCGCGGTCGTGGTGCCGCTGCAGATCGCCCGCAGGGCGGCCGTGACCGCCGCGAGAGCGCCGTCGGTTTCCGCGGCGACGTATACGGCTGTGCGCCACCAGCCGGCACTGCGGGCGGCCTCCAGCCGCCCGATGTGCGTCGCCAGCAGGGCCTCGCAGGCCTCGGCGTTAGCGTTGAGCAATTCGGTGGTGGTGGACCGGGTGCGGGTCTCGGTGGTCCCGCTCGTCACCGTATCCTGCGGTACGGCGCCGCGGTCCCCGATCACCTTCACGCCTTCCAGCGCCGGAGAGGCCAGGTCCTTGAGCGAACGGAGTCCCGGAGCATAGATGCCGGCGACGGCGCAGAACATGCCGAACCAGGTCAGCACCGCAGGCGTCCATGGGTCGAGGTTCTTAGTCGCATCGTAGGTGGTGTTGGACTTGGCGGTGCCCTCCGAGCGGGCGTCGGTGACCGTCGGGTTAGTGAGGGCGTGCACCTCGCTTTTGAGCCGACGGCACTTGTCGACGGCCAAGTCGAGTTCCGCAGGGTCCAGCGGTTCGGCGACGATCAGTACCGCGTAGCGGTGACCGGCCGCGGCATCGGTCAGCCGGTCGAGGTTCTGGTAGGGGTCCGGCCCGGCGTCCCGCCGGGAGGGGATGCCGGTGACCGCCGCTAGCGCGGGCGCGTCGGCCAGGAAACCTGCCAGGTCGGCGAGCCCGCTGCCGTCGAGCCTGGCCAGCGGGCTGAGCTCAAGCCCGGGCAAGTGCGCGCGCAGCACGCTGGCCTGGGCGGCCAGGAAGTCCTCGGTTGAGCTGATACCGCCCGTGGGCACGCGGCGGCCGCCGACGAAGAACCGGTGCCGCTTGCCGTCGCCGAAAATGGCCATGGTGATTGCCTGCCCGAGAGTATGGCTGGCGCTGAGGATGTGCGGCGTCGCCTGGCCCGGCGCGTCCCCCGGTCCCCGCCGCGGCAGGGCCAGGATCTCCCGCAGCAGAGGCCGGGCGCCATCATCCTCGGGTGCCTGTAGCAACCATCGGGACAGCTGCAGATCTGCTAGGTAACGTCGCTCCAGCATCGATATCAGCAGATACGGCCCGTCCTCGGCGAACTCCGCGACCGCGGCATCGGCGCGCGGCACCTGCTGGCGCGGCATGCCACCTGACATCTCAGATTCGGAGCTCATATCACTGCCTGCCGTGGCCACGGGACATCATCATCGCTCCCAGGGTGGTGGTAGCTCGTCGTCGGCAGGTTCGGCGGGCGGAGGAACGGTAGCCGTCGGCGCAGACGCTTTCTCCCAGGGCAGGTCTGTGTCCTCCCAGGGCAGGTGTACGTCCACCTGGCCGCCTGTGCTCTCGGCGTCGCCGAGCGGGACCGGGAAGGGGGCCGCGGGCGGCTCCGCCCGGCATTCGCCGCCGGGCCGGGCCCGGGCGGTCACGGGGGCGCCGGGTACGGGGGTGCTGCGGCCGGGAGCGGCATCCCAGGCCGGTACGGTATCCCGGACGGGTGCGGCGCCATCGCGCCGGAAACTGCGCCGGTAGAGTTCCCACCAGCACGCTCCGTAGGCCAGGTCCAGCGTCGGGTCGCCGCTCTGCCACATGTTCCCGAGCCCAGCCAGCGCGTCGGCGACGAAGGGCCACGCGGCACCCGGCCCGCCCACCAGCAAGGTGACGCGGCCCGCTACCCCGTTAAGCACGGAATGCACGGCGCTGGCGACCGGCCTGGCGTAGTCGGCGACGGTCGTGCGGGCGGCTACTTCCGAGCGGCTGGCCCGCAGCGGCTCGAACATGTACTGCGAGAGCGGCCCGGCCCACTCCACCCACGTGTCGCCCGTACTGGCCCGCAACATGGCCGCGAATTCGTCCACGCCGTCCAGCAGGCCGAGGAGGGCGCGAGCGGGGAAACCCGGTCGGCACTGCCGCAGCGCATCGGTGGCGATCTCGATAACCCATGGCCCAGAGCCGGCGTCTACGCGTGTTTCGCCGTCCGCGCGCACCACCGGGGCCTCGTCGATCCCGACCGAGTAGAGGCCGAGGATCGTAGCGGTCTCGCTGCAGGCCACCGCCAGCACCGGACCCGATGGCAGCTCCGGCGTCACGGACAGCCAGCGGCATAGCAGCGCGTCGGCCGGCCGGACCTGCTCCGTGTCGGGCAGCCCCGCCTGGCCCAGAAGCTCGGCCACCGTGGCCCAGCCTCCGGCGGAATCGGGATCGGCGCACACGCACACCTGATGACTGCGGAATCCTTCCGGCTGGGCCTGGCCCAGGAAGCCAAGCAGGCGGCGGTGCAGTCCGGCCAGGAACTCCGGGCTCCAGGCGTCCTGCCGCCAGGCGTACAGCATGTCGGCCGGCCGCCCGCTTGGCGGCAGCGCGTCCAGGGCGGCCTCGGCCGCCGCACTGCCCCAGGCCGTGGGGGTCGCGGCGACGGGAATCAGGATCCGGCGGCCATCGCCGACCGGGCCCTGCCGGACCTGGCCGCCCGCCCACTCCATGAGGCACACCGCGGCTCGTGACCCCTGGATGTCGACGCCGATACTGCCGATCATCTGACGGCCCCGGGAACTCGCGGCCAGGGCGCCCGTGCCGCCCCGGCTTTCGTCGCGGCGCCCCCGTCGGCCGCATCTGACAGCGCCGCGGCCAGTGCACTCAGGTGCGCCTGTGCCTCCCGCAAGGAGGTGAGCCGGCGCTGGTCCGGTTCAGGCGGAGCGGTCGGCTGCGGGTACGCGCGCTCGACGAGAGCGATGATCGCGGCGGCGGACCCGCACATCGTCGTGACGGCAGCGTTGCCTGCCTGGCGCACTTCGGTCAGCAGTGCGGACACCCGCTGCTCCTTTACGGCCTTAGCCCGCCATCCGCCCACGATGGCGCCGCCGACCAGGCCGATCCCATGCCCGATGACTGGCACCACGGTTCCGGCGGCCAGGCCCGTACCGGCGCCAATCGCTACCCTCTTGCCGATGCCCGCCGGCATGTCGGCCACGATCGTGATGGCCTCCGGCGCCAGCACAACGGTCAGTTCGCGCCGCACCGTGGTCGCCAGCGCGGTGAGCCCGTATCTCCGAGCCTGATCTGCGATCACGGCGGCGATATCCGCCGCGGTGGCGTCGGCGACGACCTGCAGCTGGGTGGTGAGGTCCTGCCCGTAGAAGTTCCCCGTGCGCGCGGTGGCGTCCACCATGGCCGCTGCCGCCCGGACGGCAGCGTCGGCGGCATCTCGCTGCCGTGCCAGCACGTGCCGCACCTGGCTGCCGATGGCCTCGACGAAATCCTCGCGGTGACGGGCCAGTGTGCCGGCCGTCTTCGCCTGCTTGGTGCGCTCGGCGGCCAGCCTGGCCTCTTCCTGGCTGACCTGGCGGTCAAGGTCGGTCTTGAGCGGGGTCAGGTTGGCCTTCACCTGGTAGGAGCGAGTAGCTGTGGCTCGCCAGTATCCCGGTCCGATCATCTCGGCCAGCAGGGCGCGCGCCTCGGGACCGCCGAATCCGTCCGGATACGTGGCCGCGGCCCGGGCGGAGGAGAAGATGATGCGCTTGGGCACCAGGCCCGAGTCGATGGCCTGCTCGATCCGGGCCTGATGGGTGGGCGCCTCGTCTTTCAGGAAGCTCTCCCAGCGCTTCGGGGTATCGGCATCCAGGAACGCATTGACGATGAACACCACGCTGGCCGGGCCGTGCGCGGCGATGTGATCCCGCAGCGCCGCCTGCTCGAGCATGGACATCGGCTGCCGGGAGTCGACCACCCATATCAGCACATCCGCGTCATTCGCGACCGCCGCGGCCCGTGACGTCGTCTCGGCGGTGTCATCAATGCCCGGTGAGTCCACCCAGACGGTGTCCAGGCCGGTCGGGCTGGCTGCGAGCGTTATGTCCAGCCGGGTGATTTTCTTCACCGAGGGCCGGTAGTCGCCGTCGGCGCCGATCAGGGATACCGACTCGGCGATCGAGTCGGTGCTGAAGGGGGCCGAGCGTTCCTTCGAGCCAGCTACGACCCGGATGCTGTCCGCCCTGCCCGTGCTGATGACGCAGGGCACGCCGGTCTCCGGATAATTGCTGGTTGGCAGCAGTGGCTGGCGGATCAGCATATTGATCATGCTGGACTTCCCGCTGCTGAAGTGGCCGCCGAACACGACGCGGAGGTGGCTGGCGCTCAACTTCGCCGCGCCGTCGGCCAGGTGCCGCTTCACCCGGTCGGCCAGGATGTGGCCGGCGTCCCTGGCCAGGCTCTGCAGCACCGCCCGGTTAGCGCCCGAGGCTGGATCCAGGCGGGGCCCCGACGCGGGCCTGCTGCTGGCGGCCGCGGAGTTTGCGGTCTTCGCCGCGCTCGCGGTCACCGCCGGCCGCCTGGCGGCCACGGGCACACGGACATGACGGTCAGCCCTGCTTCGCGATCGCCACGGCTTGCTCGAGGGTGGCCACGTGCTCCGCCACGGACGAGCGGATCTTGGCCATCTCCTTCAGGGTGCGATCCTTGTCAGCCTGGTCCCGCTGGTTGAGTTCGACGAACTTCTCGATGCTGCGGACCTGCTCGGTGATGAAGGCCTTGACCTCAGCGGAGACCTCCTGCTCAGCCTGCGCGAAGAACTCGGCGACCTTGGCCGAGATCACCTCGCCGCTTAGATCGGGCAGGGTGGCCAGCGACTGATCCGCGGTCGCCAGTGCCGCCTTCTTGACCCGCTGGTCTAGGTTGTAGCCGCCTGCCGCGATCCCGGCCAGCATGGCCACGGCCAGCGTGGCCGGCCAGAAGACGATGCCAGCCCCCACGCCGAGCGCGCCCAGCAGGATCGATGCGCCCAGCGCCCCGCTGATACCGCCCGCCGCGCCACGCCAGCCGCCTGCGCCTCCGGCAACCGCGGCGCTGACGTCGCCGAAGAAGAGCCCGGCCACCGCGGAAAGCACCCGCTCGGTGGTGCTCACCAGCCGGATGTTGCCGTCGCCGGCCGGCACGGTCCAGCCGGACATCCGGAAGTTGATCTCATCCAGCTGTTCGCCGATGGCCGCTACTTCTGCCTTCACCTCGTCCCCGAGCCGCTTCATGATGGGCTCAAGCAGCGCATGGGCCTCGGTCTGGCTCCACTTGTCGAGCCGGTCCGTGGTGAACTCGCTGATGGCGGCGGCGGCCTCCGCGGCCATCTTCTTGTGCTGGAGCACCTTGGTGAGGCCCTCCCCCGACGGGAGCGCCACTGACTCCAGGTGCTCGGGGAGGGCCTGGCGGATATCCGCGACGGCCTGCCGGAAGCTGGTCCGCAGGTCGATATCGGCCTGCGCCTGGTATCGCTCGAAGATGGCAGGCAGCTTGCCGGCCTGGGCCGTGATCTGCGCGATCTTCGGCTGCTCGGCGATATACGCGTCCTGCAGCCGGCGCTGGTCGGCCCGGGCGGCCGCCTCACGCTGGCCGACGTGATCCTGGATGGAGCCTGCCCACCGGATCGCGGTGGTGGCGTGCTTGTGCAGGTGCGCGGGGAGTCGCTCGTTGGTCAGGAACTCGCCGAGACGGCGTTCCAGTGCCCCGAGGCCGGCACGTTCCACTCCGGCGGCATCGCCCGCCATGCGGGCGAGAAATGCGTGCCGGGCGTGGACGAAGAAAATGTCACGTTCCGCCAGGTCCTGGTTGTCCCACTTCGGGCCGCCCTGGTGATCCCGCACATAGCGGTTCCAGACGTAGGCCCGCAGCCGGTCATCGACCTGGTTATCGCCCCACATGTTGACGACGGTGAAGATGCGTGTTCCCGCCTTCCGGACCTTGGTATCTTCCTCGAGTTCCTTCTCGCCCATCAGAACGTCGCTTCGGTACGGCCGGATGGCCGCGTCGGCCTGGTGGGCCGCGGTCTCGGTAATTTTCGTCCGCAGCGGGTGCTCGTCCGTGCCGGGAGAGTCCACGACGATGACGCCCGCCTGGCACAAGACCGCGGGGAAACCGATCTGGAATTCCATGATCTGCTCGAAGAGCCGCGCATTCTCCTCGTTGTCCTCGGTCAGCACCGAATCGCGGAGGTACTGGTCGAATTTCCACTCGTCGGAGGAGCCGTCTATCCGCTGCACCTTGACCGACGGCTTGTCCGCATAGTGCACAGTGGTGAGGACGGCGGTGGTGGGCAGCGTGCCGACGGCCATCAAGCCACGGCCGGTGCTCATGGCCACCGGCTGAGTGGTGCCTTCCATGAGCGCGTTGAGCAGGGTGGACTTGCCGTTCTTCATGCGCCCCATCACCATCAAGTGGAATTTGACGGAGGCCAGGAGTGCGGCGGTCGCCGTCAGGCGTTCGGATGTCTCGCGCAGCTCGAGCCAGTTGGCTGTCTTGGCCAGTTTCTCTATGGCGGTGCCGGCCTGGGCGTGCGCGCGCTCGCGTGCCTGGTTGATCTGCTCGCTCAGGGTCGTGGCGTGGTCTGTGACCGTCATGGCCGTCTCCTTCATGCCAGGTCAGTGGGAAGAACCGTGAGGTCTGCCTGCGAAACGGCACCGGGCCCGAGCCGGGCCCGCAACTGGGCGAGCCGTTCGGATACCCCCGGATCCCGGTTCACCGGGGCGGCCTGGAGCCGGCTTGCGTGCTCCTCGGCTGCGGCCAGCGAGCGTTCGAGGTCGGTGAACTCGGTGTCGGCCGCGGCCCGCAGCTTGGTGGTGCCCGCGTCGAGCTCAGCGGACAGGACCGACATCAGTCTGGACAGCTCATCGCGGACGGCCGCGTCGGCGGCCGCCTCTTCGGCCCGCCGCCGGGCCGCCGCCGGGCCGCGTCTGCTGCCGATTACGGTGGCCGCTGCGACTCCGACCGCGGCGGCTCCCACGGCGGGCGCTACGGCGACGCCCAAGACGGCCAGGGCTGCGGCGGTAACCACCCCGCCGACGGTGGCCGTACGCAGCGCCGGCGCCCAGGCTGGGCCCGGTACCGCGCCGGAGGCCGGCAGGGCGAAGCCATTCCGATAGGGCGGCACGCCTGGTGGATCGAGGGTGAACGACTGGACTATCGGCTCCGGGTAGCGCCTCCCGTCGGATCGGGGAGCAACGTCATTGACCAGTTCCCAGTCGATGACACCGAGTAGTTCGACGGCATGCTGCCTCGACTGAGCCTGCCGCGCCGCGATCACCCGGGCGGCATCCTCACTCCACCGGGACATGCGCCGGGTGACCAGCGACCCCAATGAGTGGGGATCTCGCCCTGGGGCCGGGGAGTCAGTTTCGCGTAGCAGGTCGTGCCGCATCGTGTCCAGGGATGCCGTCAGCTCGCGCGTGAGACTGACAGCCTGCGCGTCGAGATGATCGAGCACGCGGGCGTGCAGGCCGGCGACAGACGTGCGCAGCGCGGGCAGCATCCGAGTCTGCGTCTCTGCCTGCCCGGCTGACGGTGCGCTGGCCGCCGCTTCGGCCTCGGCGGCCAGCGCCAGCGCGCACGCCGCGCGTTGCCTGGTCAGCTCGGCCGACTGGTCGGGTACGGTCGCTAGCCACTGTGACAGGCTCACCGAGTCGTTTTCGACCCGCCCGGCCAGGAACCCGGGCACGGCGTACTCGCTCCAGAGCAGCAAGCCCCGCCCGGCCCTGCGGGCCGCGCCTTCCGGGCCGAGCAGCGCTCCGCCCACGGCGCGCTGAACCGCCGCGAGGTCGGACTTGCTCTGAATGCGCTCCGCCTCGGTGAGCACGATCGCATAGCTGCCCGCGGGTCTTCCCATGACCGTCGCGGCGCCCGAGATCGTGGCTGGCATCAGCAGGTCGCCGCAGCGCAGCGCGATCACGACGCGGTCCACGGCCAGCGCCGAGCCAGGATCGCCGGCCAGCGCGTCTAGCTGCGCGGTGGGTATCGTGGCGGCGATATCCCGGCTGCGCAGCCAGGCCGCCAGCGGCTCCGGGTGTACGCCGGGCGCGCACGCCATCAGGACCTGACGATCCGCGGTTGCCACTTGCGCAAGGTAACCGGTCACCTGAGTCCAGCCTTGCTCTGCCGCCATACTGTTCAGCTCGTCAAGTACGGCGTACGGCTCATCCATCGTCATGGCAGTTGCTCTCCTAAGGTCAGCGGACCGAAGAAGTCCGGGCCAGCCCTCCCCTGAGGCTCGCTGGCTGTAGTTGTGCCCGCGCTCATGACTGCACCGGGGCCGCCGCGTGGTCGTAGCCCACTCGCTCATGGAAGGATGGTGGGCGCGGCAGCCGCCGGGCGCGTCACGGTGGGTACCACAGTCTTTGGCCGGGTGCCGGGGGTACTACTCCCGGCGTCCCAGGGGGCGGTGCTCGTCCTCGGTGTCATTCGCATGGGTGGTTCCTCCGCCTCGCGGACTCGGCACTGGTGCGCGACTCGGCGGAGGTGCGCCCCGGCCCGTCCGGCGCGACGGCCTCCGCGCGTCCTTCTGAGGTGAGCGCCAGCAGCGCGGCGAACAGCTCTGACCAGCCGCTGAAATGGCGTGCGGGCCGGCGGGGGGAGCGCAGTGTTCCCTCGATCTGCTCACCGGTCACGGCAATCTCAGCGGTCAGCACCAATCGCACCTGGTCATTCATCTTTGTTATGGTCAGGCCGGCTAGCCGCCCGGGACATCACGGTGGGTACCACAGTTATTTGCGCGACATCCGAGATAGTGCGCAGGCCGCTTAATGCGTACGATCTCAGCCATGGGGGCAGGGCGGGTAACCCTCGGCAAGCTGCTTGACCGGACAGCAGAAGTTGGCGCCATTGCTGCGGCGCTCAAGTCCGCCAGATCCGGCTCTGGCGCGGCGCTGCTGGTGGAAGGCGTGGCCGGGATCGGCAAGACCCGGCTGCTGATCTACGCATGCCAGCGGGCGGAGCAAGCTGGGATGAAAGTGCTCGTCGGCCGTGCTGCCGAGTTCGAAGGCGGGTACGCGTGGGGCGTAGCTCGGCAGTTGTTTGAGCCTGAGTTGCGGGCCGAAGGCGCCCAGCGGCTGGCAGGCGACGCTGTCGCGCTGGCGGCTCCGGCGCTGACCCACAGCAGTTACCAGGGCGAGGAAGACCCCTTCTCGGTGCTGCATGGCCTGTACTGGCTGACCGTGGACATCGCGCAGCGGGCGCCCCTGCTGGTGGCGGTAGATGACCTGCACTGGGCAGATCAGCCGTCGCAGCGTTTTGTGGCGCATCTGGCGCGCAGGCTCGACGGTCTTCCTGTGCTGCTTGTGGTCACCGTCCGCGAGCCAAGAGCAGGGACGGCGCAGGAAAAGGCGCTCATCTCCGGCCTGGCCGCTGAGGCGAACGTGACGACGCTGCGGCCTGCCGCCCTCAGCGATACCGCCTGCGCCGAGCTGATCCGCGGGGCACTGGGCGGCGACCCGTCACCAGCATTCCTGGCCGCCTGCCGCGAGATCACCGGCGGCAACCCGCTGCTGCTGAGCGCGTTGCTGGCCGGCCTCGCTGCCGAGGGAGTCAAGGGAACAGAAGCCGACGTGCCACACCTTCGCCGGCTGACTCCCGGCACCGTGTCACGCAGCGTGCTCCTCCAGCTCGGGCGCATGCCGTCCGTGACCCTTGAGGCAGCCAGGGCGGTCGCAGTGCTCGGCACCGCCGCCAGCACCGCGCGCGCCGGGCGGCTGGCCGGCCTGGATGGCGACGCATGTGCCGAGGCGGTCGGCACGCTGATGACCGAGGGACTCATCGAAGGCGAGCATGCGCTGCGATTCGTCCACCCCCTGGTGCGGTCGGTGATCTATCACGACCTCGCGCCCCCATTGCGGCAGCGCTGGCACCAGCGGGCGGCGCGCATGCTTGATGCCGACGGCGCCTCGGCGGAGGAGGTGACCGTGCATCTGCTGGCGGCAGGTCAGGCCGGCGATCCCTGGGTCGTGGCCAAGCTGCGCCGGGCCGCGGCCGACGCGTACCGCCGCGGTGCCCCTGACGTTGCCGCGCTGTGCCTGCAGCGCGCCCTGGCCGAGCCCCCGCCCGCCGCGGCACGGGCAGACGTCCTGCTCGAGCTCGGCAGAGTCCAGGCCCTACACGCGCCGGCCGCCGCCGTCGGTCACCTGGAAGAAGCTCTGGCAGCGACTCCGGACTGGCCGCGGCGCGGCGAGATCGCGCTGGCGCTCGGCGGCGCGCTCGCGCTGTGCGGGCGGTTCGCCGACGCTGTCGATGTGCTGCAAGCGGCGATCGGCGACCACGGAGACGATCGCTCCGCGCTGGTCACGTCGCTGGAGGCCACGCTGCTCAACACCGCACGGTGGGATCTTGGTAAGCGCCCGGTCACCCGGCCGCTGCTTGATCAGCTGCGAGCCAGGGCGGAACGCGGCGAGAAACTTGATCCCCAGGTGCACGCCAACCTGGCGATTGAGCTTCTCGCCGCGGGGATCGACCGTGACCGCGCGGTCCGGCACGCGCGCGAGGCGGTCCTGGCTACGCCGCAGCTGATGTCTGTCACCCCGACCGCGCTGCCCGAGGCGGTCTCGGTGCTGGTGTGCGCGGGCTTGGGCGACGAGGCCGCCGCGGATGCCCAGGCATGGCTGCGGCTGGCGCAGCAACGGGGCTGGCCGCTGGCGTCCGCCGTCGCCGCTTGCGTGGCCGCGCTGGCCGCGCAGTATGGCGGCGATGTCAGCCAGGCGCTCGCTTACGGGCAGCAGGCTGTCGCGAGCGGCGGCGATAGCTGGATCTCCTCCATCGCCACCGCCTTCATGATTCCCGCGCTGATCGACCGGGGTGCGATCGAACAGGCGCGTGCCATGCTGGCTGACCGCCAGCTGGCCGGAGACCTGGGCCCTACCTGGCCGTATAACGTGATCCGGCACGCCAGGGGCTGCCTGCATGCCGCAGCTGGAGATTACACCAGCGCCGTGCGGGATCTGCTGGAGACCGGAGAGATCGCCCAGCGCTTTGGCATCTGGAATCCGGCTTTATTGCCCTGGCGGTCAGGCGCCGCCTTGTCGCTCAGCGCACTCGGCGACCGGGAGCAAGCCGTCCGGCTCTGCGCTGCGGAGGTCGAGCTGGCGAAGCGGTGGGGCGTCGGCCGGGCTATCGGGATCGCGCTGCGCGCTGCCGGGGTGGTCGAGGGCACGGGCCGCGGCATCGAGCTGCTCACCGAGGCCGTGACCGTGCTCCGTCCCTCCGCGGCGCCGCTTGAGCTGGCCCGCGCACTGACCGATCTCGGTAGCGCGCACCGGCGGGGCGGCTCGCGGGCCATGGCTCGCGATTTGCTCTCCGAGGGCCTGGATCTCGCCCACGCGCTCGGCGGTCTCGCGCTCGCCGACCGAGCTCGCCAAGAGCTCGTGGCCGCCGGTGTGCGACCGCGCCGTGATGCCCTGCGCGGGCGCGACGCATTGACACCCAGCGAGCTGCGGGTAGCGCAGCTCGCCGCAGCCGGGCAGACGAACCGGCAGATCGCGCAGGCCCTATTCGTGACCCAGCGAACCGTGGAAAACCACCTGACGAGCTCGTACGGCAAACTCGGGATCAGCTCGCGATCCGGGCTCTCCGCCGCGTTTGCGGACAGCAGGCCACCTGCCGCCAGCTAGCTAGGCGACCGGCGCGCAGCCAGGCGGCTGTGCGCGGAGGAAATCGACCTCGCGCGGGGGTGGGGTGCCGACCGGGGAGTCGGGGTCGCCCTGCGCGCCGGCGGCGTGGTCGAAGGCGGGGATCGTGGTATCGAGCTGCTCACCGAGGCCGTGACCGTGTTGCGCCGCTCGCCGGCCCGGCTGGAGCTGTCGCGTGCGCTGCTGGACCTGGGAGCGGCGCACCGCCGGGCCGGATCTCGCCACCAGGGCACGCGAATACCTCCGTGAGAGCCTGGACCTGGCGCACGCACTGGGCGGCCTCGCCCTGGCCGACCGGGCCCGGTAGGCCTCGCCCTGGCCGACCGGGCCCGGTAGGAGCTCATGGCCGTCGGGGGGCAAGCCCCGCCGCGATGGGGGGGAGAGCGCTCCGATCAGACTTCGGAGGCGCGCGGTGACAACAGCCGGTCCTCCATTCCCAGTGGCCGCGGATGACGCGGGCAAGTTCGGCGGATCGTGCTGGATGATGGTCAGCGAGGTGATCGCGTAGACCGTGCCACGAGGAGATGATCCGGACAAGATCGCCGTGACGACGCCGACCACGGCGGTGTCACTGCCGGGGCCGAATCGCCGTGACGTTTCCGCTCACGCGGGCCGCCGAGGCGCACGCTCATCTGGAGAGCCGTTCCTGGGTCGAGGCCACGGTGCATCATGATTGCCATCGGAATCATTCTGCTCATCATCGGCATCCTCGCCAAGATCGGGATCGTCTGGACGATCGGGATTGTCCTCCTGGTTCTCGGCCTCATCGCTTTGCTGCTAGGCATGACCGGTCACGCCATCGGCGGACGGCGGCACTACTTCTGAAGTAGCCACGCGGTGCGGATTCCGGTTCCCGATGTTGCACAAGCCCGCCGGGCCCGCACCGCGCCAGTTAGTAAAGCCGACAGGATCGAGCGGCGCAGGGGCCATGTTGTCCGCAATCCCTTTCGACCAGTGGGGCCTGTTCCTGCCCGAGTACACCACCAGCGGGTCAGCTTCCCTGGCCGGTAGTGTCAAAGGCCACGTTGACATCGAAACGCCCTCGGAGGCAGGTCGAGAACGACAAGTACGCCGCGTTCGCCCGGCGGATCCTGCGCGCTTACGCCCGACGTGTCGGGGACGGCGACGTCGAAGCTCTCATCCCGTGGCCAGAACTCGCCGATGAGATCGACACCGCCATAGCCCAGGCAGTCAAGGGCCTCCGCGCCTACGGCTACTCCTGGGCCGAGATCGGGACCCGGCTTGGTGTTCGCTGGATGAGCGCCACCTGGCCTGTACGCCGTCGGCGCGGCGGGGCATCCGCAGCGTGTGATCGCGGCAGCCGTGCCCTAGGCGGCGCCGGGCCGACACGGGTAACTTCCTGTGATCAACGCCGCGGCTCGCGCGCACGTAGCCGCCTAATAGTGACTGAGGTCGACGTTGCGGTGTTTGCCGTAGCGTTCAGAG
>ODAK010003828.1_pt1 | contig 15535 bp, 15 predicted proteins | sample 1539591 | NCBI WGS metagenome assembly ODAK01 (sample SAMEA3539303, study PRJEB22396) | soil metagenome | biome: tundra; feature: field; material: soil | place: USA | collected 2010-05 | depth 0.15 m | reverse complement strand
AAGAGGCAATCAAGGTGTCGATCGAGCGCGTTAATAAGCTAGTGACCGCTTTTGCTGCCGGACAGCGACCGTCAGTAGTCCTCATGTCATCGCGCGAGGTCGGTGCACGCGCGGAGGCGTACCGTGCGAGTCTCATAGACGCCGACAAGCAGGATCTGATCTACAAGAGCCAATTCGCGTTTATCGAAAAGGCACATCTAAAACTCGGCGAAGGTGAGAGAATTATAGTTGAGCAGCCCGCGTCCGATGTTCTGCTCGACATATTCCAGTCATTCGATTTCGGCAGAGCCTTACATGGCGCGTTGGACGCCTGGATAAAGGCCGCCAGCAAATCGGTAGGGCAGATACGCGACGAGATCGTCCATCTCACGCTCAAGGACTTCGCATATCTTATAAAATTTCGTCTCGTCGACGAGGGCCAGGATCTTCTGTCCTATCTGGAATGGTTCTTCGGCCAGTGTCTTCTCGACAGCGTGGGAAAGGCAGTCGACAATATCCCAGAACTCGCGGGCTGGGGTTCCGACCTGGAAAAGACGGCAGGACGAGTGGAAGGGTCGTTCGACGGCGCCACGACGAAGGTTGCTGAGCTGTATCATCGCGTGCGTATCGAGGGCGTAAGAAAGCCATTGAAGGCCAACTACCGAATGGGCGACATCTATTTGTTGGTGGATCCGGCCGGGCGCCGGACCTTGACCGCCCTCATCACACCAGATTGCGATCTAATCCTACGCAAAGGAGAGCGACTGGCGCCGAGGCTGACGACGGTTTCGGGAGAGTTGGCGCCTTACAATGCGCCCACATCCACCGTTTCGAACTTCATACTCTTACGCGAAGCCGACAAGGAAGTGCCCTACAATATCGCATGGGACCCGAAAGAGGTGCGGACCTGGGAGTATAAGAATGACTCCCGTCCGGGATCACAGACCGTTCAGCAAACGCTGGGCACTGACGGTGCCGTGGCGCAAGCCGGGGACGGAACGTCCTTGCCAGCGCCACAACCAGATCTTTGGCCTGCACCCAATCAATCGTCGCCTGGCTATACGCTTGTTGGCACCTTGCGGCCGCTCTACGCACAGCAGCTTCAACGCGACGTGCTGCACGACTTCGGCCGCGTTGGAGTTCCGGTCGCACCTGCCATCGCGATGGCGGCGAGCTGCACTGTTTCGGTGAGGAAATCCGATAAGTCCATCGCAAAAATAGCCGTCGGCGACGAAGCAATCGCCTCGTGCTGGGTTGTACTGGGCCGAGCCTCCGGCGATAAGCCGAAGGTCGTGTTTGCGCGCAGCTTCGTGACGCAATTGCTGGAGGCGCTTACGAGACTGAATCCGCAGGAGTTGATTCGCCCAAACGAGATGTCCAACTTCACCCAACCGGCTGTCATCCTAAAACTGTTCGAGCACATGTGCCGGGACGGCGTGCCTCTCGGCAAGAGCGCTGGTTATGGCATCGAAGTGACGCATGCGAACCCAAAAGGGCCGCCTGATGGGCCGCTTTGCTGGATAGTGGTGGCAAAGGCCGACGAAATCACCGAAGTTGCAACGTCGGAGTCGGCAGAGACACAAGTCCTTCAGTAGCCCGCCCCCGCTGAAAGCATTAAAACAGCTCGGCTCCCGGTCCCGCCTTCTTTCAAGCTGGCGGTCCATGTCCCAATGGGCAGTTGACAGTCGTGGCACATCTGTGTCCCCCGAACGCGGAATGCCTTAATATCCGCAAACCGATCTCCTCGGGGGACACGATGATCTATCTCGACTATCAGGCGACTTCTCCGACCGATCCAAGGGTGGTGGAAGCAATGCTTCCCTGGCTGGGCAGCCGCGTGGGCAATCCGCACTCGACGAACCACGATTTTGGAAAGGCTGCACACGATGCCGTCGAACATGCGCGCGGCCAGATCGCGAGCCTGATCAACGCGTCCCCCGAGGAGATCGTTTTCACCTCGGGAGCGACTGAGGCGACGAACATCGCCTTGCGCGGGCTCTTGGCCGGCGGGAAGGCGCACGTGGTTACGTCCGCGATCGAGCACAGCTGCGTTCGGGAAACGCTAGACGACCTCCGCAGTAATGGGACCTCCGTCACCGAAATCGGCGTAGACGCCGAAGGACTACTCGACGCGGACGAACTTGCGCGCGCGCTTACTCGCAAGACTGTGCTGGTCACCGTGATGGCCGCAAACAACGAAATCGGCACGCTACAGCCAATCGACGCCTTCGGCCCCGTCTGCCGCGAAGCTGGGGTCATCTTCCATACCGACGCCGCGCAGTCGGTCGGCAAGATCGATATGGACGTTCGAAGGTTGAACGTCGATCTCATGAGCATATCGGGACACAAGCTTTACGGTCCGCAAGGAGTCGGTGCGCTCTACTGCCGACGCGAAGTTTTCGGCAGATTGAGGCCGATCATGACCGGCGGTGGGCAGGAGCGCGGACTTCGGCCCGGCACCGTTCCGACGGCCCTCTGCGTAGGGCTTGGCACCGGGTGCGCGATCGCAAAAGATCGGATGCACCACGATGCTCAGCACTGCATCCGTCTACGGTCGTTGCTGCTGGAACGGCTCGGCCGGTCATTGGAGGGGTTCCAGGTCAATGGGAGCCTCGAAAGCCGTCTTCCGGGGAATCTGAACCTTCTGATCGAAGGCGTGGACGCCGAAGTGCTGCTGAGCCGACTGCCGGACGTGGCGATGTCGACCGGGTCGGCCTGTGCTTCCGCTTCGATCGAACCCTCTCACGTTCTGTTGGCGATGGGTCTAACGAGGGATCAGGCGGAATCGTCGATCCGTATCGGATTCGGGCGCGGCACGACTGAGCGGGAAATCGAGACCGCTGTCGTTCGGCTGGCGATGGAAGTCGAGGGCTTGCGCCTTTCAGCCCCGTCACCCACTGTGCAGCGCCGGAACGGCAGGGTGAAGCGGGTCGCGCAATAACACCGGAAGGTTGGCACGAATGTCCGAACGCGAATATGAGGTCTTTTCCGGGCACGAGTCGTTCGTGTGCCGCTACGGCTGGCTTCCCAAGCTGTACGAGGCGATTACGGAAAACCCGCGTGTCTTCTCCGATGACGACGAAGCCATCGTCACCCTTGGCATCGGCAAGAACATGGTCAAGTCGATACGCTTCTGGGGGCAGGCTTTCGGGCTGACGAGGGGAGAATCCGGCCGCACGGTCGCGACGCCGTTCGCGATCAAGCTTTTGGACCGTAAGCGCGGCATCGATCCATATCTCGAGGACGTCTCGTCGCTGTGGCGACTCCACTGGATGCTGACGGCCCGAACTTCGCTGGGCGCCTGGAGCGCCGCTTTCCTCGACCTGCAGGACACGGAAATCCTGAAGGACAGCTTCATCGAAACGGTCAAGCGCCGCGCAGTAACGGCGCGCGGTGCAGCGACGACGGGAACCGTCGGGCAGCACGTAGAGATCTTTATCCGGACATACGACAGCGGACGGATGTCCGCGAACGCCGTCCTCGAAGATACGCTCGGTTGTCCCATGCAGGAACTTGGCCTGCTTGAGTTGGAGGACGCCGGCGGGCAGAACATAGTGAAATTCCGCCGCGGCCCGAAGCCGGATCTCGACGTGCGCGCGGCCGCCTTCGCCGTAGCAGACTTCTGGAAAACCTCCGCGGTCAACAGCCGCACACTATCCATCCGGTCGCTGATGCTTGACCGTCGGTCGCCCGGCGTCGTGTTCCGCCTCGACGAAGCGTCGATGCACGAACTTGTCGAGAGCCTGTGCGCTGAGACGAAGGGCCTGACTCTGCGCGAGGACGGTGCGGGCGGCCTCGATCTGGTCTCGACTGGATCTCAATCTCCGCACCTGCGTCTGGAGGAGTTGTCGTGGCACTGAAAGTGAGCCGGCCCCCGGCCATTCGCATCGCCAAACGGTATGTCAGGTCGGTCGAACTCAACCGCGACCTCGGCGATCCGCGCGCTCTCGACGGATATGTCGTCACGCCGTCGGTCCGCGACGCCGCTTACCGCATACTTTCCGGGCTGGCGCCATCCTCCACACAGCGGGCTTTCCGCGTCACTGGTCCCTATGGCGCGGGTAAATCGGCGTTCGCGCTGCTTATCGCGCGCCTCGTTGCCGAGGGTTCGCGGCGTATCGGCCCGGCCTGGACGCTTCTGCGGGCGTCGCACGTCGCAGTATCGGAGACGCCGAATTATACGCCGATCGTTCTGGTTGGCCGCCGGATGAATCTCGCAGACGCACTGGTCGAGGCGGTCGGCAATGCGGCCGCTGGCAAGGGCGGTGCAAAGCGAATAATAAAGCTGGCGAAAGTCGCTTCCGCTCTGTCGCGCCAACGCGCAAAAGGCCGGCGCGACGATGCCGCGGTACTGCGGCTGCTTTCCGACTACGCGCGCGAAACCGGGCGCGGGTTGCTCTTGCTTATCGACGAGTTCGGCCGATATCTAGAATATGCCGCGCTTCATAGAAGGGAAATCGATCCGTCGTTCTTCCAGCAGTTGGCCGAACTGGCCGGCGGCGCGCAGCCGTTCCCGATCGCGGTCATCGGATTTCTTCATCACCGTTTTTCCGACTATGCCGCAGGTCTCGGTGAGTGGGTGGAAGCGGAGTGGATCAGGTCTGCCGAACGCTACGAAGACATCCTTTTCCACGATTCGACGGAACAGACAGCATTCCTGCTCGCGCACGCGATCATCCATGAGCCTGTGCTCACGGGTGAGGCCGCTTCGGCGGCGCGTCGACTGTATCGGGATGCAGTGGCACGCGGAATCTTTGCCACGGGCGACGCGGAAATGGCCAAGGTTGCGCCGTCGCTGGCGCCACTCCATCCGTGCGCTGTCGCCGCCCTTTCGAACCTCGCAAGCCGCTTCGGGCAAAATGAGCGCTCCGTATTTGGATTTCTGCAGTCTCTTGAGCCTTCCGGTTTCCAACGGTTTCTACACGACAAGAGCCGGGACCGGGGGGACTGGTACAGACTGCCGGACCTGCACGACTACGTGGCAGGGCAGGGAGGCGCCAAATTCCGTTCGGCCGACAGGGAGCGGCGCTGGGAACTCCTGAAGAATGCAGTCGCGCAGAGCGACAAGGCCGCCGGCGCCGAAATCGCGGTGCTTAAGACCGTCGGCCTGATATCGGTGCTTGAGCCCATACCGGGGCTTCGTGCGGACGCCGGCACCGTCGCCTGGTGTGCGGGTCTCGGCATCAAGGAAACGGAAACCGCAATCAGGAAACTGACCGCCCGGAACGTCCTCTACAAGCGCCCGCATCGTGACGACTTCAGCCTTTGGGCCAGCACGAGCGTCGATCTTGACGGATGGCTCGAAGAGGCGCGTGTGAAGGTTCAGCCCGCCAAACGTCTGGACGCGCTACTGCGGGCACTCCCTCCTGCCAATGCGCTGGTCGCCCATCGGCACTACCACCGCACGGGCACGCTTCGTGCCTTCGCAGTCGTCAACTGGAGTGGATCCGGAGACATTGCTCCGGAATTGCCTTCGGACTGCGACGGCGCCGTTTTCGTGGTCCCGCAGTATCCGGATGAGAGCGACCAGGACGCAGTCGAGCGGATCACGTCCTCGACGGGCGTAAAAGACCGCTTGCAGCTCTTCTGCCTGCGAAAGATCCGTCCATCGGACCTTTCGGTTGCGCTGGAACTCGCGACATGGCGCTGGATCGAGGAGAACTGCAAAGAGCTTCGCGTGGACGATCTCGCGCGCCGCGAAGTGCGCTCGCGCATCGGCGCGGCGGAAGACGCGCTCAAGTCGGCCCTGCGACCGTTCGTCAATCCGACCGGCGACGCGGAGGAGCGTTGGTTACATCTCGGAAAGTCGGTTCGGATCGCTACGAAGGGAGATCTAACCCGCAAACTCAGCGAAATTTGCGACTAGGTGTTCCCAGGTACTCCGATACTCCGCAACGAACTCATCAACAGATCACATCTATCGACGGCGACTGCGACAGCCCGCATGAAACTTCTCGAAGCGATGGTGCAGACTGAAGCGACCCCATACCTCGGAATGACTGGCGCCCCTCCCGAGCGGAGCATTTATCTGTCCATGTTCCAAGCCTCGAACATGCATCGCGACGCAGGCGGCGTTCCGAAGTTCATGCCGCCGAAACCGGACCCCAAAAACTGGATGCCGGCATGGGATGCAATCGAAGGTCTGCTCAAGACGCGGGGAGCCGCGACATTCGAAGAAATCATGGCCGTGCTCGCCATGCCGCCGATCGGACTCCGCAAGGGGCCCGCTCTTCTGCTGATTTCCGCTTTCATGCTGCATCGTCGGCAGGTCGTCGCGCTGCTTGAGCGCAGCTCCTTTCAGCCCGACATTACTGGGGCGCATTTCATGCGCCTCGCGAAGTCTCCTTCGAACTTCTCGCTTCGGTACATCGGTACGTCAAAATCGGCGACGGACGTTCTGCAAAGACTGTCCGCCGACCTCGATATTTGGGGGGACGGTCCAAAGCCGCAGCCCATCCTTAAGGATGTGGTCGAAGCCATGTATCGGTGGTGGGCCACGCTACCGACCTATGCGAAGGAGACGGGGACGCTTTCCAAGACCGCAAAGGATCTGCGGGATATCTTCAGAAAGGCCCATGAGCCGGTCGACTTCATCTTCAAGCAGGTTCCGCAGGCATGCGGGCTGGAGAACGTCGACCTGCAGCGCAAAGACACCAACCATTCCGACCGCCTGATTGAAACGCTCAACGAGGCGTTTCAGGAAATCGGCGACGCGTTCAGACACCTTCGCAGCCGTGCGGAGACGTCGCTTCTTGACGCATTTGATGCGCTGACGACTGCTGCTTTGCGCTCGACGATAAGGAACGAATATGCGACCCACAGGCTCCATCTGAGCGAATATCGACTTCGAACGTTCGTGGACCGGGCCTCAGACAATGAAATGTCGGACGATGTCTGGCTCGACAGCATGGCGAGCCTTCTCACCGGGAAGCGTCTCGACGCCTGGCAGGACGATACTGCGGACGCATTCGGGTTCGAAGTGAAAGCGGTCGGAGGCCGACTTACGCGATGGCTCGCACACATGCGTGTACAGGTCGCGTCGGAGGTCAAGATTGTGACCGTCCATATCGTGGATACGGCAGGTCACGAACGTATGGTCGTCGTGCGGCCTGGGACGCTGGCGAAGGACGCAGCCGTGACGGTAGGCGAAATCCGCAAAATTCTGGCCCGTGCAAAAGATCCGGCTTCCGTTCTCGCGCACGTCATGGCAGACCGGCTCACGGAGTCCGAGTCGAAGGAAAAAGCTGATGGCCGCTGAGCCTCTCGTAAGGCACATCCTTAGTCTGTCCGGCGGAAAGGACAGCGCGGCGCTTGCCATCTACATGCGAGACCGCGTTCCGGAGATGGAGTACGTATTCAACGACACGCGCAAGGAGCTGCCCGAGACATACGAATACCTCGACCGGATCGAGGACTACCTCGGAAAGCGCGTCAATCGGCTGAACGCGGAGCTTGGTTTCGACCACTGGATCGAGGTCTACGGTGGGATGATTCCGTCGAACCATCGGCGGTGGTGCACGCGGATGCTCAAACTGAAGCCGTTCGAGCAGTTCGTCGGCGACGACCCGGTATTGAACTACGTGGGACTGCGCGCGGACGAGGCCCGAACAGGCTACATCAGCCACAAACCCAACATTACACCCATCTATCCCTTCCGCGACGACGGGCTGAAGCTAGCCGACATCCGGGAGATACTTGTGTCGGCCGGGGTGGGAATGCCGCCATACACGGATTGGGGACGCACGCGATCCGGTTGTTTCTTCTGCTTCTACCAGCAGAAGATCGAATGGGTGCGGCTGCGGGAACGGCATCCGAACCTCTATGAAGAGGCAAAGAAGTACGAGCGGCCCAATCAGAGCAACGGTAACATATTCACCTGGGCGTCCGGCGAGAGTCTCGCCGAGCTGGAAAAGCCGGAGCGGATGGACTCCATACGCCTGGAACACGAAAAGCGCAGGCTGGAAGCGATCGAGCGAGGTGCCAACCTCACGCTAGAACAGGTGTTCGCGGCGCGGGCGTCCGACGAGCCGACCGACGACCCGGCCGCCTGCGCGATCTGCACGGTATAGCCGCGATCCCTAGAGCCGGACGGGCGCTCGAATCGGAAACTCAGTCTCGGTCTTTCTGTGCGGGGCTTGCCGATCTGGCATGCTCAACCCCGTCCATCCGAAAGATCAGACTCTTCCAGTTGACTGCCGCTCTTCCAAGCGCGTCATCGTTCATAGTCTCCGCCACGAGCGAAAAGCCTGCGGCGGACGCCAAACGTTGGAGCCTCCAACCATCCGTGACGTGGAAACCGCGACGCCGCTCGTCGCCGCCCATCCTCACCGTCATGTTGAGAATAGTGCCGGGCCGCGATAGACCCGCAATCGAACGGAATGCTGTCTCTTCGCCCGACGGAGAAACATGCATCCATACCGCGCTTAAGAGCACGAGGTCGAAAACGACGCTGAGACGATTCGTCTCGGCGAGATCGGGAAGCGAGTCGTCCAACCAACGGATGTTCGCTGACGGATGAAGATTTCGGCCGCCTTCGCGAAGAGCGTGTGACGGCTCCGCCGCCACGACCGCCCATCCACGGCGTGCGAGCCAAGCGGCATCGCGTCCGGATCCGGCTCCGACGTCGAGAGCGTTTCCCGGACGCACCGGAAGCAATGGCACGAGGTCGGCGTGGACTTGCTCGAACGTGACCGCTTCGTAGCGGGCCAGAAGCGCGGCAGATTCCTCCTCGTAGTAGCGTTCGGCAGTGCTGGTTTTTGCCTCAGCTCGCATGGCAGGACAGCCAGGCAAACGCTCCCACAATAGTTTTCAAGAAAGTCGGTAGTTCACGAATGAAGGCGATGAAGCTGATGAAAGATGATACGGCAAGAAGCGCCGTAAACATCCTAATCATGGTGTACCGCCCTCCCGAGCGGGGGCGTCCCTGATATTCGTGGATGCGATCGAGCAGACTCTCCATCACGCCTTTTCGAAGTCGCCACAACACCACGATGAAAGTCAGGTTGACCATGCCGGCGAGGAAAAACATCGCGGGTTTGACGATCGAGTCATCGCCGATCTTGGTGACCCCGAACCACAGGCCGCCAGTGAGCGTCGAGACGATCACCGGGATCTGCCAAAGGAAGCCGTTCAGCGAACGGAATTCCTCGCAGTCCTGCTCAAAGATCGTCTTGGCATGGTCGAATTGCCGCTGAAGTTGCTTTTCCGGGTCCACCATATTGCTATCCGTCAGAATCGAGGCGCTTAAGGACGACACTCCTTCCTGACAAAGTCAACGGTCACTATTGAGCTCGGCAAAGACATCTCCCGCAGCCTTTAGCTACCTATTTTCGGCAAGAACCGCGCATGCGCGGCTTTGCTGCGCGACCAGACATCTCCACCAAGTCTGCGCCCGGCCACCTGAATGCCGCGAGTGCCATTTCAATGATGGCAATGTTGACCACGGGTGATCCATCAGAAGACTGAGCTCGATTGTTTCGTCGAAGCGTTACGCGGTGCCCGAATGTGGCTTGGCTGCTGGCGGAAAGTTTGCGAAGATCGACGAACGCTCGGTTGGAATACTCAACCTTCATGCGTGGCGGAACGTTCTGAACGCCGTCTCGACTTCCTCTTCGGTCGCCACGCCGCTGCGATCGGCATTGGCGATCGCCTTCAGCTCATCCGGAGTGGCGTGATACACACCGGACCGGCGCACTTCAATTTTGCGGGCGGCTTCCTCCAGTTCGGCAACATCCTCCTTCGGCCAGGAGGCAACCCGTTCGAGCAGTATTTTGGTGCTTGGGCTCATAGGGGAAATATATCATATTGGAGAAGATTACCAAGATAGGCGGCTCGTGGCAGTTCTCGCCGGCCTGCACTTTCGGTGCGCTATGAGCCGGTATGTTCATCTTGAAAAATCATGCTGCGAGCGTACTGTTGTCGCATGAGTTGGTACACCGTGATCAAGACTGTGAAGGGCCGCCGATATCGCTACAAACAGCGGACCTGGCGGGAAGGGAACCGCGTGCGAACCGAGAGCGTCTACCTTGGGGCGCTCGATGGGAGTACTCTACGGCCAAGGAAGCAAAAGGTGCCGAACTTACTTCGGAAGGTTGCGGATTTCATAAAGGCCAATCGCACGCCTCCTGGAACACATATCATCGACGAAGAAAAAATGCTGAAGGATTACAACGCGCGCATCGCCCAAGAACAACAGGCTCGCCAGGCATTACTGGGTGAGTTGCATGACAGATACGGGTTGCGCGTGGCCGATACGCCCAGGCCTATCGTCGAAACTCCCGAAATTCCAGTTGCAACTGCCGCTCCGGCCGCACCAGACGCAAAAGAAAGCCCCTCTTGCTCGCCAGAAAAATAGACCTTCAATGTTCCCTTGGAGCTCAAATGCAAGAAGTTATTCGCAGCGCGTGCCTGTATCGTTCGTGCGAGGGACTGGTGCCTTTTTGTTTGATGCGCAAGGCGCGGACTACCTAGATTTTCTTACCGGGGCTGGAGCTTCGATTCTTGGTCACGCGCATCCTGCTGTCGTGGATGCAATTAGAAATTTCGATGTTGGATTTTTCTCACATCTGGATTTAGTGACAGACGTTGAAAGGGATTTTGCAGAGCAGTTGCTTCCACTGCTTCCATTCACATCGCCTGATGACATTCGTCTACATTTCTGTGCTCCCACCGGCAGCGACGCGGTGGAAGCGGCTCTTAAATTGGCGAGAATAGTCACGGGTCGGAGTAGCGTTTGGGCTTTTACGGGATCGTATCACGGCGGCACCCAAGGAGCTTTGAGCGTAACTTCGAGTAAGCGCCTTAGAACCCTTGGGCTTCATGGCCAACACGATGTCGTGTTCTTTCCGTTTCCGGCTCCTTCCGTCTTTCCTTCGCCCTTTGCTTCAGAAGAGGAAGCCCTTGGTCTTTCAACTTTCCTTCTGAATTTAGCGCTCCTTGATGACCATTCCGGTGTAGGCAAGCCTGCCGCCATCATAATTGAACCAGTTCAAGGTGAGGGTGGTGTACACGTTGCGCCTATACGCTTCATGTCGTTCTTGAGAGACTTTTGCAACCGGAACGACATCGTCCTAATTTGTGACGAAATCCAGTCAGGGTTCGGACGTACCGGAAACTGGTTTGCATGCAAATACAGTCAAATTGAGCCCGACATCCTTTGTCTCTCGAAGGGCATGGGTGGCGGACTGCCGGTCGCACTGATTGCGTATCGAGAGAAACTAAATACCTGGCCCAGTGGAACACATATAGGGACGTTCCGGGGTCCCTCACTGTCTCTGGTATGTGGGACGGCAATTATAAAGGCCGCGCAAGAAACTAAGGTCCTACAAAATGTAAATAAAGTCGGTCCGCAACTGCAGCGTAGACTGAGCATACTGAAGAATGAGTTTCCGATCATTAGGTCAATCAGGGGCATCGGACTATTCATAGGCGTAGAGTTCTTTGCCGAACGCAGCGACCTGCCAACTCAGATCAGTAAACATCTATTTGAAAATCGAATAATCGCCGAGACCGTCGGTCGGAACAACATGACTTTAAAGCTACTTCCTCCGCTTAACCTGAATACCAAAGAAGTGGAGGAATTCTGCATCCGTTTTGAACGCGTCCTCAAAACAATAACCTATAGCTGTAGTCGATCTCGCTAGACGGGGGAGTAATCACAAATGGCCGACTACCGAATGGCGGAGCGTTTGACCCCGTATTTACGGCAGCTAATCGCAAAAGGTAATACTGCGATTGAAATGCAATATCGCCAAGATGTGCCAATGAGTCAGGAACCAGAGCTGTTTCCGGAGCTTGATCCACTGGGAGAAGATTCGCGGTACTCAAAAGGCAGCGGAATTGTACACAAATTCGGTAATCGCGTTCTTTGGAAAGCTACATTTAGATGCGCCGCCCATTGCCAATTTTGTACTCGCTATAGACAAATAGGAACTCCGAAGGGCGATTTGTCCAAATTGGATATCGAAACCGGGCTAGCTTACATCGCGGCAAACCCAGAGATCGATGATGTAATACTGAGCGGGGGGGACCCGCTGTACGTGCCACAGATCACGAGTCAGATAGTTTTGGGCCTTTCTAAAATCGATTCCGTGCGCGTAGTTCGGATCGGAACCAGATTACCAATTCATTCGCCGCGAACCTTTCAGTCTGTGCCAATAAAGAAGCTTCTAAGTTTGTTTAGCGAAATTGCAAAACACAAAGCCATGTACGCGCTAATTCAGTTCAATCATCCAGACGAATTAACCAAGGAAGTAGACGTGGTTCTACGAGAACTGGTGCAAGCCGGGATGGTACTGCTGTCGCAGACGGTGTTTTTAAAAGGCGTGAACGACAGCAAGGATATACTCGCTAAACTGTTTTGCGAATTATTTTATCGGGGAGTGGTTCCTTACTACATTTACCGCTGCGATTACGTCCACGGCCTCGAACGCTTTGTGTGCGAACTAAATGTGGAACGAAAAATCATGACTGAGCTAACGAAGACGCTCTCAGGAATTGCCGTCCCCACATACGTAATCGATGTGGCCGGAAGAGGAAAGATTCCAGTGCCCCTAGAATTTTGGAAACCGACGGCATTAGTTTCGTGCGTTGACTTTGATGGAAAAAAGATGCTGGTTTAGAGCCATGAAAATTCTAATTCTGTATAATGTGGCGACAATTTTAAAGAAGGGTATTCCAAGAGACTTGGACTGCGAGCGCGAAATCATCGTTATCGTTCCCTTGATCAAGGTAGCCCTAGAATCAGCTGGCCACGCGGTACGTACGCTGGAATGCGGCTTCGATCTGTGGCAGCGCCTTCGAGAATTCCAAAATGATGTCGATATTGTCTTAAATATGGCCGAGGCATTCGGTGGCACTAACGCTGACGAGCCGCTGGTGCCAGCTATGCTCGAAGCTCTCAATTTCGCTTTTACGGGAGCCTCAACAGCGAACATGTGTCTTACTCTTGATAAAGAGAAGAGTAAGCTTGTGGCGCAGGCATACGGAATACCTGTCGCTCCATACATACTTGTTCGCGAAGCGGACAGCATTCCGACGATTGATTTTGACTTCCCTGTGATAGTGAAGCCGGTTCATGAGGAAGCGAGTGTAGGCATTTACCTGGACAATGTTGTAACGGCGAACTCCCAGTTACGATCGAAAGTTGACCACGTTATCGCGGTTTACAAACAGCCCGCTATTGTCGAACCTTTTATTCGCGGACGTGAAATTTCGGTAGGTGTTGTAGGTAACGGCACAGAAGTCGTGGTCTTACCATGCCTTGAGTTTCTATTTCCGGAAGCAGCCAAGCCAGAAGAGGCGTTTCGATCTTACGAATACAAGTGGGGAGGAAAGAACGAGCTCATGGTTCGCGCGCAGATTGGCAAAGGAACCGCAAACCTCCTCACACACTATTCGCGACTGGCATTTAACGCGATGGGATGTCGCGATTATGCGCGGATGGACTACCGGCTAACACTGGCAAATGAACTTTACCTGCTAGAGGTGAACCACAATCCGGGTATAGGGCCCAACACACACGGCCTAAACAACACACTTACGAAGATGGCGGAGTTTGCTGGAATTAATTTTGAAGGGCTTATTGCCCATATAGTCGACATTGCGTGGCAACGCCAGTCGTCCGACTCCTGTTCGTAGAGGCTCTACGAATGGATGTCGTTTTTTCAAATACTACGGAAGCGTTTCTAGATATTCTAAATGCATCATCGAAACAGGTGGGCGGCCTAGAGCGGATTCACAGGGAAGCCTCCCTAAGTCAGCGTGCGCTATTTTGGCTCGGCGATAACAAGATCGTTGTGACGCAAACCCCAATTCCAAGTGCCTTGATCCAGCAATGCAAAAACATAACCGGGTGGAGCACAATTGATAACTGGGTACCTGACAGCGAACGACTCGATTTGTGCACTGCCATGCTCGACAACGGCAAGCTCTTTCGACAACTTGTCGCACTATTGAAGCTCCGCCCGAAATCAAGGATATCCGCATACGCACCAACCAAAAACTTTGCAACGCTGATCCAGAACCTTCGTGCCGCCGGTTGCGATTTTAGAACGGTAGAAAATGTATCCGCAGAGGGTCTATGGATTCAAGCATATTTGGATTCAAAAGCTGGGTTCAGATTGGAAGCAACTAGACTTCAAGCGTTGCTTAGAAACGTTTTTGTTCCGGACGGCTTTGTTTGCTCAGATGAAATGGCCGCGGAGCATGCAATGGCGTGGTTCTTGTCGCGTTCGAAAGGATGCGTGGTAAAATCTGACAGAGGAGAATCAGGTTGGGGTACGCTAATATTTGACCAACACGATTCCATTAGCTCAGCGATCTCGAAGTTTCGCCAGCAAAAAGAAGTTGATGCTATTTGGAGCTACACGCCAATCATCGTAGAGGAGCGAATCCACACCAGCGAAGATGCTTTGATTTCGCCTTCCGTGGAACTTTTTGTCTCAGACGACGAGGTGCGTATTTCTTATTCTTGCGCTCAAGTTATTAAGAAGAGCGAATTTCGTGGGGTATTTCTAGGGCCGAGCAGCATGCTTGCGAGTGTTCGACAGGAGGTAGAAGCGGTTGGCAAAATATTTGGTGAGCGCTATCGAGAACTTGGGTACCGGGGCTATTTCGATGTCGATTTTGTTGTCCGGAGTGACGGAAAAAGTTTTGTTCTTGAGACAAATATGAGGAGAACAGGAGGCACACATGTCTTTGATCTCTCATGCTGCCTCGGACTATCCGCGGAATCTCATCATTATTGTTCTGAAGATTCTGTTCCTCTTCGAGCCACCGTTAGTGCTGCCAACGTACTCAATCACTTTGGTCCAGTTCTCTTTGAGCGTCAAAACAGAACATGTGGAATGATTCCGACAATTGTCGATCCTGTTTCCAACACGCTCGGCTACATAGCAGTTGGACGAGATGAGGCTAATATATTAGAATTGCAGCGAAACATTAGAAGTCTAATCGATACATATGGAGGCTAAGAATCAAGTCGTCAAAGGAGTCGTAAATCTAAATACCAAAAGTTGGCAAGAACGACTCCATAGCGGGCGCTGTGGGGCAGGCAGTTTGAAAATTGTCGCCGGTTACTACGGTGTCAGCAAAAGTGAAGCGTTGCTTGCTCGGCTCTGCGGGACCGATCGCCAATTCGGAACATCAGCTAAGAGATTGTCCAACGCAGCTCGAGACATTGGGCTTTCGGCTCACACAGTAAGCCGTGCTAATTTTACTGACATGGAACACTGGCTTCGAAAGGGAGTCCCTATCATTGTAAATTGGTTCTCGCCTGGGCGTCGCGATTACGAGGATGGCGAAATGCCCGACGGACATTACTCAGTTGTGAGCGGTATCAGCCCGAATTTCATCATATTGGAAGACCCCGAAATTGGTAGGAAGAGGTGTATTAAACGGGCTGATTTCCTCCGAGTTTGGTTCGACTTCAAAGGATCAGAAATCAAACGATGTGAGGATTTGATTTTACGGCAGATGATCATCATTAGGCCTCGCCATAAGCCCTCGGATAGAATCCATTAGCTAGCGGTTCCATTGACCACAGTTTGATGTTCAT
>ODAK010003827.1_pt1 | contig 15536 bp, 19 predicted proteins | sample 1539591 | NCBI WGS metagenome assembly ODAK01 (sample SAMEA3539303, study PRJEB22396) | soil metagenome | biome: tundra; feature: field; material: soil | place: USA | collected 2010-05 | depth 0.15 m | reverse complement strand
GGTTTTTTCGCATAGCGGGGGCGGGATTCGAACCCGCGACCTTCGGGTTATGAGTTAGCTAGAGCCAGTGCGAATAGGCCGCTAATGCCCTGTATTCAAGCCATTTTGGTGCAGTAGGTCGAGTTAGGTAAAGCTGTTTGGGGAGGAACTTCGGGAGGAAATTCTGTCCGCCGGACGCGCTACGGTTCTTAGATCCGTCCCCCTCTCGGACAGTCCCCGCAGACCCACGGAAGGACCCGTCATGGCAACCCGAACACTCGATCCACACGCCTCGATCAGCGGCCACGTCTGGCTGTACAAAGGCAAGCGCGGCAACACCTGGTGCGCCAAGTGGCGCGACCAACAGGGCCAGCACGAGAAGCGTCTCGGTCCCGACTGGACGGGCAAGGGCTCGCCCCCGCAGGGCTTCCTGCGCGAACGAGAGGCCGAAGAACGCCTCGACGAGATCCTCGTCGACGCTCGACGCGGGCAGCTGCGCCAGGAGCGCACCGGCTATACGTTCGCGGACATCGCCTGGGACTGGTTCGACCGGGGACCGTTCGAGCGTGACTGGTCGGCCAGCACGCAGGTCGATTACCGATCGGTCCTCGTCGCGCACCTGCTCCCCGAGTTCGGCCCCAAGCGCATAGAGACGATCACCGCCAAGCAGATCGAACAATGGCGCAACCGACTCGCCGAGGACGGCACGCGCAAGCGAAAGACGGTCAACAAGATCGTCGGACAGGCGCACGCCGTCTTCCAGCACGCCGTCGAACATTTCGGCTTGGTTCTCAACGTCGTTACGAAGATCAAGCGGCTGCGCGAGACCAACGACGTGGCACGCTTCGACTTCTACTCGCCCGAGGAGATCGACCTGCTCGTAGCCACCGCGGTCAAGGGTTCCCATCGCGACCCCAGCCGCCCAGCCGTCACCGAGACCGAGCGCGCCCTGCGCGCCGAAGAGGACCAGCAGGACGCCGCGATCTACCTGACTGCAGCTCTCGAGGGACTACGCCGCAGCGAACTTTTGGCGCTGCTTTGGGAGGACATCGACTTCGAGCAGTCCTCGATTCGCGTCTACGAAGGCTACAGCGCCAAACAGACCGGCAAGCCGAAGTCCCGCAAGTCGCGCACCGTGCCGATGGTCGACAAGGTCGCTCATGCGCTGAAGGAGCTGAAGAAGCGCGGACACCACATCGCCAGAGGCGACCACGTCTTCGTCAGTCGCGAGGGCACCCTTCTCGACGGCTCCGCGCTGCGCCGGCGCTACCTCGCGACGCTCGACGCCGCCGGCCTGCGACGACTGCGCTTTCACGACCTGCGCCACACCTTCGGCTCACTGGCGATCAACGTCGCCAGCATCGTCCAGGTCCAGGCCTGGATGGGCCACGCCGACATCCAGACGACGATGCGCTACCTGCACCACAAGAGCCGCGCCGACGACGCCAAGCTGCTCTCCGCGGCCTTCCGTCCCAAGAAGCGCAAGCCGGCCGCCAGGCGGCCAGGGACGCCGCCGGCTGGGACCACTGCTTCGCGCGCTTCGACGCCCTACTCGCGGGCGAGCCGATGAGCGAGGCCGACTCGCTGGAGAATTGGCCTGAGACCCACGATATGGCGCAACTTGTCCGCGATGACAATGGCATCTGGCATCTTGAGGGTGCCACGCCGGAGGAGGAGGCAAGCGAGCACGGTCAGACGCAGCAGCGCTATATGACCGCCATTGATCCGCTTTTCACGCGGGCAAAGGCTACGTCCGAGTTCGACTTCCTTCATTCGCTCATTCCGGTGTTCAGCTTGCAGGAACCCGGTTGGGACCCATACGAGACGACGATCGGTGCGGTGTTGAGCACTCTTGAGCTGATCAAGGACACCGACGCCTTTGCGAAGGCGCGACATCTCCAGCTCTGGCTATGGGGACACATCCTTGAGGCGTCCGCGCCATATGAGTTGCTGGCGAGGCTATCGGCCGTTTGTGGCGGTCGCCGTCCTAAGGCCACTCACTTCCCTGACAGCGATCGTGGCTTGCCCCAGTCGCCGGGGAAGAAGATTGATGCCCTACAGCGTGAAGCGGAAGGTCTAGGTATGGGCGGTGCGATTGTGCCGCTGCGTGAGATATGGGACGGCGACCTTCGCAATGCTGTCTTTCACGCTGACTACACGCTCTACGGAGGGGCCGTGCGGATTCCTCGCATTGGCCGGGAGTACAGCCACGAGGAGATTGAGCGCGTCGTCGTTCGAGCGATCTGCGTTCATCGAGCACTTGAGGCCCTTCGGACCCTCGGAGTCGGGAGCTACGAGGAGCCGACGATGATCTCTGCCCCGGCTGGCGGGTTTGCGCCAGGCGAGCAGGCGGTCGTGATTGTGCGTAGGGCCTACGGCGCGGTGGGCATGAAGGATGCCTACACCACAGCTCAGCTAGCTCAAGGCGGGATTCCCTTCCGACTTGGCATCTTCAACGAGCAAGAGCGGGCAATGCTCGACGCCGACCCCGAGCTGGCGATTCTCCCTGAGCGCTGAGTAGTTCCGGCGCTGCAACTGCACGCCGCTCCGCTGCCCGCCGCACGACGAGTCCAATGAGGAGCAGGATCAAGCCTCCTGCAGCCGCACCGCCCCTTGCGACGACCGGCCATGCGGCAAGAAACCAGTTGAAGATCAACATCGTCGTGGAGGTCGCCCGAAGGCCACGGATGGACCGAACCTTCCCCCGCATTGTGGGCATCCTAAGCATGCCTACTCCTGTTCGGCTTCGTCGCGTTTCCGGAGCCAACGGAGATAGGTCTGCCCGTGCATTTTCTGCGGATAACGCGGATAGAGCAGCAGCGATTGGGCGACCCCACCCTCGGGATCGAGCAGCTCGGCTTCGACGTAGGTCGCGCCTAGATCCCTCAATCGCACGGTGCCGTGCTTCTTGGGCACGAAACGCGCGAGCTCGTCGAACTGGTCGCCGCTCAGCGTGATCGCAGGTCCGGGCGTCGGGTCCTCAGGGCCGGTCGGCCGCTTGGGCATAGGTGCATGCTAGGGGCCGCCTGATTTGGTGTGGGGTGCCGCGGCTCCAAGGCTCCGTCATGGCGACGTGCATGTGCGGCTGCGGGCGCACCTTGGCCTACGGCCCTTCAGGCGCACGGCACACAACTACTAGCGGACGGCATCGATGCTTACCGGGTTGCTTCACTACGCGGAGCGCGTACAGCCGGGTTGGATCGATGAGGGATTCTCGCTCGGGCTGCTCATGCCCAGTGGCCTCATCGGGACCGGTGAGCGATGGTGCCAGACGTTCCTCTCGGTCGCTCACGGGGAGGCAACGCTACGGGGCGTAGACCGCAGTCCGTGGAGGACTTGGCGCGACGGCGCTGGACTCCGCGCCCAGGCCTTCCGGGCCGAGTTCGATCCGTACAACATCCTGCCGACCTATGCGGCCGCTGCGGGCCTTGAGCTAGACGAGCTGTGCCGACATATGGGACGCGACGATGGCCCGGACCCACTCGCGGAGGCGGCCTCGCGTTAGTGCCGGCACACTCCCGGCGATCATCGGCATATAGTCGGGCGATGCGGACGCTGATCGCTAAGGGCTTGTTTCGGTTGGCTCGGGCGCTTCGCGTTACGTCCTACCTCATCGGAGCGTGCGCGGCCTTCTACGTCGTGGCCGCGCCCTTCATCGCGTCGAGCTTTGGGAACTGGCTCGTGCTCAACGTGAGCGCGGTCGTAGTGGCCTTTGTCGTCTACCTGCTGATATATCGGCTGGTTCCGCATTTCCTCGCCCGCTGCGCAATTGCGATCCTTCCCGCGGGCCGGAAGGGTTACGGATTTGCGGAGCTGGCGATATGGGACTACGAGAATCGTCACGGCTCTGCCCCCGCTCCGGTTCGACAAGAGTTCCACAGTGAACTCGACGACCTAAACTCCGTCCGAGACCTACTAGCCCGCTGGGACGATGGTCGGTCAAGCTAATGACTGAGTGCTGGTGCGGCTGTGGCCGCGAGCTGAAACGCTCCGAGGCGCGGATCGCGAAGCGCGGGCGCGAGGCCTACGCCCTCACCACGATCCTTGAGGACGACTATAAGCCGATAATCGAGGCCATCGAGGAGAAGGGCATCGCCGAACGCACGGAAGCGGACGACCCCGCGATTGCCGCTGCTGCGGAACGGTACGGCGTGCGTCCCGACATCATCCGCGACCTGTACACACCGGACGAGCGATCGCACACGCTCAGCGACCTCGAAGACTTCATCGCTGACGGCGAAAAGCTAACGGAGGAACTTCTGCTGGTCGCTCACGGAGAACTGCCCGCACAGGCTGTCGACCGCCGCCTGATGAATGGCTGGGGGAAGATCGCCGTCAGCCTGTTGAGGCAGGGGCTGCCCCCTGCATACTTCTCCCAGGAGTTCAGGCACCGTCGCGCGACGATCACCCTCCGAGCAAGCGGCGATGGACGGTGAGGCCGCTGATCGACTGCCCGGCCTAGGGCATACGGCTATATCCCGGACTTGCGGAACACCGAGTCCCACGTCTGGCTGTTGAGCAGGCGCTGGTACTCGTGGTCGATGATGTCAGCCGGCATGAGTGCAGCGTGATCGTCGGCCATGACCCCGGCGGCTTCTTCCTCGGGCGACACTTCATCGGATTTCACCCCCCGCGGCGGGTAGGGCCGAACAATGGCGAACTGGCTGCCCTCCTCCGATGGCCAGCACCAGTAGCTGAACAGGTAGCTCTCCCAAGAGCGACGGGTACCCGTGAGTGCCTCGATGAGCGCCGCTTGGTAGACGCCCGGGATGTGCGCGAACTTCGCGGCCTCCATGGTCTTCTCGCCCGTCCACTCGCGAGCAAGCGCGACCGCCGCAGTCAAGTCGAACGCAACGTCGACCTCGCGGACGAGCAGCGCAACGTTGTCGCCTTCCAGGTACATGCGTTCACGATCGCCGTCAGCGCAGCCGAACTTGTAGATCAGGTACGGGGGGACCCCTCGCCCGCCATTCTCGGCGCTGGCTTCATCGGCCCACTTCTTGGCGTCCGCAGCTGGCAGCCGCTCCGGCGCGGACCGCAAGACGACCGCGGCACGGAGGTAGGTCTGCTCAGGGTCGCCAACAAAGGCCCTCTCAACGTCACCCGCTATCTCTGCGGGCGTCCAGGCCGAGAACGACTTGTGCCTCCTGAAGAGAGCCATGCGACCTGCCGAGTTTATCCGCTATGTCTGCTTGTCACCGGCTCGCCATCTAGCGGTCCTGGATCTCGCCTCGTCTGCGCATCCGCTTGTACTCGAACCACAGCGGAGCCACCTCGTTCAGCTGTGTTGGCTCGGGGTCGAACTCCTCCGAGGACGGGTCCTAGAGGCCGCGGTCGATCTCCGCCCAGCCTTGGCTGTATGCCTCGGTCCAGACGCGTGATACCTCGGATGTGAAGGGCGCAGTGACCGGGACCTGCGCTGCGATCATCGCGTCGAACAGCACGTGCGCGGACGAAGCATCGACAGGTTCGTTTGCCGGCTCCTGACCAAACGCCTCAGCGGCCACCACGCGAAGCTGCGGCTCCACGGCCTCAAGGTGCCATCGTGTGATCGCTTCGCGCGTATAGGCCGCGAAAATCCAAACAGACTAGATGCACTGTGCCAGAGCGTGACAGTTTGTGGTGGTAGTCTACAGGGTGATGATGACGGCTGCGAGCATTGGTGCGGGTCAGGCGGCGGGGTACGCCGCCTATCTGGAGTCGCGGACGGTCGCGCCGTCTCGGGGGGATTACTACCTGTCGGCGTCGGGGGAGCCGACGGAGGCTCAGGGCGTGTGGCATGTGCTGGATGAGACCCGTGAGCGGCTGGGTCTTGAGGCGGGTGAGGCGGTGCGTGCTGAGCAGCTCGTCGCGTTGATGGAGGGCCGTCATCCGGTGAGCGGCGAGTGGATTCGCCAGGCGGGTGCCGACGGTCGGCGGGCGGGCGGAATTGACTTGACGTTCTCGGCGCCGAAGTCTGTTTCGGCGGTGTGGGCGCTTGGCTCTGAGCAGCAGCGCGCGGGTGTGGAGCTTGCGCATGGTCGGGCGGTGTCGCGTGCGCTTGAGCATCTGCGTGGTGAGGTCGCGGTGGTCCGTGAAGGCGCGGGCGGACGGGTGCTGTCCCCGGCTCATGATGTGTTGGCGGCGGAGTTTCGTCATACGACCGCGCGGGGTGTCGCCGGTGGTGAGGCGCCCGACCCGCAGATTCACAGTCATGTCGTTGTGACGGGCGTGGTGCGCCGGGATGGGCAGTTCGCCGCGGTCGCGAGCCGTCCGTTGTTCAGGGCGGCGCGTGAGCTGGGCGCGTTCTACCGCGGTGCCTTGGCCGAGGAGCTTCAGGGGCAGGGGTATGAGGTCGTCGCGGGCACCGGGCGTGGGGGGCGTTACTTCGAGGTCGCCGGGATCTCGGAGAGTGCGCGGGAGGCGTTGAGCGGGCGTAGTCGTGAGGTGTGGTTGGCGGCTGAGCGTTTCCGTGCGCGCTATGGCCGCGCACCCGAGCGCGACGAGCTACGCAACGTGAAGCTTGAAAACCGGCAGGCAAAGACACCGCAAAACCGGCCCGAGCTACAAGCCACATGGGAGGCGCGGGCGGCCGGACAGCAAGTCGACCGCGCGCATGTGGAGAGTTTGCAGTCCGCGCAGCGGGGCGGTGTGCAGCGCGCGGGCGAGGCGGGCTGGCAGAAGCGGGTGACGGACTCGTTGTCGGCGGAGGGCGCGACGTTCGCTGAGCGTGAGCTGCGCGCGAGCGTGCTTGAGCAGGGCGTCGCGGAGCTTGAGCCGAACCGGGTCGCCGAGCACGCCCACGAGCTCGTCGCCTCGGGTGAGGTGATCGAACTTGAGAACGGGCGGATGACTACCCGTGAGATCAGGAACATGGAGCAAGCGGTGCAAGCGCGCGTGAGTGAGATGGCGGCCGGCACCGGGGCGGCGGTAAGCGAGCAGGATCGAACAGTGGCGGTGAGGGAGGTCGCGGAGCGGATCGGCGGACCGTTGAGCGCTGAGCAACAGCAGGCGCTCGGGGTCCTCACCGGCCCGGAGCGTGCGGCGGTTTTGGTTGGGCAGGCGGGGGCGGGTAAGGGTGTGGTGATCGACGCGGCGGTGCGCGCCGAGCAGCACGCGGGCCGTGAGCCTTGGGGTGTCGCGGTTGCTGGTGACACGGCCGAGCGGCTGGGCCGGGAAAGCCCATCCTTGGAAGGCAGGACGATGACGCTGGATTCACTGGTCGCCAAAGCGCGCACAGGGAGCGTCACGTTGGGCGAGGGCAGCACTGTGTATTTCGATGAGGCGGGAATGGCTGACACTCGCCGGCTTGACGCGCTGAGCGAGGTGGTTGCGCAGTCCGGGGGGAAGCTGGTGGTGATTGGTGACGCGCGCCAGCTCCCCGCGATCGGCGCCGGTGGCCTGTTCGAGGAACTCTCAGAGACCGCGCCGACGGCGCGCCTCTCGGAGGTGCGTCGCACGACTGACCCGGATGAGCGCCGGGCGTGGGCGGACTTGCGCGGGGGTCGCGCTGAGCAGGCGATGGCTCACTACCAGGCACGCGGACAATTGCATTTCAGTGACACCCGCGAGCAGGCCCTTGAGGGAGCGGTCAAGCAGTGGGCCGGGTTGACTGAACGTGAGGGAGTGAACGGGGTCGCGCTGATGTCCGATGCGTCAACCTCGGAGATTGACAGGATGAACGCGCGAGCGCAGCATCTACGCGCAGAGCGCGGCGAACTCGGCGAGGAGGAGCTGCAGCTCCCCGACGTCGCGTATGGCTTGCGTGAGAGTGACCGTGTTGCGTTCGTGGCGCAGCACCGTCCCGAGGGTGAGCGCCGTGTGGAGAACGGGACACGCGGGGAGATCCTCAGCGTGGACCCGGAGGAGCAGCGGGTGAAGGTGTTGACCGACGGTGCGCGTGAGGTGATGGTCAGTGGTGAGGACCTGTCGAGCTTGCGCCTCGCCTACGCTCAGCATCTCTACCGTCAGCAGGGCGCGACCGTAGATCGCGCGGTCGTCGTAACGGGCGGCTGGCAGACGAGCCAGGAGGGCGCCTACGTGCAGGCATCACGCGCACGCGCTGGCACGGACTGGCACGTCGCCAGGGAGGACTTGGGAACCGAGGGTGTGGACGCCGAGCGGGTTGGAAGGCTGGCGGAGCTGATGCGAGCATCGCGGGCACAGCTACCCTCGGTCGCGTTCCGCGCGGTCACGGGGGGAACGGATATGGGCGAGGAGCTTGAGCGCTCCACCGTCCGCCAGCTCGCACCCGACACGGGCATCCAGCAGGACACGGGGATGGCTTTGTGAGCAGGGTTGCGATCACGCTGGACGAGCACGCCCTAGCGGAGCTTGGCCGGCGCGCGCAGGCCGCCGGTGAGCCGGCAGCCAGGACGGCAGCGCGGTTCGTCCGCGACGGGCTGCTCAGCACCCAAGCCCAGGCCACCGGCGAGCAGTCATCGTCCCCCACCACATCCAAACCAGCCAAAGGCCAGGGCGCCGGGGCGCCGGGGTGGCTCCAGCCGCCCGGCGAGCAGGAGCGGTGGCGGCGCGAGCTATGGGCGGCCGTGTCCGGGCTGGCCGAGCGCTACCCCCGCGTCTTCTCAAAGCTCGTCGCCGACTGGTGGACAGACCGCGCGCTCGTGGAGGTGCTGGGCGCCCTGAGCGCGTGGCGCTCCCAGCTCGACGCGGGCCAGAACCCCGACCCGCGCGCGGAGCTGCTGTTCCATGATCGTCTGGAGTTGCTCGAGCGCCAGCTCACCCAGGCAGGCGACCCGACCGCCGCGCGCTTCGCGGGCGGGCCGCCGCCGTCAGAGTGGGTGACATAGTCGCTCGCGGCCGGCGCGGCACAGCGCCGGCCAGTCACAGTCGCTCAGGCCGGGTGCGCCTGGAAACAGGTCGACGCCGATCGGCTCTCGGCCCTGTGGCAGCGCGAGCGCTCGTCCGGCGGGCATCGCTCGAAGGTCTGCTGGCTGCACGGCACGCTCGCGTTGCTGGGCGTAGGAGTGGCTGTCTCCCCCGGTGTAGGTCTTGCCCTGGCGCTCGACCTGATGGGAGGTCGAGGTGTTCTCGCTGATCTGCGGGCGCCACACGAGCTGCTCGCCGCAGGCGTCCGAGACGAGCTGCGCTGTGTATGGGTCAGCGACCCCGGCGAGCACGAGCCGAAGCGCCGGTGTGGACCACATCGTCGCGGTCTCGTGCTCGCCCCAGCGCGCGCGGGCCTGACTCATGTCCTGAACCCCCAACACCGGCACGATGCCCTGCTGAATACCCTCGCTGAGCAAGCGCGGCAGTGAACGGATCGGCGCGATGTTCGCAACCTCATCCAGCGCGAGCAGCAACGGATGCTCAAGGCGCCCGGCGGGGGAGGTGATCGCCAGGTCGATCGCGTGCGCGCAGAGTCCATCCAGCAGGGCGGCGATCAGCGGCGCGAGCTCCTGCTGGATACGCGAAGGAGAGACCACATAGAGCGTGCCCTGCCGCGCGATCAGCTCCCCGAGGTCGATCTGCGGTGTCACAGCCGGATCGGTGGAGGCTCTGACCGCCGCGCGGGACGCCCACGCGAGCGCGACCTGCGCCGTGCCAAGCACCGAGGTCCGGTAATCCCCAACGGCCTGCGCGGCGACCCCGGAAAGCTCCTCCAAAGCAATCTGCGCATCCGCTTTGCGCAGTATCTCTGCGGGCTGGGAGAACTCCGAACGCCCCAGCCACCCCCGCGCACGGTCAACACCGCCGGCAGAAAGAGCCGCCGCATGGAACAGCGGCGCCAGGAGCGCGCGTGCGGCGATGGCGAAGTGCTCGCCATGACGAACGCTCTCGTCAGCGGAGGCGGGGGACAGCAGCGCGGCGGCTACCTCAACCGCGCCATCCCAACTCCCACACCGCGAGAGCGGCGAGAAGCCGACGCTCACCTCCGGGTGCCCAAGCGAGCCGGTCGGGTCATACACCGCAACCGGACCCCGCCGCGCACGGTGCGCGGCGCTCTGCAGAATGTCGCCCTTCGTCGAGGTGACAAGCGCAGGTCCATCCCAGCACGCAAGCGTCGGCGCGATCACCTTCCGCGTCTTGCCCGCCTTCGGAGGGCCGACGACGATCGCGGCACAGTCGGGCGGGGTTCTCAGCGCGCCGCCCGCGGTCTGTCCGGCCCATACATGCGTCCCGGCGATGGATGCGCCGCTGCGGACAATCCACGGGTCATCAGGCTCAGCGGGCGGCGCGGGAACACTAGCCTCACTCGCCCTGTGGGCGGCGCCGAACGCACGAGTCGCCCACAGGCCGCCAGCCGTACACCCGGCGAAGCTCACGAGCGTGAGCAACAGCGCGATCATGGCCAGCGCGGGCCGTTGGGGGGCCAGCGGGGATTGTCCGGTCGGCGCCGGGTGGCAAGCGGTGAACGCAGCGGCTCAGGATCACCAGGCGGCGGTGTGTGCTTGGGCTCGCGCGGGCGGATGCGCGGCGCGAGGACCATGCCCAACGCGAGCAATATGAATGCGACCACGCCCATCGCGACTGGCGACGCGCCGAGAACCACGCCGAGCGGGTAGCGCGGCCCGAGAGGACCAAGGCCGCCGTGCGCCGCCTTCCACGCCTCTGCTGTCGGCCTGGCCCACAATGGCCAGGCCACCCACAACGTCACGGCCCACATCCCCGCGCCCGCGAGACGCTGGCGCCAGCGCAGATCGTCAAGCTCAACGGGGCGCAGAACACGGTTGCACGCCGCGCAGGCGAATAGCCAGAGCAGCAGCGGCGCGAACGCCGGCGCCGACCACCATCCGAGTTGCAGGCCGACCGTCGCGAACAGCTCGTGCAGTCCCACGAGCAGCAGGACCACTACCCCGCCGATCACGAGCAGCACGCGCAGCATCGCGTCCTGCTCGGCTTCCTTATCCGCGCGTGAGCGCCCGGCGAACAACGAGTCAGCCCAGCCCGGCGGACGATCCATCCGGCCCCGATCGCCTCCTGTCCGTAGCTGCCTGCGGGGATCGCTATCGCTCATCGTCAACCTCCTTGGTCCTTGGGTTCTCGGCCAGGCTCGCCAGGAGCGCCGCCTGGGTGCTCGCTCTGAACGCGCTGCGGCTCGATCTGACGCCCGGGCCGGCGGCTGGCCTGTGATACGCGCGGGCAGGCGTCGATGAGACGGCGACCTGCTCGGCCAGCCAGTCTTCGAGCATCACCCGCGTGAATCGCAAATGACGCCCCACGCGCAGGCACGGCAGGTGTCCAAGCCGCGCGGCATCGCGGACCCATGAGACCCGTACGTTCAACAGCGCCGCCGCCGCTTCGCAGTCGAGCAGCGGTTCATCCAACGACACCGCGGCGCCATCGGCCGGTCCAGAGGTCTTGTTCGTTCGTGTCATCTGCTCGCTCCATTGACTTGTCGTGAAACAGGACGCGATTCCCCCGTATGAGTTGGGGCCGATCCGTTCCTGTCCCCCTTAATGACCGCGAGCAGCCGAAACCGGCCAACGAGTTGAGCGCGCCCATCACGCCACCAGCCTGGAGCGACACCTGCTTTGCCGGGTGGGAGGACGCGAATCATCAGCAGGTAAGCCGGGCAACGGCCCCGCCACACAACCCGATCGCGCCTTGTGCGCTCTTCCTACGCATAGCCGCCGGGCAGCGTAGAAGGCGCTGCTGTCCGGCCCACAATCGTCGGCGCCGCCGCCAACGTCCCAGCGATCACCGAGGGGTGCGCGTGCTGCGTCTCGATCAGCGCCTGTGAGCGGTTGGCTTCAGTATCACGACCTTCGGTGTGAGTGACGAAACGGCGGAGACCGCCAACCGCGACGGACGCTTACGGCCCGCTCCTTACACGTGTGCCAGGTCGCGCTGCTTGCGCGGAACCACTCCGACGCGGGCGCCCAGCGGCGCCAGCAGCGCGGCGAGTGTGCTGGCGGTTGGGTTGGTCTGGCCGCGCTCGATCCGCGAGATCTCGGCCTGGTTGATGCCGGAGGCGGCGGCGAGCTGCTTCTGCGTGAGCTTGCGCTCCTTGCGCAGCTCGCGCACCTCACGCGCCATCGCATAGTGAGCGTTGAAGGCATCCCAGCGCGCGAGCGCCTCCGGGCCGCCGGCCTTCGCCTTCTTCTCAACCTCGCTGATGTAGTCGTCGAACTTCGTGGCCATCGTGGAACTCCAGTGGTAGGCTCCGGCAGTAATTATGCAGCATACCACATATTTGGTCAAGACCTTCGCTTGCCGCGCCTTCGCCCACTCCTGCCCGGCGGTTTGGTGATCGTCTCCTGCTGGGCATTCCAGCGCGTCAGGCGCGCCTTAGCGCGCTTGATCTCCGCATTCTGGCGCCTGGCGCTCGGCTCCTTGCCCTTGTCATAGCCGGCCAGCAGCAAGATCACCTTCTTGCCGTGGGCATGGCAGAACACGCGCAGCAGGATGCCGGTATGGGTCTGCTCCAGTTGCTCGGGGACCGGCAAGACGCGCTCGCGCAGTATGGTCGCAGCGTCATGGCGCACCCGGAACTCGAAGATGCCTGGGGCGCCCTGAACCCACTTGCCCCAGGAGGAGCCGCAGACCCCCATGCCCTCATAGGCGAGCACGTTGCGCAACGCAGCGGCCAACGCCTGCTCCTTGAACTCGTCCAACCCGCGCAGGAAGTCAAGCACCGGCTCCCGACCGGCCTCCTCGTAGAACTCAAGCGTCCACGCCGGGGCGCTCATGAGGACATGGTAAAGCTCATCGACGCAGCCACTCTCGACCTCAGCGTCGCTGCCAATCGCGCGGACATCACCGCATGATGCCATCAGGCCCCGATACGCTCGACCCATCTCGCGAGGAAACCTCGGGAGGAAGCTCCATTCTAAGTAGCGAGGGGCGGGATTGAAGCGCAAACCCGCGACCGCGACAGAGCCAAGCGTAGTAATCGCGCACAGAATCGAGGGTGCTCACTCGGCGAGTCGGCGCCGTCCTAGATGGGTCGGCCGAGGGCCTTCGCGGGACAAGCCGCCGTACTGGCACGGCCCCCGACGCCGCCTCGATCAGCCTTCTGTGCTATTCGGCCGGGTCAGCGCGATACTGCGCAACCCGTAGGCCAGCAGCCCGACTGCGACCGATACCAGGGCACCAGCGCCCGCTCCCCAGGCGATGATCTTTGCCGGACCATACGCATACGGATGATCGGCTGCATACGTCAACTCTTCAACGACCACGACGACGAAAACGACGCAAGCCACAGCGGCCAGGGCTATGACTGCCCCAACGATATTTCCAGCCTTCATCCGCCCACCTCACTTGAACTGTTTTGCAAGACCTCCGCTGGGATAGCGTTCGTTCACCTTCGTGACGATCGCCCGTGCGTCCGAATCGTGCTGCACGACATCGTTGAGTTCGCCTTCGTCTACGTCTTTCCTGATCGCCGCTCGTGTGGCTTCGAGCCTATGGCCGGCGCCGACCACATCGTGCAGATATTTGAGCCTGACCCTGTTGAATCGCTCAGCCGTGGCTCGATCCTTCGAGTGATAAGCGGCTCGCAGGACAGTCTGCAACTCGTTCACTAGCGGCGCCTCCCTTTCAAGCGCAGCGCCGTCCAGCGCCGCGGCCGTCGCAAGGCCCAACAGCGCTTTGTTCCAAACGGTGACGAACCGCCTCGCTCCGTCTGAAAGCCCGTTGTACGATCCTGCCTTCACGAGCCCGCCGCGCAGTCGCCTGCGCGCGGATTCAAGGCTGGCGAGCGCGCCTTCGTACTTGTGCGCAATCTTCTGGTTTGCTTCCGCGATCTCGACCAGGTCGCCTTGAGTCAGCTGGTTTAGCTTGCCTGCGAGCAGCGACTCAATCGGCGCCTGCAGCTTCGGATCGCGCAGACCCGCCGGAAATCGGGCCGCTTCAAACGAATGCACCGCCTCGGCGAGAGCCGTCGAGCCATCTCCCACCTGTCTGATAAACCCGGCGTCGAAGCTGCGTTCGGTCGTCGTGACTACCCCACAGCCGCCCAGCAGCGTAACCACCGCGAACAGCGTGAGCAGTCGCCTCACTTGTCCACGTCCGACATCGCACCGACCTTGCCCAGCACGTAGCGAGTAAGACTGTGGTTCTCGCAGTAGGGATCTGCGTGCGTCAGATACGGCACGGTTTCGCCGAGCTGCCACCCGTGCGTGTGCACACCTTCGGGCCGCAGGCATTCCGTGCTGTAGACGCTTCCGCCGATGAGCAGCAGAACGAACAGCAGCCCAAGCGCGTAGCCGACCGCCGCCCCGGTGACGGCCAGGGTGATCCCCCCGATTGTGCCTAGCCTCCGAATCAGCGAATCGTATCCGCAGACAGAAAGGCGCGCCGACTCGACAGCACACGGCGCGGTCAGTCGCGCTACGCCTGATCGAGACGACGGAGCCCCCGATGGAGCGTGGCTCTGGCGGCGCTGTTGCACTCCTGGTCTAACGACACCACCGACGGTTCGGAGCCCTGGGTTCGGCCATTGTACGGTCGCCGGGGCTTCCCGCCTAGGCTTACGGCCGCCCAGATCCATTCCGGGCATCTGGGCCTTGATGGTTGCGGACAAGCTGGCCGCGTGGCCGTGGAATGATGCGCGTGTGCATCGGTGTCAAGTTGGACGAGTGATGCCTCGCGACCGAGTACCTTGCAGCGATCCGTTCGACCGGATGCTCTCAGGGTGCGCCGGAGTCGCAAGCGGGAGCGGTGGATGCTTCAGTTTTTCGATCAAAGCGCGTGGGCTTGGGTTGGGCTCGATCGCTTCGCGCCACTCTGTAACGGCACCCCACACGTCTTGCTGAAATCGCTTAGGCACACGCGAGGGCTGCCGCAACTGGACTTCTTGCGCGAACAATGCGATCCGCGAGACGAGCCGGTGGGTCACCATGACGGGCTCCCAACCACGATCAATCTCGCGGTCAAGGCGCCTATACGAGAGGTGCGCAATGTCCTGCCCCACACGCTTATTGATTCTCGCCAGCTCGTCGGGCATCTCAAGGGGGTCCCATTCGCCTCGCGAAAGCCAATCCTCGGCGACCGCGTCTGTAGGCTCGCGAAGATTCTTGCGCTGGCGCCATATGAAGTCCTTCAGCGCGCGGACACTGATGGCAAACGTAGCGAGAGCGGCAGCGTCTAGCGGGTCGATTAGCTCTAGAACGCCCTGCTCGCGGCGAGTGTGCAGGTGCGCCGACAGATCGAGTACCAGTCGCAGATGCCAAAACACATGAATACTCTGCTCTTGTAGTTCGGCGTCAACGGGCATCGCATGTACCGTAGCCCCTGCCAAGGCGTCCCGAGCGCGTTTGCACAATCGGCGGTGCGCGACGACGGCGAGGCTGAGCGCTGGTGGCGGGTTTTGGCGACTGGTGGCTACCTGCCGACGACGGACGGTGAGTAGTTGGCGTACGCGGTCGGGGACACGTCGAGGCTGTTTGGTGGTGCCGTTCAGGGAGAGTCCTTCGACGAGGCGCAGGCGGAAGACCTCACGGTTACGCTCGTGTGGTAGGCGGATCGTCCCAGTCTCGGGAGGAAATCTCGGGAGGAAGCTCCGTCAGCGCCCGAGCCCTGAAACCACGAAAGCCCTGGATTTCCAGGGCTTTCGCTTCATAGCGGGGGCGGGATTCGAACCCGCGACCTTCGGGTTATGAGCCCGACGAGCT
>ODAK010003825.1_pt1 | contig 15538 bp, 7 predicted proteins | sample 1539591 | NCBI WGS metagenome assembly ODAK01 (sample SAMEA3539303, study PRJEB22396) | soil metagenome | biome: tundra; feature: field; material: soil | place: USA | collected 2010-05 | depth 0.15 m | reverse complement strand
AGACGCGGCGTAGATGACGAGCGAGAGGTGATGCGGCAGGAGGTACTCGGCGAGACCATCGCGTTCGATGCCCGCGAATGCCGCGAGCCTTCGGATCGTCCGGTGCGCGTACGAGTGCACGACAGAGAGGAGGTCTCCCCCGAGTGGTTGGTACTGCTCCTGCGTAGCGAACGGGATGTCCATGCGCTCCAACAGCGCGAGCCGCACGGCGCGACTGTCCGCGACGTCGGGGAGGGCGTGGCCGGCAGTGACGAGGTGGCGATACACGTGCATCGGATCGAGTCGGAACAGGAGGGCCTCGGTGCGCGCGAGCGACCCGTAAGCACGGATGTGACCGCGCTCACGGAACGGCACGAGCCGAGCGGCGCCGGGCGTGAGATCGCCTCGTGTGTAACCGAACGCCAGTGTGGCGACGGGGAAGTTGGCGAGCAGGTCGACACCTTCGAGATGAGCGACCCGCATCGCATCGCCGTACGCGCCCTCGTAGAGCGTGCGCAGCGGAGGTGTGGTCCCTGCGACCATGTCGCCGACGCGGGTTCGCCCTCCGCGCACCGCCGAGGCGAGACTGAGGGCCTCTTCGTACGCCTTCGTGCGCACGCTGTCCGGGAGCGAGATCCCCGTATCAGCTGCGCCGCTGTCGGCCTCACCCTTGTCCACGGCATCCTGCGCGAACTGTTGCGCGGTTTCCTCAGACAAACCGGCTTGGCGAAAAGTCTCGACGAGACCAGCAAGTGTCTGCCGTCCACTCGTAGGGTCGTCGGCCGTCATGCCATCGAGTACCCACTCGAGGGCGCGTGCACCACCCCCGGCCGCTCTGAGACGGGCGGCCTCGGCGGGGTCGGGCGGGTTCACGAGCACCGCGAACCTCGGCGAGTAGACGACGGCCGCACGATGGACGGTGAGAGCCATCCCGCCGTCACCGCAATTGCAAGGTTGGAACGGGAAACCCCCGGAGGTAAGCGCCCTGTTGCAGATGGGGCACGTGAAGCGCAGTTCCTTCGCCGTCGCGGTACCGGGGAGCTTGACCGCCACCGCGTTGTGCGTCGGACACCGACGCAGGAACGGCTCACCGGACGCCCCGCATGTGTGATACGTGACGAACTGCATCTGAGCGCGCGATTGTCCGCCGCATGCACACCGCTCCTCTCGGCGACGGGTGATGCTGCCGCACACCTTGCACCGCCACTGCTCGGGGAACGTCTCGACGAGCACTCCGCGGTCCATGTTGAGCCCGACGATCTCGACGATGGTACGGGCGTGCAGTTCTCCCTCGACGCCGTCGTCCATGCCGGCGGCGGACCACGGCGCGATCGCTCCGAGCAATGCAGCCCGCACGGCGTCCTGGTCGAGAGGGAGCGGCACGGGATCGAGCCAATGCGCCACCTTCCAGATCCGCCCGTCGAGATCTGCGGTCTGTCCCGGGAGCAGACCGAACAGCACCTGCGATGCACCGCGTTCTACTCTCATGACCGACCTCCACGCGAGAACACGGGGGCCTGTAGCTCGACATCGCGGAGAGACTTCATCGGTTCGCCTGTCGGGAAGAGTTCGCTGACCCACTCCGCAGCACTGGCCGGATCGTTCAGCGCTCGGTAGAACTCGCGCAGGTAGCCGGTGAGATCCTGCCGGAGGTTCTCGTCGAGCGGCCCGTCGAAGTCGAGCATCTCGATCAGCGCAGCGAGTTCGCTGCCTTCGAGTACGGGCAAGCGGCCATACGCCTTGCGGACCGATGCGGGTTTGGTGAGTTGCTTCAGTCCCGCGGCGATGGCATCCGGTTCGTGGATGCCATAGAGGCGAGCCTGCACGAGCCCCGCGAATGTCAGCTCGAGGACGCGCCGGCTCTTCGCCGTGATCGGTACCGGATCGATGAGTCTGTCGGCATGTGCAACGAAGGACGGGAACGTGCGGTAAACCGCGGCGTCGCGCTCTCGGCCGATCTTGTGGAGCACGATGACGAGACCCGGATGTGTCCTACCGACGCGCGACGTGGTCTGGATGAACTCCGCCGTCGAGAGCGGCAGGCCGAGCATCACCATGACGTTGAGGCGGTTGATGTCGACGCCGTGCGAGAGCATCGACGATGCCGCGACGAGATGGATGCGGTCGTAGAAGTCGGGCTCGGGATCGACAAGGTGTGCGAGCGTCGTGCGCACCTCGTCGAGCGGCGTCCGACCCGTGAGCGTCGCGGCATTCACGGGGCGGTCGAGTTGGATCTGTGTGTCGAACGACCGAGCAACCGCCTCGACGTCCTTGAGGTTCGAGCCGTAAACGACGTCCACGCCGTAGTCCGACACGAGCTGCGGTATCGACGACAAGTTGAGGCCCAGAGTGGCAGCAACACCGGCCGGATCGTCGACGGCGCGGCGCGTCACGCGTTGTAGCGATTCCGTCAATTGGTCGGTGGCGTACTCCAACGTGACCCCGCGAGGGGCGAGCCCAGCGAAGCGCCGTGCGAGGTCATCCGTCGTGCGTGACCAGAACGAGCGCCCGGCCTCGGGACCGGGCCGCGGGAAGGTGCGACCCTGCCGGCGGTACAGCGCGGCGACCTGTTCGTCATGGCCAGCGAGTGTCGCCGATGATGCGATGATCTTCGGCGCGGACCCGTAGTGGGACTGGAGAGCATCGAGCAGCGCCTCGTAGTGCGAGTCGACGGCGCCGAGGCTGTCGCGCAGGAGGTGGAGTTCGTCCTGCATGCGGATGGTCGGAGCGTAGAAGCTTCGGTCCTGACCGAGCGGACCCGACGTTGCCGTGCACCCCGGGAACAGACACCCTCCTGGAGATCCGCTGCGTGGTGCGTACGTGAACCCATGGCCCTGCGTCGGGCAGAGCCCCGATGGTGGGCCGTAGAACCCGCGCATCGCAGCCTGCATCGAGATGCTAGCGGCCTTGTCGAGCGTGCCAAGGACGATCGTCGGCAGGGAGCGGTAGATCTCGTCGTCGACGATGCGGAACGGCAGGGACTTGCCGCCCCACGGACAGCCCTGCGCCCGGCAGACGTGGTCGAGTGTCCAGCGCGTCACGTCGAAACGCATCTCGAGGTCGTTGGAGCCACAGAACGGACAGCGGAGCAGCACCTGGTATCGCCCGGGCATGTCCGGGTCCTTGTAGTTCGGTTCGCCGGGGCGCGCATCCTTCTTGATCTTGTTGGGAGTGCCCGCGGCGCCGACGAAGAATCCCAACGCGAACTCGCGCCCGCCGATCTTCTCTGCTTGTCGCACCAGTTCTGCCGCGGCGAGCACGTCGGCGAATCGCTGCGTCTGTTGCAGCGAGAGCATACGCAGCGGGAAACGACCCCACGACGTGATGCCCTCGCGCTTACCCCGCAGTCGGTCATGGAACGCCGCGGTCAAGACATACAGCAAGTACGTCTCGGTCTTGCCGCCGCCGGTCGCGAACCACAGTGTATCGACGACGGACCGGCTACCCGCGGGGTCCTCGTCCACGATGGAGGCAACGTTAGCGAGGACGAAGCCGAGCTGGAACGGACGCCAGTCGGTGTGTGCAACGACAGGCGATTCGTGGAACGCCCGGTTGGCGAATTTGAAACTTCGGAGTACGTCGGCATTCGTCTCGAGCAGCGCCAGGCCGGCGCGCAGCCGGTCGAGTTCGTCGAAGAACTTCGCGGCTTCGTCACTGGCCTCGTTGCGCATGCCGTCGTCCCAGGTTTCCGCCGCGGCTCGCGCCGCGAGCACGTCCGGACCCCAATGCGCAGCGCCCCACCGTGCGCATGCGTCGACGAGTTCTCGCAGCGTCGGGAGAGGATCGCTGGCGAGTGTGGCGAACCGGATATCGGGACGCTCCCCGACTTCGTCGTCCCAGTACGTCGGACGGCGTTGATCATGAACCGCGACGTCCGTTGTGCGGAACATCGTCGGCCCGAGCTGATCAACCCCACCGTTCACGCCGTACGCAGCGACGGTTCGGTCGTACCGGAACGAGTCGGGGAGGTTGTCGAGCGTGAACGGGAGCGTCTCGCCAGCATCGACCTCGAAACGCGCCTCGTAGACGTTGGTGTCCCACCCGTCGATCTCCTCTGGCGAGAGATTGACCAGCGTGACCACCAGCTCGTGGCCGTCCTTGCCGATCTCGAGTTCGGCGTGGAACTCGCACTCCATCCCGCTGGCACCAGCAGCGGCAAGTCCAGTCGCGAAGTCAGCGCGCCCAGCGGTCTCGATCGAACCGATCATTCGTGGCGTCGGCACGTCGGCCATCACCTCGATCGGGTCGCTCTTGCGCCACTTCGGCGCGTCGGGCTCGTCGCCCCCGTCGAACTCGCCCCACACGACGATGCTCGCCGAGCAGCGGACCGTCCTGCCGTCGAGATCGGAGAGACGCAACCGGACACCGACCTCGCAGGGTTCGAGGCGCTCGCTGCGCTCACCGAGACGGCTGTTCTGTACCACGATCTCGGGAGCGAGCCGCCCGAGCCAGAGTCGACCCTTGGGCGCGACCGGAAGCGTCTGCATGTCGTCACCACGACCCTCGGCGACGACGCCGTCGAGCATCCATGTGAGGAAAGCCGTGGCTTCTGTGATGTCGAACGCGGGCATCAGTTCTCCAGTCTGCCGAGAAGGGTGAGTGGTACCGGATGGTCGCACGGAGACACCTCGACGACGACGGCCTCGACGACCGCGTCGCGCAGGTCGGCGACGGACAGGCCCGTCTCCGGATCGATGCGGTTCTCGTCGGCCACGACAGTCGATCCCCTCGCCGCTGCCGCCAGTGCGCGCCCTGCTGCTCGACGGAAACCCCGGCGACGCTGCACCCCGGCGAACAACTCGCTGCAGCGCGTCGGTGTGAGACCGAGTTCGAGGGCTTTGTTGAGCCGCTCAAGGTCATCGATGTGTTGTGGCGCCATCGTGCCGTCGGTTACCCACGAGCGAACTGTCGCGCGGGTCTTGTCGCAGCCGAGAGCGACGACAGCCTGGTGCAACGCAGCGACGGTGAGCCTCGACTCGGCGAAACGTGTGCGGACGAGGCGGCGATAGTGATCGACGAGGAAACGCGCAGCCATCAGATCGGGACGATCGGCGAGTCGTTCCTCGAGCGCCTCGAGCAAACCGACGCGACCGAGGCGACGGCCGATGAGCAGGATCGCCCCGGGATCCAACGTCTCTGGTCGGCGCTCGACGATCTTGGGACCTTCACGAACGTCGACAGGCCGACCGATCTCGAGCAAGAGCGAACCTCGGTCGGTGACGACGGAGAGCGCCGGGACGGCAGCCGTCCAGTCACCACTTTCTCCTTCACGGGCGAGGCCAGACGTCGGACCCTCCCCACCGATGTCGAGTGGGTTCAGATCGAACAGCGACGACAACGACTCGAAGGGATCGGGCTCGGGAACGTACTCCGCGCCGTCGACCACGACAACCGATCGGCTCGGGACAGACGTCGACTCCGCTGCCGTAACGGACGGGGCCGGCGTCCCGACCAGCGCGAGCCACGTTTCCGCACGAATCGCGTCGCCGCCCCAGTGGTCCCGCGCCGAGTTGAGCGACGCGATGGACGACGCGCATCCGTCGGCAGACTGCCTGCCGAGGGTGAGCACCTCGACGGTCGGCGCGAGACCGGAGAGGAGGCGGTGCCAATCCCACGGCGACGGTTCACCGATCATCAGCGCACGCGGCCACGTGCCGTGGCGATGCAGACGGCCGATCGGTTGCACGACGAGGGGGCCAGCGCGTCCGGCGTTCGGTTCGACGCCGAACAGGTCGAGGAGGGCTTGCGCGGCCGTTCGGGTCCGCGTCACCACCAGAGTCTCCTCCCCAGCGGCATGGACCTCACGCAACGTCTGCTCGAACGGGTTGCCCTTCTCCAAGGCGGCCCGCAGGTCTGCGACATCGCTGGAGAGGATCGATGAGATCTCGGCGAGGTCTTCGGGCAGGGTGTCGGCCCAAACCGACAGTTCGGCGGCGAAGGTCCGCGTCGCCCTGGCGGCGAACGGTGGCACCCCGGCGAAGCGGTCGAAGCGCGACGGCGCGCACGGGAGTGACGTCAGGGTCGACAGGTGATGCCACGCGACGGAGAGACCCCGTTCGATGTTGCGGTCGTTGCGGCGCGGAGCCATCGAGCGGAGGACACGCAGATCTTCGCGAACGCGAGCGGTCGCGGCTTCGGCATCGGCATGGTGCGCGACACGCAGTCGGACATCGATGCCCTGAGCGAGCGTCTCGAGCCGTTCGGACGCAACCGAGAACGGCACGGTGTGACCTGCGCGAACCTCGATGGCATCACCTGCCGCGAGCGCGTGCTGCGACCATCCCCAGACGAGCCGTCCCGTACCCTCGAGGTTGCGCAGACCGTTGTCCGTCGGGTCGGCGAAGACCTCGACGGACGGCTGGTGCGTGTCCACCCTGACGAGACCGGCGAGGTGATCGACGACGAGGTGATCCACCGGCCAGCCCTTGCACTCCTGACCGATGATCACGCCCTGGAGCCGCCGCCCGCCAGCAGGGCTCTCACCCTCGGGGCCGGCGCGGAAGCACGGGAACACGTCGGAGATCGGCTCCCGCGCCCCTGTCGTCGCGATCCGAAGCGCGTTCCACGTGCGCACCGCCATGGTCGCGTCGGCCGTCACGATGCCGACCGACGACGACCGGTTCCCGCGGACGAACTGGCTCAGCAGGAGTTGTGCCGCGAGCAACACCGCCACCTGTCCGGCGGGCGCGGGATAGACGATGGTCAAGCTCTCGCCACGTTCTCGGGCGAGATCGATGAGTGCGAGGACGACCTCGTCGACCCAGCATAAGTCGACCCATTGCGGCCCGTGGCCATCCTCCAGGACGAGCCGCCGCTGCCGCGCGATCCGCACGACGCTGGTCGCCTCCTGGTCGTCCAGCAACTCTGCGTCGAGGGACGTCATGGTGCGACCTCGGTCGTCACAGTGATCCCGATATCGACAGGGCCTTCGGGCACAACGACACATCCTGCCTGTGGGGTGTGACGCACGAGCCCCGTCACCGCCCGGAACGCACCGTCGAACGTGCTAAACGGCGCGTCGCGAGGATCGCGTCACCGACGATTGCCGCCGACGCCTGCGGGTCTTCGTGTTCCCAGAAACGCAGGACGGTCCAGCCGTCCGCGACGAGCTTCTCGCTTGTGTCGGCGTCGCGGGTGCGATTGGCTGCGAGCTTGTCGATCCACCACTCGCGGTTCTGCTTGGGGACGGTCCCGTGTTCTGGACAATCATGCCAGAAACATCCATCGACATAGACGACAACTCGGTCGGCTGCGAACACAATGTCGGACTTGCGACGACTGCCATTGATGGGAACATCGACACGGAAGCGATATCCCATGCGATGGAGTGCGGAACGCAGTTCGAGTTCAGGTTTCGTGTTGCGTCTCTTCGTGTTGCTCATTCGGGCGCGGATGACATTGCTCGACGCGGGCGGGACACCCATCCGTGATCGCTTGGCGGTGCCGTTGAGGGATGCGCTCGACGTCGACTCCACCGGGTCCGACTCGTCGGATGCGGTCATGGCGCACAGCAGCGGTTCGACGAGATGCACACCGAGTAGCGGTGGCACCGCGTTGCCGATCACCGTTGCCCACGCGCCTCGGCCCTTGCTGGCATCGACATCGAAGAAGTCGGGCAACGTCTGGAGACGCGCGGCCTCGTGGGGCGTGAGAGTTCGCGCCCGAGACGGGTGGACGAAACGTCCCTGTCCCATCGAACCGAAGCCCGTCGTGATCGTCGGAGCCGGATCGGTCCACTCAAGGCGCCCGTACATGGCGTTGTAGGAATGCTTCTTGTCGCGGTGACATTTGGGACGACGTTCGTTCGGCAGGTCGTACGCATCGTTGTCGATCAGCCACTGCATCCGTTCCCGATTGACGTCCGTCGGCTTCGACGGCGTATCGGGACCGCGCGGCGACTCGGGCTTGCCGATGTCAACGAGATCTTCGATTGCCCACCGAACGGATCGTTCGTCGTGGTCGTCGCACGGCGAGTGCATCGCAAGTAGATCTGCAGGATCAACGAGCTTGTCGCGTACGGCGAGGAGGATGTGTCGACGCCGGCGTTGCGGCACGCCGAACTTGACGAGGTCGAGCACCCCGGTCGCGACGATGTACTCCGCCGCCTCTAGCGCCGCGGTCGCGACGTCGACGACCTTGCCCTCGTCTTGACGCACCGCCGGGACGTTCTCGATGATCACGAAGGCCGGTTTCAGGATCTCTGCTGCCCTCACCGCACGCAGGTAGAGCGCGTTGCGCGGGTCCTTGCGACGGGTGTGGTTGTTGAGATCCGAGTGGCCCTGACACGGCGGCCCTGCGACAAGCAGGTCAACTCGCCCGAGCTGTCGTACGAGCGTCCGCTCCTTCTTCGTGAGCTTCGCGCCGAGTGCGCCGTCGAACACGGAGGTGACGTCGGACCGCACGAGGTTCGCACCCGGGAAGTTGAGAGCGTACACATCGGCGACTGATTCGTCGTGCTCCACTGCGAGCGCGACGGTGGTCCCGAGCCCGATGCGACGCGCCGCCTCGGCAGCGCCAATGGTGAGACCGCCGCCACCCGCGAAGAGATCGACGATGCGGAGCTTCCCCATCGCCTCCGCCTTCTCGTAGTCCGGGCGAGTCGTGGTCCGCAGGAACGCCTTGTCCGCCGCACAGGTCTCGCAATCCCCCTCCGCGGCGATGGTAGGAGTCGCGCTCATCGCGGCGTCTCGCGTCGTCCGGGCTGCGTGCCGTCGTCCCTGCCCCGCCACGTCAGTACCTCTCACCGATGTAGCGGCCGTGGCGCCCGCTGCACCCCGAGCCATAGGGGTCGTTGTGCGCCCGCAGCGCCGCGTTGCGCTGTGAATGCGCGAACTGAGAACCGCAACGGATGCACTCGTACTGGTACTCCCGCGTCGAGCGCGACGACGTGCGTGACCGAGATCGCGATCGCGAAGTGCGACTGGCGGGCGGGGCCAGTGTCCGGTATTGCGCCGGAGCGTGCAGCGGCCCACGAGCCGAGAACTCGATGGGAAACTGCGGTCGGAACGGCATCGTCGTCGTGCGCAGGCCCTGGATCTCCTCGACACGATATGAGCGATGTCCGCTCCCATCGGCGCGCTCGGCGTGGAGGATCAGGTTGCCGGCGCGCGTCCGCCGTAACGAGTACGGTTCGATCAGGCGCCTGCCGCCGTGGTAATCGAGTTCGACGAGCAGGTGGTTCGCGGCGGCGAAGCGCACGGTCTCAAGCGGCACGCCCATTCCCCACGTCGACACACTCGGCGGTGGCGACCACGACTCGTCCTCGTCGCGGCCGTAGGCGATCGCGCTCGCGACGACGTCCTCGACGCCGCCCTCGAGCCAAGCGAAAAGCAGCGGCAGCTCCTCGAGGAAGGGCGCGAGCGGAGGCAACGCCGGGAGCTGGTGCCCGAGCATGTTGGCCCACTCCGACTCGAGCTCGACCAGCAACGGCGAGTCGGCGAAGTCACCGGCCTTCGGGACACCGATGTTCTTCAACGCGCACTTCTCCTCGAGTGCCGAGCGAACGGCGTCGGGGTACATGCGCAAGTCGTTGCGACGGAACAAGTTGACGATGTCGTACAGGTCGCGAGGTCGCCCCCGCTGCGCCATCGCACGGATCTTCTCGGCGAACAACTCGTCGAACGAGTAGCAGCGTATGGTGCCGCCGGACGGGAATGCATCCGGGTACGGGTGCGCGATGGCCTGGAGGACGGGGGGACGCACGACGAGTTCCTCCGAGGAGATGTCCAACTTCACGCGTGCGGGTTGCGGCGTGCGTCGGGGTCCGGTGTAGTAGACGCGACCCTCGGTCGAGGTGCCGTTCGGACGCAGCCGCAGGCGCGGCGGCGGCGAGAAGTCGATCCCCGACTCGGCGGTGATGCGCGGCAGGATGCGCAGGAGAAGCGGTTCGACCTCGTCGGGTCGGAAGGGACCATTCGGCAGGACGGTGAAGTCGAGATCCTCCGAGAAGCGGTAGGTCTCGATGTAGCACTTTTTGAGGCACGTCCCGCCCTTGAACACCCACTGATGCGAGAGCACGGGATCAGTGCCGATGCCCCACAACAACCAGCCGAGGACGTAGTCCTTCTCGACGACCTCCTCGGTCAGGCCCCACTCGGTCACACGCTCGACGACGTCGGCGCGCGTGATCACCAGTCACCGCCGGGTGTGCCGAGCGAGGCGTTGGCTCGGATACCCCACCGCCGGACGATCCGCCCCGTCGCACGCACCGACGGATCGAGTGCGACGAGGCCGGAGCTGCGCCGCTTGAGGCACGAAACGACGAGATCCGACGTTTCGCCAACGCCAACGCCACCGAGGTGCTCGACGACGAACCCGAGGCGCTTGAAGACGGCGCGGTTGCCGAGGCGATCTCCGTACTCGACCAGCAGACTGTCGTCCCGGTGGTCGCTCGCGAGGTACTCGTGGAGAACGTCGGCGACGTTACGAATCCCCCCGCCGAGCGTGGGGTCGTCGAGCAGGTCGACGATGGTCCGCGTCGGGTCGGAGATCCGCACGCGCACCTGGTCGCGCCAGACGACCGTCGTACCGAAGAACTTCTCCTCGGCGCGAACTGTGAGGCGGTATGGCGTCCCCTGCAACTCCTGGTCGCGGTGGCGGACCTTCTTCGCAGTCACGACGAGGATTGTTCGGAAGACCTGCTCGGTCAGGTCCCAGTGCTGGCACGCGGTCCATCCGCCGATGTAACAGGGGCTGAACGTTCGCTCCGCGACGACCCACGGGTCCTCGATCCACTCACCAGGCCGGCGCGTGTCGAGTGGTTGGGCGACGCAGAGACCGCGCCGGACCCGCGAGAGCCAGCCGCGCCGAGCCAGGTACGCGAGGAGCTTCCGGGTGCGGTCCGCGTCGAAGCCGAGGGCGTCCGATGCGTGTCCGACATCGAAGGCTCCGGGTAAGTCGCGATGGAGCTGCTCGAGGAGGGCGCGGTTCTCGCGGTTGATACCCTCGACGTGTGCTCCGAGTGCTGGACTAGTCACCACATCGACTATTCTGCACTCCGAATGTACCGATGTACTGAAATAGCACGAATGTGAGCGTACCGGATTCTCGTTCGCTCTCGATGACCCATTCGACCTGGCCGCCGAGCCGGGGAGCGCCGCGGGCCTGCCCCGTTGTCACGGCCGTGAGGCATCCTTGCGGGATGCCAGACAATCCCTCGAGCGGCAACCCCGCGATGTACGAGATGCGGCTCAGTCTCAGCGTGCTCGACCACCTGGGGCTCAACCTCTACAGCAACATCCCGGCGGTGATCTCGGAGGTCGTCGCTAACTCTTGGGACGCAGACGCCACCGAGGTCTCGATCGACATCGACCGCAGTGCAGGCACGATCATCGTCGCCGACACCGGCATTGGGATGACGACGGCGGATTTGAACGACCGCTTCCTCTACGTGGGCTACCGGCGGAGGGAGAGCAACCCGGCCACGACCGCACGCAACCGACACGTCATGGGACGCAAGGGCATCGGCAAGCTCTCGCTGTTCGCGATCGCCAAGACGATTGCGGTCGAGACAGCGAAGGACGGCACGGTATCCGGTCTCGTGTTGCGCTCCGACGACATCCGCGCACAGATGACGTCAAAGGAGGGCGTCTATAACCCCGATCCGATCGCGCCAGAGGACCTCACGCTCACGGCGGGCACGCGCATCACGCTCTCCGATCTCCGCCTCAATCCCACGGAGGGCACGCTCAACGCGCTCCGCCGTCGCCTCGCCCGGCGGTTCAGCATCATCGGACCCGACAACGATTTCCGTGTGACCGTCAACGGCAGGGAGATCAGCGTCACAGACCGTGATTTCTATCCGAAGATCGAGTATCTATGGTCTCTCGGTGAGGCGGGCGACACGTACGAGAAGCTCTGCACGAAGGCACGCAAGAAGACACATCTCGGCGGCGATGTCGACGCGGCCAAAGGTTGGGAGGTCACCGGGTGGGTGGGCACCGTCGATGCGCAGAAGAGCATCGACGAGGAGACGAATGTCATCCCCGTGCTCGCGTGGGGTAAGTTGATCCACGAGGACTTGCTATCGGCGGTGAAGCCCGCCGGCTTGTTCTCGAAGTACCTGATGGGCGAGATCCACGCCAACTTCGTCGACGAAGACGGGCTTGACGACATCGCCACGAGTGACCGTCAGAGCCTCAAGGAGGACGATCCTCGGTTCGTGGCGCTCACGGCGTACGCCGAGAACGCGGTCCTGCGGGAGGTTGGGAACTCGTGGCGCGATTGGCGTCGCGACGACGCGCTCGACAAGGCCCGAGAGAATCCGATCGTCGAAGAGTGGTACGCGTCGCTCGGCGTCGACGCGAGGAAGTATGCGAAGCAACTCTTCGGGAAGATCGGCAACATGTCCGTCGACCACGAGTCCGACCGGATCGAGCTGTACAAGAACGGAATCCTTGCGTTCGAGAAACTGCGCTTCCGAGATCTCTTGAGCGAGATCGACAAACTCGACGGCGCCGATCAACTCGAGATGATCGGGCGCGTGTTCGCGAACATCGATGAACTCGAGGCCGCGCAGTACGGCGAGATCGCGCGCGGCCGGATCAGGGTGATCGACTCGTTCGTCGACATCGTCGACGCGAACGAGAAGGAGCGGATGATCCAGGAGCACCTGTTCACGCACCTGTGGTTGCTGAACCCGTCGTGGGAGCGCGCGTCGACGAACCAGCGCATCGAGGAACGCGTCACGACCGAGTTCGACGCGATCGATGCCCGACTGAACGACGAAGAGAAAGCGGGGCGAATAGACATTCGGTATCGCACCGCTGCCGGGAAGAACATCATCATCGAGTTGAAGCGATACAGCGTCAAGTTGAAGACCGGCGACCTGGTGTCGCAGCTCTCTAAGTACCGATCCGCGCTGCAGAAGTGCCTGCGAGAGCAGTTCCCCGATCATCCCCAAGCGATCGAGTGCATCGCCGTCCTGGGCTACTTCCCGGACGATCTGCTCCCCGAAGAAGTCGAGCGGACGCTGGCGGGCATCAACGCTCGTGTGGTCACATACGACAGCCTGATCGCACACGCTCACGAGAGCTACACCGACTACCTCGAGAAGCATGCCGAGGTCTCGCGCCTCGCCGACCTGATAGCCCGACTCGAAGCTTCTGCGACACAGGGCTGAGAACGATCCGGGCGCGATGGTGGCGAGTCGTTCGTCTAGTCATATGTCCAAGTGGTCGACGGGCGTCCGATCGACCGCCGACAGGACGGCGTGGGGCCACGATTCGTGGAGCTCGCGGGTGCGGCGCTCGAGCCGCGCAGCGAGCACGATGGTGAACCCGCGCGCCGGGGAGAGGTTCCAACTCGCGGACCGGAAAGCCGAGTTCGAGGACTTCCTCGAGAGGAACCACGGCTCGCTTCGCCAAGGTGGCGATCGTGGTGACGACAGCCGTTGCGATGAGCTGCAGCCGAGACGCCAACGGCGCGATTCGAAGCAGCAGCGGTCATCTTGCCTCCACGGCGTCGAGCAGCAGGTGGACTCTGGCTGACTCGAGCCGGGAGTCCGATCCTTTGGACGCGACGACAGCGGCTTCACCACCGGACTCAGTCCGCTGATTTCGTACAGGGAGATCACTCGATCGCACCGAGTTATCTTTGCTACAGCAATGGCTTTCCGCGATCATCCGATGCACGTGAACTCGCGTCCCTGACTAGGTGAGGAGGCGACAACATCGACTAACTCTGGCTCAACCAATAGAGTCGAAATCAGCTGAGGGCGTCCGCTCGCCGGTCGCGCTCCGCAGGCGGGGCTGGATCTAGGGACGGTCAGGCACGCCCTCGATCTGATACACCCGCACCCACTCTGGAGTCGCGGCGAGCCAGAAGTCGTCAGCACCATTGTTGACTGGAAGCGGAACTGCGAACTGTGTCCCATCCGGCTCCTGGTAGTAGGCCGTGACGCTGAAGTGGACATGCTCCCATGCCTCTACCGCCTCCATATCCGGTGCCGGTTCAGCGTTGCCGAATGTCCACACGACGCCAGGCGGCGGGTGATGGTCTTCCGCACTGCCATAGGCATCGGCGCTCACGTGCGAGTAGGTGTGCTGCACTGAGCACGGCGCGGCCGGGTTCACACCCTGCTGAACCGTCACCGGATCCTCGGGCTCGCCGAAGTCCCACCAGGTCTCATCCACCGTCGCCTGGACGACGTAGTTCACGACGAGCACCCGCCCGGTTCCGGGTTGTGGGTCGCGAATGCTGAAACCCACCGTGGGCGGCACGTTAGCCCCGACCTCGCTGAAGCACGATGTGTAGTGGACGATCTGGCTGTCGGCCGGCGGTGAGGACGCCACCTGGCCGGCCGTGTAGACCTGCCGGAAGGTCACCGTGGCAGTCGCCACGAGCTGCTCGACGTTGATCGACGGCGGAGTCTTATAAGTCAACGCTGCTCGACGTGTGACCGATCCGATCGGAAACGCGTAGTCCTTGCCGCCGTCCGCAGGAATGAACCAGATGCCGTTGCAGCTCTTGGTGGCAGTTGCCCATTTCCCGTCCAGCTCGAAGTGGAGCGTCATGTCAGCGCTGCCCATGATCAGCGACGCATACAGAACGCTGGCGTCTGGCGGAATGAACCCAGGGATGCCACTCAGTGGCTTGTCGGGGATATCTTCCGTCCAGACCGAGCCTCGACCAGGGTCGTACCAGGAGACCGGTCGCTGTCCACCCGAGAGGGGGCCGATGGCGACGTTGGAGTCCTCGTACTCGTAGCAGGGTTGACCGTTCTGCGGCTGTGTTGTCGATGTCTGTCGGTGACCAGTTGACCCCGCTTTGATGGTTACCTGTGGAGTCGGGCAGGTGATCTGCGCTTCGCCGGTGACGACGACGGGCGCGCTTGGTCCCTGCTGTGTACCACCCCACGCCGCCGTGCCGCCGGGACACGCCGGCGCCGTTCCCCAAGCCCTAGCAACAGATGGGGCAGACACGGTGAGTGTGATGATCACCGTGAATATCGTCAGCGTCGCAACGCTCAATCTCCGACGCGACATCGCTCACTCCGCGCAGATTGTGAGGACCGGCGCTGGCTCATTCGTGTTGCAGACGAAGGAGGCGCTCCCGTACCACAGTTGACCGAAGTCGGCGGGAGCGGTCAATTTGCCGGCAACAAACACGCTGGTGCCGGCCGCCGCACTCTGATCGGTGATCGCCTGTGTTGTCCCGTTGGGGAACACCGCCTGGACGGACCACCCCTCGTTGAACGTGAAGACGAGCGCGTACCCGTCAGTGATGCCGAGGAAGGTCTGCGACGCAGACGAAAGTGGGATCAAGCGCAGGGACGACGGCCACCGAGGACCAACTATCCGGAAGCCGGTTGCACCCTGCGGGAGCACCAACCCCGGCTCCGTTTGAGAGGCGCTGACGATTCCGTTGTCGAAGAGGCCGGTCTGGTCTGACGTGATCGCCCAGTTCTCCCAAGCGGTTTCGCGCATGAGTGCGTCGCCCCACTGCTGGGCAGTTGTGCTGCTCACCGCCCCGTTGGTCGCGTCAACAACCGGCGGTGTGGCCGGTCGCGTGAAGGGCACCGTGCTGTTGGGAACCACCGTGATCGCACCGGTCGCGTAGT
>ODAK010003824.1_pt1 | contig 15540 bp, 8 predicted proteins | sample 1539591 | NCBI WGS metagenome assembly ODAK01 (sample SAMEA3539303, study PRJEB22396) | soil metagenome | biome: tundra; feature: field; material: soil | place: USA | collected 2010-05 | depth 0.15 m | reverse complement strand
GATCACCATTCGTTGGTACAGGCAGGGTCTGTGCAGGGAGCTCGACGCAAAGGGCGAGCAACAAAGATGCGATCAGCGTGCTGCGCCGAAGCCAGAAACGATAACACAAGGGTCTTATTCTCAAGTAAGCCTCAGAGAGAAACGTAGCACGAGCTGTGAGATATTTTTCGAAGCGAACATACGGTGTTCGTCTGCGATCCGACATGAAGACTCCCAATCATGCTGAACAAGTCTGCTGATATCGCCTCGAATCCTACGGATTATCCACTGGAATACTGAGAGTCGATTGATCACCACTGACCGTGTAGGCAGTGATAGTGATGGGCCCGACTCTCAAACGTGTGCCTGAGTTGGTGGTGCGCACGACGGTGACTTTCGCCATCTGTGTCGCCACCTCACTAAAATCGGCCGCTGAAGCGTTCAGCGAGTTGCCGGTATCGACTGAGCAGGTCGCGTTGGGGGATTCAGTCGAACAAGCCAGGTAGACATAGCCGCTTCCAGAAAGGGAAGTGAGACGAAGAGCGGTACTGCCAGTGCTACCACCCTTCATGCCGATTGGCGATGCTGACATCCCGGGGCCGTTTTCATTGCTAGGTTTGTAAACACGAACGTAGTCCACCACCATTTTTGAGGGGCTCGGCGTTGTGTCATTTGGCGGACCAGGCCATTCGCCGCCGACGGCCAAGTTCATGATGAAGTAAAAGGGAGCGTTGAAGATCCATCGACCACCGGGAGGAACGTCACTGGCGGTACGAATAAAGAAGGGCTTGCGCCAATCATCAACATAGATTTGAACCATGAACGGGGACCAAATAGCGCCGTACACGTGGCAACTCGGATCTGCATCATCAATTCGTTTGCCGTTTGGAAGAGTGAAGTCAGCTGCAAGGCTGTAGATTCCTTTTTGTGCCATGCTTGGCCCATGGATCGTCGATTCAATGACGGTTGGTCCGAGACCGCCTCCCGCTCCCCCCGTTGCGGGCACATTTTCCATGATGTCCATCTCGCCGCCTGTCGGCCATTCTCCATGCGTTCCCAACATCCAAAATGCAGGCCATAACCCGGCTCCCACGGGAAGTTTCATGCAGGACTCCAGCCTTCCGTATTGGAAATCCTGCAATCCGAGAGTTTTGAGGCGGGCCGAAGTCCAGGTCCCGCTTGGCGCAGGATCTGCACTGGTTCGGACGGCTTGGATGATGAGGTGGCCGTGACCATCCTGGAATGCGTTCGGATGGGTGATGTTGCATGGTGCCGGAGTTGCCGAACCCGTCACACAGTAAACCTCCAACTCGCGGTTGCCCCAGCCATCGCCGCCCGCGTCAAAAGTCCATTTGGACGGATCGGGAGGAGTGCCCGGGACGGTGGCATTGAATTCGTCGCTCCATGTTGGATTGCCCCAGGATTGCGCGCTTGCGCGAACGGTGAGCCCGTGCAAAAGCATTATGACTGCAAACGCTCCCCAAAAAAGTAAGATACCGGCCCGCTCAACAAACGAGCGGCGTGAGAATTGAATACCTTGGATGGGCATTTCCCTTTTTTTCATCGCTCCAATTACCGCCTTCCTTTGCAAGTCCAGAACACATGTCTCTGTTGAATTCTGTTTAGAGCACCTGGAGCAGCTTAGTGCTCTGCTTCCGACTTCTCCGATTTGACGGGCAAGGACTGATACCTTTTGAAGGTGTTGAACATTGCGTCCAGCAAGTCTTCCGAGTGCCCGTCATAGTCTCCGAAGTGCCCTCCTATCGCCCATGTGAAAACGCCGCCCAGTTGTCGTTTCCCGAGCACATACTCCACCTTGCGTGCGGTGGACTCCGCGTCGTCATAAGTGATAAAACCGGGTTCCGAGCCGGAAGACCGCACCAGATAAGGGGCTTGAGCATCTGCATCGAATTCGCGCTTCCATCCCAATGCGTTTATTCGCGGCTTGATGTAAGTCCCGTAGGATCGGCTGAACGTGCTGGAATCGCACTTCTCACAAGGATCCCATAGTCCATTGGCTGTAGTGAATTCGTATCCGTAAAAACCGGTTCCGATGTTGAGCTTCTCTGGAGGAACATGGAAGTAGTTCACATAAATGTCGATGGAAGTGGCGAGGCTACCGTCGTTGTGTCCCGGATCCCTTGAACTCTGGAATAATGCAGAATTGTGTCCGGCATGCTTTGTCCATGGGCCGTGGAAATCGTAAGTCATCACGTTGAGGAAGTCGAGGATCTGGGAGAGAGCCTCAAAATCGTAGGAGCCTTCTTCCGCCCGCATCGGGTCTCCTGATGTGGCCATTGACAGAAGATATCGGGGCGCTGGCAGTTCCTTCCGGATTGTTAGCATCAGAAGTGTGCAGTCCGAGCGCTGTTCCAAACCTTCAGGATATTCCCAGTCGAGGTCCACTCCGTCATACCCATTCGTGATCACAAAATCACGGATGTTTTTGGCTAATGTGGCTCGAGTCACAGGATCAGCGGACACGACCGCGAATGGTGCTGCATCGCCACCCAGGGAGATCATGACCTTCACGCCCGCTGCATGCGCCTTCGCTATGAGTTCCGGCTCCAGGAGGTCAGGGGGAACTGTTAGGCTGCCGTCGTTCTTGGCACTAAGTGTTAAGAATGCGTGATCTATGTGAGTAAGCTTGTTAAATGGGATAGTATCGGCGCTGTATGGAAGCTCGCCATGCCGCCCGCGGGATGGATAGTAAGCCAATAATCTCTTATTCTGGGCTCGCAGCCCGGACACCATACAAATCAGAAGCAGGGCCGCAAGCGGCAGCGTCCGGTGCAAATTGAAACATGCAATTGGGTGTGAGGCATCGCCGCGAAAGCGCACGCGCGCCGCCATGTCTTGTTTCGCTCGGCGTTCTTTCAAAGTTCCTCCCCTAAAATTAGGTCAGCCACGAGTCCAGTTGGTTGCCTGCGATCCAACAATGTTAGGGATCGGTCTCCAAACCGGTGTCCGGCTGGTCTGGTTGACCATCCACATCCCTGGTGAAAAGGCGTTTCGCCGCACTCTGTGCTTTGCGTCGCTCAAACTCCCGCATAGAACTGTTCGCGGCATCATTTTTCCCCAGCGCCGTATAAGAACGCGATAGCAGGTAGTGTATGGAGCCATCCTCGTCGCGATCTACCACCCCAGCGAGTACGGCGACGGACGCTTCGAACTTGCGCTGCCTGAAATAAATTTTGGATAGATCCTTACATGCACCCACCTCGGCTGGATTTAGGCGCACCGCTTCGTCGAGGTGCCTTAAAGCATTGGCGGTCTCTCCAACTCGGTAGTAAGCATCTCCAAGCTGATACTCGGCCAAGGGATTGTACGCATCGAGCTTGAGACCTTGCTCAAGAGGAACGAGGGCCTCGCCGAATCGACTGGAACGCCAGAGTGTTTCGCCTAAGCGAAAGTATGAGGTCGGTTCGTCAGGCGCAGCCTTCACCGCCATTTGAAACTCAGCGATAGCATCAGACGGGTGTTTTTCGGCATCCGAGATCCGGCCACGGATTAGATGGGAGTAAGCGCTCTCGGGCGCTACCGTCAGAATTCGTCGATAAATTGTCTCGACGATCCTTTGCAATGCGATAGCAACGAAGTAAAGAACATCCTCTGAAACCTCGCCTGAGACGAGCGGAGCAATTAAAGACACGGCTTCGAGAGGATCATCCTTGCTTATCGCTAGCTGTGTTCGCAGGATAGAAGTTGGATAACGCTGCTCAGCTATGGAACGAGGCAGCGCGGTCATGATGTACTGCAGTGATTCCGTGTCATTCATCTGCAACAAATCGTCCGCGTATTCAACGAGCACTTGGAGCGCAGATGCATTTCGCAACATCTCGGCCAACTGCCGCTGCATTGTTTCTCGGTTTCGGGAAGAAGCGTTCTGCACTTCCGCGGAAAATTCTCCCGAAGGCATGCCAGGCTGGGGATTTGAGAACTCCCGCACAAACGCATCCACTAAATCGGAGCCGCTCTTTTGCCGCAACGATGCCTGTTCGATTCCCGACCGAGCGCGGATCAACGCCGTTGCGAGACTGTCGGGGTTTGCGAACCACAGGGGAGCTTCATTCTCGACACGGATTAATTCTGCGTACCCCTCCTGGGTACGCCCGTTAGCCAGCAACGCCAGCCCTAAACCAAGTCGGGCTCTTCCACGATTGGGTTCAACACTCAGAACCTGCTGAAAATCAGATATAGCCAGTGCGGCTTCGTTTTCATGCAAATGCACTTCTCCCAGTTCAAGCCCAGCCTGCTCCCGCCACAACGACTGAGACTTGAGGCTGCCGAGCTTGGCTTTTGCCTCATTCCATCTTTGCTGGCTAATGTATGTGCGGACGAGGAAGTGCGCCAGCCATGGGTTTTGAGGGTCTAGGGATCCGAGCCGGGAAACTGTGCTGTCCCCCAGCCTGCTCACCGCTTCCGCGAACGCATACCACGCCCGCGCATCTTTGTCGTTTCCTGGAATCGTTAAGTAATGTACGTAGTCGAGAGCGGCATTTTTATCGTCTTCGGCCAAATATTCGGCACTGGCCAGATAGTAGCTTACCAAGTTGTCATTTGGGTGTAACTCGCGGGCATGCCGCAGAAGCGGAATGGATTCCCTGGGCTTGCCCAGATTCAGATAGTCCTTTCCGGCCACCAAAAGGGCTTCGTAAAGCTCGGGCTTGGCGGTGATCGCCATATTCAACCAGCGCAGGGACTGGGAATACTTGCGGTCCATGTGATACACGATGCCAAGATTGAGCTGCGCCTGCCACAATCCAGGATCCTTATTGAGCAGGTCGAGGTAGATGCGCTCGGCTGTACCATAGTCTCCCGTCTTGGTGACATGTATTGCGTGGCCGAAGATAGTGGCAAGCTGTTCCGGGGTGTCCTGAGCGGATTGACTGGCGCAAAATGCGCTGACGATTCCGCATGCGAACGCGAGTCGAAATGTATGAATGAGAAGTTTCATTTGAGCGGTTTCGAGGTGTAGACATTGGGACGGGACGGAGCTTCCTTTGGTTCGAACCGTTTTGCCAGCACCTGCTTCCGAACAATTCCACGCCCCTGTTGAATCGTGAACCACTGATCTGCGGAAAGCCCGCGATAGTGATCCTTAGCCCCGTCCGGCCAGCGCACGGTTAGATCGGCTGAGGTCTCCTTACCTAGGCCGAAATGGATCCTGAAATCACTCTGCGAAATGAAAGAACCACCACTCCGTACTTCGTCAAGCTGACGCTTACCTCCGGCGGATAAGATGAGCTGCGCGCCTATGGCATCGCGGCCGCTGGGAGTAAGCGCCCGAACCAACATTGAATGGCCGCCGCGCTCCGTATTTTTTAGCAATGACGGACCTTCGTGCATGTTCACGACCACAAGTTCTTGCGAACCGTCATTGTCGAAATCACCGACGGCCAGTCCCCGAGATGAGTGTTGCGCCAAAATGCCCGGGCCCGAAGAGTTGGATATGTCGAAGAACTGGCCGTCGCCCCGATTCCAGTACAGCAGCCGATGTTGCCGGAATGTCTGGCCAATTCCTTTGCCGTCAATATCGGGGTAAACATGGCCGTTCACAATCAAAATGTCCTTCCGCCCGTCGTTGTCAACGTCCAGAAGAGCGCAGCCCCAACCCACAAACCCAGTATTTACACCCAACCCAGCCTCGGAGGACACATCGCTGAACTGTGCTTTGCCGAGGTTGCGATACAAGTTCGGAATATCCCCGACGAAGTTGGTTTTGAGGATGTCAAGAAGGCCGCTGCCATCAAGATCGCCCGCAATTGCTCCCATCCCTGACTGTTCCCGCCCGTCTTCGTTATAGGCAACACCGGCCCGCGCTCCCACTTCAACGAACGTACCATCACGACGATTCAGAAATAGCAGGCTCGGCGTGGCATCGGCCGCCACGTAGACGTCAGGCCAACCGTCGTCATCGAAGTCTCCCGTTAGGACGGTCAGTCCTGCCGCATGTGCTTTCGCGATCCCGGATGAAATTGAGACATCCCTAAACCCGGCGGTGCCTTCGTTATGGTACAAAGACATGCTTTCAGGAGGCAGACCAACGGGGCCGCAAGGAACGGGAAAGTCGCTCCAAACGCAATGGTTCGGCATGTCCGGTCGCGGCGTGTTCAAGGGATCGAACTTCAGGTAGTGTGCGACAAACAAATCGAGGCGACCGTCACGGTCGTAGTCCAGAAATGCGCACCCTGTGCTCCATCGCGCTTCGTTCGAATCGAGTCCTTGGGATTTTGTTACGTCCAGAAAGGTTCCGTTGCCCTGATTTCGGAATAGAGCGTTGTGCCCCCAGGATGTGATGAACAGGTCTACAAAACCGTCGTTATCGAAATCGCCGGCGCAGACGCCCTGTCCCCAACCGCTAATATGTGCAAGTCCGGACTGCTCGGTGACATCCTCGAAACGCAAACCGCCTAGATTGTGATAGAGATAGTTTCGTGAATTTGACTTCCCTTGAGGAAATCGGTCGCCATTCACAATAAAAATATCTGGGAGTCCATCATTGTCGTAATCAAACACCGCGATTCCATTGCCGATGTTTTCGACGATGTAGTCCTGCTGCTGCTCCGAGCCAGAAACATTAACCCCGGTCAGGCCTGCTTGCCGGGCAATATCCACGAAATTGACGATTGGCGTCTTTATCCCGGGCGGCAAAGGCCGCTTCGGCTGTGCCACACGCCCACCACCTGTCATCTGCCCTGCCATGGTTCCAACCAGAAACATCAATGGAAGGGTAATCAGGAAGTGTCGGACACGATTGATTTCAAGAGCAATAATCATTCTGTTAAAACAACGGTGAATCAATTCCCAGCACAGGAACAGGAGCGTCGTCAACTTCGCGCCGCAGTGTCCAGTGTCCAGTACGTGGTGCCCTTGGTTTCAAAAATACAATTTCAAAGCCATTTGCACCTGGCGCTCGTTGCTAGAACTGTTGATCACCCCAAACAGACCAGAGTTGAACGTCATGTTAGGTGCGCCGAAATGTGGGTGATTGAATGCGTTGAACGCTTCGAACCGGTATTCGAGACGCATCGCCTCATGAACTCTCGCCAACGAGAACTCCTTGAATAACGACAGCGCTGCGGTGTTCTGGCCGGGCTGGCGGACGCTGGTGGTAGCGCGGGGCGCGTTGCCAAGTGTGAATGCCGCTGGAACGCTTACCACGCCTGGATTGGAGAAGTAGTTGTTTAACCAATCGGAGCCATGATTCCGCTGCAGAGTGCCCGAGATGTTTGGACGTTGTCCGCCATAGGTGGGTAAACTCGTGCCGCCCTGCAGGGAGAGCAGGACCGGTCGGCCATCGCTGATGCGCCAGATCCCATTGGTCTGCCAACCGCCAATGAAGCCGTTGAGAATCGGATTCATATTGCCGCCGATTTTTTTACCACGGCCTACTGGCAGTTCATAGACATAGCTCAACTGGACCACATTCGGAATATCAAAGGTTGACACCGAACGCTCCGCCTTTAAGTTGTTGGGATTCTGGAGACTTGTCGTTCCACCCAACCAGGTGATGCCACCAGAAGTCGTTGATGCATCGTCGATCGATTTGGAGAAGACGTAGGTCACCAGAAACTGTAGACCGGATGAGAATCGCTTCTCGGCTCGCAACTGGAAGGCATGATAAATAGAATCCGCGACCGGCGGCGGTCCACTCGCGAAACCCGTGAACTGCGGATAGGGCAGCTGGAGTTGGAACGCTTGAACCTGCGGACTGGAAAGAGAGCTGTTTGGGTCAGTGATGACACCGAAAAACGGATTTGGCACAAAAGTATTGAGAGCCGCGATCTGCGCAGGGGTGTAGTGTTCGATCTGCGGCCCCAGATGATCCGTTTCCGTAGCTCCTCCATAATAGAGGTGCGTACCTTTCTTGCCGACGTAATCAGTCTCCAACAGCATCTTCCACGGGAGCTCCCGCTGCACGCCGAAGCTCCAAGACTGCTCATACGGAGTGTTAATGACGGTGCGAATCGGTCCGGTAGCGCCGAACCCGACGTCGTTCAGTAGTCCAAGAGAACTTCCTGGAGGAAGCTTTGGCCCAATGCCGGGATAGGGATCACTCAACCTTCCCCAAGGTGTGGCGCCGTCATTCTGATAGGTTGTGATCGACGCCGTGAACTGGTCGAAGCCCTGAAAACCCACCCCGCCCGTGCCCGCAGCGCCGGATTCAGAGGTAGAGAAATAGATGCCGTATCCACCGCGAATTACAGTATTGGGTGCGACCTGCCAAGCCAAGCCGAAGCGCGGCTGGAAGTCCTTGTAGTCGACGTCGTAGTTAGTACGCACTTTGGAATTGGCAAATTCTTCGCCACCGTGCAGAGTGGGGAGACCAGCAACCTGGACAGGTGAGACCACGTTCGGGTCAAGCCAGTTCATCTGGTTATGACGTTCGATACGAGGCAAAGAGAGATCGTAGCGAAGCCCTAAATTCAGAGTAAGCTTCGGAGTCACCTTCCAGTTGTCCTGAACGAAACCGGACGCCTGAAAGCTATGGGTGCCGACGAAAGGGGGCACTTCATACAGCCCGCTCGAAGTTACGCCGGTGAGGAAACTAGCCATCGCGTCGCCGCCCGGTACCCCGCTGCTCGCAGACGGCAATTCCGACGTTCCCGTGAAATCGAAATTGAACTGCCCTCCAGGGTTCCCTGGCTGAGTAAAGTTAATGCGATGCAAGCGGCCTTCTGCACCGAATTTGAACTCGTGTTTTCCTTTTACCCAGCTGAGGCTGCCCAGCAAAGGGTACGTCTCAGTTCCCTCGTGAAAATAACTATATGGGGCAGAGCCAAGGGAAATACCGCTGCTCGATCCCGCCTCACTGTAGCCACCATTGATCGTAATTGCCGGAATCTGTGGGATGCCGGAGCGCAGCATGTATGCGGGCATCCCGAGGAGAGTTACGGGATTGAGGTTCGGGTAGTCTCCAAGAATGCTGTGCTGAAACTGCGACTGACGGGATGCGCCAAAAGAGACGGTCAACAAAATAGTGTTACTAAAGGTGTAAGTTTCATTGAGTGCGAACAGGTGAGCAGTCAGGTCATATGGACCGCTAGTGCATGGGTCCGCCACATTTCCAAAGCAATTCCATACGTGGCCCGTCGAGCCCTCTTGTGAGTATTTCGCACTGAGCAAACTCTTGTCATTGAAGCGATGATCGATCTTGAGATCCCACTGGTTGTTGCTTTGCTTATTCGGGCCGGAACCGATCCAATTGTTATACGGACTATACGCCGAAGTGCCTACATTTAAGTTCGGCAGCGGGAAAGACTGCATCATTTTAGAGGCCACCGGATCGATCAAATTTCCGGGCTTCGCAGGCAACTGGTAGCCAGTGCCGTTTAGATTCGGGTTGCCCGCGCTCTGGTAGGTAGCCAGATTGTTGAATGGGATGAAAGTCGAACGTACCGGACCGCCTAGAGTCGGATCATACACTCCCGAATAAGGATCCCAGAGCTGCCCAGCGGGATTGTTACACTGGCCACTAACGGGATCGAAAGTCCCTCCCACTGAAGGCAGCGTGCAAAGCTCACCGAAATCGCCAGTCCGCTCGGCAGCGCTCGGAACGCCTGCCTGTTGATTGCTTTCCGTCCGGTCCCGTGTGCCTTCGTAGTCGAAAAAAAAGAACGTCTTATTCTTCTGTATGGGCCCGCCAATCGTCCCACCAAAATCGTTGTGCTTCAATGGCGGTATCGGAAGACCCGCCTGGTCGTTGAACCAATTATTGGCGTCGAGCTTCGAATTACGGAAGAACTCATATAAGCTGCCGTGGATTTTATTGGTCCCAGACCGCGTAATCAGGTTCACTATCGTGGCCCCAGAGAACCCAAATTCCGCACTGAAATTCGATTGTTGCACTTTGAATTCCTCAACGGCGTCGACCGATGGCAGGTATAACGGTTCCTGAATACCGGTATTCTGATCAAAGTTCGTCGTTGAGACGCCATCCATAAGGACATCGGCAGTCATATTTCGACTGCCGTTCGAGACGAAATTGTTGGCATAGCACCCGACACAGGCCTCGTCCACGTCGGTAATACCCGGCGCAAGATAGGCGAGATCCAACACCGATCTCGAAATCAGCGGCAGATCGTTTATCAATTTCCTGTCCACAACTTGCCCTGTAACTGCGTCTTGCGTTTGAAGCTGCGGAACAGTCGTGTCCACTTGTACAACGATATTGAAGCTGCCAACTTTCAATGAGAAATCAACCGAAACATTCTGATTCACATCCAGGATGATTCCTTGCTTGAGCACACCGGTAAAGTTTGGTGCTTCGGCCTGGACTTTGTATTTTCCCGGCGCAACCTCGCGAAAGAGATATCTGCCTGCGGCATCGGTCGTGGCTGCAAAGGAAAATCCTTTGTTTTCATCGACCAAGGTAACCTTGGCCGAGGGAATGACTGCGCCGGAAGCATCGGTGACGGTGCCAGCCAACGAGCCCGTGTAAAGCTGCGCGGACGCCATTGGGATCAGGCAGAACGCAGCGGAAAACAACAATACCAGTCGGCAAGTCACTCTTACGACTCGTCTTCCTGCGCCTGTTTGAAGTACCTGGAGCCAACAGCACTCGTCCACAGATCTCCTCCTAGGACGGTCCTGGCACACAATTGCCGAAACCGACCACTTTGCAGCTGCAACTTCAACATGTGAACGACAGTCTGTGAAGGGCCTAACGGTTCGCACGGAGATTCGAGCCGATTCAATCCCCTGCGCTATGGTCAATCTCCCGATTTACGGATCATGAGCGCACTGTCGAGCGGCAAAAGAGCCCTTTAGCGGGAACCTGGGGCAGCCTGCGAGTGTGTCCCGCAGCACGTCGCCTTGCCCAAGTCGCCACGAGAAAAGTGATGGTAAAATGCTCGGCTGAGGGCTTCCCGGTGTCCGAAGATCCACCATCCGTATCTGTTGAAGAAACCAATGTCGTCCTCGCCGTACCAGCGGAGGCAGTCCGATCCGAACTGAAGCACATTCTGGAGAGCCCGGAGTTTAAGGGAAGTAAGCGTTGTCAGGACTTTCTGACGTACATTGTTGAGCAGGTCCTGGCTGGTCTGCCCCACGGCCTCAAGGAACATACAATCGGCGTAGAGGCTTTTGGGCGGCCGCTCTCTTATGACACCAACATTGACGGGATAGTACGGATCAAGGCCAGTGAGGTGCGAAAGCGGCTCGCGCTCTATTATGCCGCGTCGGGTCGGGCATCCGAAATAGTTGTTTCACTGCCGGTTGGATGTTACATTCCCGCCTTTTCGAGGATGCCGAAAGAGAAGCGGTCCGGCAATGTTTCCTTGCTCTCAGAGGATTCCCATCCAGTCGGTGCCCTGGGAACCTCCATTGACGAACAGATACGCCAAGACCCGCTTCGTGTTCCGAGGCGCTGGACAAGAATGGTGGTCTATTCCGCGCTGGTCATAATAGTCGCCATTCTCTCCGCGTGGTGGGCGTTTCGCCGTCCCCGTTCGGTCCTCGACGAGTTCTGGCAACCAGTGCTCGACAGCGCTCCGCCGATACTCGTAGCGACCGCGTACGCTCCTGTCTATCTCCCGCCCCCCAATGCCGATCCCAGGAATGGCGCGTTTACCTTGTTGAGCGATCAATATGTTGGTGGAGGAGATCTCGTCGCCGCCGTTCAGGTTTCGACAATGTTGGCGCGCATGGGGCATCCCTACAACGTAAGAATGGGTACCGCGGTAACCTTTGACGATTTGCGAAACACCCCCACTGTTCTGATCGGATACTCGAGCACTCAGTGGGCAGAGGTCACCAAGAGTTTTCGCTACTTCATTGACGACAACGATTTAGGAATGGTCCGGGACAACGGCAAGCCTACAGAATGGTATCCTCACAACCGAACCGCGGAGTACCACACGGATGAGGATTATGCCGTTATCACCCGTGCGTTTCTGCCCCAAACCCAGTCGATGCTGATCCTAATCTCCGGGTGCACACAGTACGGCACGGAGGGGGCAGCACGGCTAATCACCAACCCGGAACTTTTGGCCAGCGCTCTTCACGGTGCTCCCAAGGGCTGGCAAGCGAAGAATTTCCAGCTTGTCCTGCGCATGGAGGTCATCGCCAATTCTCCGGCTTCCGCGCAGGTAATTGCCTCTTACTACTGGTGACTACAAATCTCGCCTCGGCGCCACGAGTGACTTGGCTACTATGCCCGCCTCACTTCAAAGTCTCGCTGCTTGAAGCTATGTTCCATCCGTCGGCTAGCAGAAACGTTTTACCGCTATCGAATAGTGTTGCGCTGAATCGGGCCGTGACTTCCCGCTTTTCTCCAGGAAGCAAAGAAAAGTAATTATCTTCCCAGAGGATCGGGACAACGTCTTCTCCGTTGGACTTACTCAGCCGCAAATGAACCATAAACGCAAGACTGCGCGTTGGGTTGTCTACCCACACGTGAACTAGCTTGTCTTCGCCTTCCTCGGACGTGTTCGCGCGCGTTGTCAGTTTCACCTGCTTCAATCCGTTCAGTTGCGTAAGGTCGGCATAACCGCTTTGCGGAGTGAACACGGTTTCCAATTGGTTTGCCCAGTCAGGTACATCGGGTTTGGTGGAAAGCCAGTAGAAGTTGTCGCTAACGAGATTGCCGGTTGAGTCTCGCAGTTCCAGCTTCAAGAAATACATTTGGCCGATCCCGTCCGGGACCTGCAATGTCAGAGCGCGCGTGCTGATGTCAGCCGCGACGTCCAAGGTCATTTCACGCGTAGCTTTCTTCTCGGCATCAATGTTATAAATGTTGGCTTTTACCTTCAAGCCGGAGAGCGGCTCGTTACTTCCATTAACTACTGTGACGGAATTATCGTCGTACGAATACTGCACGTGCACCGGTTCGCAGGCCTTCTTGGTGCCGAAGTATCCGCCAGCCGGCACCAGATAGAAATCATAGAGATGCCAATAAAGCGAGGGCCAGCCATTATTGAGCATCCACTGAATCACTCCGGTGGAAACATACTTGTTACGCGCATAAGCTTCGAACATGGCCCGCTGACCTTCATAGGTCATGGCTTGCGACTTGCGCAGGAAGTCGTCCAAGTCTTTCGGCTCGCCATAGCGATTCGCCATCGCTTTTCGGAAAATGTCCAAGTTCGGAAAGCGGTCCCCGGGAGTGTGAAAATCCCAGAATTCGTCGATTGGCCATAAGTGGCCGGGCGGGATGAAGCGCTGGATGCTTTCTAAGGGAGGAATCGCCGGTCCGGGGCTGGTTTCGGTATTAAAACCGTAGGCCCCTCCCGCCTCTTTGTCGGCGAGCCAATAGACGGGCGGTTCGTATTCATACGGTCCCGTCATCTTCACTCCGGAAGCGCCGGTGACTTTCGACGGGGTTTGGATAGCGGAAGAAACCGATGGGTTCGGCCACCCTTCGGACCGCAAAATGTCGAGATACATTCGTTCCACGTCCGGTGGCGGCGGGTTGTCACTGCCGTACATCCAGGCAAGCGAACTTGGGTGGTTGCGCATGCGGCGTATTTGATCCCGCAATGAGGCAGCGGCGATTTGATGATGTTCCGGAGTCCATTCTTTCCAATGTTCCCAAGGGCTGCAGCAACTCCATCCCGCCAAGACCAGGATGCCCATCTGGTCCGCCAAGTCCAGGAATTCGTCAGATTCCATGGGACCTTCCAGTCGAATCGTGTTCAGGCCCATATCGCGGGTATATGCCAGGTCCGCCCGCACTTTTTGCGTTGAGCGGGAGAGCATGTCTGGCGACCAGCCCGCGCCGCGGACTAGAACATTCCGTCCGTTGATCTTGAACAAAAGAGCACCCGTATTCGTCAGCTCGGATTTCACTTCGCGCACACCGAAGGGCACAACGGCGGAGTCGGAAACGTCGTCTCCAACCTCGAAGGTGAACTTGGCGCTATATAAGTTGGGCGCGCCCATCTGATTGGGCCACCACAGCCGGGGGTGTTTTAGTCTCAATTGCGGATATTGCTCCGGAGTCAGGGTCACCGTCCTGGATTCCGAAGCCTTCAGATCAACACTCTGGCTGATGTGGATATCTTCGAGTTCCACTTGTAGCGTGCCATCCACGTCCCGATCCGCAGTGTTATGCAAGTCTGCGCTGAGGGTCAGGGTTGCGGATTTGTAGTCGGCATCCAGAGTCGGTTTTACGAAAGGATGCCGGAGCGCAACGGCGCGACTACTGGTGAGGTAAACATCTCTCCAGAGTCCCATGTTCTTGTCCGACACCATGGGATACCAGTCCACGGAAGTCATCGCCAAATCGATTTTTTCCGGGGCAAATATCTCCAGTGCCAAAGCGTTGGGCATTCCTGAGCGCAACAACTTGCTCGCCTCAAATTCGAAAATGCGGAACGTGCCGGCAACGTCTTTTGAATCAGCCAGCTTCTGTCCGTTCACCCAGATATTCGCGCGGTAGTTGATCCCGTCAAAATGCAGCCACACAGGTCGCTGCCTGTATTGTTCCGGCAAACGGAACTCCGTGCGATACCACCACGAACACCGGAAAGGGCTGCCCGGCGGTATATCCTGATACGAAAAGGGCTTGGTCTTGTCGGCATAGTTGTTGCCGGGCATCGAATCGAGGTCCTTCCCATAGAAGGGATCTGGATAGGTCCCGTCAGCAACCAGAGCGTTCACCACCGTGGTCGGGACCGTCGCAGCATGCCAGCCTGGGATCTGAAAACCTGCCGTGGATATCTCAGCACCAGTCGACTTGACTTGGCACGACGACCGGACGGCCCACCCACGGGCGAGCCGCAGTTCGGGTCTCTCTTCACCGGCAACCCTCGCAACCCAAGTTGTAGTAAAAATGAGCAAGAGCCCGCCCATCAGTGCAGAGCGCCAATACCATCTCAACCGCAACATGTATGCTCCTCGTCCCCGGACGCTGCAGCACAAGCCCTTGGGAGAGAATGCCGCTGCCGCACACCTATCCGAACACGCCAGGGGAGAAAGGGTGCAGTGCGTAACGGTTATCGCAGCGACGCCTAACGGTTCTTTGCCGCTCCTTGGACGGGTCTCAGAGGAGGGGTTGCCTCGACTTGATGCCTTCGCGGGACCAAAATGGAATTAACAGTTCCCGACGCCGAAACCCACGGGCTTTCACGGCCTCAGATTCTGGGTGGCGGTGCTAAAAGGCCAGCTCCGATCCGATTGACGTACGCGGCGGTGCCTGAATTTGTCGAGTGCCGCCGTGGCGACCGCGCGAGAACTGCTGAACGACGACGTCGTCTACTCTCATGAGGACCATTATCGCGCATATCGTAAGATGGTCCACTCCATTTTACGGCAGCCGCGAAAATGATATGGGTCCGCGAAATGTCGTTATTTTGTTCGAAGAATCACGAATGGCTCACGCCCACGTATCCGGCCAGAGCTCCTGCATTGATCTTCTCCAAGACATCCTTTGACTGCACTCCCTTCAAGTAAACGATCGTGGATTTGATATCCCGGTGTCCCATCCAGGCCTGGAGAGTGCGAATGTCCACTCCATGCCGCAAATGCTCTGTGGCAAACGTGTGACGGAATTTGTGAAGGAAGTAGTGCTGGCAGTATGGACCTTTCGAGCAGCGGTTGCCATGACAGCTATCCACG
>ODAK010003823.1_pt1 | contig 15540 bp, 17 predicted proteins | sample 1539591 | NCBI WGS metagenome assembly ODAK01 (sample SAMEA3539303, study PRJEB22396) | soil metagenome | biome: tundra; feature: field; material: soil | place: USA | collected 2010-05 | depth 0.15 m | reverse complement strand
GCGCTCGCGGCCGCCGCTCGCGCGCCCGTAGGCGTGCACCTCAAGTTCCGGTTGGTGGCGCGTGGCGTGAGCGGTCCCAGGGTCAGTGGGCCATACGTGGGCTTTACGCAAACCACTTCGACTCGTCAGCGGACTCGCGAACAGTTCGTGCTCCTCGATGACCGGACAGGCGAGCGAATCGTGGCGCCCCCGAGCCATCGGAGCTGTCGGTGCTAGATGGCTCGAGGTCCAAGTGCAACCGCACGACCCATGCGGCGACGGCGTGCACTACTCCTGCGGGCCCACGACGTACATCTACTACAACATTCGCACCGGAAAGCCGCAGTCTCCGTCCGTAGGCGGGACCACGATCATCGACCTCAACTCGCCGACGCTCACCCGCCAGATCTGTCCACCGTTGGTGGGACCGGCACTGACCTTTTACGGAAGCGTCGCGGTCTCGGAGGAACCTGGCGGCATCTATGTAGAGCGGTGCGGATCGCACCTCAACCTGCCTCTGGTCCTGGCTCCCTACGCCGGCACTTTGCTCGCAAACACCCACGCTGTCGCGTTTTGCTCTTCGTCAAGCGAGCAACAGCCCGGGATCTTCCTGCCGAGCCTGCGCCGCCTAACGTTCACCGCGCCGAGCTCACCGGGTGGGTGTGGGTCGACCGTACTCGGAGCCCGGCATCTCTATTACGTTGACATGCAGGAGCGTCTGTGGGCGGCGACGTTTCCGTCCAAGCCTCCCGGCTCCGGTGGTCATCAGCGCCGCGCCGAGACGCGGTCCTAGTGAAGAAACAGCCCGTCTTGCGCCAGACGGCAGCCATCGACGCGCACACAGACATCGGTCAGCGCGGCCTGTACGCCGACTCGTTGCCATGAGGAACAAACTGCCGCCCCGCGCGTCGGTGATCGCCGCAATCGACGACCTTGAGGCCGCGTGGGCAGCCGATCGGACCGGTCTTGTCGTTTCGGCTGTTAGTAGGGGTCCTGTGCGGATGCCTTGGGCTGTCGTTATCCGCGGCGGGAACGACGCGACAGAGCGCGTCATCGGAGAGAGCTCCGTTCCCACAGAAGCCGCGCTCCATAAGGTGCTGATGCGCCACCCGTCGCTGGTGCCGGCCACGGATCTCGGAGAGAGAAGCGATCTCGGTAGACGAAAGAAACGCGAGACGGCAACCGCGCGAGCAGCGAGTCAAAAGTCGCGGCGGCCTTCAAGACGCGCGGCGGCCCCTGGTCGGACGACTTCATAGAGCGCAACGCGCTGCGGTCCTGGGCTGACTAACTCGACACCAGGCCCGTGCGGGATCTCAAAGCGCACAGCGACATCTACGCCACGGTTGTGCAACTCGGCTACGGCCTGCTCGAGGACCGGCACGCGATACACGAGGACAGGCTGATCGCCCTCAAGGTGCCCGGCAAGCAGCAGAGCTGGAGGATCCGCGTGTAGCCGAAGCATGGCCACCCGCGTCCCGAACGCCTCGATGGCGAAAGCCAGCTCTGCGCCCAATCCGTCGGCGAAGTGCTTGACGTCGGCCGCCACGTCGTGGCTTGGAAGGTAGACAAACTCGAGCTGGCCGAACACAGCGACAGGCTAACCCCGTCGACAGGGGGAGGTTGGTGCTTTCCCCCCAAAGTTGGTCGCTGGCACGGGTTTCGCGCTGCCGCCTGACGGCCAGTCACCCGCGCCGACTTCGATCGCGCGAGTCCATGTGGACGCTACTGCGGATACCCCACCACGATCTTGCGCCGGGTCCACGGGACATGGCGGCCGATGCTCGACACGTCAGCTATTCGTGCCCGGTGGCCTCACTCCCCGCCGCGCGCAGGCAGAGCAGATCTCTGCCCGCAAACGGACACCAGCGCACCGCGGCGCCAGGTCAACCGCCAACGGCGCTGACCTGCGGGCGTCGTCCGATCAGCCGCCTGCCGGGATCGCCGCTCCTCATCCGCGCATACCTTCGAGGCTCTCTCGAGCGCTGGCGGGTCGCGCTCCGCCTGCTCCCGCGGGGTGACAATGACTCCGTAGCCACCGGGGGCGAACGTCGGGTCAGGGAAGTTCGGCACGCCGTGCGAGCGCATGCAGTCCCGTCGCCTGGCCCAGGCGGCGACGCGTCGCTAGAGCCAGCCGAATCCGACCCCGAACACCAGGCCCATCGCGAGATCGCTCGTCGCGAGCACGCCGAGCCGCGTCCAGCGCTTGCGCGCGTTAGGCGCGTCATAGACCCAGGCGGCGTAGAGAAAGAACCACAGGTAGCCCAAGACGATGATCAGTAGCACGAAGGGGGTGTTCCACCACCAGTACTCCCAGTGGAACACCCCAGCTGCATGGAGAAAGAGTTCGACGGCGACGCTGATGATCGAGAGGCCGAGCCCCACCGCGAGACGGTTTGGTACGCCAAGGATCCGCGTCGCGCGGTTGGCGGGCAGCAGCTTCGCGTACACGATGCCCGCCAGGGCGAACATGAACGTGATCTCGACGTTCAGCCCGACGAGGAACTGGTAGGCCGTCGGGCCGGTCGTCGTCCACAGCGCCGCGCGGTCGGTGGCCTGCAGGACGAGCGCATTGACGATCTCGTTAAACCAATCGGCGAGCCAGACCGCGAGACCGGCCGCGATCACATCCCAGCGGCCGCGCTCGACCTCGTTGGCGTAGACGTAGATCACGAACGCGAGCAGCGTGACCGCGTACCACTTGAAGAGATGCGGGTTGCGAACAAGCCGCAAGGCCTGAAGGGTGAAATCTGTCCGCGTCGCGAGTAGCAACCCCATCGCGTGGGGACCCTAACGGGCCTCCGAAGATGACCACCGACCGAGCACGAGTCCGGACAGGCCGCCCGCCGGCCACCCCTCCGAGGCGTCAGCGGTTGGAAAGGTCGACTGTGTGCGCTATGCGAACTGGTTGCCGCGCATCGCACGGATCAATACGCTGCCGTGCGCGGGCGTCCGGCCCCGCAAGCGATCGCAGTAAGGAGAGGGTAAGGATGAGAAGGACAAGGTTGGTAACGGCGGCGGTTCTCGCCGCGCTCACGATCATGGCCGCCACCGCGGCAATCGCCAGCAGCGGAGGCATCACCGGCTTTCCAGCGAAGATCAGCACGGTCAATCTGGCCGGCTACAAGCTCCAGACGGTCTATCCGCTCGGAACGAATACCGGCAACACGTTCGATCAGAGCTACGTCAGCGACAGCCGAGTGACAGCCCTCGGCGTGGAGGGACCCGGCAAGGGCGTGACCTTCGCCTCGAAGTACCTGGCGATGCCAGTCGGCCACAAGCTGTTGATGGTCACGTGGTATACGCCGGATGGCACGCTTGAGGACGTGTTTCTGATGAACTTCAGCACCGGCATCGTCTCCGACGTGGCGCCGAATAAGAAGCCTCAGAGTCTCGGAACCGTGAAGATCCTCAAAGCCGGAGCGCACCCTATTCCCTAGGGCGCACGGTCCTGACCCTGCCTGGGAGCAGCTTCTTCGCGAACGCCGCATGCCAGGCCCCATCTCTCCCAACGTTGCAGATGGATTCAAGTTGTCGGTTCACTCGCGGATGCCGGCGCTCTCGCTTTCGCGCGTCGATCGCGGTCGCCACCGTGAGCTTGGCCTTGGCGATCGCCGCCTGCGGCAGCTCGAGCTCCAAGCCCACCGCCTCATCCAACCCCAGTTTGCGGAATCGAAATGCATGCGCGCGCACGGCGTCCCGAACTTCCCCGACCCGACGTTCGGCCACGGCGGCGACGTTGGTGTCATTCTCGGCTCCGGGGAGAACCCCGACTCTCCGGCGATCCAGAACGCTTTGAAGGCATACGCGCGCGTTGGAACGCCGATCCCGGGATCGAGTCGCGTCACTAACCACGCCTGCTCGAGGTGCAGTCGTCGCTCCGATCGCGCCCGGCCGACGGCTACCGACAGTGGTCGTGACCCGCACCAGCAGTCGCTGTGAGGGTTGGGGCCAAGCCGCGGCTCAGCACCTTCGGCCACGAAACACCAGCGACGTTCGCACCTCGGCCGCGGCTCGCTCGTCCGTGGCGGCAATGAGCGGATTCTTCGGAGCAACTGCGATCCGGTTTATCCGGGCTAGAGCGATGTCCAGCATCCTCGTCGCATGCATCCCGGCTACTGTCCTCAATGCGGCGAGCGAGTCACCCCCTTTGCTGCCGGTTGCGCGCTCTGCGGGGCCGACCTTGATCCCCAGCGTTGGCAGCGGCCGCCCTCGGTCCGCCAGCGCCTATCGCGTCGACTCCCAGATGGTTGGCGCGCACGCGTTGCGCGTAGGGCACGAGATACGAGTGGCGCCACCCGCTGAGGTAGGTGACGCAGCGCGGCTCCGGCGCCGTCCGTTCGGCCTCAACAGTCCTGCTTACCGCGACGCGGACACGCAAATCGCGCGGTCGTAGGCTCGCGCGCGGTGATCGAGTGTCTGATGGCAAGAACTCGACGTTGCGCCAACTCTGGCGTGTTGAGCTGCAACGGCTCGCCGACACGATCGGGCTTCAGATCCGAGTCTGCCACTTCCCGCCCGGCACCAGCAAATGGAGGAGGTGGCGGCGCAGCGTTCCCCGAGGCGGGTCGCGGTGCAGGCCTTTAGCATCCGCGGCCGTGTCCTTCGCGCCTCGGATCACGGTTGTCGGGTCCGCGAACATCGATCTTGTTGCCCGCTGCGAGCGGCTGCCGCGGCCGGGCGAGACGGTCACCGACGCGGTGTTGGAGCGGATCCCCGGCGGCAAGGGGGCGAACCAGGCGGTCGCCGCCGCGCGACTCGGCGCGCGGGTGCGGTTCGTCGGGCGGGTCGGCCGGGATGATCTCGTGCTGCGTTCGCTTGAGCGAGAGGGGGTCGACACGAGCGGCGTTGTCCGTGAGGAGGGCGAGAGCGGTGTCGCCCTGATCCTGGTGGACGCGAGCGGGGAGAACGTGATCGTTGTAGCGCCGGGAGCCAACCGGCGCCTGATGCCCGACGAGGTGCGCGTGGGAGAGGCCGATGCGGTTATCTGTCAGCTGGAGATTCCCATGGCGGCTGTCGCTGTAGCGGCTGGCGGGGCGCGGTTCTTCTGCCTGAACGCCGCCCCGGCGCGAGGCCCGCTGGAATTCGAGCCAGATCTGCTGGTCGTCAACCGGTACGAGTACGAGGTCGTGGGCCCTTACGGTGGGCTGGTCGCGCTGACGCTGGGGGCGGAGGGGGCGGTGCTGCTCGAGGGCGGGGAAGTGGTGGCTCGGGCGAACCCGCCGCGCGTGGATGCGGTGGATGGCACCGCGGCCGGGGACGCGTTCTGCGCCGCACTGGTCGTGTCGCTGCTGGAGGGCCGCGGGCGCGGAGAGGCGCTAAGCCGGGCTTGCGTCGCGGGCGCGCTTGCCGCTTCGCGCTCCGGCGCGCAACCGTCGCTGCCTACGGCTGCTGAGATAGACGCGGTCCTCGCCGCAGCCGGATGACCCGCGCGGCGTGGGTCTTGTCGGCCGTGAGGATACCGCTGAGTAGTTCAAGGAACCGCTCGGCTGGCGACAGTCCAGCCGACGCGAGCGTCGCCCGTGCACGAGGACGTTTACATTGCGAGCGCCGGCCCGGACACGCGAAACCAAGGCTGTATCGGGCGCTCGAAGCGCCGCGTGGAACTGTTCTGTCGCTTGGGTTGGCGGCTTTGTAGTGGGGCGCGGGCCGTGCCGCGTAGAGGTCGATGGGCTCTACGGCTTCTTCGTGATCACCTTGCCGTCCGGCGTGATCACGTACCAGAGGCCGCCGTTCAGGCTCTGGGCCTGTCCGGTCGCGGTCCCGGGGGCCGAGTCGGCGACGTAGCTGTATAGGGGCCATCCGGCGTACGTGACGACTTTGCCGCCGGAGGGATTCGCGTCGCTGGAGAGCAGCGACGCCTTGGCCTGCTTCGCGGCGGTAGGCGCCTCGGCGCCTGAGAGTGCGACGGGCGGCCACACCGATGCGCAGGAGCTCGTGCATGTGACTTTGCTCTTCTTGTCCGGTGCGAAGGTGTAGAGCGTGCGTCCCTCGGCGTTCACGAGGATCACTCCCACCCTGGGCACGGTGGCGCTCGAGATGGTCACCTTGGTGGCCACGGACTTGGCCGGCTTCGTCGCAGGCGCTGTGGTCGTTGCGGCGGGCGTGCTTGCGCTCGGCGAACTGGACGAACTGCTTCCACAACCCGCGACGGCGACGGCGACGGCGAGCGTCGGGAGTATCAGGATCGCCGATATCTTCTTCACGAAATCCTCCTTGGACTGCGGCGAGGCCGGCCGCTCTCGGGATCGCGGCGACAGGGCCGCGCCAGTGTATATAGCCCGACAGTAGACCGCTGGAGGCTGGTTCGGATTAGCCGGAGGTTAGGGCTCGTGACCAACCCGGATTGCGGCGGTCGCGTCGCAGCGACGGGTGCCGCGGCAAACATGATTCGGGGTTGACGTGATGACGTCGAGATTTAGTCGACTGGTTATCCCTCGGAACATGTCTCCCCTGGCTGCGGAAGCACAGCGAGTGCATGACGCCACTGGCCTCAGCGATCGTCAGATCGCGACGGCCACTGGAGCGAAGCCGAGCACCGCTCGTGACTGGCTCAGCGGTCGCAGCGCTCCCAGCGGTGTGCGCGCCGACCGCCTCATCGAGCTTGCTGAAATGACCGACCGGCTCGCACGCGTCATGCAAGCCGACTACATCCCGATCTGGCTGGACCGCCCTCTCGAGGCGCTAGACGACGAAAAGCCCGTCGAAGCCCTCGCCCGCGGCGAATACCGCCGAGCTCAAGCGCAATAGGGCTCCCCAAGAGGCTCCCCGAACTCATGATTTTGGACGGTTCTGAGCGTAACTCAGACGCTCTCAAACGCCCGTAAACACTGGGATCGAACCCGAAATACGCGTCTCATAATCCGTCGCGCGCAGGTTCGAGTCCTGCCCGGGCCATGGCAAAGGTCTGCTGAGCAGCGAGATCGGTGCTCTAGGCCGGGCACCCGAGGGCATCACTCGACTGACTCGCGACGACATCGCCGCGTACCGGGATCGCCTGGCCGAGCGCGGCCTCGCCGCCAGCACCCTCAACCAGACACGGGCGATCCTGCGCGGCATCTTCATGCTCGCGGTCGGCGCACATCATGCGGTCTATGGCGGACCGGCAAGAGCAGCAGCGAGCCGACCGTTACAGCAGACGGTCGGTCCTCGACCCGGGCGGCAGCGGAGCTCGTCTCGCCGGGCGCTTCTGCCCTTGTAACGAACGTAACAATGAAGTAGTGAAGGAGTAGTCTGCGCCGAGGTTAGCCTCAGCATGACTCGACCGGCGGCGATGACGGATGGGAGACAGGAATGGCCAGCACGGAGTCGACTAGCAGCGACGGGGGCGTCGGGAGTTCTGCGCCGAACGAGGTTCGGGCGCTGAGCGCGCTGGCCTTTGACGAGCTGCGCAGTTTCCCCGGCGCGATCCGCGACATGCACCTCGGCATCGCCGAGCGCGCCTTCCGCGGCGTGGGCCCGGCTGCTCGCCCGGTGCAGCTCATCCACGACGCGCTGTCGAGCCGCGCCTATGGCGCGCTCGGGGCGGGCGCCTCGATGCTCGGTAGGTCTGCCGACGCGGCGATGGAGCGGCGCGGCATCGGTGAGCAGACTTCGCTGTCCACTACCCAGAAGGGTAGTTTCGGACTCGCTGTGCTCAACGGTCTCATCGGGGACCGGCTGGAGCGCGATGGGAGCGCGCTTCACCAGCCCACCTCGGCGCGGATGCACGGAGAGCGGATCGGGCTGGACGAGCCGTCGCTGCGCGACGCGTTCCCGAAGGCCACCGCTCGTCTGGCGGTCTTCATACACGGACTGACCGGGGATGAGTTCTGCTGGTCTTGGGGCGCCGAGGACGCGTATGGCGAAAGGCTAGTCTCGGACCTCGGCTGCACGGCGGTCTACCTGCGCTACAACAGCGGCCTGCACATCTCCGAGAACGGCCGCACGGTGGCGGCGCTGCTGGAGGACCTCGTGGAGGCGTGGCCAGTCGAGGTGCAGCAGATCGCGCTGGTCGGTCACTCGATGGGCGGTCTGGTGGCGCGCAGCGCCTGCCACCAGGCGGATGAGCAGGACCAGAAGTGGGTCAGGCATGTCCGGCATGTCGTCTCGCTGGGGACCCCCCATCTGGGTGCTCCCCTGGAGCAGGGGGCGCACCGGGCCGCGGTGGCACTCGACAAGCTGCCCGAGACGCGGATGCTGAGCGCCTTGTTGCGGCGGCGCAGCGCCGGCATTCGTGACCTGCGTCACGGATCGTTGGTCGACGAGGACTGGCAGGGCCGTGATCCCGAGGCGCTGCGGGCGGTCGCCTGCCAGGAGGTGCCGCTGTTGCCGTGGGCAACCCACTGCTTCGTCTCGGCAACCGTCACGCGTGACCCGAACCACCCGCTCGGGCGCCTGCTCGGCGACATCCTGGTGCTGGTGCCCAGCGCCACCGGCCAGGGCAACACTCGGCGGATCCCCTTCCGCGAGGAGCACGGACATCATGTGGCGGGCACCCACCACCTCGCGCTGCTCAACCATCCCGACGTTTACGAGCGCCTCCGCGGCTGGCTGGCAACGGCGTCCGAGGCGCTGGCGGCTCACGCCTGAGGTGGGCTGCGTCGTTGAACGCACGGTGTCGACCTGGTTGGCACATAGCAAGATGGTCAGCTTGTGCCGATGGTGTGGCCGCATGAGTGGCGCGCGCGATTAGATAGGTCTCCCGTTTCGCCAGACTGATGCTTCTCCAGCGGTTGGGTCGCGTTTGCCCTCCGACCAGGTCCGTGGCCGCTTGTACGGTCAGCTTGTGAGCTAAAACGTCACTATCTGCGCTGTGGCAACTCTGCGGGCCGCTAGTGAGCGCAGCGAGCTTTGCCTGGACTGCCAATCGCAAACCTGCACGCTGGCTTCGCTCTTGGTCGATGGGGTGACGCCGTCGCGCGGAGGGCGCTCCACGAACGCGTAGAAGAGGTCCCCGGCGATCTTCAGAGCAGCCGGCATCTGGACCCGAGAGGCGCGGTAGGGGCCCTGGCCGTCTTTGCCAGTCTCAATGACGAAACCGACGAGACTGGAGGCAGCAATGGGCAACGTAGTGGTCGGGCTCTCGATATCACTGGACGGCTTCATCGCCGGCCCCAACGACGGTCCCGGCAACCCGCTCGGCGACGGCGGAGGGAGGCTGTTTGACTGGTGGTCGGCCGGCGCCGAGCGCGTCGGCCCCGACGACCGTTTCAAGCCACCCGCGCGCAGCCGTTCCGTGGTCGGGGAAATGTTCGAGTGCGGGGCGATCATCACCGGCCGGCGCACCTTCGACATCGCCAAAGGATGGGGCGGCCAGCACCCCGTGGGCGCTCCCTTCTTCCTGCTCACCCACGACCCGCCCGACCAGCACGTCGGCCCCGGCACCGACGGAACCGTCGTCACCGACGGCATCGAGAGCGCCCTCGAGCAGGCGCGAGCCGTCGCCGGCGAGCGGACGATCGCCGTCGCTGCGGCCGACGTCGCCCAGCAGTACCTCAAGGCCGGCCTGCTCGACGAGATCCACATAAACCTCGTCCCCATCCTCCTCGGCGACGGCGTCCGCCTGTTCGCCAAGCTCGGGGTCGAAGCAGGTGCTTGGCCTCATCAGCCCGGGCCGTCCGGCGCCGGGCCCTGGTGCGCCAGCGACTCCGCCGAGTCAGCCAAGTCGATTCTTGTGCGGGAGCCCCGAGGCGCGGAGGCCTGGTAGGTTCCGCTTCTCCACACCGATCGGAGGCTGCCGGTGATACCAGCCCTTGACATAACCCGTCGAGACTTCTTGAGGACAGGAGCGGCGCTCGGCGCGTCGGGGCTCGTCTACGGGTCGTCCTCCGGGCGGATGGTCGCGACGGCGAGCGCCCATCCTCGCGGCTGTCCGGGTCGCCTGGATGACATCAAGCACATCGTGGTGCTGATGCAGGAGAACCGGTCATTTGACGAGTTCTTCGGCACGTTCCCGGGCGTTCGCGGCTTTGGCGACCGCGACAATCGCCAGGCTTTCGCGCAGCCCGGCTACCACGGCCCGGGCTCGCGGAAAGGCCATCTTCTGCCCTACCACGTAAACGGCCGCAAGCCGGTCGGCCAGTGCCTCGGCGACCTCAACCGTCCTACCCACGACTGGGCGCCCCAGCACCTGAGCTGGAACCACGGACGGAACGACCGCTTCTACGAGATCCACTCCCGTCCCCGCTGGGACGGGCCGTTCGGCGTCAATGTCATGGGCTACTTCGAGCAGCCGGACATTCCCTACTTCTGGTCGCTCGCCCGAGCGTTCACGCTGTGCGACACATACTTCTCCTCGGTGATCGGCCCGACCGAGCCCAACCGCCTGTACTCGATATCGGCGACGCTCGACCCGCACGGCAGGCACGGCGGCCCGTGCCTCGAGACCGTCTTCAACGCGCAGGGGCTGGCTGGTGACTTCCGCTGGACGACGATGCCCGAGCAACTGCAGGCGCGGGGGATCTCCTGGAAAAGCTACACCGCTGCCGGCGGCCAGTTTGACAGTCCGTTTCCCGCCTTCCGCCGGTTCCGCAATGACTCAAAGCTCAACCGGCTCGGGATCCAGCCCACCTACCCCGATGACTTCGAGGCTGATCTAGCCCGCGACGAGTTACCCGCCGTGTCGTGGGTACAGGTGGCGTTTGGCGAGTCTGAGCACCCGGGATTTCCGCCGGCCAAGGGCGAGTACGCCACCGACCAGGTGCTTAGGGCGATCTGGCGCCGACCGCACATCTGGCGCAAGACTGTGGTAATCGTCAACCACGATGAGAACGGCGGGTTCTTTGACCACGTCGCGCCGCCCACTCCGCCCCCCGGAACGAGTGGCGAGTTCCTCACCGTCGACCGGCTGCCCGCGCATGCGAACGGGATCCGCGGCCCGATCGGCCTGGGCTTCCGAGTGCCCTGCATCATCGTGTCCCCGTGGTCTCGCGGCGGATTAGTGTGCTCGGACACCTTCGACCACACCTCAGTGCTGCGGCTCATCGAGCGGCGGTTCGGCGCCGAAGTTCCGAATCTCACTCACTGGCGACGCTCGGTGACCGGAGATCTGACCACCGCCTTCAACTTCGCCGCCCCGCCCGATTACTCGATCCCAAAGCTCCCACCGACGAGCGCGACTTCGCCGCTCGTTACCACCGGACAATGCGCGGCAACTCAAGTCGCACCATACCCCGTTCCGGGGCGAATCCCGATGCCCCAGCAGCGGCCAGGGCGGCCCCGACGACCGAGCGGCCGCTGCACGTGAGCTGCGCGGCGATCGGTTGGCGCTCCATGCTCTTGTCCTTCGGCTCGGCGGATGCAAAGCGCGCCACGATACGAAATGATCGTCTGACATGAAGGATGGAGCTGCTCGCGATTGTGGCCGGCTCGCTGCGCCATTGGGTTGAACTGCATCACGGCCGCATCGGCTCGATTCGAGTAACGGTGCCCGTGAGCATGCACCACGAGGGCGGCGCCGTCGCCAACCACGATTCGTCGTTCTCGCTCGGTCTGGCGCTCAGCGAGCCAGATCCGGTGGCTCGCCTGCGGACCGTGCACGCCAGAACGCAAGCACGCAAGGCAGCACGCGATGTCACCGAAGCGGATGCGCTGGCCGTTGAGTTCGGCGAATGACATAAGAACCTTTCCGCCTCGCGCCGCTACGCCAGCAGCGTGAACACCTCCAGCGGCGCCTCGACCCCTCGCATGCGATGAGTTCCACCCGGCCGCCAGGTGACGTCCGGGCAGCGCTCGACTACCGGGCGCGTGGCGACTAGCTCGTCGCGCCCTGCCGCGCCGAGCAGCCGTGCCGTGAGGTTGACCACCGAGCCGAAGTAATCACCCTCGCGCGGGATCGCATGGCCGTGATGGACGCTGGCGTGGACGCCGGGACCGTCGGATGCGCGCATACCGTCGATGATCCTGACCCCTGCCGCGACCGCCAACCCTGGGCCCGGATAGACGAGCATGAAGCCGTCGCCGAGCCACTTCGTCAGCCGCGCTTCCGGGCCGTGCTCGCGCGTGACCACCCCGGCGAACTGGTCGATGATCCGCACCGCGGCCCCGTCGCCCTCACGATCGGCGAAAGCCGTGAAGTCCTTCAGGTCGCAGAACAGGATCGACACCTCGACAGCGCCTGGCAGGGCCTGGTCGCCGGCCTCCCGCTCAGCCCCGCGGATGGCGATCTGGGACGCCTCCCGCTCGATCCAGCGACGGTGGACCCCGGTGAGCAGGGTGTCTGCCACCGGGAGCAGTCCGTCGAACGTCTCCGCTGCCGCGAGCACGCGCAGGCGGTCGTCGAGGTCCGCCGCTTGCAGCCGCGGCTCAACGACGCCGACCCAGAGTTGCACCGATGCATGCGCGATCCGCGCGAGCAGCCGCCCGTAGACGCGCCCGAGCTGGACTGAGAGCTCGAACGGCCAGACCTCACGGAGCTGCCACAGCTGATCGAGGACCCGCGCCTCCTCGGGCGTGAACGCGGGCTCGTCGGCGGCTGGAAGCGGGAGGCCGAAAGCCTCCATCAGTTCGCAGATCCGCTCAACCGGCAGTCCGCCGGAGGCCTCGATCTGATCGGCGCTCACCGTCCGCGCGGCCGCCCCTCGGGCGGGAATGATCTCCGCGATCCCGGCCTGGGAATCGCCGCTCTCGATCGCCCGCGCGATCGCGGGCTCTGAAACCCCGAAAGTGCGTAGCACCGCGGCCAGCTGCTGAACGCTGTCCTGTTCGCCGGATTCCATCTCCAGCGAATCATCCCGCACTCGACGTACGAGAGTACGCGGCCGCCCGCGCCGAGTTCCGCGGTCTCCGCGGGAATCGACCGAGCGCCGGACGGCCGCTCCTCGTCGTGGATCGCTCAACAGACGATTGATGAGATCGTTTCAGCGACGTTGCATGACACGCCGGCGGGTGAGACGCACTGGAGCTGCCGATCGATGGCCGCCCGCGCGGGGGTGTCCTCAGCCACGGTCCAGCGGATCTGGGCAGCCCGGGGTCTAAAGCCCCACCAGGTCAAGACGTTCAAGCTCTCAAATGACCCCAAGCTCGAGGAGAAGCTCGTCGATGTCGTCGGCCTGTACCTCAACCCGCCCGAGGACGCGATCGTCCTGTGCATGGATGAAAGCTCTCAGATCCAAGCGTTGGATCGCACCCAGCCCAGCCTGCCGATCAAGCCCGGCCGGGCCGAGACGATGACCCACGACTACAAGCGCAACGCCACCACGACCCTGTTCGCCGCTCAAACGCTCAAACCGACCCGTCTCCTCCCTACTCCGAACCGTCTTCAGCGAGATCCGCGACGAACTCGACGCCGCCGCGTAAACACCCACGGGCAAACCCCGCGCCGCCACGGGCGAGACCGCTCCGCGTGCTAGCCGGGGTGCGGCGGGTCAGAGGCTGAGACTGAAGGAGTCGGGGGGCCGAGGACGGGAAAGCGAAGGTGTCTTCAGGGGAGCGTGTGGACGTAGGCGACGGCGGCCGGCCCGAGTGTCTGGAGCGCAGCCTGGAGCGCCGCGCCGAGTTCGGCCCCCGGCCAGTCGTCGGTTAACAGCTCGCCTGGGAGCAGGGGGTCTTGGGAGATGGCCTCGTAGATGGGTTGGGTGGCTGCCGCGAACGCCCGTAGCGCTTGGGGGCCGGCGGGAGGATCGCTGGCCGCGTTCTCGATCGCGTCTCGGACTGCCACGACCCGGGCGCGGTAGTCCTCAGCGAGGGCGTCAAGCGCCCACAGTCGACGGGCCAGCCGGCGGGCGTCGGCCGGTGCGAGTTCGATCCGCGCGGGCAGCAGGTGAGCCTCGCTCGGGGGTTCGCTCAACAGGCTTTGAAGTTCGACGAAGCCGTCGGTGGGGGCGATCAGCAGACCGCCCCGCAGGGACGCGTACCCCAGCAGCCGGGCGCAGCGACGCAGGCGGTCGCGATACGCCCGGTGGCGTTCGGGGACCTCGTAGATGAGACCGTGAAAGGCTCCGTCCCACGGTGGGCTCGCCGTGGTGAAGTGTTCCTGGAAGCGTTGCTGGCGAGCGTGGATCGTCGCCGTCGGCGCGTAATAGGTGTGTCGGCCGTGGCGCTCAGAGGACAGCCAGCCGTGGCGGCGTAGGCGCAGAATTGCCGCCCGAGCAGCGGACTCAGAGAGCCCGAGGTCTGACAGCACCGCGATCAGCACCGGCCCGGGGACCGCCGCCTCGTCGCGTCCGACGGCGGCCAGGCCGAGCGCGAAGAAGACCTCGCGGGTGGCGCCCTCGCTCCAGAGCTGTGCATCTAAGTTGTGCACTTCGCTTCACGATCGTATACTGTATTGAACGCTCAGACGAAGAAGGGTCGACTGACGTTCGCCAACGACCGCATTGTTCAGGACCTGACCACATCGCGCCCCGGGTCGGCGATCGTGTCGTGGTGATCACCACCCGCCACTGCCCACAGGAGCGACCACCGTGGCCTCGAGCTCGCCCGCATCGGCGCCTGCAGTCGGGCGCAGCCGATTTTCGTCGCTCGCGCCGATCGCCGTGTTTGACGTCGCGGGACCGCTGGTCGTCTATCAGCTTCTGCGCGGCAACGGCCACAGCGAAGTCACCTCCCTGATCATCGCCGGCGCGTTCCCGGTTCTCGGCGGGCTGCTCACGATCATCCGCGATCGACGCCTCGACGTCATCGGGGTACTGGTCCTGACCGGGATCGTTGTCCGCGTCGGCGTCGGCCTCGCCAGCCACAGCGCCAAGCTCGTGCTGCTCGAGGGCTCGGTGCCGACGACGATCTTCGCGCTCGCCCTGCTCGGCTCGCTGCGCGCCCGGCGCCCCTTGATGTTTTACTTCGCCCACGAGAGCTTGGGGCGCGACACACCCAAGGGACGCGACTTCGCCGACCGGTGGCAGTACCCCGGCTTTCGCCACGCGTTCCGCGTGATGACGGTCGTCTGGGGAGTCAGCTACCTCGCGGTGGCCGCCGCCCACATCGTGATCGTCGAGACCCAGTCCGCCGGAACCGCGCTGTCGATCTCCAAAGTACTTCCCTACCTGGTCCTCGCGATCCTCATCGTCTGGACGATCATGTACTCCAAACACGGCCAACGCCAGGGCGAACGAGCGGACGCCGCCCGACGGGCGGCACGCGCGGCCACCCCCGACTGACAGGCGGAGGCTCGCCGACCGCCAAGCCCTCACCCAGACCGAACCGACCTCAGGCGGTCGGGCCAAGCGTCTATCGCGGCCGCGGACGCGAGACCGCTCGCTGCTTCGGAATGATCTCGGCACCCCGATCCGGTTCTGCTCACTGCTCGTTTGTCGCCGACGCGGACACGTCCGCGCCGCTTCTGTTTCTGCGATCCGGACGGCTGAAGCGGAAGCTGCGGGGGGTCGATCGCCGGCCAGCGCGTGGCCGCGGGTTAGCCGAGGTGGCCGCTCCTGGCTGAAGGCAGCTGTCCGTGGCGAGCCGCCTCAGGTGCCCGCTCCGCCGCTCAAGGAGCCATCTCGCACGCTCGCCGACGCTGCCGCTCTCGGCGGAACCCAGCTGCGACGCAACCCCAGTGCCGCTCGTGAGCACGAGGAGCAGCCGTCCTAAAGGCGTCGGCCGCTGCTGCTCCCGGATCGGAAAGCGGAAGCACGAACTTCGAACTTC
>ODAK010003822.1_pt1 | contig 15542 bp, 19 predicted proteins | sample 1539591 | NCBI WGS metagenome assembly ODAK01 (sample SAMEA3539303, study PRJEB22396) | soil metagenome | biome: tundra; feature: field; material: soil | place: USA | collected 2010-05 | depth 0.15 m | reverse complement strand
CGCGACCGCCGGGACCACAACCCGGAGCTCTACCAACTGAGCTACGCCCACCAGGGGCACGCAATCTAGCAGCGCCCGCGCCGCCACCTTGGGCCGCGAGACGGCGGAGAGCCCGCGTCGGCTTCGCTGTGCCTGCGTGCGATACTCGGCGCGTGCCGTACGACCCCGCGCGTGCGAACCCGGTCTATGTCCCGCACGCGGGGCGCTACGAGGCGATGAGCTACCGGCGCGTCGGCTCGAGCGGGATCGAACTGCCGGCGATCTCACTCGGTCTGTGGCAGAACTTCGGCGACGATCGCCCGCTCGCCAACAGCCGCGCGATCCTGCGGCGCGCGTTCGATCTCGGCATCACGCATTTCGATCTTGCCAACAACTATGGGCCGCCGTACGGCGCGGCCGAGACGAACTTCGGCCGCATCTACGCCGAGGACTTCCGGCCCTACCGCGGGGAGCTGATCATCTCCACAAAAGCGGGCTACGACCAGTGGCCGGGACCGTACGGCGACTTCGGCTCGCGCAAGTACCTGCTGTCGAGCCTCGACCAGAGCCTCGCGCGCATGCGCCTTGACTACGTCGACATCTTCTACTCGCACCGCGTCGATCCGATCACGCCGCTCGAGGAGACGATGGGCGCGCTGGACACAGCCGTGCGCCAGGGCAAGGCACTCTACGCCGGGATCAGCTCCTACTCGCCGCAACGGACCGAGGAGGCGATCGAGATCCTGCGCGCACTCGGTACGCCGCTGCTGATCCACCAGCCCTCCTACTCGATGCTCAACCGCTGGGTCGAGAACGGGCTGCTGGAGGTACTCGGGCGCCATCAGGTCGGCGCGATCGTGTTCTCACCGCTCGCCCAGGGCATGCTCACCGACCGCTACCTGCAGGGAATCCCCGAGGACTCTCGGGTTCGCGTCGGCGAGGCGCTCGCCGCCAAGATGCTGACCGACGACCACCTGACCCGTGCCCGCGCGCTGAACGAGATCGCGTCACGTCGCGACCAGTCACTGGCCCAGCTCGCGATTGCCTGGGTACTGCGTGACGAGCGCGTCAGCTCCGCCCTGCTTGGCGCGAGCAGCGTCGAGCAGCTCGAGCAGAACGTCGGTGCGCTGGCGAACGTTGCATTCTCAGCCGACGAGCTGGCCGAGATCGACCGTTACGCCAGCGACGGCGACATCAACATCTGGTCGGCGTCAAGCAACGCCTGACCGCCCGGCGCGGTCCGCTGCCGGCAAGTCCACCCCCCAGCGGCCCGGCCCCGCATCCCCGGCTGCCGGCGTGCCTCAAGCTCGCCCGTGCGGCGCCTCGAAGTCGATCGCCGGCCCGAGCGGCACGATGCCGCTGGGGTTGAGCGAGCGGTGCGTCACGTAGTAGTGGCGCTTGATCTCGTCGAGCTCCACGGTCGCCGCCACGCCCGGCAGCTGGTAGAGCTCGCGGGTGTAGCCCCAGAGGTTCGGATAGTCGATCAACCGCCGCAGGTTGCACTTGAAGTGGCCGTGGTAGACGGCGTCGAAGCGCACCAGAGTCGGGAACAGACGCCAGTCCGCCTCGGTCGTCGCCGCGCCCAGCAGGAAGCGTCGCGCCCCAAGCAGCTGCTCGAGCCAGTCGAGCGTTTCGAACAGCGGCCAGAACGCGGCCTCATAGGCCGCCTGCGAGCGAGCGAAGCCGCAGCGGTAGACGCCGTTGTTGAGCGTCTCGTAGACGCGCTCATTGATCCCATCGATTTCGTCCGCGAGCGCTCCTGGATAGAGGTCTGGGCCGGAGCCGCCGAACGCACCCGTCTCGAACATCCGAATGATCTCGCTGGACTCGTTGTTGACGATCCGCTTGGCCTCCGTGTCCCAGAGCACCGGCGCCGTGACCCGTCCACGGCTCTCCGGATCGCTGCGCACATAGGCCTCGGAGAGGAAGCGCATGCCCTCGACCGGATCGACGAACTTCCCGCCCGTGAACGCCCAGCCGCGCTCGTCGCGAATCGGATCGAGGTAGGAGATCCCAACCGCCGAGCGCAGCCCCATCAGCTGCCGCACGATCATCGTGCGATGACACCACGGGCACGCAGCGGCGACGTAGAGGTGGTAGCGCCCCGCCTCCGCGCCGTCGACCCGATCGCGAAACGCACTCGGCGTGCGCTCGAACGAGTCTGCCCCGCCGCCCCCAACGCTGTGGCCTGTCATCACAACTGATTATCCAGGTACCGTCTCGCTCGCAAGCCGATGGAAGCCTCCCTGCCCGCCCAGCCGCCACCGCACACGACCGACCGGCTCGAGACCTTCAGTGACGGCGTGTTCGCCGTCGCGATCACGCTACTGGTGCTGGGCCTGCACGTCAGCCCCCCCAAGCCGGGCGGCCTCGCGCACGCGCTCGCGGCCGAGTGGCCCCACTACGCCACCTACATCGTGAGCTTCCTGACGATCGGGATCATCTGGATGAACCACCACGCGCAGTTCAACCGCATCGACCATGCCGACCGCACGCTGCTCGTGCTCAACCTGTTCCTGCTGATGTTCGTGACGGCTATCCCGTTCCCCACGAGCCTGCTCGCGACCTATCTGCAGGACGGCGCCGACGAGCACGTTGCGGCCGCCGTCTACGCCGGCACTCTGCTCGCGATGTCGATCGCTTTCTTCAGCACCTACCTGTGGGCGGCCCGCAAGCAGTTGTTCGCCGCCTGGGTCGGCGAGCAGCACGTCGGTTACCTCGTCCGCCGCAACGGCGCCGGCCTCTTGGTGTACGCGCTCGCGATCGGCGTCGCGTTCGCGAGCGCGTCGGTCAGCCTCGCGCTCTGCGGCCTCGTCGCGCTCTATTACTTGCATCCAGGACGGAGAGCCGCCAAGAGCTGAACCGCTTCGCCCCTGCACCGCGCGCGATTTGACACATCCAGCCAACGTGTCAAACCTCTACGAGAAGCAGGCGAAAATCGAGTGTGCTGGGCTCCGATGACCGCGCCCACGCCGCCCGCCGGCGGGCGGCTGACGCCCACGATGCTCGGCGTCGGGTCCGCCCTCCCGACGCAGCTGATCACCAACGCCGACCTCGTCGCGCGCCTCGATACCACCGACGAATGGATCGTGCGGCGGACCGGCATCCGCGAACGCCGCCATCTCCGCGGCTCCGAGACGCTCGCCGAGCTCGCTGCCGGCGCGTGCGCCGAAGCGGTCGCCGACGCCGGCCTGCAGCCCGCGCAGGTCGACCACCTGATCATCGCCACGATCACATCCGACCACCTCACGCCCGGCCTCGCACCGGCGGTCGCTGCGCACATCGGCGCCCCGCACGCCGGTGTAGTCGACATCAACGCGGCCTGCTGCGGCTTCCTCTACGGGCTCGACCAGGCCGCAGCGCTGATCGAGAGCGGTCGCGCCGGCTACGTCCTCGTCTGCGGCGCCGAGGCGCTCTCCCGGATCACCGACCACGAGGACCGCGCGACCGCTGTGCTGTTCGGCGACGGCGCGGGCGCGGTGCTGGTCGGTCCGGGCGCGCCCGGCCGCGGCATCGGCTCCTTCGTGTTCGGCTACGACGACACGCTCGCCGACACGCTCTACGCCGAGCGCGAGACGCCCAAGCTCCAGATGGCCGGCCAACAGGTCTACCGCCACGCCGTGGCCCGGATGACCGAGGCCGCGGAGCTCCTGCTCGAGCGCAACGGCGTCAGCGTCGAGGACGTCGACTACTTCGTCGCCCACCAGGCCAACGCGCGCATCGTCACCGCGGTCGCCGACGCGCTCGGCGTGCCGCAGGAGAAGGTCTCGTTCAACGTCGAATGGACCGCCAACACCTCAGCGGCCTCGATCCCGCTCGCGCTCGCGGCGGCGCAGCGCGACGGGCACCTCCCCCCGGGCTCGCTCGTCGGCATGGTCGCGTTCGGCGCCGGCTTCGTCTGGGCCGCCGGCCTTGCCTCCTGGAAGGACCATTTGACCCCAACGACAAGGAGCACCTGATGGCAGAAGTCAGCGAAGAGGCAGTCCTCGCCGGCGTGCGCGAGGAGCTCGCGCAGCTCAAGGTCCCCGGCGCCGCCGAGGCCACGATGGAGACCGAATGGCGCGACCTCGACATCGACTCGCTCGAGCTGGTCGAGCTGGTAACCGCGCTCGAGGACCGCTTCGACGTCAAGATCGCCGACGGCGAGCTGAAGTCGATCACCGGCGTCGGCGACGCCGTCCGCCTCACCCTGTCACTCGCCAACGAGCCCGCCTCAACGTGAGCGTCGCGGTCACCGGACGCGGCGTCGTGACCTCGCTGGGCGAGGGCGCCGACACGTTCTTCGACTCGCTCGCCGCCGGGCACTCCGGCATCGTCGACGGCATCTCGAGGGCAAGCGCATTCGACCCCGAGCGCTACATGGACCCGCGCGTCGCGCGGCGCACCGACCGCTATGCCCAGTTCGGCGTCGCGGCCGCCGACCAGGCGGCGGCCGAAGCCGCGCTCGGCGATTGCGACCCCGACCGCGTCGCCGTGATCATCGGCACGGGCATCGGGGGCCTGATCACTCTGCAGGAGCAATGCGAGTCGTTCATGGCCCGGGGTGAGCGCGGCGTCTCGCCGAACTTCGTGCCGATGATGATGCCCAACGCGGCCGCAGGCGCGGTCGCGATTCGCCACGGCCTGCACGGCCCCGGATTCAGCGTCGCGTCGGCCTGCGCCACCGGCGCCCACGCGATCGGCGAGGGCATGCGAATGATCGAGCGGGGCACCGCCGACGTCGTGGTTGCCGGCGGCACCGAGGCCGCACTGACAACGCTCTGCATCGCCGCGTTCAAGCGCATGGGCGCGCTGTCGACCGACGGCGTCTCGCGCCCGTTCGACGCCCGCCGCGACGGCTTCGTGATGGGCGAGGGCGCCGGCGTGCTGATCCTCGAGCGCGAGGATCACGCCCAGGCGCGCGGAGCGACCGTCTACGGACGGATCGTCGGCTACGGCGCATCGAACGACGCCTTCGACATGGTGCAGCCGGACGAGTTCGGCGCCGGAGCGCTGATCGCCATGCGCGCCGCGCTCGCCGACGCCGGCCTGAACCCCGAGGAGATCGGCTTCATCTCGGCCCACGGCACCGGCACACCGATCAACGACCGCGTCGAGACGATCGCGATCCGCACGCTCTTCGGCGCCAACGCGCCCCCCATCTCCTCCACCAAGTCGGCGATCGGCCATCTGCTTGGCGCGGCCGGCTCGACTGAGGCGCTGGTCTGCATCGAGGCGCTGCGCCGCGGGCTGCTACCGCCCACGATCAACTACGCCGAGCCGGACCCCGAGTGCGACCTCGACTATCTCGTCGACGGCGCACGCGAGGCCCCGACGGTCAAGGTCGCGCTGTCTAACTCTTTTGGCTTCGGAGGACAGAACGCCTGCCTGGCGATCGCCGCGGCGTAGGCTGTCGCGATCGCCAGCTCGCCGCACTCCTCCCGCAACGACACTGAGTCGCTGATCCTCGACGCCGCCCGCGACGCGCTCGCGGAGGAGCCCTTTGAGCGCATCACGATCGACGCCATCGCGCGGCGCGCGTTCGTCAGCCGCACCGCGCTGTACTTCTACTTCCCTAACAAGCGCGCGGTCATCGACCGCCTGATCCAGCTCGCCTTCTCAGAGATCTACGAGGCCGCCGCGCCCTACCTCGACGGCGCCGGCGATCCCCGCCGCGAACTGCATCGCGCACTCACCGCCACCGTCGCAGCCGTTGACCGCAACGCGACCGTGTTGCAGCTTGCGGCCCGCCTGTCGGGCCAGATGGATCGCATGCCGCCGGAATGGGAGCCCTACATAATGCGGCTGCGAAACGCCGCCGCGCGAAGGATTCGCGGCGACCAGCAACGCGGCATCGCACCGGCCGACATTCCGGCGGGAACCTCGGCCAACGCCTTGTTGGCGATGGTTGAAGCGCAGGTCGTGCGCGAGGTGGTCGTCGGCGGATCGGACGCCGCGGAGACGGCGCGCGTGCTGGCGGAGCTGTGGTGGCGCGCTGTCTACTCGCGACCGGACGACTGAGCGCGATCGGGCTCTGGTGGCGTGCGGTGGGCTGCCACAGAGCTCTGGCGGACCGCTTTTAGGCGTGCTCGCGGACTCGCGAGTCGTGGCCGCCCAGGCTCTTGCGAGCCTTGATCTGGTAGACGGCGGTGTAGCCGACGTCGAAGCCGTGGCGCGCGGCGCGCAGGTACAGCCGCCAGACGCGTAGCCGCTCCGCCCCGGCGAGCAGCTCGGCCTCCTCGAGGTGCTCGTCGAGGCGGTCGTGCCAGTGGCGCAGCGTCACCGCGTAGTCGGTCATGAAACCCTCGACGTGCTCGGTGTAGAAGCGAGCCCGCTCGAAGGCGAGCTGCACGCGCGAAAGCAGCAGCGGCTCGCCGTCGGGGAACACGTAGCGCATCGTGAACTTGTCAGCGAGCGGATCCTCCTCGGGGCGCATCAAGCTGATCGCGTGGTTGAGCACGACACCGCCGGGCTTGAGCACGCGGAACAGTGAGCGTGCGTAGCTGTCGATCTGCGACTGGCCGACGTGCTCGGCCATGCCGATACTCGCGATGGCGTCAAACGGCTCGCCCGCCAGCTCGCGGTAATCGGCGATGCGGATCTCGACGCGGTCGTCGAGCCCCGCCTCACGAACCAGCTCGCGGGCCAGCTCGGCCTGTGACGGCGAGAGCGTGATGCCCGTCACATAGGCCCCGTACTCGCGGGCGGCGTGAATCGCGAAGCTGCCCCAGCCGCAGCCCACGTCGAGCACGCGCTGGCCAGCCTTCAGCTCGAGCTTCTGCGCGATCAGATCGAGCTTGGCGCGCTGCGCCTGCTCCAGCGTCTGCGCGCCGCGCGAGAACAGCGCGCAGCTGTAGGTCATTGAGGGATCGAGAAACAGCGCGAAGAACTCGTTGCCGACGTCGTAGTGGTAGCGGATCGCCTCGGCGTCACGCTGCGGGCTGTGGCGTTCGCCCGCGAGCAGCAGCTCCGTCGACGGCCGACGCGGGACGCCTCCCGGCAGCGCCGCGACGACGAGCGCGGCGAGCAGGCGCCGTCTGTCTGCACCGACGATCGGTGGCGGCACCCAGTCGTCGACGACGAGAAACGCGCCGTCGATGTCGTCGGTCTCGAGCGATCCCTCGACGTACGCGCGACCCAAACCGAGCGGTCCCGGCGCGCGAAGCACATGAGCGATCGCCGATGCGCGGCGCACGTAGAACGTCGGCCTCCCCGGCTCGGTGGCCCCCACCACGCCGCCGTCCCAGAACTCGATCGAGAAAGGACGCTCGGGAAGCACGCGCACGAGCTCGCGGCAGAGGCGGGCGCTGGGGCGAAGGAACCGCATCACCGCGCAGCCTATGCCACTCGGGGTGTCGGCCCGCCCGGCGGCGGGCCGACACGCCCTGAATCCATCGTCTTGGCTGCTACGCGCCCGTCCACACGCCGTCGTCCGTTACTGCGACGGCGACGATCGGCGAGCCTGCCTCGCTGTCGGTGTGGATCTCGACCGCATCGCCGACGGCGATGCTGGTAAGGCTCTGGCCTGCGCCAGTCTGCGGGTCATCCTGGAACGAGGTCGTCGGAGGAACACTGACGATCACCGACTGGCCGTTGAGCGGTCCGCCGCTGACGACCGTGACGGTGAGACCGTCGCCGCGCACGGCCGTCACGACGCCGCCGAAGCGCTGTGTCTGGCTGCCCGTGCTCGGCGGAGTCGACGGCGGCGGCGTCGGCGTCGGCGCCGGCGCCGGCGCCGGCGGCGAGGATCCGCCCGTCCCGCCCGCGCCATCGCCGACGAACACCGCCACAAGCGACTGCGGATCGAGGCTCGTCGTGTAGATGCGAACCTGGTCGCCGATCTGCACATCGCCCAGGGTGAAGGCTGTGCCGTCGGCTGTGGCGCCCTTGTATCTAGTGTCCGCGTTGAGGTTGACGGTCACCGTCTGGCCGGCGAGCGGACCATCGCCCGCGACGCTGACCTGCAGACTCGTCGTCCCCACGGTCACGACCGTTCCGGTGAACGTGTCATATGTCGGCGTGGTGGACGAGTCGGCGCCGGCCGCCGGATCGACCGTGCTCGCCCCTCCGGGTGCAGCAGTCCCCGTCGGCGCGGCAGCGCCACCAGCGTGGCCGGTCACGTCGATCGTGGCAGCGACGGCGGTGTGCCTGGCGGGGCTCTCGATCGTCACAGTGACGTCGTCACCAACGGCCACGGCGCCGCCCGCGCCGCTGACCGTCGCGTCGCCGTAGGCGACCACGATCGTCGAGGAGCCGCCAGCGGATGCGACCCGCGCGCTGGCCTTGCGCTGCTTGATGGGACGCGCGACACGCAGCTTCAATGTGTGCCGCTTGGTGTTGATGCTGAGCACGACGCCGGAGATCCGGGCCGTGTGCCCGGTCTGGGTCTTTGCGAGCGCGCTCGGTACACCGATCACGAGCACGAGCACGGTAGCGGCGCACGTCATGAGCTTTCGATCCACGGACACTCAGCGACTCCTCGGTAGAAAGGGCGTTAGGACGACTACGTCGGCAGGGTTCGCTGTGCTGTCGCCCGCGGTGGGCAAAGACCGACCGCCCGTCCAGCTTTGCGTCTGGACGTCTGTGCGAGGCAACGGGCTGTGGCGCGCCGGCCGGACGTCGCCGGACTTGCCCTCACGCGTGAGCGGCGCGGCTATGCGAACCTTGAAGAATGAGCGTGCTGATCTACGGAGACACGGAGCGCTCACCGGCGCTCCGCCATGAGCTGCCGCTCGCGATCGGCGACGCCTTTCTCTACCTCGAGACCGGCGAACGCAGGGCGGTCCTGACACACGCGCTGGAGGAGGCGAGGATCGCTCAGGCGGCACCCGATCTCGAACGTCTGCTTGAGGACGATCTGGGCCGTGACAGGCTGATCGCGGAGGGCCGTCCGCGAGCTGAGGTCGAGGCGGAGCTGTGTGTGCGTGCCGTTGCCGCGCTCGGGATCCGCGAAGCGATCGTTCCGCCCGAGTTCCCGCTCGGGCTGGCGGACCGGCTGCGCGCCGCCGGCGTGACCCTGACGCCCGATGAGTCGATGTTCGTCGAGCGGCGCCGTCGCAAGAGCCCCGCCGAGATGGCCGGCATCCGCCGCGCGTCGACCGCCGCGCTCGCCGCCATGGGCGAGGCCGCGACGATGCTCCGCGTGGCGGTCGTCGACGGCGACGTCTTGCTGCTTGAAGGCGAGGTACTGACCGCCGAGGCGGTCCGAGCGCGGATTCGCGAGGTGTGCGCCAACGCCGGCGCCCCCGCTCCTGCGGACATCATGGTGAAGCCGATGGGCCCGGATGCCGCGATCGGCCACGAATCGGGCGCCGGACCGCTGCCGGCACACGCCCCGATCGAGATCGACCTTTGGCCGCGGGACGAGCGATCAGGATGTTGGTCCGACATGACCCGCGCCTTCGTGCGTGGGGAGATCAGCGACCCGATCGCGGCGATTCACGCCCAGGTGCTCGACGCCCACGAGCGCGCGTGTGCCGCGATCCGGCCGGGCGTCACGGGAATCGCGCTCTACAACCTCGCTTGCGAAGTATTCGAGGCGGCGGGTCACCCGACGCAACGCACCAAGGCGCCGGGAGAAACTCTGCGCGAGGGCTTCTACTTCGCCCTCGGCCACGGCGTTGGTCTGGAGGTCCACGAGCCGCCGATCCTCGGCCCCGGCGACCCGCGGGCGCTCGTCGCCGGTGATGTGCTCGCCGTCGAGCCGGGAACCGTGGTCGTCGCGGTCGGCGGCACTCGCGTCGAGGATCTGCTGCTCGTCACCGAAGACGGCAGCGAAAACCTAACCGGGTCGTTCCCTTACGCCCTCGTGCCGTAGCGAGCCGCTCGCCGGAGACCACGACCGATGCAGGCGACGATCACGACACTCGCCCTCACGCTCGCCGCGACCGCTCACCGCAGACACGCTCCGCTGGTCGGGCTCGTCCTCCTCATCATCATCGCCGGGCTCGTCTACTACACCTGGCGTCGACGCAAGCTCAGGCGACAGCACGGCGACGAGTCGCGCTGAGATTCACAGCTGGGCCGGGCGGCGCGGCACGCTCGCCGCGGCCTAAGATTGGGCTCGCACCCGCTGCCTATCGCCGCGATAGCGGCGCTGCAGCGCAGGTCGTGGACCTGGCGGTTGGCGGAGGTGTTCGAGCCCGCAGCGTGGGTCTGGGTTCGGCGTCGCTTGGGGAGCGTTCCTCGAGCCGAGCGAGCTGCGGCTCGACGAACGGCGCTGGTTCAGCTTCGCGTTTGCAACACGGGTGAGTGTTCCGACAGCGCGGCGGCCGTATCGCTACGCGCTTGGATGCACTATCTGCCCTGTGCGCGCGGCCCAGTCCAGCGCGGTAGGCCCGCGTCGTTCAGGAGCTGTCGCTCTGCGCTGACTGACCCCACGCGGTCGCCAACACCGACCGGGTGCCCCCGCGATTACGGTGCTCGCACAAGTAGAGGCCCTGCCAGGTGCCCAGCGCGAGTCGCCCATCGGCTATCGGGAGGGTCAGCGACGGGCCGAGGAGCGCCGCCTTGATGTGCGCGGGCATGTCGTCCGTCCCCTCGAGTCTGTGTGTCCAAAACTGCGCCTGCTCGGGGACCGCGGCGTCGAACCAGCGCTCGAAGTCATGCCTGACCTCCGGCGACGCGTCCTCGTTCAGCGTCAGCGACGCCGAAGTGTGCTGAATCAGCAGGTGCAGCAGTCCGACACGGAACTGACCAAGCTCAGGTAGCGCCTCCACCACCTCGCGGGTGATCAGATGAAAGCCTCGCAGGCGCGCCACAAGCTCAATCCGGCGCTGGATCCACACGAAGCCAACGCTATCCGCATCTGGGGAGGATCGCCGTCGCGCTCGTGGTTAGCCAGGCAGCGCTCGCGCGACCGAGGCCGTGTTGGTGTTCGCGCTCAGCGGCAACGCGGCCGCCCCTCCGGCGTGCCCTGAGAGCGGCCTACGGGTTGCCTTCCACGATCTGCGTGCGATCTTGGCCGTCGGGGTCTGGGCCCTAGAATGTCGATTCCGAACGTGGCGCCGAGCGCGAAGAGACGCGCGAGGGTCCGCGTGCTCCACCTATAGTGGCTCGCGGGATGAGGACGCGGCGTTGAAGCCAACGACTCGCCGTACACGACTTGGAGCCGCCGTTCTCGCCGCGCTGCTGCTTGTGGGCACGGCGGCGCAGGCGCACGTGCGTCCTCGGTCTGGCGCGCAGGCTGCTGACCAGCGGTGCCTCTCCGTGCAGCTGAAGGTGAGGCTCGGACGGGCTGGCGCCGCGCTTGGCCACATCGGGCAGGTCGTCAGCTTCAAGAACACCTCGGCTACGACCTGCACGCTCCACGGCTACCCCGGCCTGCAGATGCTCAACGCTGCCGGGCACCCTATAGCGACGCAGGCACTGCGGGGCATCGCCTACACGGTGCCGTCCGTGCCCGAACGAGTCGTCACGCTCACACCTGGCGCTGAAGCGTCGTTCGATCTCGGCTACGACGACTCAACGGGATACGAGAACGACAAGTGCCCGGTATCAGCGCGCGTGGAGATCACTCCGCCCAACGCGTACAAGCCGATCACCGTCTCCTGGCGCATTCAGCCCTACGGCGGCGGCTCTGTCACGCACGTGCGCTGCGGACAGATCACCGTGTCGCCGGTCTTCGCAGGACACTGAACCGTCGCGACCCGTCCACGGACGGCGTCGCGCTCGCTGCCTGACGACGCCCCTTCCTCTCGCCGCCCGGGAAGTGCCCGCGCTGCTCCAAGTCGCGCGAACCGGCACGCTGCCGTGCCTACGGTGGCGCCGTGTTGGGGTGCTTCGTGATCACTGGCGCGCCGGGGCGCAACGTTCCGTGCGCGTAGGTCCAGGTCGTCGTCGCGCGTCCGGACCCACCGGCGGTGGGGTCGTACGGGCCGTACCAGAACTCGTGAGCGATGATCCGCCCGCGGTGGATCGCGATTTCGATCGTCGTTGGTAGTTCGTTAGGGGTCTGTACCTGGGGTGTCACGACGCCAACCACGGACAGCTTCCCGCCGCGACCGCTGAAGACGACCCATGCGTAGAGGAGTACGCCGTCGGCGGTACCGCCGCCGTTGTTGCAGTCGACGACGAGCCCCGCGTCATCGGGCACCCCGCTGGCGGCCAGATCTCCATAGACGACCGGAGCCCACCCGCTGTCAACCGTCACGCCGTCCTTGCCGTAGAAGTCGTCGCGCGACCACCTGCGCGGGATCGGCGTGAAGAAAGCGGTGCCTTCAGCGCGCCGGACACCCATATGGTGAAGCCGAATCGGCCGAGATGCGCCGCAGACCGAGCCAGGCAGCATCACGTTGGCCCAGTCAAGCTTGTGGAGGTCAAGCGCTGACGCCGTACCCGCCAACGGTCCGTGCTCGGCGCCAAGTGCGGCTCCGGCACTGCCCAGGATCAGTGCTCCAACGATCACGCCGAGCCATCGGAGTCGAGACATCGCACACGGATGCTGACAGACCCAAACCCGGCGAGCAGCCCACTGTGGCCCGGCCGCGCGCGGGCAACCGACGTTCGCCGCGCCGCCCGCGCTGCCGCGTTCGCGCCGTGAAGCAGCAGTCTCGTCCAAGCGTCAGCCCCGGCCGCGTCGCTCAGCCGGACGGCGAGAGTCGCCGCTGCGTGCCGACCTGGCTTTCGTCCATCCAGCGGCGCAGGCGATCGACGAGCCCCAGGTCATGGCTCCGTTGTTCCCTGGCGTTTTCTATGCCCCCGGCAGGATTCGAACCTGCGACATTCGGACTAGAAGTAACGCCACACGAGGCGGCTTTCCCCGTGTTTACTGGGCTTTTCGTGCTCCCAGTTGCCCTCAAATGTTCCCTGTATCGCCGAATTGGGAACACGTAGGGAACACGCGAGCCCTCGGATTCTGATCCGAAATCCGGCATAGGGAACACGGTTTCGGTCCCCGAAGCCCTCGGATTTTTGGTTCGAGGGGCCGGTCGTTCGCGGGTCCGACCGTCGCGGCCAGCAGCTCCAGCGCGGTGGCCAGCTGCGCTACAGCGCGACGAGCTCGGTGTCGCCGTGCTCGAAGTCGAACCCGAGCACTGCCTGGCCATCGAGCGCATTGGCCAGCCTGCGCAGGGTGTTGGTACTCGTGCGGTGCTGGCCGCTCTCGATCCTCGATATCACCGACGCTGTTGTTCCCATCCGCTCGGCGACCTCCTGCTGGGAGAGACCGAGCTGGCCGCGCCGCGTGATCACGATCCGGGCAATCTGTTCGAACGGCGCTAAACGCTCGTACTCCTCGCGGTACCGTTTGCTGCGCTTGCTCTTGGCCTCGATCGCGCCACTGACGCTCGTGCCGATCGGGCTGACTGTGCCGCTCATCGAGGCAATGTTAGCAGTTTTGCTAAGGGGTCTTTCATGGGGCGTCGTGGCCGGCTGCGCGCGGAGGCACGCGCCGTGTCGCATCGATCGGCGCCCGGAAGTCCTCCCACCGCTCCTGCGCGATGGTGACCCCTTGGGGCGACTATCCCTTGACAGGGGGTAGATTTCGTGGGAGTATTCACGTTATGCCCTACGGAATCCACTGCCACTGCCCGAATAACGGCGCAATCGTCAGTCTCGGCATCCACGCCGAGACTCTCGATGACGTCCAGTTCTACGCCTTGATCCTCAAGAACTGTCCCGCATGCCAATCGGACCATGAGATCACCAAGGACGACCTCTTTATCGACCGCGAAGTCTCCGCATAGCCAACGATGCCTCCCGTCAACCGCAATGAACCGAAGCGCGCACCATCCTCAGAATCGTCGTACTCGCTTATGGAGTTCGTGCGCGAGTTCACCAACGATGCCGCGTGCCTCAACTGGCTTTGGCGCGAGCGTTGCTCCGAGGATGGCGAGCACGCCGAATGCCCGAAGTGCGAGCGCGTACGCAAGTTCCACAAGGTCGCTGACCGGCCTGCGTGGGATTGCGACACGTGCGGCTACCACATGCACCCCACGGCCGGGACGATCTTCCACAAGTCGTCTACGTCGCTGCAACTGTGGTTCTTCGCGATGCACCTGATCACTAGCACTCGCGGCGGGATCTCCGCGAAGCAGCTTGAGCGCGAACTTGGCGTGACCTACAAGACCGCTTGGCGCATGTGCAACCTGATCCGCAACGAACTCATGGCCGACGACGGCGGCCCGCTTGTCGGCTCCGTCGAGATTGACGAAACCGCTTGGGGTGGCCGTCCGAAGGCGTCGATGACGCGCCGACGGACGATGCCGCAAGAGCAGACGTTCGCCAAGGCCCGCAAGGTCGGAGTCCTCGCGATGGTCGAGCGTGGCGAACGTGTCTGCACCATCGTCCAGCCGCGCGAAGGCGCACTCGCGACCGTGAGTCTGCACGTGGACCCCAAGGCCACCGTCTACACCGACGAATGGGCCGGCTACAAGACGCTCTCGCAGACGCATCCCGCGCACTACACGATCAGCCACACCGACAGGGTGTACGCGAGTGGCCACGTCCACACGCAGACCGTCGAGGGGTTCTTCGGGAACGTGAAGCGCGGGATAAGCGGCGTCTACCACAACGTGTCCGTGAAGTGGCTCCAGGGCTACCTCAACGAATACACGTGGCGCTACAACCACCGCTCCGACGCGACCCCGATGTTCCTGACGCTGCTCTCGCGAGCAGCCGACGACGTTGTTTGAACTACTTCTTCGGGGCTGGCGGAGCTGAAGGCGTGCGAACCTTTGCAACCCGCTTAAGGTTGGCGAAGAACTCGCCGCGCTTGGGAATTGGGACCTCAAGCCCCTTGGGGGTGCGCTCGGTGGGGTTCTTATCGTCGGCCATCGAACCTCCAGCGTAGACGATGGGCAAAGCGAAGCGACTGCGAGCGATGCGCGAGCCAGGCGGCGAGGGCCGCCCGTTTGCCGTGATCTCGTGCTCGTCGAGCAGATCGGTGGGCGCGAGGATGAAGACCTCGCACATCATGTCCGGGTGCTGCTGGTTGCCGCTCATAAAGCCGATCACCGGCCGGCCGGTCGCATGCTCGATGACCTCCTCGAAGCGCTCACGCATCAACTCCTGGAACTCGATCCGCTGCTCGATGACCGCGGCACCGCGGCCGCCTTCGAGCAGAGTCTCCTCAACCCGCGAGAAACCGCCGCGCAGCACGCACACCACCAAGTCGTCCGCGTAATAGGACTTCGTCCGGGTCGGGCCGTGACCGTAGAACTCGCTCAGCAACGCGACCATCCCATCGGAGATCGCCGTCAGCACGTCGCCATGCGCGTGCGGTCTTTGCTGGACGGTGTGTTGGCTCACGAACGGACGATCTGATCGCGGGGAAAGGCCAGCCAAATCGTAACGCAACCAGGCGCTCAGGTGAGATTTGCGAGCGCAGACTCGGCGAGCATCATCATCCCTACGCTCCGCCGGGGCAAGATCCGGCACAAGCGGCGGATCGGCGAGTTCGCGGTGTTCGGGAGCGGGCGCACTCGCCGTACTTCGTGACCGCCGACTTCTCGTCCTGGCTCGACGAGTACCACGCCGGAACGGCTGGTCGGGGCGCTGCGCGTCTGGCCCCAGCGGCTACGCGCTTGGTGTCTGGGCGCTCCAGCGCTCGAGCAGGCGCAGCCAGACTTCGCTGCGCGTGGGGA
>ODAK010003821.1_pt1 | contig 15543 bp, 25 predicted proteins | sample 1539591 | NCBI WGS metagenome assembly ODAK01 (sample SAMEA3539303, study PRJEB22396) | soil metagenome | biome: tundra; feature: field; material: soil | place: USA | collected 2010-05 | depth 0.15 m | reverse complement strand
GATCTACGGACAATTGAGAAGGCCTCGAGGGCGTTTTCAGTTCGTAAGCGACACCAGAGAAAGCACTTAGATTTTGTGCTGCTCTAGCTACGAACCAGAAGGTCGGGAGTTCGAATCTCTCCGGGCGCACCACTTCTGCCCGGAAACCTGCAATCTCCCACAATTCGGTGTCCTAGAATTTTTGGGACACCCGGCTCCGAATTAGTAGTGGAATGAGGATTCCATAACCGCAGTAAGCGACGGTCTTGCGTCACAAATATCTGCTACGTCCCCACCTCTATTGCAAAGTGGAGCTGTTCTGTGTCGGCATTATGGTTCACGATGATCGTTCCTGAAAGGGATTTAAAGCCATCCTTTGTCACTTTGAATTTGTACTTGCCCTCGCGAACGCCGGAAAAGCTAAATACACCTGCTGCGTTCGTCTTGATGCGCAACACATTTTGACTTCCCATACGCCGAACTTCAACGTTGACGTTTTCCACCGGAGAATCATCTATGCTTACCATCCCAGCCAAAACTCGGACCGTATAGGGTTCAGTCACAACAATGGCTACGATTTGAGGCTCTTCGATCGTGAAGCCATCCGCATCGTAAACAGGAGTGGTGCGAACGCAACCCACTCCTAATAGGTTTGGACCGGCCACCTGCAACTTTCCCCATCTTCCCAGGTGAATTCTCCTTGCATTGTCGGGCTGCAAGTAATACCACTCGTCGACAAGACAAACCATTGGTTGTTCTTCTGCGGTCCTAACTTGCTCTGGTGAACCCCATACGTCTTGCAAGAAATAAACGTTAAATTTCCTAACCATTTCGCCGCCATGCAGCAGGTCAGGTTGGTCCACTCCAACAATTCGCTCCACGAAAGCCCGCTGGAATCGGTCTGTATTTAACGGTCCGAAATCACTCGGGATCGCAGTTCCGTGTCTTTTTTGGAGTTTACCGAGATCTTTAAGTTCAGAAATTCTGTGCAACGCGTTCTCATACTCGGCTTCCGAGAGATATTCCGGATTGGCGGGCTTTTTCGCTCTGGGGAACTCATCTGTGTAATAAGACTTTGGACCGACATCTACCTCGAATAGATCGCCATGTCTATCGATCACTAACCAGATAACGTACGAGTCATTCAACGGGAATACCCGATGTGCGAGGTTCAGTGAGGTCCCGAACAATTGCGCGGCTTTCGTAAGAATCGGATCCGAATCGTCACTGGCGGAAGCGGGCACACAGCAGGCAATAACGCATGCGATCAAAACGATAAAACGTGAATTCGTGTGCATAAACGACCGTCCTGCTAGTGCGCTTATTATCGCACAAATAATTTACAGTACCTCGCTCCCAAAACGGGCGGCGCGAGTAGCCGTGTAGTCGCATTACCGAATAAGTTCTCGAAACGTAGGATCCTGTTAAGAATTCAATCCAGCTGGAAACTCAATCTGTGTCAAGTTGGCCACGAAATCGCCGAGAAAAGTTCTAAGATAGTCTCCTTGGGCGCGCCACTAACTGCAAGATAGAACTGAAATTAGTCTACCTATTGAATTCGCTAGTGTCCCTGTGTCGCATTCTCTATACTGTGGCCATGAGCGCACCGCGCGTTGGTGATGTAGCGTCCGAGATCGTGCTCTCGAATTCGACAGGCGAGAAGCGCAGCTTGTCGTCCCTGACTCCGTGCGTCCTGATTTTCTACCGTGGCCACTGGTGACCCTTCTGCATCCGCCAGTTGGCGGATTATCGCGACCGTTCGGACGCCTTTTTGCGGGAGGGATATCGCATCGCCGCCTTGTCGGTGGATGAGCCGCAGCGCACCGAGCATCTCCGGCGGACGTTGAGCCTGTCCTTCCCAATTTGGTGCGACGTCGAGCGGCAGGTGGTGCGCGACTGGGATTTGTTCAACCCTCACGAGAAGGGGGGCATCGCCGTGCCTGCCACGTTCGTGCTCGACGGCGAGCGGCGCGTGCGTCTCTCCTCCATCGACGGCGTGCTGCGTCGCGCCGCTGCCGACGAGGTACTGGCATGCGTGCGCGGCCAGGCGACGCAGGCAGCCAAGCGAACGTTGCGCCCCGCCATGTTGCGCGCGCTGCGCAACATATTTCGCTACGGCCTCGTCTCGCCCCGAAAATGAGTTGACGGCCGGGCCCTAGCTTAGCGTCAGCTCTGTAACTCCTGGCAAATCACATTATCGGAAACTGATTGGATAAATACCTGCTGGCTTGGGAATCATGCTACGGGGCAAGCCCCAGTCTGATTCTAGTTTGTGTCAAACTGGCCACGAATCCACTCAAGAAAGTTCTAAGATCGTCCCCTTGGGTGCGCCACAGTTTTTCTTGCTTTGCCATCAATGCGTTAGGCGTTACCCTTTCAACTTAGCTCGAAACTTGTAGTTTAGATGTCGTCTCCAAATGTCAGTCAAGGACAGGGCTAGAACCGCTTAACATTATGGCTGCTAAACAAGAAGACGTAGAGCAAATCATTGCGACGGTTCCGGGCTTCCAGACGCAATGGCAGGAGTTTCTCAAGGAGTGGGAAAAGGAAACTTCGCCGCCGTGGTATCTCGTGATGGGTGAATTGGCTCATTATCTGGTCGAGAGATACGCCCAGCAAGCGACAGCCGAATTCCCGCAACTGTTTGCCTCCGTCGAGGCGCTCCTCCACAACCCATCCCCCGAGCTTGAGAACCTCATCATAGTTGGGCTACTGGAAGATATCCAAAACGTTGCCAGTCATCGCGACTTTGGGGCGGCACCTTTTCGAGAATGGCTAGGGCCGAAGAGCATTGTGGCCTGGGATGGGATAAACGCATATATGGACCGGGTAAGCAATTGGGCCGCGAAGCAGGAACCACGACGCGACGCGTTCGACGCGGAAAAGGCTTTGTCGCAGGTTGAGAATCCACAACTTAGGAAAATTATCGAGTCTATATATCGGAAAAAGTCGTGACGCGGGGGGTGCTGCGTTGAATGACGAGGAACAGAAATCCACGGCCCCAGTAGGACGCCCCCTTACGGTTGATGCGACTGCGGAGAGTGCCTCTCAAACTGAACCTGCATTCATCGCGAGACTAGCGGGGGCTGCTGCGTATCACGGCTTCCAGGATCTTAGTGATGTTGCCGTGGATGGTTTCGTGTTTGGCAATATTACAGATTTCGAGATTGAGCATTGCGAATGTGTAGACGCGTTCGTCATTACCCCGGACAACAGTCGAGCCAAAAGGACTGACGTCTACAATCTCAATGCATTGGGACGCTCATACTGTTGCAAGGTTGACACAAGCTCCCTAAGAAAAGTTCTAAGATAGTCTCCTTGGGCGCACCACTTCAAGATTTAAATTTCAAACATTTCAGTACAGAAAGACTAAGAAAAATCCCCACCCTTCACTCCGCAAAGGATGGGCCGCCCGCCGATCCTTTCATTCGGGGCAGAGTGTACCCAGGTTCGTGTAGAGTGTTACGCGGACGGGCTGTCAGCCGAGGGTCCGTAGATCGAGGGCACCGTACCGCCCATAGGCCGCAAGTATGCGGAAAGCTGACCGCGGTGATGAATTGCATCAAACAGAATGAACCAAAGAAATTGCCCGGCGGGTTGTTCGGACACGACCTTTCCGTTGTAGTAGAACTGTGCGGTCTGAATCCACGCGGTTTCATCCATCTTTGCAACCAGGTCAGTTAGCTCGTTCGACCATTGCTCAAACTGCCGCAACATCTCATCTAAAGGCGGGGGTGGCTGCGGTTTCCATTCGGCCTTGTGTTGAGTTACGACCTCCAAACAGGACCTCAGTTCGCTCGTGAGCGTCCATATGAGTTGCTCGGCAGACGGCGAGCGATCGTGTGGCTTGTAGCTGAGACGGTCAGCCGGAAGCGACTTCAGAACTTTTAAGAAGATTGGGATCTCGGCCCGCCGGCGCTCCAGATAGAATTCACGCAGTGTCATATCGAGTACCTCCGAAGTGTTTCCACAATTTGCTTTCTTCTCGTATTGAAAGCATCATGTGTATAACACATGACGGCGAAAAGAGCAATTCGCGGGAAAGCGGTGGCATCCGATGGCGGTCGCTAAAGACTTTGGCTTCATTGGACGTCTGTGTTTGGATTTCGCGCAGACAGGAGACATGGGATATGGACGGCGATTCGAGCGGCTCACAACTCCATCGGAACTTCAGCGCTGGCTATCCCTTTGCTCGCTCCGTCTTCCGCACGTACGGATAGAGTCCGCGGACTTGGACAGCGCGAAGATGCTGCGAGGAGCGATATGGAGAGTCGCCGTTGCAGTCGTCGCGCGTAGGCGTCCAACTATCGCCGACATACGGTTGCTCAATCGAGTGGCGTGCAGGCCCGGTCTGGTAAGGAAACTGAATCCCGCAGTGAAATCGAGCCGTTGGCACTGCCCTACGATACGCGGAGCGCTGGCGGCCATTGCCCAAGACGCTGTCGTGCTCTTTGGAGATCCAACGCAGAGGGGACGGATGCGTCGCTGCGAGAACTCTGGGTGCAGTGTTGTCTTCTACGATGATTCGCGGCCCGGACTGCGGCGCTGGTGCGCTCCAAACCGCTGTGGTGATCGGATTCGAGCCAGAGTCTACCGAGAGCGGCATCGAGCATGACAAACGGTAGGGCGGCAACGAGTCGCCATTGGCATGTGCCCGCCACCCTTAGCGAGTCTGGAGATGCTTTGGCGTTCCTGATCGGATCGCCTCGAGGAGGTCCATTTAGAGGAAACAAACCCTAGAATCTGAATTCCTGAGGATCGTCTAACTTTTGTAAACTTGACACAATCTCTCTGAGGAAAGTTCTAAGATAGTCTCCTTGGGCGCACCACGTCAAGATTGAATCCTCAAAGCCGTCACGTTTCGCTAAGCTAGAAGCATCATCGTTGCCAAAGATTACTCGACGACCAGAATCCCCGAAATCACGTGGGAAAGATTTGGGAAAGAAGTCTTTTCGCTTATGCCCCGCTAAGTCGCACAGAACCAACGGGCTACATATTCAGATCGACCTCATAAATCGCCAGTCGTTAGTGGTGGTTTTTTGCGCCGAAGCACATAGAATTTCCACATATGCAACTCCGGCACTTGCGGCTGTGAAGTTTTCCGGCGTAGCGCCTCCTCCTTCATCAAAGCTAAAAACATTTGTACCGCAATCAGTTGACGAATCGTTGAGGCAATCATTCCAGAGACGATAGGTGCCCCGATAAGCTGCATGGCATTAGTCCGGGACGGAAACCGGGGTAAGAGTTGACGGGTCGAAAGTTGGGCGATATCATTATATCGCTTTTCGATATCTAGAACCGACAGTATGAGACTAACCGAAATCACGCGAATCAAAGACCAGGACCTCCTGTCTGGCTTGATTCGCATCCACATCCTGTACCACGCCTGCAAGGAGCCGATCTTCGGCTTAGAAATGATCGAGGAATTGCAACGCCACGGCTACAAGCTGAGCCCCGGAACTCTCTACCCGATGCTTCATGGGCTTGAACGCAGGGGGTTGCTGCGTTCAAAGAGAATTCGCCTACGCGGGAGAGACCGCAGGGTTTATCGAGCCACTCCGTCCGGACGGAAGGCGCTGGCCATAGCACGGGACAAAGTGAAAGAACTATTGGGCGAGTTATTGGAATAAAGAAGTCTGACGCGTGAGGGAGATGTCTGCGCCGCGACTTCCAACATGCGTTTCTGGCACGAGGACGTAAGGAGCGTGAACTCAATGATTCGATTCCTCTTCAAACCGACGCAAGGCCCACGTGCCATTTTGCTCGTCAGGCTTGCCGTAGGGCTGATCTTCGCCACACAGGGCGTTTTGAAGTACATCGATCGCAATATGGGTGTGGTTCGCTTTACGAGGATTGGGTTTCCACACCCATATTTCACAGCGCACTTCGTCGGAACTTTTGAGATTGCGTGTGGCCTATTGGTTCTTATCGGACTCTGGACTCGGGCAGCCGCGGTTCCGTTGCTAGTCGTGATCGCAACCGCAATCGTGACGACGAAGATTCCTGAGCTGTTTCGGCCCAATCAAGGCCTCTGGTACATGGTGAGTGACGCGCGCACTGATTTTGCAATGCTTTGCTCGCTCCTTTTTCTGCTTTTTATAGGCGGTGGAGCGTTGTCTCTTGACGCGTCGCGCGTGCGAGAAAATATTTCGGGGCCAATTAAGTGAGCAATACATCTCAGGCGATTACAAGAAAAAAGCCGCTCATCACATGCTTCAACATCCGTCTCAGATTCATCGTAAGAAACTAGGAGCAAACCATGTCTTTCACCAGCAATTCCCTAAAAGTTGTGTTAGTTCTACTAGTCCTACTATGCGCTTCAAAGGCGTGGGCGCAAGGACCTCCCTACCAGACTGACGATCCGACGCCGGTGGACTATAAGCACTTTGAGGCCTATATCTTCGGCGCCGTGGGTGGCACTCCGGCGGAGTACGACCCGCTAGGCCCCGCGTTTGAATTCAACTGGGGCGCGATTCCCAGAGTTCAACTCCACGCGATTCTGCCTTTCGGAGGCGTGTTCCCGACAAATAATCCTATCTATGCTCCCGGTGGAGAAGGTGCTCGCGCTTTTGGCCTGACGGACATGGAATTGGGCGTGAAGCTAGCCATCATTAAACAAACGAAACGCTGTCCGCAGATTGGCACATTCACCATGTTCGAGATTCCGACCGGCAGTTATGCCAAAGGGCTCGGTGTTGGAAAGGTTTGGTACAAACTCCCCGTTTGGGTAGAAAAGGAAGAAGGGCCTTGGACCTTTGACGGCGGCATGGGGTATACGGTCGTCCCACAGGTTCAGTATCGCAACTTTCTATATGGGGGCTTTCTCGTGAAACGCGAAATTACCAAAAAGCTGGAACTGGGAGTTGAGGGTTTTTCCCACGCGCGAGAAGGCTTCGCTACTCCCCAAACACAAGCCTCGACGCTGGTCGATATCGGCGGGTACTACCATTTTAAGAATCCCGATTTCCAATTTCTTTTTGCGTACGGACACTCCGTCGCCGGTCAAACAGAGAACTACGCTTATCTCGGCCTCTATTACACATGGGGGAAAGACGACAAGAAGCCAAGCGCAGCAGAGGCGATGATGTCACGCCAACTGGCCAGGAACGGATACCGTTGACTTGTAGGCTAGGAAATAGTCTCCAGATCGCATTGAATGAAAACGGCGGCGAGGCTTTCCCGTTGGCAATTTTTTCTCATCGGCGACACGTGAGGAGAGGATGCCGTTGAAGTACTTCTCCGTAGATTAGTGAGGAGACGGCTATATGAATATCACCAGCAGCGACGTCATACTTTTGGCGCATTCAACGTTTGGAGTTCTCGGTACTCTGGCAGCGGTGTGGGTGTTCGTCGAAACGCTGAATGCGCGAGTGGAGAATGCGGCACGCACGCGAAAGGCCGCTTTCCTTGCAGCTCTGTGCATGGGTGTGACCTGGATTGTCGGTGGATATTGGTACATTCACTCTTACCCGTTCGACAGAGCGTTGATTCTAAAAGGGCCGTGGCCGCTTGCTCATACGCTGTTTATGGAAACCAAGGAACACCTTTTTTTCATCACGCTGATTCTCTGTTTCTATCTCCCGATTGCGGCAGGCGACAAGCTCTTCGAAAACGCGGGCGCTCGCAAAATGGTCCTATGCGTCGCGATGCTAATCGTTCTGAGTGGATTGGCCATCGAAGGTTCTGGAGCCATCATTAATCATGGCGCCAAGGTTGCGCTATTACATGCCATCCCGGGGAGCGGACGATGAATACTGACAAGTCAAAGTTGGGAAGCGCCAGCGCCGGGTTCGCCATGGCTGCCTGCATCACGATTCTCTTCAGCACTGCACTGGCCTGGGCCAAGGATGCTTGTAAACCTCTGAACAATTTTATGAATGCTGTGGCCTGGCATAATTGGATAACGCACGGGTTAGTTGACGTCATTCTTTTTGTCGGATTGGGTCTGATCTTCTCAAAAGCAGGCTGGGTGGAGCGAATGACCTCGAATCGACTCATTTCACTTCTGGTCGCTGCTGTCGTGGTGGCGGGTGCCGGGCTGTTCGTCTGGTATGCACTCTTCTGAGGAGCCTACAATCACGAATCGCGGAATCCTGTGTTCAATGACGAAAAGAAATGAAACGCGCTCTGATTTTAGTGTGCCTCGTATTAGGCGTGTTGCCGCGTTCAATTGTCGCCCAAGCACAGGGACAAGATGAACTGGAAGCGAATCCCGGTCGTCCTACCGTATCGACTCCAGCAACGCTGACTCCGACGGGTTACCTTCAATTTGAGACGGGCTTCTTAGCGGCAGGACATTCGCCCGAATTCTCGTCACGCTATAGTTTTACTGAAGTGGTCAAGCTCTCATTGACATCTCGAATCGAACTATTGGCTTCTGCGGAGCCGATTGTGCATTTTACAGCTGAGGGGACTACCGCAAATCGCGTGGCCGATATTTTCTTAGGTGCGCAGGGTGTGCTGTATCACGGGAAGGGCGCAAAGCCTACGCTCGCGGTCAGCTATTTTCATCGTGCCTACGACGGGGGTGCTCCAGAATTCGATTTCGGAAGCCCTACAAACTCATCTTTGGTTCTGGCCAGTGCGGACGTTAAGGGATTTCATTATGACGCAAATGCTTTCTTCACTGAATTGGAGCAAGGCCCGGTGCGACGTGCTCAATTTGGTCAATCACTCACAATTTCCCGTCCCTTTATGCATCGTTTCACCCTGTCAGGTGAAATATGGCATTTCACACAGCCATTCTTACGGAACAATGCAGTAGGCAATCTTTGGGCAGTTAGCTATGCAGCGCGGAAAACATTAGTCTTTGATGTTGGCTTCAATGGTGGGTTGACCGGTATCTCTACACAGTGGGAAGTATTCGCGGGATTCACTTACCTGTTGCCGAATCGTCTTTGGAGTAGAGATGCGGTCAGCAACACCGACAGTCTGGCTACAGAGCGTGCATGGCTTACCATCCCTCACTCACGATGAACGGTACAAGATCCACGACAGCTAGAAGATCGGCCCAGGTTCCGACGATTAAGAGCGTAAGCAGGGTTACCGACAATCTTACCTTTTTCATGTTTCTCCTTTTATCGGGCAAATAACGTTCAAACGGTCACGGCCCTCGCCCGAGCCAAACGGGGCCATCTCCACTATTTTTCGAGGACGTTCTCCACCTGGCCGATTTTCTTTTGGACCTTCCCGCCTATCTTTTCGACTTGGCCTTCGGCTTCCAGGTCAGGATTGTTCGTCGCCCGGCCAACCTTCTCTTTAACTTTACCTTTCACCTCGTGAAACTTTCCTTTTGCTTTGTCCTTAGTGCTTTGCTTCATAAACTGTCTCCTTTAACTCGATCTGCGAGTCCCCACTAAAAGCATTCAACTGCCAATGCACCTTTTTAGGTCGACCCAACAAGGTCAACGCAAAACACCGAGTAGGTACAAAACCACCGCAATGAGCACGACCGTCCCGAGTATTCCCAGCCCCCCGCGTCCCCCCATCTGGAATACCCGTAGTAGCCGCCGCCTCCGCCGAACAACAGCAGAACAATAATTAGTAGTAGCATCGAAAGTCTCCTTTCAGGATTCCAACTTTGTCAGCGAAGTCTTGAATACATCCCGGTCGGCCATCTCGTAGTACTCGCCTTTGATCGCATCTTTCTAGTTGTCAGCATCGCTGCCAACTAACCCGGAGAATTGCGCTCCCTCCGCGAAGGGGTCAAAAGGCTCAGGATTGGCAGTCTTCTTGGACAAGTCCGCGAGTTCTTTGTTGTCGCTCTTACGGGCGTATTCCCTATAGGATAGATAGTTCACATAGGCGAATGCTTCCCCGTGCATCGCAATAGAGAGATTGTCCAATGTCTTCTGGTCGTGAGTTCCGTGAGGTCTCCGTTGTCTTCTTACCCGAAGATGTTCTTGCCATGTCTTCGAATGCGCTAAGATTTTTTCAGTGGAACCTTGGCACCTTTTTTGCGTGCCTCTGAAAGGCCTATGGCAATCGCTTGTTTACGGCTTGTCACTTTACCTCCCTTACCACCCTTGCCCGAGCGAAGTGTTCCGCGCTTTTCCTGGTGCATGGCGCTCTTCACGCTTTTGCCAGCAGCCCTCCCGTATCTGGCCATCGCATTCCTCCTTCTGAGGTTGCGAGTCCATTTAGGCTGACTTTGTCCTTGCTTTTATCGACTCGCCCGAACTGTACGACCGCGCAAACTCATCGACCTGCTTCTCCGCGGCGTCCTTCGCAATGCCATAGCGTTCCTGAATCTTGCCTACAAGTTGCTCCTTCTTGCCGTTTATAACAGTCAAGTCGTCGTCAGTCAGCTTTCCCCACTTCTCTTTCACTTTGCCCATCGATTGCTTCCACATGCCTTCAATTTGATCCCAGTTCATCTCGAACCTCCTCTGGATAGAATGGCCGACTCGTACTTTCTGCCGCAGGCAGGGAATACCATCGCCAATCCGCCAATAAAATTCCGCCTATCTATGGCGCTAGGGCTCATGCACTGATATGAGCTCGAAAACCAAATCATCGTATTGCAATTCACAATGCCACGACTGTCCAACATTGCACACCTCCAAAAGCAAAGAAGAACAGCCATATTCCGTATGAATACTCTGCAAACTCGGGCGGGCGGCACACGCGCAATTCGGCGCGGCCGCTTGTCGTCCCGTGTTAGTCCGCGGTGAAACTTCCCGGCGGTGTCATCCACGCATGCTGACAGGAGACAAAAAAACACGCCGAATGGCTTGTCCTTCGCCAAAAATCAAAACAGGTGGAGAAATGGGCTCATCTGCGACTGTAGATAATTTTGTAGATGTGAAAGCCTCCAACTTCAACAAAGTTCAACAGCTTTCAACAAGCAGGCCGCAAACGTTTCAACAGCAATCACTTAGAATCGACAAGAATCCATAGATCTCAATAAGCGCTGGCATCTGGTTCGGGACCAGGTGCTCGGCGCTTCACCCGCATCCCATGAAAAATTGAACATCGACCGACACCCATAGGGCCTGTCGGTAGCTAATCAGCCATAAGACGCACAGAGTTACGGACAATCTACGGACAATTGAGAAGGCCCAAAGGGCGTTTCCGATTCGTAAGCGACACCAAAGAAAGCACTTAGATTTTGTGCTGCCCTGGCTACGAACCAGAAGGTCGGGAGTTCGAATCTCTCCGGGCGCACCATCCTAGACTTCCCGTGTCCGTAATTCACGCGTTCATCGGTAATGATTTAGTTGGCATGACCAAGCCATAGTTTCATCGCCATGGGTTGTTGAATATCCGTCGATGGAGCGTCAAAAGCACGCTTTCACAATACTTCAACTCAGTTGACGTGTTGTGTTATGAGGAAAGGGCGTAAGAATAGTGACAAAACGGCTCTACGAGATTGCCGAGGGCCAGCAAGGCTTCTTCTTCACGACCAAACAAGCTAAAGCTGCGGGATTCGCCGAGAATACTCATCCGTACCACATGCAAGCGGGGAACTGGATTCGTGAACACCAGGGAATCTCGTCTCGCCAGCTTCCCACAGAGTGAACGCCCCGACCTCATGGTCTGGTCGCTTTGGTCTAGAAATCGAGCAGAAACGGTTCAGGGAGTCTACAGCCATCAAACTGCTCTGAGCCTTCACGATCTTTCGGATAAACATGGCCCCGGCAGACTACATTCCTCAGGTTCATAAGTTCAACAGTTTCCAGCAGAATGGAGTTTTTGGTAGGGACAGTACGGAATTTTTGCGGATTACAGGTGAATCGTGAGATTCCGGGGATTACGCAAGAAAGCCAGCGTAGGAGTGGAAGGCGTTAGCCCGCCGCTGCGAGGGCCGCTTGTTGGCGATAAGTGGATTTCCCGACAATTATCCAACTTACTGCCCGTCAAATTGGGTCTCAGGATTACTTCCGAGTGGGCGAGAACACGTCAGCAATTGTGAAGGCGGTCTGATGCCGCCGTATCTGCCCAGTGCCGATGTCACGAGGGAACTTCCGGTGTTCCAGAAACGCCGGCAGATGCGGTCAGGTATTTAATAAAGATCACCTCGTTCTGCGCCTCGTTGTAGAGCAGCTCATCGGCTATCCCGCGAATCATGGTAATGCCGAATCCGCCTGGACGTATGCCGAGTTGATCGCGGACGTTCACATGTGCAATCGGTTCGTCCGCAGGCTGACCAACGGCGGCGTGGGTCAAGCCTTTGAAGCTAAAGCCTGGGCCGGGGTCTGCCACGCGATACAGCAGCATGCGCGAGGAGCGCACTTGAGCAATCCGCACTTTGCGGTTCGGATCCAGCTTTCCGCCCCACTCCACGGCGTTGAGTAGCAGCTCCTTGAACGCCAGACCGATCGTGTTGCGCAGGTCATCCGGAAGATCGGCTTCCAGCTTCATTAGAAAGGAATGAATGCGTTCGGCAGCCTCCCGCGTGCACGGAATAAGCAACTCCACCCAATGGGGCTGGGCAGAAATGACTTCGATCCGCGGAGAAGCGTCTTGTTTGAGTGCTCGCGCGGCCACTTCAACCGCCTCTTTCGGTGGAAAAGGCTTACTCAGGTATTCATAGGCTTGCTCCCGGATAGCGCGCAGCAGGGTCTCCGGAGTGCCGTCGGCGGTCATGATGATGATTTTCGGGCGAGATTCGCCTGCGCGAACCCGGGCAAGTACCTCAAGGCCAGTCAACTTCGGCATCCAAATGTCCAGGAATACCAGATCAAAACTTTTTTTCTGGATGTTGCGCAACGCTTCTGCGCCATCCTTCGCAGCAGTAACCGCATAGCCCGCTTTTTTCAGCATACTGGAGATGGCAAAGCGAGTTGTGCGGTCATCATCGGCGACAAGGATTCTCTCTGCTGAGACCGGGGTGTAGCTCATCAATGCCACCTCATGCGGCTGGATCCAACGAACCCGCATTTCGCACCAAATGCTACCTCCGCAAGAAACACGAGTCAACCGCGGTCGACCGCAGTGACCCGCAAGAACCCGCCAAGTTGCGCAATTTCCGGCTTTGTACCAAAATGAGTGCCCTGATCCGGTTTTTGAGTGTTCCGATCGGGGGAACGGTGAGTTCACCAGCACGTTTCAATTCGCCAACAGAAGACGACCTGCGCGAGTTTATCGACCTGTCCTTAAACCTCTTTTGTATCGTCGGCACTGATGGCTACTTCAAACATGTCAACCCTGCCTGGTAAGAGATCGCAGCCTAGTCAGCGCAGGCTGCAAGTGCTAGTGGCGGAAGACAATCAAGTCAACCAGCTGTTAGCGACGCGGATCTTTGAAAAGCTGGGCCACCAGGCTACTGTTGTCAGCAATGGCCGCGAGGCGTTTGTCGCCTTCCAGGCCGGTAAGTTCGATCTCATCGCCATGGACGTGCAGATGCCGGAGATGGATGGGCTTGACGCAACCAGTGCCATCCGCGCCTGGGAGAAGACGGCAGGCACACACACCCCCATCATAGCCATGACAGGGCATGCCATGAAGGGAGATCGCGAGCGTTGTCTAGCGGCTGGCATGGATGGCTATATCTCGAAGCCGATCCGGATCGGAGAACTTGAGCACGCGATCGCTCAACTGATCAGCCCACCAAATTCGGCGAAAGTGCCTGTGTCGGAGGCGGACCAAGCAGACGACGCGATTGATCATGCGGCACTCCTGGCAGGGGTTGATGGCAATCGTCGAGTTCTGCGCGAACTTGTTCGCCTTTTTCTCGCCGATTGTCCTCGGCGTCTGGCGGAAATCAAGGAGGCAATCCGCCGCGGTGATGCCGGAGCGTTGGGGAGAGCTGCGCACACACTGAAGGGTTCAGTCGGCAACTTCGCGGCAAAGAATGCTTTTGCGGCTGCCCAGCGGCTGGAGATCATGAGCAGAGATATAGACCTTGATGATGTTGGCAAAGCATGCGTGACACTCGAATCCGAACTGGCGCTCCTCAGCGAGGATCTCAGAAAATTGACCATGAACTCTTCAATACGAAAGACAAAAACGGACAAGCGTGGGAGACAAAAAGGTGGATAGGGCTGAGAGCAACGCCTATGAGTTTGCAAGAGCGCCTTTTTCTGTAACCCATGATGTCAGATTTCGGATTCCTGGACTCACCCCTCGCTTTCGCATCTCCCATTAAGGAGTCGTTGTAGGCGCTCGAATTAGCCATCGGCGGTGCAGAGTTCTAAGCGGCCACCGAAGGTATCTGGGATTGTCCTGCCCGAGCCGTGCCCGACCTCCGCTTCTTGAGCCAATCACCGACCTCTTGAGGATCGAACCTGACAGCACCGGAAATGCGAATCGATGGGAGCTTGCCACACGCAGCCATCTTGTAAATGTGTTGCGGTGTGACACCGAGCAGTTCAGCCAATTCGGCGACTTTTAATGCTCCGTTCGTTTTTCAAGATTCTCCAGCAATCTCATTGTGCCCTCCTGATCCTCTACGGCCACCTCAGGAACCAGCTTTAGAGCCGTCCCGCGATGGGAACGCTGAATCAAACGCTGGGCGACCATCGACTGGGAAAGTAACGATTCGGTTTGATAGCGTCCAATACTTTTCAGTCGCGCAGTGATAGCCCGTGGCTATGACCGAATTGTGGCGGGTGTCGTTCGCCAAAATGTTATCCGGGAACGAAATAACAAGAGCGGAGAATAAAAGTCGTGAAGCTGTTTTTCTATGTGTTCGTGAAGGCGCTGCTTTCTCTGGTTGCGGGCCGTAATCCACCCTCCAAGGGCTACTCCGAGCAAGCCAGCTAGACCTGCAATGATGGGGGTTACGTGATCCATTATTCTTAGGCCCGCGATGAACTTGACTTTACCGTCTTGGCAACAGGTTTGCGACCAGCGAGTATAAGCCAGCGGTCCATCTAACGCTCCCTGTGGCTCCGGTCCTTGTTAGCACCGTCAGGACCCGTTTCGATGTATCGTCTCCGTTCCTGTCCTCTCCATTGGGCACAGCTTCGGGATAATTCCTGCGCCCTACAGCTTCGCGTCCTCTGCTTTTCCGGTTCCTCCCAACAAGTCTTCTGAAATTGCGCCGAAGATTTCTTGTGCCCCTCCCAAAAAGCAGCCGCTCGCTTTGGGAGCAGTATCCACTCGCTTCCGGGTGCCCCAATTACAAGGGCAGAAACAAGAGAAAAAATCATGCACGTAGTCCATCTAATCGGATATCTCGGCAAGTGACTAGAGATGTCCATCCGTAGAATCCGGCATTGTGCCTGCGCGCGGCGGCGGCTATCCTTGATGAGAGCTGGAAGCTGGGTGAGGCGGGCGGCTTTCTTATGAGGTGCCGCTCGTCCCTTCGGCCGCACGATCCGCCAGACTGATTCGCTGTTAAATAGATGTCGCCATGCCCAAAAAAATCCACAATCGCGCCATTCTCAACCCCGCCGCCGGCACGGCGGAGGGCATCACCGAGGTCCGACGCCAGGAGGCCTTGCTTAAAACCGGGGCCTTGCAGAACGCGATCCTCAACAGCGCCAACTTTTCGAGTATCGCCACCGACGAGAAGGGCGTCATTCAGATCTTCAATGTCGGCGCCGAGCGCATGCTGGGCTACGCGGCCGCCGACGTGATGAACAAGATCACGCCGGCCGACATCTCCGATCCGCAGGA
>ODAK010003820.1_pt1 | contig 15546 bp, 14 predicted proteins | sample 1539591 | NCBI WGS metagenome assembly ODAK01 (sample SAMEA3539303, study PRJEB22396) | soil metagenome | biome: tundra; feature: field; material: soil | place: USA | collected 2010-05 | depth 0.15 m | reverse complement strand
CGTCTGCGAATCAGAGGATTTCGACAGATTCAGCATCTCAGCCGCTTGTCACGAACTTCTTCACCCGATTGCCCTGGGAGAAGGGAGGTCCGCTCTTGACAAAACTCTCGCCGGACAATGCGATCTGAAAACAAAACCTCGCCTGGTTCGACGGGCAGATTAAAGAGCTGGCGCCGTAGCGTTTGGGAATTATTTCCCCGCGCGCGTGGCGCGGAGAATGGATAGATATGGCAGGGGCTGCCGATTCTTTGATTGGCGGGGTTGCGCGGCAAAGAGGTGTCTTTAGCTATTCCTCGGCGCGATCGTCGCTCGGGGCTGCGGCAGCCTCACGCCGATGCGCCTCAAGGCGCTTTTCTTCCAGCGCGCGTGCTTGACCGGAGGCGTTGCGCCCAGCGCGGGTGCGGCCGGATTTCGCCCGGTTGGCGGCGGCTTCCTTGGCTGCCGCGGCGCGCGCTTTCTCTTTGCGGGCGCGGCGCAGATTGACGATTTCGCCCTTGGTCTCGCGCATGATCCTGCCCAAAAGTCTGCAACTTTTTGGGATTATGCTTTATCCGCGAGATGGGCGGTGTGGCGGCCGTTCGCGGCGGCGATCGTTCTGGCCATGATAGGCGATGCCGGCATGGCACGAGCAATATGGCCCTAGACCGGGCAGTTTTTTCGCGCCGCAGTAGCGAAATTCGGTTTGCGCCGGATCGCCGATCGGCCAACGGCACATCGACTCCCGCAATTCCATGATGGTCACGGGTTCGCAAATGGGCACGACAACGTCCCTTGCCACCTGGGGCAGGGGAGCTTCGAGCATCAAGGGCTGTAAAGCGAGAGCGGTATTGCCGATGGATGCGTGGCCGCCTCCTTGCGAATGCGCCGCGTGCCGGGGGGCCTTTTGGTGGGAAGAAGCCAGCACATGTCCAGCAGCCGCTTTCACGCGGCCCGAGAGCCCCAGCCGGTAGACCTTGCCGATCACCGCGTTACGGGTAACCCCGGCGCTGAGTTCGCCGGCGATGCGGCTGGCGCTCCATCCATCGAGCCAAAGCTTTTGCAACAACGCGATTCGTTCATTGGTCCAGGACATCGAGGCCTCCTAGAAACTTGCCGCTTTGAACCGAGGGGCGTTTGGAATTCCGCTCATGATCGAAGTGACCGGGAATGATTTCAACAGACGCTGTGTCACCAAACATAAACTCCGCCCCCGGCGGCAGGGTTCGGCGCGGCATAATTGTTATCCGCCTATCGCCAAGGCTTTCACAGCCAACATGAGACAAACTACACCAGCGATAGATTCGCGCGCAAGCCGCGTATCACGCCACGGAATGTTTTCAACAACAGCTTGCGTGACGCGGGCAACCGTCATTGTCAGACGCCATGCCGTGAGACGGCACCAAAATGAAATGGATCCCGCCGCGATGAACGGGGCCGGACAATGCATGGTTTCAAAGTGAGCTTGCGCCGGGCTGGCGGGTCGATCCGCGAGATGGCGGCAACGCCGTGTTGTGTGGAGGATGCGATGAAAGCGTCCCGGCCGGTGGATTCAGATCATGACCGGACTTCGATACAAGGCGCACCGGCCTCGACCTTGCCAATGATCCGCGCGGCTTCGTAGCCAGCGCCAACGATGGTTTGGAGCAGGGCTGGCGCGTGGTCCGGCGCGCAGGCTATCAGAAGGCCTCCCGAGGTTTGCGGATCGGTCAGGATCTGGCGCCGCCACTTGGGAAACCCGGCGGCAAGCGCGACCTCGCTCCCATAGCTCGCCCAGTTGCGCTCCGAGGCGCCGGTGACGAAACCCTGTTGCACGAGGTTTGCGGCATGCGCGAAAACCGGCAGGTCACCGGCGCGAATGGTGATCCTTGCCATGGAGCCGCTCGCCATTTCGAGAGCGTGCCCGAGAAGACCGAAGCCGGTGACGTCGGTCATCGCATGGACGGCGGGATTTTGCGCGAGGTCCATGCCGACTCTATTCAGGAGCGTCGCCGAGGCGATCAACTCGGCATAAGCGCTGCTCGAAAGCGCGCCTTTCTTGAAAGCCGCCGAATAGATGCCAACTCCGAGCCCCTTGGTCAGGATGAGCGCATCGCCGGGTTTGGCGCCGCTGTTGCGGCGAAGCTCCGCCGGCCGGCAGGTTCCGGTCACGGCAAGACCATAGATCGGCTCGGGCGAATCGATGGAATGGCCGCCCGCCACCGGAATGCCCGCCTCGGCGCAGATCGCGGCGCCGCCTTTCAAAATCTCGCGCACCGTGTCCACTGGAATCATGTCGATCGGCATGCCGAGGATGGCGAGCGCCATGAGCGGCCGTCCACCCATGGCATAGATGTCGGAGATCGCATTGGCCGCCGCGATCCGGCCGAAATCAAAAGGATCGTCAACCATCGGCATGAAAAAATCGGTGGTCGCGATCAGGCAAGAGCCATCATCGAGTTGCCAGACGGCGGCATCGTCACTGGTCTTCGTGCCAACGAGAAGGCGGGCGAATGGGCCGCCCAAAGGCTGGTCAGCGAGAAGCGCTTGCAGCACCGAAGGTGCGAGCTTGCAGCCGCACCCCCCGCCATGCGCAAGCGCGCTGAGGCGTACCGGCGCGGGGGAGCTGGTTCCGTCGTCCCGCATCTCGCGAAACCTTTCTCGTCAGACCGCGGCTTCAGTTGATGTGATCGAATATTTGCATCAGGCCGCGACAGCGGCCGGCGTGATCGAATATTTGCATCAGGCCGCGACAGCGGCCGACGTGATCGAATATTTGAATGTGCCGGGATCGAGACAATCGAGCCGCACTGACGCGACTTCCGCCTCCGGATACATCAGGAAGGCGGCCTTCGGGCCAGGACCAGGCAACGCCAAATCATTCGCGCTGTTGTAGGCGATCCAGTTGCCTTCCCATGCGCCGAACAGTTTTGCACGCACGGCCGTGACCTTGGGATCATCGGCGGGCAGCCCGCCTTCGGCCTCCTCCAGCATCACCTTGCGGACATCCGCCGGATCGGCCGGCACCCAGCCGAAATTCGATAGAAAGACCTCGGCCCTGCAATGCTGCGCCTTGGTGACGATTTCCGATTTGACGCCGAGACTTTTGTAGCCGAATTTCGACGGCGCGACCCGCAGTCCGTAGATATCGCGCGCGGGCAGGCCGGCGGCGCGGGCGAGGCCAACGTACAGGCCGTTGATGTCGGCGCATTTGCCGCCCAAATTGCCGCTTTTCAACATGCCTGCGATGTCGCCCGAGCCGCAGCCGCGGGTCTTGGGATCGCGGAACGTATTTTCGGCCACCCAATCATAGATCAATCGCGCCTTGTCGAGGTCGCTCAAGGCGACGCCCACGATCTTATCCGATGTCGCCTTGACGATTCCATCGGTTGGGATCAATCCGGTCGCGCGGAGATAATGCGCGCGGTCCACTCGCGACAAAACAGCGTCGGAGGGTTTTTCGAAATTGACGGCGCGGTCCCGGATTGCGACCCGGCTCGTAATCTCGATTACAGGCGCGGCTTCGCCCGGCTTCCACTCGACGAAGAGCATTTCGGCGGCGCCGGCCTTGTCGCGTGCGATCACGGCCTTCGCGGCGTTGGCCGTCCATTTGGTCTTTCCAGGCCGGTTCCAATTCTCGGCGGTGAAACCAGGCAACGGCACCCATGCGCGGGCCGCTCCCGTGCCTCCAGCTAGCTCGATACGAGTCACAATGTCGTAGCCGCGCCAGCCGCCGGGGTCCGGCGCGAAAATGGCACCCGCGCGGGCGAGCCCCGGCATCGCCGCCGCCGCCGGCAACGCGGCTCCCATCTTGAGGAATTCCCTGCGATCGATCATGGCGCGCTCCCAGAGTGAGTTGCCGGCCGCCTTGGTGAAATTTGGCTAAACAGCCGGCCGGTCATTGGGCCGTCCCAGCCGGCGCCGCCGATTGCGGTCCGGCCGGGGGTCAGCATCTCGTCGAGCATGAAAGTGGCCGACAATGTGGAGATGTCCCGGGCCTTTGTGACCTCGCGGCCGGGATCGAGCAGGACCGGAATGGTGACCGGCCGCGGCTCGAGGAAACGCCGCCCCGCGGACGCCGATCGCGAGCACGCGAAGATCCCGCGGCTTATGGCGCGCGGCGCGGGAATCCCGGAACACCGCCGGGAGATGCGGCGCGCCGGCGCTGCAAATGCTCGAAAGTTGCCCCGAACCTCGGGAGCCAATGAACTATTCACATCTCGATCTAAAGCGCTTGTGAAGGGCCTGTCAATTCAAGCCTGCCAGCTGGCAAAGTATATTTGTATATCTTCCGGGTCTCGGCCATGCCGCCGTTTCGGCGTTGTGTAAAAAATAAACATAGCTATCGCGTTATTCGATAATTCTGGGATCTTCAATATTTTCGCGGTGCAATGTGAATGCTCGCGGCGAGGGTTCCGGGGAAGCTTAGTGGTGCTTTTATTGTTTTGACATGGTGCGGAGTTGACGTACGATATCGCGGTTCGAACCGCGATGAAGGTTCCGGACTTTTGTTTCGCTGGCGCCGATCGCGCGGAAGCCTCGATAGCGCCATCAAGGCATGATCCATGGGAGGTAACTTGCGATGAACTTGGAGCTCTCGCGACGCCGGTTCCTCGGAACGGCCGGCGCGGGTCTTGCGGGCACGGCGCTCGGAGCCTTTGGCTTCGGTGAAATCGAGGCGGCGTTTGCCGAAACGATCCGTCCCTTCAAGCTCGCCAACACGGCCGAGACCCGCAACACCTGTCCTTACTGCTCGGTGGCGTGCGGCGTGATCATGTATTCGAAGGGCGACCTGAAGAAGGGCGAGCCCGCCGAGCTCATCCATATCGAAGGCGACACCGATCATCCGACCAATCGCGGCACGCTGTGCCCGAAAGGCGCGGCACTTCTTGGTTTCGTCAAATCCGAGACCCGCCTCAAATATCCAATGCTCCGCCGGCCCGGCGCGAACATTTTCGAACGCATTTCCTGGGAGCAAGCGCTCGATCGCATCGCGCGGCTGATGAAGGACGACCGGGACGCCAATTTCATCGCCAAGAACAATGACGGCGTGACGGTGAACCGCTGGATTACCACGGGCTTCCTCGCCGCTTCCGCGACAACGAACGAGACGGCGTTCGCGACCTACAAGGTCGTGCGCGGCGCCGGGATGCTGGTCTTCGATAATCAAGCGCGGGTTTGACACGGCCCCACGGTGTCCAGTTTGGGCCCAACATTTGGCCGTGGCGCGATGACGAATTCGTGGACCGACATCAAGAACACGGATCTCGTCGTCATCATGGGCGGCAACGCCGCCGAGGCGCATCCCTGCGGCTTTAAATGGGTCACGGAGGCGAAGGCCAGCCGCGGCGCCAAGCTGATCGTCGTCGATCCGCGCTTTACGCGCTCGGCGTCGGTCGCCGATGTCTATGCGCCGATCCGCCAAGGCACCGACATCGCCTTCCTCCTGGGCGTGATCAACTATTGTATTTTGAACGACAAGGTGCAGTGGGACTACGTCAAGGCGTTCACCAACGCCGCCTATGTGATCAAGGACGGCTTCGCTTATCGCGACGGTCTGTTCACCGGCTATGACGAAAAGAAGCGCGACTACGACAAGTCGAGTTGGGACTATGTGATTGGCGGCGATGGCTATGCGGTGATTGACGAGACCCTGGAGAACCCGCGTTGTGTCTGGAACCTTTTGCAGGATCATGTCTCGATCTATACGCCGGAACTTGTCGAACGCATTTGCGGAACGCCAAAAGCCAAGTTCCTGAAGATCGCGGCGATGATCGCGGAATGCGCTTCACCAACGAAGACCATGACCTCGATGTATGCGCTCGGCTGGACGCAGCATTCGGTTGGCTCGCAGAATATCCGCGCGATGGCGATGCTGCAGTTGATTCTCGGCAATATCGGGGTGCGCGGCGGCGGCATGAATGCGTTGCGCGGCCATTCCAATATCCAAGGGTTGACCGACGTCGGCCTGATGTCGAACATGCTGCCGGGCTATATGACGCTCCCCACCGAGAAAGAGGCCGATTTCAACGCCTATATGAAAACCCGCGCCTACAAGCCGCTGCGTCCGGGCCAAACGAGCTACTGGCAAAACTACAAGAAGTTCTTCGTCAGCTTCCTGAAGTCCATGTACGGAGACGCGGCAACCCCGTCGAACGATTTCGCCTATGATTGGCTGCCGAAGATGGATGTCCCGGCCTACGACATTCTCCGGGCGTTCGATCTGATGCACCAAGGCAAGATGACCGGCTATTTCTGCCAGGGCTTCAACCCGCTGCAGGCGTTTCCGAACCGGAAAAAAATCTCCGATTCGCTGTCCAGGCTGAAGTTCCTCGTTGTCATGGATCCGCTCGACACGGAGACCGCGCGGTTCTGGGAAAAGCATGGCGACATCAATGATGTCGATCCGGCGGCGATCCAAACCGAAGTGATCCAGCTGCCCTCGACCTGCTTTGCCGAGGACGATGGGTCCCTGACCAATTCCGGCCGCTGGATTCAGTGGCATTGGCCGGGCGCCACCCCTCCTGGCGAGGCCAAGAGGGACACTTGGATCATGGCGCAGCTCTTTCTCCGCCTGAAAGAGCTTTACAAGACGGAAGGAGGCGCCTTCGCCGATCCGATCCTCAATCTCGACTGGTCCTATGCCGATCCGGGCGATCCGCGCGCCGAGGAACTCGCCAAGGAGATCAACGGCAAGGCGTTGAGCCCGGTGATGGACCCGGCCGATCCAACCAAGGTGCTGGTCGAGGTTGGCAAGCTCGTGCCGGGCTTCGCCGCCTTGCGCGACGATGGTTCGACGGCCTCGGGCTGCTGGATTTATTCCGGCTGCTTCAACGAGAATGGCAACAACATGGCCCGCCGCGATACGTCGGACCCAGATAATACAGGCGCCTATTTGAAGTGGGCGTTCGCCTGGCCGGTGAACCGCCGCATTCTTTACAACCGGGCATCGGCCGACATCAATGGCAAGGCCTGGGATCCGAGCCGCAAGCTGATCGAATGGAACGGCACGAAATGGGCCGGCTATGACGTGCCCGATATCGCGCCAACGGCAAAGCCCAGCGAGGTTGGGCCGTTCATCATGAACGCCGAGGGCGTCTCGCGCCTGTTCGCGCGCGGCCTCATGCGCGATGGACCATTCCCGGCCCATTACGAGCCGTTCGAAAGCCCGGTCGTCAATCTGGTTTCGCCGAAGGTCCAGAGCAATCCCGCCGCCCGGGTCTTCAAAGGGGATTTGCAGCAGTTCGCGGACGTCGAGTCAGAGGAGTTCCCCTATGCCGCGACCTCGTACCGGCTGACCGAGCACTTCCACTATTGGACCAAGCATGTTTGGGTCAATGCGGTGCTGCAGCCGGAGTTCTTCGTCGAGATTTCGGAAGAACTCGCCACCGAGAAAAAGATCACACGCGGCGGCTGGGTTCGCGTCTGGTCGAAACGCGGCTCGGTGCGGGCGAAGGCCGTGGTGACGAAGCGCATAAGGCCGCTCGTCTGCGATGGGAAGACCGTCCATATCGTCGGCATTCCACTGCATTGGGGCTTCACCGGTGCGGCGAAGGAAGGCTTCGGACCCAATGCGTTGACGCCTTTTGTCGGGGACGCCAACATCGAGACGCCGGAATACAAGGCGTTCCTGGTCAATATCGAGCCCATCAGCGAGCCGGTGGCGTAAGGGAGGAAAGACGATGTTCCCACCAATCCCGAACCCTTCGGCCGGACCCCAAGCGCAACGGTTTGGCACGCAGGATTTGATCCGGCGGTCGGCGTCCAATGTGACGCCGCCCGCGCGGCGCCAGACCGAGGTTGCAAAGCTCATCGATGTCTCGAAATGCATCGGCTGCAAGGCGTGTCAGTCGGCCTGCCTTGAATGGAACGACCTCCATGAAGAGGTTGGCGTCAATACCGGCGTCTATGATAATCCGCACGATCTGACACCATCGACCTACACCTTGATGCGGTTCACCGAATGGGTGAACCCCGAAACCGACGATCTCGAATGGCTGATCCGCAAGGACGGCTGCATGCATTGCGAGGACCCTGGCTGCCTGAAGGCTTGCCCGGCGCCGGGCGCGATTGTCCAATATTCGAATGGCATCGTCGATTTCGACCACGACAAATGCATCGGCTGCGGCTATTGCGTGAAGGGATGCCCGTTCAATATCCCGCGCATCTCCAACGTGACGCACAGGGCCCATAAATGCACCTTATGCTCGGACCGGGTGGCTGTCGGCCAGGGTCCCGCCTGCGCCAAGGCTTGTCCGACGCAGGCCATCGTGTTTGGCACCAAGGAAGAGATGAAGACGCATGCGGCGGGGCGGATCACCGATTTGAAATCGCGCGGCTACGCCAATGCTGGCCTCTATGATCCGCCCGGCGTTGGCGGCACCCATGTCATGTATGTCCTGCACCATGCCGATAAGCCGGAGATTTATGCCGGCCTGCCGAACAACCCGAGGATCAGCCCGGTCATCGAGGTCTGGAAAGGCATTACCAAATATGCGGGCCTCGCCGTCATCGGCTTCGCGGCGGCCTCCGGCTTCGTCCACTATTTGGTGAAGGGACCCAATCGCGTGTCCAACCAAGATGAGAACGCGGCGAAGCGGCTTGCCGGGAGAGAGACGTCATGAGCAGCGGGGATGTCGCGCCGGGCGACGCGGTCCACCGTGGCGACCCGGTCATCGTGGACCGCTATACCAAGGGTGCGCGGCTCAACCACTGGATCACGGCGGCGAGCCTCGTTCTCCTCGCATTATCCGGCATGGCGCTGTTTCACCCGAAATTGTTCTTTCTGACGAGCTTGTTCGGCGGTGGTCAGACGACCCGCATGATCCATCCCTGGATCGGCGTCGTTTTGTTTTTCAGCTTCCTCGGCCTCTTTTTTCGCTTTTGGAAATTGAATCTGTGGAGGAGCGAGGACGGCACCTGGCTCGCGCGCATCCGCGACGTGCTCGCCGGCAATGACGAGCGGCTGCCCGAATTGGGCAAATACAACGCCGGCCAGAAATTCGTATTCTGGGCGATGTCCGGGCTGATCTTGATCTTGATCTCCAGCGGCATCGTGATCTGGGATCAATATTTTTACGCGCTTACCTCGATCGAGCAAAAACGCATCGCTCTTCTGATCCATTCGATCGCCGCGGTGACCGCGATTTCCGTGTGGATCATCCATGTTTACGCGGCGATCTGGGTGCGCGGCACGATCCGGGCGATGACGCGCGGTTCGGTCACCGGCGGCTGGGCGTGGCGGCATCATCGCAAATGGCTGCGCGACCTCGTCGCGAAATCGGCCAGCGGCAAACCGGATAAGACGCGCACAAGATAGAAGCAATCGTTTGTTTGTCCACGTGGCCCGGCGGGTTCGTGAGGGATGAAATGGCGCAAAAAACCGTGGTTTCGCCGGATCCGGCGGCAATTGGCGATGTCTCGGCGCCGCCTTTTTCCGTGCTTCCCGATCCTTCCCGCTTGTTTGCCGTGCGTGCCGCCCGGCTGCGCGCGCTGGCCGGGGGGCATGCGCTCGCGCCATACCTTGGGTTTTTGGCGGGACTCGCCGAGGCGCAGCACGCCATTTTGACGGAATTGCCGGAGCCCCTTCGCCCGGACGCGGAGGCAATTGCCCGGGCGCGCGAATTCCAAATGCCGCCGCTCGACCGTAGCCGCGTTGCGGCCGATCCGGCGCTTGCCGCGACTTTTGACCGGCTGTTCGAATTGGCAAGAGGGATCGAGCAGCCAAAGCCGGCGGCCGATGCGCTGGCGCGGGTGACTGGGGCAAGTCCCGCCGGGCGCGAGACGATGGCGCGCAGCGTGCTCGCGGAGGCGCTGCCTGTCGAGACTTTGGCCGGGCACGTTTATGTGGCGGCAGGGCTCCAGGTCCATTTCGCGCGGCTCGCGGGAGGCCTCGAAGCCGCTCGCCTGGTGCCGGTTGGCGATGGCCGTCTCTGCCCCGCCTGCGGCGGCGCGCCTTCGAGCTCCATGGTGGTTGGCTGGCCGGGCGCGCATGGGGCGCGTTTTTGCAATTGCTTTTTGTGCGGGACGCTGTGGAACGTCGTTCGCATCAAATGTGTTCTTTGCGGCTCGACCGAAGGAATCGGCTATCAGGAGGTCGCCGGGGAACCGGGCACCGTCAAGGCCGAGACCTGTGACAAATGCCACGGCTGGGTGAAAATCCTGCAACAGCATAAGGACCCCGCGATTGAACCCATCGCCGGCGATGTGGCAAGCCTTGGCCTCGATCTCCTGATGCGGGAAGGGGCCTATCGCCGGGGCGGGTTCAATCCGTTCCTGGCTGGCTATTGAGGCCTAGGATGCCGGATTTTTCCGCGCGCTTGCGCCAAATTCCATCGGTGGATCAGGTCTTGAAAACAGCACAGGGCATCGCCGCCGCCGGGCGTTTTGGAGGCACTGGGGCAACCAATGCCGTACGGAGCGTGCTCGCGGATGTGCGCGCGGCGGTGCGCGACGGGGCGCCGCCGCCAGCCGCCGAGGCCGTCGCGGCCGCGGCGCTCGACCGCCTCAAGTCCGGCGCCCGTTCGACATTGCGCCCGGTCTTCAACCTCACGGGCACGGTGCTGCACACGAACCTTGGCCGCGCGGTGCTCGCGGAGGTGGCGGCCGCGGCGGCGGTCGAGGCGATGACACATCCGATGGCGCTAGAATTCGATCTCGACACCGGCAAGCGGGGCGAGCGCGACGATCATTTGCGGGCGCTCCTCGGCGAGCTGACCGGGGCCGAAGACGCAACGGTCGTCAACAACAATGCCGCCGCCGTTCTGATCGTGCTGAACAGCCTCGCGGCGGGCAAGGAGGCGGTCGTCTCGCGCGGCGAATTGATCGAGATCGGCGGCGCTTTCCGGATGCCGGATATCATGGCGCGCGCCGGAGCAAGGCTCAAGGAGGTTGGCACCACCAACCGGACCCATGCAAAGGACTATATTGGCGCGATCTCGCCGGAGACTGGACTTCTGTTGAAGGTGCATCCGTCGAACTATCGCATTGAAGGCTTCACCGCCTCGGTCTCGCCCCGCGAGCTCGCCGAAATCGCGCGGGCGGCCAACCTGCCCCTGGTCCATGATCTTGGCTCCGGCACGCTCGTCGATCTTTGCCGTTTCGGTCTACCGCACGAGCCGACGGTTCGTGAAGCCGTCGCCGATGGCGCCGATATCGTGACCTTTTCCGGCGACAAGCTGCTTGGCGGGCCGCAGGCGGGCTTCATCGTTGGCCGCAAGGATCTCATCGCCGCGATCAACAAGAACCCGATGAAGCGGGCCTTGCGCGTCGACAAGATCCGGCTTGCCGCCTTGGAGGCGACCCTAAAACTTTATCGCGATCCCGGCCGTCTCGCCGAGCGCCTGCCGGCGATCCGCACCCTTACGCGGCCGGCGGCCGGGATCGAAGCCATGGCGCGCCGCCTGCTGCCGGTCGTGCAAAGCACGGTTGGAGATGAGATCATCGTGACATTTGCCGAATGCCGCAGCCAGATCGGCTCTGGCGCGCTGCCCATGTCCAGCGTGCCGAGCGGCGGCCTCGCGCTTGCCCCCAAAGGCGGCGGGCGGGCGCTTGACGCGCTCGCGGCGGCGCTGCGGCGGCTGCCGGTTCCGGTGCTTGGCCGGATCGAGAATGGCGCGCTCCTGCTCGACCTTCGCTGCCTCGATGACGAGCCGGGTTTTGCCGCCAATCTCGCCAGTTTCGATCAAGCTCCAAGTGGAAGAGACAGCGATGAAATGGCTTGATCGTCTGTTTCCGCATTCCGGGACAATCGAACCATGCGCCAGCGAGCCGGACGCGGCAATGACTTCCGCGCTCGCCGCCGCCCAAAAAGGGGATTATCGGCGGGCACTCGCTCTTTGGGAGCCCTTGGCCAGGGCGGGAAACGCGAGGGCGCGAAACAATATCGGCGCCTGCTTCGCCGAAGGCCTGGGGGTCGAGCGAAACCTAGAACTTGCGGTCAAATGGCTGACGCCGGCGGCCGATGGCGGCGATCCGGTGGCGCGGCGCAATCTGGCCGCGCTCTGGTTCAAGGGCGAAGGCGTCGAGCGGGACGAGGTGCGTGCCGCCGCGCTTTATCGCATGGCGGCCGAACAAGGCGATGGCCCGGCCCAGGACATGCTGAGCTGGATGCTGCTCGAAGGCGCGGCGATCCCGCGCGATGTCGTGGAGGCGCGTCGTTTTGTGCTCGCCGCCGCCGCGCAAGGCGTCGCTTCGTCGATGACGCGCATGGGCATGCTCTACCACAATGCGCTCGGCGTTGAACGCGATGCAGTTGAAGCCGTGCGCTGGTGGCGCCGGGGGGCGGACGCTGGCGACGCCGATGGCCAAGCGATGCTCGGCGCTGCTTTGCATCTCGGCTCGGGGGGCGAACGCGATCCCATCGAAGCCTTCGTCTGGCTCACGCGGGCGAGCGGCGGAGGCAGTCAACTTGCCGCGCCCTTCTTTGAGGCCGCGCGTGCCTCGCTGTCCGCCGGGGATCTTGCCGAAGCGCGGCGGCGCGCCGGACCACCGGTTAAGACCGGGGAGGCGGGGGCATGATCGTTGGCACAGCGGGCCATGTCGATCACGGCAAAACGTCGCTGGTGCGGGCACTGACGGGCGTCGACACAGACCGGCTGAAGGAAGAAAAGGCGCGCGGCATTTCGATTGATCTCGGCTTTGCCTATCTGCCGGTGGAGGGTGGCGAGACCATCGGCTTTGTCGATGTGCCGGGGCACGAAAAATTCGTCCACACCATGGTCGCCGGAGCGAGCGGGATCGATTTCGTTCTGCTCGCCATCGCCGCCGACGATGGCATCATGCCGCAAACTCGCGAGCATCTGGCGATCATCGACCTGCTTGGCATCGAGGCTGGGGCCGTCGCGCTTTGCAAGGCGGATCTCGTGCCGCCGGGACGGCTCAAAGAGGTGGAGGCGGCGGTACGCCGCGAGCTTGCCGGCACCGCGCTGGCGGAAGCGCCCGTGATCGCCGTGTCCGCCGTGACAGGCGCTGGCTTGGATGCGCTGCGCGCGTATTTGATCGATGCCGCCCGTGGCTTTGCGCGGCGGCAAGCCTCGGGCCGGTTCCGCCTCGCGATCGACCGTTCTTTCACGCTTGCTGGAGCTGGGACCATCGTCACCGGAACCGTGCTTTCGGGATCGATCGGCGCGGGCGGCCGTGTCGTCGTCAGCCCGCGCGGTCTTGCTGGGCGGGTTCGCTCGATCCATGCCCAGAACCGGCCGAGCGAAAACGGGCGGGCTGGCGACCGTTGTGCGCTCAATCTCACCGGCGATGCCATCAGCAAGGATGCGATCGGCCGCGGGGATATGGTGCTCGACCCGGATCTGCATGCGCCGGCGGACCGGATCGACGCGACGCTGCGGGTGCTGTCCGCCGAGCCAAAACGACTCGGGCACTGGTTCCCGGTGCGTCTGCACCATGCCGCGGCCGAGGCTGGCGCCCGGATTGTTCTTCTTTCGGATGAACCCGTGATGCCAGGGCAGGAAGTGCGTGTCCAGCTCGTGCTCGACCGCCCGATCGCGGCCGCCGTTGGCGACCGTTATGTCCTGCGGGACACCTCCGCGAAGCGCACGATTGGCGGCGGACGGTTCCTCGATCTGCGCGCTCCCGCCCGCAAACGCCGGACCGCCGCGCGAGCGGCGCAGCTCGATGCGCACGCGCTTGCCGAGCCGGGCCTAGCGCTCACCGCCTTGCTGGAGGCGCCGCCGCATTACTTGGATCTCACCGCTTTCGCCCGCGATCGCGCGCTGGCGACAGACGAGGTGAACGGTCTCGCCGGGCGCGATGGCGCGGTCCGCCTCGCGGCCGGCGGATCGGTGCTCGCCATTTCCGCATCGAACTTCGCCGGTTTCCACCGTGACCTCCTGGCGCGGCTCGCGGCTTTCCACGCCGAGAACCCCGATGTTGCAGGGGTAGGCCTCGAACGGCTGCGGCTGCAACTCGATCCGCGTCTGCCCGCGCCTGCATTCAGGAGCGCATTGCAACTGTTCGCGCGGGGGGACGAGATCGCGCTCGATGGCGCCTGGGTTCGCCTTTCTGGCCATGCGGCACGGCTGACCGTAAAGGACGAGGAGCTATGGTCCGCGATCGCGCCGCTGCTTGGCGGGCCGGGGCGTTTCCGGCCGCCGCGGGTGCGCGACATCGCTTGCTTGATCGCCGTGCCGGAGCCTGGGATTCGTCATGTCCTGAAGCTCGCCGGGCGGCTCGGATGGGTGCATGAAATCGCGCACGACCATTTTTTTTCGCGCGCCACCGCCGCCGAGATGACCAAGATCGTGATCGATGTCGCAACGAAGGCGGATGGCGGCTGGTTCAGGGCGGCGGAATTTCGCGATCGCATGGACAATGGGCGGAAAGTCGCGATCCAGATTCTCGATTTCTTCGACCGTCATGGCGTGACGCTGCGGCGCGGCGATCTGCGCCGGCTCAACCGGCACCGGCTCGACCTCTTTTTGGAAGAGCCGGACGCGGGTTTGAACGTGCCAAGTTCTGGAGGAGAAGCGTCCCCGGTGGGGCGTCCGGACTTCAAATCCGGGAGGGGCCGCGAGCCGGTCCTTGGTGGGTTCGACTCCCACTCTCTTCCGCCAGGATGTTCACGGCAACCATCGGGAGGCGGGCAATAATGACACCGGCTGCTCAATTTCTGGAACGCTTGCGGCAAGCGGCCGAGTCGGCGTCGGCCAAGGAAAGCGTTTACCGTCGCGAGGCCGGGGCCCGGATTGCTTGCCTCGAACGCGAGCGTGCCTTCGCGTTCCGGCGCGCCAACCTCATGCGGGCGATCGGCGAAGCGGCGCGCGGATCACTGGAGGACCCGCTGGGGGAGCCGGGCCAGGCGGCGGAAGAAATGGCCACCGCCCGCGCCCTCTTCACGTTGCGGGCGCGACTCGCATGGCCGGCGGACAGCGAGTTCCGATCGGCCGTGCTGGCCCGGTTCACGCCGCTCGCCGTGGCGATGGTTCGCGCATCGTGGCCTTCCGGGAACGCCGGACAGGCGGGCGCCGAAGACGAGATCGCTGGCGCGCTCGATGCGTTTGAACGCTGGTACGAGGAGACCTGCCGCATCTCGTTTTGGGCCTTGTTCGAGAACGAAATGCCGGAGACGCCGCTCGTTGACTTCTAGAGCGCTTTCAGTTTTCGCGGAATCAGGAAGCAGCTCGAGATCTATATTTTATCGCATTTTCTTGACGCGAACGGGTTTCCACTTCGCTTGAAAACGCCCTAGCGGGGCGACCGGTTTTGCCGCATCTGTTCGTCGATCAGCATATTGGCGATCGACATGCGGCGCGCCGCGTTGGTGCGGCGGGCGGGTTCAAAACGATCGGGGTGGTTCTTCTTGGCGAAGTCACGGCGAATGCGTTTAAGATCGACTGTCGCGAGTTCCGCGCTTAAGCCCAGCTCCTCGGAAATAGCTTGATCTTCGGTCTTCGCGGGCGCAAGTCTCGCCGCTTCCGGTTTCGCTGTCTCGCGCAACGGGGGCTCGGCCGGGGAAGCGGTTTGCGCTCCGGCGGCCTCCTCGGCATAGGGCGCCGGCGGGCTCGGACCGAAGCCGCCGATAAGGCCTCCGATGCCGGAAGGCCAGGGCAGCGAGATATTTCCCAACGCGCGCCGCAA
>ODAK010003817.1_pt1 | contig 15556 bp, 14 predicted proteins | sample 1539591 | NCBI WGS metagenome assembly ODAK01 (sample SAMEA3539303, study PRJEB22396) | soil metagenome | biome: tundra; feature: field; material: soil | place: USA | collected 2010-05 | depth 0.15 m | reverse complement strand
GAAGTCGGGCACGCCCTCGGCGACCAGCCCGTCCATCTCGGCCAGGGTGGCGTCGTTGACGTCGCTCATGATCATGTGGAAGCCGTAGTCGATGACGGCGTTGCCCTCGGCCTTGGCGTGCCAGGCGTCGAGGCCCTCGCGGAGCGACTTGCCGCGCGACTGGACCGCGAAGTCGACGATCGTCGTCGTCCCGCCGAAGGCCGCCGCCCGCGTCCCCGTCTCGAACGTGTCCTTGGCGAATGTGCCGCCGAAGGGCAGCTCCATGTGGGTGTGGACGTCGATCGCGCCGGGCAGCACGTAGCGACCCGAGGCGTCGATCGTCTCGTCGGCGCTGATCCCGGCCGCGGCCAGGTCCGCACCGATCGCGGCGATCGTCTCGCCGTCGACGAGCACGTCAGCGGCCTGCGAGCGGTCGGCCCCGACGATCGTGCCGTTCGTAATCAGGGTGCGCATTGGGTTCTCCTTACGCCCGGCCCGGCGCGAGATCGCGCAGGACCGGGATGATCTCGCGACCGTAGGTCTCGAGGACGGCCTCCTCGTCGCCGTTCATCAGGTAGATGTTGAACTGGTCCACGCCTGCCGCGGCCAGCTCCCGCAACTTGGCGATGTGATCGGCCACCGAGCCGAGGACGCAGAACCGATCGGTCACCTCGTCATCGACGAACGCCGCATTCGACGAGCCGACCTCGGCGTGATGGAGGTAGTCGTAGCCGGTCCGATCCTGGACGTAGCCGGTCAAGGCGGGTGGCAGCTCCTCGCGCGGGTAGCGATTGACGAGGTCGACCACGTGGTTGCTGACGAGCGCCGGAAACCAGCGCGTCCGCTCCCGGCACTCCGATCGCTCGCCGAAATCGGCCGGCGCGGCTGCCTGCACGGAGATCGACGAGGGCGCTCGACCGGCGGTCACTGCGGCCGCCCGAACCTGCGAGACGAACCAGCCGATCAGGTCTGGATCGGCCAGCTGGAGGATCACCCCATCGGCAATCCGGCCGGTCATCTTGAGCACCTGCGGCCCGTAGCCCGCGATCCAGACCGGCAGCTTCCAGCGTCCGGTCCAGGGCAAAGAGAGCTCGGTGCCCTCGTATTCCACCGGCCGGCCTTCGACGAGGTCCCGGATGACGCCGACGGCCTCCTCCAGGGTGGCCAGTGTCGTCGGCGGCTTGCCCAGGACCCGCCGGGCCGAATCGCCCCGGCCGATGCCCAGGTCCATCCGGCCCGCGCTGATCTCGTCCAGCGTGGCCAGCGCGGAGGCGGTGACCGACGGCTCCCGAGTCGCTGGATTCGTCACACAGGTCCCGAGGCGAAGACGCGCTGTCGCCCCAGCCATCAGGGTCAGGAGTGGATACGGATCGCGCCACAGGACGTGGGAGTCGAACAGCCAGCCGTAGTCGAATCCAGCGGCCTCGGCCCGCCGGGTGAGATCGAGCGTCCGCTCGATCGAGTGATCCGGCTTGAGCGTGAAGCCGAACTGCATTGGGTCGGGCGCCTAGGGCCGGGTCAGGTCGGCGTAGGCGTCGGGCCGCCGGTCGCGGTAGAACTGCCAGGTCTGGCGGACCTCCGTGATCAGGTCGAGGTCCATGTCCCGGACGAGGAGCTCCTCGTCGTGGGCACTGCCCACCTCGCCGATGAACTGGCCGCGCGGATTGACGAAATAGCTCTGGCCGTAGAAATCGTCATCGCCGATCTCGGCCTCGATTCCGACCCGGTTGATCGTGCCCACGAAATAGCCGTTGGCGACGGCATGGCTGACCTGCTCGATCCGCCAGAGGTACTCGGACAGGCCTCGGCTGGTGGCACTCGGGATGAGCACGATCTCGGCGCCGTTGAGACCGAGCGCCCGGGCTCCCTCCGGGAAGTGCCGGTCGTAGCAGATGTACACGCCCACCTTGCCGACCGCCGTCTCGAAGACGGGGTAGCCCAGGTTGCCCGGCCGGAAGTAGAACTTCTCCCAGAAGCCCTTGACGTGGGGAATGTGGGTCTTGCGGTACTTGCCCAGGTAGCGGCCGTCGGCGTCGATCACCGCCGCCGTGTTGTAGTAGATCCCCGAAGCCTGCTCGTCCTCCTCGTACATCGGCACGACCAGGACCATCCTGGTCTGCTTCGCCAGGTCCTGCATCCGCCTGGTCGTCGGGCCATCCGGGATCAGCTCGGTGTACGAGTAGTACTGGGCATCCTGGACCTGGCAGAAATAGGGACCATAGAAGAGCTCCTGGAAGAGCATCAGCCCGGCACCTTGTTTGGCGGCCTCATGGGCCGCCGCCTCGTGTTTCTGGATCATCGATTCCTTGTCGCCCGTCCAGGTGGCCTGGAGCAGGGCGCCGCGCACGATCCGGGGCATCTGGGATCCTCCTATGGCAGGCACTCGATCGGCTGGGGATGGGACCCTTGACCAGATGATACCGAGTCCGGCCAGGTCGTCCGCCATGGCCCGGAACGCGCCCCGGTATAGTTGGACGTCACCGTCGAACCGCCAGTAACTCCCGATCCGAGGTTCAGCTGATGAGCATTGCAACCGCACCCGGAATGACCGCGGAGGAGATCGTCCGCCTCTCCCGCAAGCACACGTTCTTCTCGTGGGCGGCGCAGGGGGCCGTCGATCCGATCGCGATCGACCATGCCCAGGGCGTCTACCTCTACACCCCCGATGGCACCCGGATCCTCGACTTCAACAGCCAGCTGATGTCGGTCAACATCGGCCATGGCGACCGTCGGGTGATCGACGCAATCACCACCCAGGCGCTCAAGCTTCAATACGTCCAGCCGGCCTTTGCCACGGAGCCCCGAGCTCGCCTGGGCGAGAAGCTGGCCGAGATCCTGCCCGGCGACATGGACAAGGTCTTCTTCACCCTGGGCGGCGCGGAGGCGATCGAGAACGCGATCAAGATGGCCCGCCACGTGACCGGTCGGACGAAGATCCTGGCCCGCTACCGGAGCTATCACGGGGCGACCCTCGGGGCGATGACCCTGACCGGCGACCCGCGCCGCTGGGCCAACGAGCCCGGCATCGTCGGCGTGGTCCGCTACCCCGACACCCATCGCTGGGGCGAGAAGGAGCCGCGGCCGGCTGCGGAGGCCCTCCAGGGCCTCGAGGACGTGATCCGCTACGAGGGTGCCCATACGATTGCGGCGATCTTCCTGGAGACGATCGTGGGCACGAACGGGATCCTCATCCCACCGGACGGCTACATCGCCGGCGTCCGCGAGATCTGCAACCGCCACGACATCCTGATGGTGGCCGACGAGGTGATGGCCGGTTTCGGGCGGACCGGGCGCTGGTTCGCAGTCGACCACTGGGACACCGTTCCGGACCTGATGACGATGGCCAAGGGCCTGACCAGCAGCTACCTGCCCCTCGGCGCGGTGGCCATGCGCCACGACATCGCAAAACATTTTGACAAGAACTTCTTCTACGGGGGCCTGACCTACAGCAGCCATCCGATCAGCCTGGCCGCCGCGCTGGCCACGATCTCCGTCTACGAGGAAGACGGCTTGCTCGAGCGGACCGCCCGGCTTGGCCCCGTGATGCGCGCCCACCACGAGGCTCTCTACGCCAGGCATCCCAGCGTCGGCTCGATCCGCAACCTGGGGCTGTTCGGGATCCTCGATCTCGTCCGCAGTCGGGAGCCCTACGTGCCGCTCACCGGGTTCAACGCCAGCTCGGACGAGATGAAGGCGATCGGGGCGTATCTCCGGGAGCACCACCTGTACACGATGATCGCTAACAACTCGATCCACACGAACCCCCCGCTGTGCATCAGCGAGGACGAGCTGGCCGAAGGCTTCGCGATCATCGACGCCGCGCTCGACATCGCCGACCGGGCCGTCCGGGGGTAGCGGCATGACGCCGGCTGGGCCCGGCCCCGTCATCAGCGTTCGGGGCGTCAGCAAGGTCTTCGAGGGCGAGCCGGAGCCGGTCATAGCGCTCGAGGAGATCGACCTCACCGTCCAGGCCGGCGAGTTCGTCAGCCTGATCGGGCCGTCCGGCTGCGGCAAGTCAACCCTGCTCCGGGTCATCGCTGACCTGGTCGAGCCGACCCGCGGGGAAATCCTGGTCAATGGCAAGCCGGCCCGTCAGGCGCGCCTCGACCGTGACTACGGGATGGTCTTCCAGGCGCCGGTTCTGATGGACTGGCGGACAATCGCCCGCAACGTCGAGTTGCCGCTCGAGATCATGGGCGTGCCGAGGCCTGAGCGGGCTCGGCGCGCGGCCGAACTCCTCCACCTGGTGGAGCTCGACGGGTTTAGCCAGCGGCATCCCTGGCAGCTCTCGGGTGGGATGCAGCAGCGGGTGGCAATCGCCAGGGCGCTTGCCTCCAACCCGCTCCTGCTGCTCATGGACGAGCCGTTCGGCGCCCTCGACGAGATGACCCGCGAACGCCTGAACCTGGAGTTGATCCAGATCTGGTCGCGGCTCGGCGCGACCGTGCTCTTCGTCACCCACTCGATCCCGGAGGCCGTCTTCCTCTCGACCAGGGTCGCCGTGATGAGCGCCCGACCAGGCAGGCTGAGCAGGATCATCGAGATCGACCTGCCCCAGCCCCGGGCAGTAGCGACGCGCGAGACAGCTCGCTACTTTGAGCTCGTGACGCAGGTCCGGGCAGTTCTCCGCGGCGACGGGGCCGACACCCCAGCCATTGCGTCAACGAATCGCGCTGGGTGGTAAAGTGAGCGAGTCGCCCACCTTCGCGTAGATTTGAGTAGATTTTGGCTCGACGACAAGCCCCTGATCGCGACTGGCTCGGTCTGGCCGAGGCAAGTCACGTCCTGGGGGTCTCACCCGCCACGGTTCGCCGCTGGAGTGATGCTGGCCGGCTGCGCGTCTTCACGACGCCAGGCGGTCACCGCCGATTTTCGCGCGCGGTCCTCGAGCGCCTCCTGCCGGCGGACCGGTCGCGCCGACCGGCACTCGGTGGCGCTGGGCTCACAGCGAGCCGCATCGCGCGGACCTACCGCCGGGTGGGCCGGGACGTTGCCCGGGAGTTGCCGTGGGTCCTGACCCTCAGCGATGAGCACCGGCTGCTCTTTCGGGAGCGAGGCCACCTGCTGGCCGCGAGTCTCCTGCAGCACCTCGATGCGACGCAGTCCGAAGGCGCCGCCCACCACCTGAAAGAGGCCTCGGTCAGCGCCGGCGAATATGGCCGGATCGCGGCTGGTCTCGACCTGTCGCTCAGCCAGACGATCGAGGGCTTCCTGCGCTTCCGCGCGCCGTTCCACCACGAGCTCGCAGTGGCCGCTCGGCGACGCGGCTTCGACGCGGCCGAGACGACGGACGTCCTCGAGTCCGCCGAGCGGGCGATGGACCGCCTGCTGGTCGCAACGATGACGGGCCACAGTGTGGCTACCGGCCGGCGCCGCCGCGGTCTCGCGCTGACGGACGACGAGCACCCGGATCGCACAACGTGAGCCAGTTGATCCCGGGCGTCGTCGCCCTGATCACCCACGCCCGAGACGTTCCGGCAGCGCAACGGGAACGGTTTGCAGCCCGGATCCAGGACGAGCTGGCTGGTCGGGCACTCGTGCTCGAAACGTGCCATCGCGTTGAGGCCTACCGGACCAGTTCGGACGACCCGGACCGCCAGGCGGACATCACCTGGCTGCCCGCCGGCGGCAGGATTCTGACTGGCGGGGCGGCGGTGAAGCACGCAATGGCTGTTGCCGTGGGACGCGACTCCGTGGTCGTGGGCGAGGATCAGGTCCTCCACCAGCTGCGCGAGGCGGTGGACGCGACACGCAAGGGCGGCCGTCTCGATCCAGCGCTCGAGCGTCTCTTTGCCCTGGCGTTGCAGGCCGGACGCCGTGCCCGCTCGTGGCGGCAGGGACCACAGCGTTCACTGGCAGACGTGGCGCTGGCTGCGATCGAGCGCCAGACCGGGCCCCTTCGGGGCCGCGACATCCTCGTCGTGGGTGCCGGTCGGATGGGCCGCCTGGCTGTCCTGGCCGCTGCTGCCAGCGGAGCCAACGTGTCCCTGACGAGTCGCTCGCCTGAGCGCGCCGAGTCTGTAGCGGCAGCGACCGGCGTCCTGACCCTGCCCTTCGATCCGGGTCAAGAGACGGCCAGGTTTGCCGGGGTGATCGTTGCCCTCTCCGGACCGTGGTCGATTGGCGCGCCGACGATCGCTGGGCTTGCGGGCAGCACGATCGTGGTCGACCTGTCGGTCCCGCCAGCCGTCCCTGGATGGTTCGCCGAAGCACTGGGTGCTCGCTTCGTCTCGGCGGATGCCATGGCCCTCACGGAGGCCGAGCCCCTGCTGCTGAACGGGGGCTGGCTGGCTCGACTCGACGCCCTCATCGAGAGGACGACGCTTGAATACCTCGACTGGCTGAGCGGCCACGGTGGCCGGGCAACGGCCGATGCGCTGATCCAGCGCGCCGACCGCGAACGCGAGGCTGAGCTCGCCCTGCTGTGGCGGCGCCTGCCCGACCTGCAACCGGAGGCCCGCACTGCGATCGAGGGCATGGCCCGTCACCTCGCCCAACGGCTCCTGCGCGAGCCCCTTGAGCGGCTTGGTCGGGATTCCGATGGTCGAGACGATCAGGCCGTCCGGGACATCTTCGCGCTGTGACTGGACCAGCAGTCGCGATCGGAACCAGGGGCAGCAAGCTGGCCCTCATCCAGGCCAATCTCGTCCTCGACGAGTTCCATCGCTCCGGCCAGGCCAGCCATGTCGTGATCATCGAGACCGATGGCGACCGACGAGCGCCAGATACTGCGTGGGGCGAAGGGGCCTTCGTCGCGGCGCTCGAATTGGCTCTCCTGGATGGGCGTGTGGACGTCGCGGTCCACAGCGCCAAAGATGTTCCGACCGATGCTGATCCTCGCCTCCGGATCGGCGCCTACCTGCCCAGGGCCGACCCTCGGGATGCCCTCGTCGTTCGGGTGGATGCCCGGGAGCGCTGGTTGGACGATCTGCCAGCGGGAACACGTGTCGGTACCGACAGCCCCAGACGGACCAGTTTCCTGCTCGCCCGGCGCCCGGATCTCGACGTTCATCCGCTGCATGGCAACGTCGACACGCGCCTGCGCCGGCTCGATTCCGGTGAGACCGATGCCCTCGTCCTGGCCTGCGCCGGCCTGGATCGCCTCGGCCTGGCCGGCCGAATCACTCAACGGCTCGATCCCGAGGTCATGCCGCCGGCGCCCGGCCAGGGCGCGATTGCCGTCCAGGTCCGAACGAATGACGGACGTGTAGGCGATTTCGTTAGCGTGATCGACGATCCGGGTACACGCATCGCGGTCGAGGCCGAACGTTCCTTCCTGAGCACGTCCGGCGGCGGTTGCCGATCGCCGATCGGCGCCCTGGCCACGGTCACTGCCAGCGAGCTCGAGCTCTTCGGCGGCTACGCCAACCCGGACGGATCAGGCGCAGTCCGCGCCCGTCGTCGCGGTCCGCGTGGCGCTGGCGCGCAGATCGCCGGCGAGCTCGTGCGCGCGCTCGTGCCCGCGCCACAGCCCGGGATCGCCCGCCGGGTGATCGTCACCAGGGCGCCAGAGCAGGCCGCAGAGCTGGTCCTGGCCCTGCGCGACGCCGGTCTCGATCCGGTCTCGATCCCGACGATCGCAATCGAGCTCGACTCACCGGGCGGGCGGCTTGACACCGTTGCCTGCCGGCTCCAGGCCTACAGCTGGGTCGTCGTAACCAGTGCCAACGGAGCCCGGGCGATGATCGAGGCAGCGGCACGAGTGTCCGCATCCCTCCCTGGTCCACGCTGGGCCGCGATCGGGTCAACCACCGCCACCACCCTCGAGGCGGCCGGCATCGCGGTCGATTTCGAGCCCGACCCGGCCAGCGGTGCCGCGCTGGGCGAGCAGCTGCCGATCGGTCCGGGCGAGCGTGTGCTCCATGTTCACAGCGATCTCGCGGGTCCGGACCTGGCCGTGGCCCTGCGTGCCCGTGGCGCCGAGGTCGACGACGTGATCGCCTATCGGACGCTCGAGGCGCCCGAACCGTCGCAGGGGCTGCTGCGGGCGGCGCTGGCCGAGGGATCGATCGACGCCGTCGTGTTCACCAGCGGTTCGACCGTTCGCGGCCTGGTCGCCCTCGCCCAGGCCGAACAGCTCGATATTGCGTCGATCCCGTCGGTCTGCATCGGGATTCGGACAGCGGCCGAAGCGCGCGGGGCTGGCTTCTCGGTGATCGCGGTGTCGGCAACTCCGGACGCCAACGTTCTGGCCAGGACCGTCGCCCGCAGCCTGAAGACCCTTGTCTACCCGTAGAGGACAGCCGATGACCCTCGACCTTGAATCCCGTCCCATAGCCGGGAGCTCCGGCGCCCCGATCCAAATCACGACTCGCCTGCGTCGTCTGCGTCGAACGCCGGCCCTCCGATCGCTCGTCCAGGAGACACGACTGCACCCCTCGATGCTCGTGGCTCCGCTCTTCGTCCGACCGGGTAGGGCCGTCCGCGAACCGATTGGCTCGATGCCCGGGGTTGCCCGCCTTTCGCCCGACATGGCCGCCAACGAGGCCGCTCGCCTGGCCGAGCTGGGTGTGGGCGGGGTGATCCTGTTCGGCTTGCCCGACGTCAAGGATCCGCTGGGTCTCGAGGCATCTGCGGACAGCGGGGTCGTCCAGGACGCGTTCCGACGGATCCGCTCGCTCGAGTTGCCGCTGGTGACGATCGCCGACACCTGCCTGTGTGAGTACACCGACCATGGGCACTGCGGCCCGCTCGCACCGGACGGTTCCGTCGACAACGACGCCGCGCTCGTTCGGCTCGCCGAGACGGCCGTCAGCCAGGCTCGAGCCGGAGCCGAGATCGTCGCCCCAAGCGCGATGATGGACGGCCAGGTCGCGGCAATCCGGGCGGCGCTCGACCAGGCGGGCTTCAGCGAGACCGCGATCATGGCCTACGCCGCGAAACACGCCTCAGCCTTCTATGGCCCGTTCCGGGAGGCGGCCGACAGCGCGCCTGCCTTCGGCGACCGACGCTCCTACCAGATGGACCCGGCCAATGGCCGCGAAGCGCTACGCGAGATGGACCTTGATGTCGCCGAGGGCGCGGATCTCCTGTTGATCAAGCCGGCCCTACCGGCACTGGACCTGATCGCCGCGGCGCGGGCTCGCTTCGACCTGCCGATCGCGGCCTACCAGGTCTCGGGTGAGTTCGCGATGCTGATGGCGGCCGCGGAACGAGGCTGGCTCGATGGTCGGCGAGCAATGACCGAGGCGGTCAGTGCGATCGTGCGGGCCGGGGCTGGGATCGTCATCACGTACGCCGCCGCCGACCTTGCGACCTGGCTGCGGGACGAGCGATGAGCGACGACGAGCAGACCTACATCCAGGCGCTCGCCCTCCGACTCGATCCGACCTGGCGCCGCCGAAGCGATGAGGAACGCCGCGAGGAAGGTCGCCAGTTCGCCGAAGCCACGGCGGCCGCCCAGGCGGACGGGGTTCGCAGCATCAGCTACTCGTCGATCGGACTCGAGCCGGGCGTTGACATCCTGTTCTGGCAGATGGCGCCCACGATGGACGCGCTCGAGGCGGTTGCCGCTCGGCTCCTGCGGACCGGCCTCGGCCGCTGGCTGACCGTTGAGCAGTCCCTGATCGGTCGAATTGGACCTTCGCAGTACGTCCGCAAGCCGACCGAGCAGGAGCAGTCGCTCTTCGGCGGCGAGCGCTCGCGCTACCTCGTCGTCTACCCCTTCACGAAGAGCACCGACTGGTATCTGCTGGCTCGAGAGGCCCGCCAGAAGATCATGAACGAGCATATGCACGTCGGGCATGAGTACCCGATGATCCGCCAGGCGCTGGCCTACTCGTTCGGTCTCGACTCGCAGGATTTCGTCGTTGCCTATGAGACCGACGACCTGGTTGCGTTCGGAGACCTGGTCCGGGCGCTGCGCGGCACGGAGAGCCGCCGCTCCACGGTCAGCGACACGCCGATCCTGCTCGGGATTCATCGCCCGATCGAAGAGATCCTCGGCCTGCTTGGTGGAGGCGCGGGATGACGGTCATGGGAGTGAGCCGCCCGCGGACGGCGATGCTCATCGAGCGGGCCGAGCGCCTGTTCCCTGGTGGGGTCAACAGCCCGGTCCGTGCCTTCCGGTCAGTGGGCCGGCCGCCGATCATGCTGGAACGAGGTGAAGGGCCGTACGTCTGGGACACCGACGGGCGGCGCTACATCGACTACATCGGGGCGTGGGGACCGGCGATCCTCGGTCACGCCGACCCGGCCGTCGTTGCGGCCGTGGTCGCGGCGGCTCGCAACGGGTTCGCCCTGGGCGCGACCAACCCGCTCGAAGTCGAGCTGGGCGAGGCGATCCGGGCGGCCCTGCCGTCGATGGAGCGCCTGCGCTTCACTTCGTCCGGCACCGAGGCCGTAATGAGTGCGCTGCGTCTTGGCCGCGCGGCGACTGGTCGGACCCTCCTGCTCAAGTTCGCCGGCGGCTATCACGGCCACATCGACGGCCTGCTCGTGGAGGCTGGCTCCGGTGTCGCGACCCAGGCGATCCCGGGTAGCGCCGGGGTGCCCGACGCAACTGCGGCGCAGACGCTTGTCCTGCCCTACAACGACCCGTCATCGGTGACCCTCGCCTTCGCCGAGCATCCCGGGCAGATCGCCGTGGTGATCGTGGAGCCGGTCGCCGCGAACGTCGGCGTGATCGCGCCGGCCGCGGACTTCCTCGAGCACCTCCGCGAGACGACCCGGGCCGACGGTGCGCTGCTCATCTTCGACGAGGTGATCACCGGCTTCCGGATCGGGCCAGGCGGTGCCCAGGCCAGGTTCGGGATCCGACCCGATCTGACGACGCTGGGCAAGATCATCGGTGGTGGCATGCCGATCGGCGCGTACGGCGGTCGGGCCGACCTGATGGAGCTCATTGCTCCGGTCGGACCGGTCTATCAGGCCGGCACGCTAGCGGGCCATCCGCTGTCGATGGCTGCCGGGATCGCGACCCTCGCGGCGCTGACGCCAGACCGCTATCTCGCCCTGGACGAGGCGGCAGCGCGCCTTGCGCTATCGCTGGCGGCCGCTGCTGCAGATGCCAGCCGCGACGTCGCGATCAGCCGCGTCGGCTCGCTTCTGACCGTGTTCTTCCGCCCGACAGCGCCGCTGGACGGAGCCGAGGCGCTCACGTCCGACCGTGCCGCGTACGCCCGGTTCTTCGGCGCGATGCTGGATCGGGGCATTCTCCTGCCGCCATCCCAGTTTGAAGCCTGGTTCATCTCGATGGCGCACGGCCCGGTCGAGCTGGAGGCCACGGTCGACGCCGCCCGCGAGGCGTTTCAGCAATGAACGACCGTTTCGTGCGCGCCTGCCGGCATGAGCCGGTTGACGCCACGCCCGTCTGGTTCATGCGCCAGGCGGGCCGCAGCTTCGCCGCCTATCGCCAGCTCCGGGAGCGCTACGGCATCCTCGAGCTGGCCAAGACGCCCGACCTGTGCGCCGAAGTCACCCTCATGCCAGTGCACGAGCTCGGCGTGGACGCGGCGGTCCTGTTCGCCGACATCATGCTGCCGCTCGAGCCGATGGGCGTCGGCCTGCGGATCGAGCCGGAGGTTGGTCCGATCATCGACAAGCCGATCCGCTCCGCGGCCGATGTCGCGGCGCTCCGGCCCTTCGATCCAGCCGCTGTGTCATTCACGCTCGACGCGATCCGGCTCGTCCGCCGCGAGCTCGACGGGAAGGCCGGCGTGATCGGCTTCTCGGGCGCGCCATTCACCCTGGCCTGCTACCTGATCGAGGGCCGTCCGTCGCGCGATTACGCGATCGCGAAGGCGTTCATGTACGGCGAACCGGCTGCCTGGCACGACCTGATGGAGCGCCTGGCGACGATGGTCGGGATCTACCTGCGGGCGCAGGTCGAGGCCGGTGCCCAGGTGGTGCAGGTGTTTGACAGCTGGGTTGGGGGCCTGGGGCCGGCCGATTACGCCACGTTCGTCCAGCCTCATGTCCGTCGGATCTTTGACGGCCTCCCCGATGTCCCGGCGATCCATTTCGGGACGGGCACCGCTGCCCTGCTCGAGCTGATGGCCGAGGCAGGCGGCGACGTGATCGGGATCGACCACCGTCAGTCGCTCGGCGATGCCTGGCGACGAGTGGGCTACAGCCACGGCGTCCAGGGCAACCTCGACGCGGCCCGCTTGCTCGCTGGTTGGGAGGCAACCGAGACTGGCGCGCGGGCCGTGCTCGATCAGGCCGCCGGCCGGCCGGGCCACGTCTTCAACCTGGGCCACGGCGTCCTGCCCGCGACCGATACGGGGCTCCTTCGGCGCCTGGTCGATTTCGTCCACGAGCAGACCAGCCGCATCGGCGTCGCGGCCGAGGCGGCGGGATGAGCGCCGACCACGAGCGGCGGGGGGCGCTGCTGATGACCTACGGCTCGCCGGCATCGTTGGAGCGGGCCGACGTGGGCGCCTACCTGGTGCGTATCCGGGGTGGCCGGGACCCGGACGCCGAGCTCCTCGACGAGTTCACCCGGCGCTACCGGGTCATCGGCGGCTCGCCGTTGATCGAGATCACCTGCGCCCAGGCCGCGGCGCTGGCCGATGCGCTCGCCTGGCCGGTGGCGGTCGGCATGCGCTTTTCTGCCCCGTCGATCGCGGACGGCATCCGCGAGCTCGCCGCCCAAGGCGTCGACCAGATCGCGGCGATCATCCTCTCGCCGCAGTACTCGCCCCTGCTGATGGGCGGCTACACCCGGGCGGTCGCGGAAGCCCGCGCAGAGATCGGAAACGAGGCCCCGCCCGTCGACGTGGCCGGCGCCTGGCACGACGAGCCGGCGTTTATCGGGGCGCTCGCGGATCGCCTGGCCCAGTCACTGGCTGCGCTGCCGGCGGCTGAGCGGGACGACGTCGCGATCCTGATGACCGCCCACAGCCTGCCGCGCCGTGTCGCCGAGCAGGAACCGGACTACATCGGTCAGCTCCGCGCCACCGCCGAGGCCGTGGCCGTCGCGGCGAATATCGGTCCGGATCGCTGGCAGTTCTGCTGGCAGAGTGCTGGCCATGAGCCGGGGGAGTGGATGAAGCCCGACTTCGCCGACCTGATGCCCCAGATCGCGCTCGGCGGCGGCACGTCCGTCATCGTCGCGCCGGTCCAGTTCCTGGCCGACCACCTCGAGATCCTGTACGACGTCGAGGTCGGTGCCCGTGAACAGGCCGAACGCTGCGGCCTGGCGTTCCATCGGATCGAATCGCTCAACGTCGATGCGGGGTTGACTGAAGCTCTGGCGGCGGTCGCCCGAGGCACGATCGGCGCGTAGCACGATTAGTGAATCTGGCTCGCGCTGCGAGGCCCTGGTAGGCCGGAGGGTCCGCCGCGCGTGCTAGCTGCCGGTCCCGAACTGGCGGTCGCCGGCGTCGCCGAGGCCGGGCATGATGTAGCCCTTCTCGTTCAGGCCTCGATCGAGCGCGGCACAGTAGATCTCGACATCCGGATGCGCAGCGCTGACCGCGGCCACGCCTTCGGGCGCCGCGATCAGGTTGATCAGCTTGATCCGGACGGCCCCCCAACGCTTGAGGACCTCGATCGCGGCCGTCGCCGAGCCGCCGGTGGCCAGCATCGGATCGAGGATGAGCGACAGGTCCACGGTCGCGGAGTCGGGCAACTTGTTGTAGTACTCGACCGGCCGCAGTGTTCGCTCGTCCCGGAACAGGCCAAGGTGCCAGACCTGGGCCGTTGGCATCAGCTCGAGCATCGCATCCACCATGCCCAGGCCGGCGCGCAGGATCGGGACCAGCCCGATCCGGTCCGCCAGCTGGCTTGCGACCATCGGCTCGAGCGGCGTCTCGATCTCGAACGGCCTGACGCGGGCGTCGGCGAGCGCCTCGTAGCCAAGGAGCCAGGACAGTTCGCGGACGACCTCGCGGAACTTCTTGGGCTCGGTCGCGGTGCTCCTCAGGATCGCCAGCTTGTGCAGCACGGCGGGGTGGCTCGAGACGTGCAGGCTGGGCCAGGGCGTGGCAGGCGACTCGGGATTCGACACGCTTGGCATCCTAGCATCGCCAAGCGGTATCCTCGGGCCGTGTCCGCCAGCCGTGCCCGCGTCTCAGCTCCGGCCGTATGCCGGCGCCCGGTTGCCCGCAACGGGTCAGCCCGGACCAGCGCCTGGAACGGTGCCGCCCCGGTCCTCGTTCGCCAGATCCGCAACGGGATTGTCGAATCGGTTCATCGGGGCGACGTTGTCGAGGCGGACGTCACCGGTCGGCTGATCCGCTCGATCGGCAACCCGGACCGCATCGTCAGCCTCCGATCGTGCGTCAAGCCCTTCGGGCTGTTGGCGCTTGTCGAGGCCGGTGGAATCGATGCTCTCGACCTCTCACCGGCTGAACTGGCGATCATGGCCTCGTCGCACTCCGGCGAGGACAGCCATGTCCGGACCTTGCAGGGGGTCTTTCGTCGGGCCAATGTCAGCCAGACCATGCTGGCCTGCGGCAACGAGGGAATGCCGCTCGACCCTTTGACGGCAGCCCGCCTGGCCCGTGACGGGGAGCGGGCTGGGCCGATCCGGCACATGTGTTCAGGCCAGCACACCTCGATGATCCTGCTGGCCCGCCTCAACGGCTGGTCGCTCGAGGACTATTGGCTGCCCGGGCATCCCAGCCAGGAGGCCTATCGGGCGGCCGTCGCCGGCGCGTTCCGGACCAGCCCTGATCGGCTCGTCCGGGCGATCGACGGCTGCGGCATCGAGACCTACGCCTTCCCGCTCGCCGAAGTCGCCCGCGCATACGCGTTCCTAGCCGATCCGGCCAGCGTGCCCATAGGGGATTCGAGGGCGCGCCTGGCCGCCTCGATGACGCGTATCCGCGACGCGATGCTGGCCTATCCCGAGATGGTCGCTGGTACCCGGGAACGCCTCGACACCTCGCTGATGAAGGCGCTGCCGGGACGAGTCGTCAGCAAGGGCGGGATGGAAGCCCTGCGCGGGCTGGCTATCCTGGGCTCAGATCGCCGGAATTCATCCGGGATGGCCCTCAAGATCGAAGATGGAGATGGCTACGAGCGAGCAACCTGGGCAGCCACGGTCGAGGCATTGCGCCAGGCCGGACTCCTCGAGGGGGCGCGACTGCGCGAGCTCGCTCGCTACCACCGGCCGGCGTCGCTCGACCCACATGGGCGGGTAGTCGCCGAGGCGATCGCCGAATTCGAGCTCGCACCGATCGGAGAGCTGATCGGCTGAGCCGATCGCAGGGACCGCCGGCAAAGGACGCATGAAACCAGCCACCGACCCATATCGGACTCTTGGCCTCGACCCCGGCGCGACACCGGCCGAGATCAAGCGGGCCTATCGTCGGCTGGCCAAGGCCTACCACCCCGACAGCGCAGGGGACCGGGCGTTGCCTCGGTTCCTGGCGATCCAGGCCGCGTACGAGCGACTGACGGCCGGCCAGCCGAGTGGCCCGACATCCGACGGACGCGGGCAGCCGGCCCGCCGGGGGTCGAGCCAGGGTCCGACCACGCCTCCCGCGAGCCGCCCGTGGAGCGCCGATGCCCAGCGCGCCCGGGCCGCGCGCGATCCGTTCCGCCCCCGCGCCGCCCGGTCGGGGGGAGGCCCGGCGGGAGCCGCTGCCGGACCGGCTGGCGGTGCTGGTCAAGCCAGCCGGAACGGACC
>ODAK010003816.1_pt1 | contig 15558 bp, 16 predicted proteins | sample 1539591 | NCBI WGS metagenome assembly ODAK01 (sample SAMEA3539303, study PRJEB22396) | soil metagenome | biome: tundra; feature: field; material: soil | place: USA | collected 2010-05 | depth 0.15 m | reverse complement strand
GTGATCGCCTCGGTCATCGTGACGGCGGGGCTCACCGTGACACCTCACGCGCCGGTGCGTCCGGGTCCAGGGCGCATCTTTCCAGCAGCCCTAGCGACGACTTCAGGTAGACGCCGGTCGACTGGACTGACTGGTGCCCGAGGATGTCGGCGATCTGCTCAACCGGCGTGCCGCCCTCCAGCAGCCGGGTCGCCAGCGTATGCCGGAGCGAGTGCATGCCATGACGGCGTTTCTCGCTCACCGGAACGTGAGCCACCCGGGCGTGCTTGACCAGGATCTGATGCAGATGGTCCTGATCGGAGAACGGCCCGATCGGAGCCAGATGCCGCAGGAACACCTGCGGGCAGTCACTGTCCGGCCGGCCATGGCGGATGTAGTCGATCACCGCCCAGCCGGCCTCTTTCAGCAGCGGCAGCTGCACCCGGTGACCGGTCTTGGCCTGCGTCACGGACAGCCGGTTGCCCGGCCAGTCGAAATCGGCGAACTCCAGCCGCCTGATGTCAACGCCGCGCAGCCCGAGCCTGGTGATCAGCAAGATGATCGCGTAGTCCCGCTTCCCGCACGGGTTGTCCCGGTCGACCGCGTCCACGATCCTGGCTACCTCGCCCGGATCCCACACCGACGGGATCCTGGCCTGCCTGCTGGAGCGTGCCGCCGGGACCGCCTCCAGGCACGCGCCGTCGGCCAGGCCGGCGGCGGACGCGAACCGCAGGAACGACCGCACCGCGCACAGTTTCTGCTCGACAGTCTTGAACTGGTAGCCCGCAAGCGTGGCGACGAACGCCCCGATCGTGGCGGCGTCACAGCAGGCCAGCCCGCCGCGGGTGCCGGCGAACGCGACGAACTCCCCGGCCAGCGTCCCGTAGGTCCGCACGGTCGAGGCCGAGCGCCCAGCCGAGCGCAGGTGCGCCTGGAACCGGGCGACCGCCTCGGCGCCGGCCCCGTCCAGCTTGCTCACCAACCGGTTATAACGGCGCAGCACCGCCCGTGCGCCGCGTACTCGCCGAGCATCTGGGCGACCCTGAACAGGTAGATGTCATTCGGCTTCAGAGTGCCCGCCTGCTCCTTGCCGAAGAAACCGCACGCGTCGTCGACCCACGCCATCGCCGCGTCCAGGGAGAACTCCTCGACACCACGGGCAGCGAAGTGCTCCTGCATACGGCGCCAGCAGCGCCGGTACCAGACCATCGTCGCGTCCTTGTAGCCCAGACGCAGTAACTCCGCGTCCAGGCCCCGCACCAGCGCCGACAAAGTCGCCATAGCAGCTGACCTCCGATCATGCTGGCCCGGCACCATGCCGGACCGCCTGATCAGGATCATCCGCGGATTATGCGCAGTGCTCGATCCCCAGCGTCGCTCTCACCAGGGCCAGCAGGCCAGCGCTGCGCATAACCCGGCACTGCTCATAAGGCGGGTTATGTTCAGCTGAACATAAGCCGCCTTGCGGCGTGCCGGTAAAGGTCTCCTGCGGGCCGTGATCCTCGGTCAGGACCCCAGCCTTGAGGAACGCCTTGACCAGCGCAAGCACGCGCTTGTCCTTGACCCTGTCCCGCACCCGGCGCATCAGCGCATCGTGCGAGATCGAGTCGAAACACGCCTCGATATCCGCATCCAGCACCCACCTGTAACCGGCGGTGCCGAAGTGATGGATCTCGGCGACTGCGTCGTGCGCCCGCCGCCCGGGCCGGAACCCGTAAGAGACCGGAAGGAAGCCGGCCTCGAAGATCGGTTCCAGCACCAGTTTCAGCGCTGCCTGGACCACCCGGTCAGCGATCACCGGGATGCCGAGCTTGCGGACCTTTCCCGAACCGCCCGGCTTAGGAATCTTGCGTTCCCTCACCGGCAGCGGCCGGAAGGCGCCCTGCTTCAGGGCAGTCCGCATCTCGTCCAGGAATCCCCCGGCCCCCACGCGCTGCTCGATCCGGGCGGCCGTCAGGCCGTCCACACCGGGCGTGTTCGCGCCGTGGTTGCCCGCGACCCGGTCAAACGCCACGATCAGCGTCGCCGGGTCATGCACGAGATTGAACAGGTCGTCGAACCTGCGGCCGGGATCGGCCGCTGCCCAACGGTGAAGCCTGGCCTGCATCTCCGATACCCGCGACCACGATCCCGCCGGAACCTGGTCACTGGCGCCCGTATTCACCGGCGCGTCTTTCGGCATTGCAGCCTCCATTCCTTCTCGAAACCGCTGCCGCCCTTCCCCATGCGCCGGGCTCTCCCCGGCTCGGAGTACTACGGCGGCTCCGCCCCGTTCCGGGCCGATCGGCCGACGGCGGGCCCAGCCCTTGATCCGCGCTGGCAGCGCTGACCGGGGCGGGACCGGAACGGTTCCCGCGTTCACTCACTGATCACTCGACGAAGGAGGAGCCCGACTATGCCCCCGCGGCCTCCACGGCTACCCCGCAGCACTTCACCGTGGCCTCCCCGGCCGGCGCAGAAAGACCCGCCAGGAAGTTCCCCGCCCGGAAGAAAAGGCGGAGACGAGCCACACCCGGCCCAGATCCGTCAGGTTCGAGCCGGTGTCCACTAAGGAGGCGTAAAACGCCGGTTCCTCGCGTACTCCTCTTCATCTCGCTCGCCGGACCCGCCCCATCTGACGGTGCCGGCACGTCCCGGCTTTGTCAGGGCCGCTTGCCACCCTCCCCGGCACCTCCCGGATCAGGCTGCCCTCAGCTTCAACCGCCTTGCTGCGACAAGACAGCGGCGAAGGTCTCTCACCTCCACAAGATCAACAAGCGCCTCGCGGCGCACTCCTGCACGTGGATACCGTGCTACTGAAAAGACTGTACGTACTGATCTTCATCGAGCATGGCACCCGCCGGATACACCTCGGCGGCGTGACTTCCCATCCCACCGGGGAGTGGACCGTGCAGCAGGCCCGCAACTTGGCCCTCACCCTCGATCAGCAGTTCGACGCCATCAGGTTCCTGATCCACGATCGCGGCTCGAACTTCACCGCCTCATTCGACGCCGTATTCGAGGCCACCGGCGCGAGGATCCTGCGCAGCGCGGTCCAGGCTCCGCGGATGAACGCGATCTGCGAACGCCTGGTCGGCACCCTGCGCCGCGAGCTCCTGGACCGCGTGCTGATCCTCGGTGAGGCACACCTGTGTGCCGTCCTGACCGACTACCAGGCGCACTACAACGCGGCCCGGCCGCACCAGGGCATCGCCCAGCGTGTCCCCGCCGACGAACCTGACGCTCACCCCGCGACCGTGACCGACGTCGAGACACGCCAGATCCACCGAAAACCCGTCCTCAATGGCCTGCTCAACGAATATGTGGCCGCCGCCTGACGCCGGAAGACCTGCAGGTCAGCTACCGAATTCTATTTTCGGGCGGGACACGGTTCCATCGGAGACGTTCCGCTGGCATCCTGTCCGGTCGGCCAGCGGGACATCCAGGAACCTCAAGGCCCAGGATCTAGCAAGACACGTCCCAGCGCGGTCTGGTGTCCCGCAGGCCGGCGGTGAGGCCGCCGTCGACAGGCAGGGCAACGCCGTTGACGTAGGCTGACTCGTCGCTGAGCAGCCAGGCGATGGCGTTGGCCACTTCTTCGGGGCGGCCAAAGCGGCGAGCGGGGATGCGTTCGGCCATGGCGTCGCGGAGCGCCGGGCTGGCGAGAACTCCGGCCATCATTCTGGTCTGGATGTCGCCTGGGCAGACGGCGTTGAACCGGACTCGGTGGCCGTACTCGAGGGCGAGTGAGCGGGTGAGGGCGATGATGGCTGCTTTCGTGGAGCTGTAGGCCGTCAGTCCTTCGGCTCCGACGAGGCCGGCAATCGATGCAAGGTTGACAACTGCTCCGTGTCCGGCCAGGAGCGCGGGCAGGCAAGCCTGGGTGAACGCGTACACGCTGTCAAGATTGATCTCGTGCAGGGTCCGCCAGGCTTGCCGGTCGCAGTCGGCGAAGGTGGCGCGCGAGGTCTGCCCGGCATCGTTGACCAGCGCGCGAAGCGCGCCGCCGCTAAGTTCGAGAGCTTGAGCGAGCACCCGCTCGATATCGGCCGCGTCCGTGACGTCGCAGCGCACGAACAAGGCCTGGCGGGCTTCCCGCGCTGCCTTCATCCCTGCCTCAGCGTCGATGTCGGCGATCACAACGTGATAGCCGTCCCGGCCGAGGCGCTGGACGCAGGCCAGCCCGATCCCGTGAGCGCCGCCGGTCACGATTGCCACCGGGTCGCTGGTCATGGTCATGCCACCTGCCTCGCCCTGAGCGCGCTGGTCAGCTGTTCCGCGATGGCTGACGCGCCGGGGATGGCGGCTGCCTGGAGGTGAGGCGCGGCGGGGATGCGCAGGTCGTCGGTGGCGATCCGAAGCGGCGGGGCGAGCAGGCGCTGACCGCGCTCGGCCACGCGGCTGACGATCTCGGCACCGAAGCCGCCGGTCAGGTTGGCGTCATGGGCCACCGCCAGCCTCCCGGTGCGGGCCAGGCTGCTGAATACCGTGCGATCATCCAGCGGGCTGAGCCAGCGCAGATCGATGATCTCGGCGTCGATACCGGTCCCGGCGAGCTGCCGCGCTGCTGCGAGCACGGGGTGCAGCGTGGCTCCCCAGGTCACCACCGTGATGTCCGAGCCGGGACGGGCGATGCGTGCTCCGCCGATCTCCGGCCAGGGCGCATCAAGGTTCACTGGCTCTTTGAGCGAGTGATACAGGGCACGGCTCTCGATAACGACAGCAGGGTCCTCGCAAGCGATCGCGGCCAGAGTGAGGTCGTAGGCGTCTTGCGGGGTAGCAGGCAGGCACACGCGCAGCCCCGGCACGTGCGCGAAGAACGCCTCCAGGCTCTGGGAGTGCTGAGCGCAGGAGCCGGGAGTGGCGCCTTGCTGGGTACGCATCGTCAGAGGGGCGCTGAGGCGGCCCTGGGAGACATACCGCACGTTGGCAGCCTGGTTGAGGATCTGATCGAAGGCAACGAAGGTGAAGTCGACCCACATAATTTCGACAATGGGCCGACGGCCCATCATGGCCGCTCCTACCGCCCCGCCGAGGATCGCGGACTCAGAGATGGGGGTGTCGAATACCCGGTCGCCGAAGTCGCGACGCAGCCGCCGGGTAACCCCGTGCACCCCGCCAGGCAGGCCAACATCCTCGCCGAAGAGGATGGTGTCGTCGCGTTCAGCCAGAGCCCGCCGCAGCGCGGCGTTAACGGCCTCGGCATAGGAAAGAACAGGCGCCCCGGCTTGTCTCGCCGACGTCTCATGCATACAGGTGCTCCTTGATCGTGGCGGGGTCGGCCAGTGGCGCGCTCAGTGCAGCCGCTGCGGCCACGTTCACCTCATCGAGCGTCGTCCGCCGGATCTCCTCCAGCTCCGCGGCCGCAAGATCGCGGTCGGTGAGCTCTCTGGTGATCCGGGTGATCGGCTCGTCGCGCTGTGCTTGCTCGATCTCGCCGCTGGGCCGGTACTGCTGCGCATCGCCGAAGTAGTGACCGACGAGCCGCTGGGTAGTCGCTTCAATCACGACGGGCCCTTCACCCCGGCGGGCATGGCTAGCAGCCTCCGCAACCGTGGCGCGTACTTTTCCTACGTCGTTGCCGTCGACGCGGACCCCGTCGATGCCGTAACTGCCAGCGCGGGAGTACAGCCGGTCAGAGCGCACCATGGTGGCGATGGGGGTGAGCTCGGAGTACCCGTTGTTCTCGATCAGGAACAGGGCCGGGAGACGGTAAACGGCGGCGAAATTGAGCGCCTCGTGCACGCTGCCCTGGTTCACCGCGCCGTCGCCGAACGCTGCCACGGCCACCCGGCCAGAACCGTCGAAGGTGGCGGCCAGCGCGGCGCCGACGGCGATGGGGGCACCGGCGCCCACGATCGAGTTCTCGCCGTACATGCCGTAGTCGGGAGCGGAAAGGTAAGCTGATCCGCCGCGGCCGCCGTTGGTGCCGGTGGCCCGGCCGAGCAGTTCCGCGAAGAGGGCACCGAGCGGTGCGCCGCATGCGATCGCCCAGCCATGGCCACGGTAGGTCGGGAAGACGACGTCGCGCCGGAGGTCCAACGCAGAGCAGGCACCAACGTAGATAGCCTCCTGCCCGTTACACAGGTGAACCGAGCCGGCGATCTCCCCGGCGGCGCGAAGCTCTTGCACTCGCTCCTCAAAGTGCCGGATTCTCCACAGCGAGCTCAGATCAGCGAGAAGCTGCTGCCGGCCGTTTTCGCGCATTGCTGCCTTTCTGCTCATGCGTCCGCTCAGCGGCGGAGCGCACGGAGGGCTGCCGCCACATCCTGGTCGTTGCTGAAGAGTGAAGTCGCCGGGCACACGGAACTGACCGGCAGTCGTCACGGCTCTCACGGCCGCGCCGCCGGATGGCTGGCCTGGGCTGCGTAATGCCGGACCGTCTGGGCGATGGCGGCTTCGTCAGCGGCCACCCTGCCCACCGGCATGGCCACGGTCAGGGAGCCGACTGCCGCCCCGTCGGCGTCGAAGTAAGGCGCGGCCAGGCATGCCACGCCTTCCTCGAACTCCTGCCGCTCGACTGCGTAGCCTCTGTCTCGCGCCTCCCGCAGCAGGACCCGCAGGTCTCTGCGCTTCGTGGTGGTGTACTTCGTGATTCTCGGAAGCGAGCGAGCGGGAAGGATGCGGTTCTGCTCGGTCTCTCCCAGCTGGGACAGGATGGCCCGGCAGGAAGCTCGGGCATGGATGTTGTCGCGCATGCCCGGCCGGAGCATGCGCACGACCAGCGCACGCCGGCCCTCGGCTACGGCCTGGAGAAGGATCGTATGGCCGCGCAGCGCACAGGCATAGCTGGTGTCCCCTGTCTCGTCGCGGAGGGCGTGCAGGGCCTGAGCCACGCGTGGCTCGGGGACCAGGGCAGCGCGAAGATGACTGAACATCGCCGGGACGCTCGGGCCAACTGCATAAGATCCGGCCGGCGTATGCACGACGTACCCGGCCAGTTCCAGTGTCTTGAGCATCTGATAACAGCTGCTCTTGTTCAGGCCCACCTTGTCTGCGAGCGATTTCGCCGTTGCCTCGCCATCAGCGATGATCACCTGCTCCAGCAGCGCAAGGCCGCGCATGAGGGTCCTCAGCACGCCTGGGTCGTGGATCTCGGCGGGGTCAGTCATGTGCGCGTCACGGCGACGACCGCTTCAATTTCGACCAGCAGGCCGGGGGCTGCCAGCCCGGCCACCACAGCGAGCGAGTGCGCCGGCACATCCCCCTCGGGGTACCAGCGGGCGAAGACGTCGTCACGAGCGGCGAAGAAGCCGGGCAGATGCTCGGCTCCGGCCACAAACGTGAGGATCTTGGCGATTTGCCCTGGTCCGGCGCTGAGATCCTCCAGGATCGCACCGAGGTTGCGGAACGCCTGACGGGCCTGCCCGGCCGAGTCCTGCGCCATCGAGCTCCCGTCGACGTGGTGACCCACCTGTCCCGAGACGAATACCAGATCCGTCCCCCCGGGAACCGTGGTCGTGTGGTGATAGCGGCCGATCGGTGGCGGAACAGCCGCCGGGTTAGTGCGGCTCAGCATGCGCGCCTCCCTGCGTCCGGAACCTGAGGTACGCCCAGGGACAGCAAGTTACGCTCCGGAAGCTACATGTTCCAGCTATCCAGACTCCTATCCGGTTATCCCGGAACAGATGCACCTGCCGCAGGGCTGCTGCCTGCACATACACGCCAAGCCTCGCTTCGCGCGTGCAGACGACAGGGCGTTCCTGGATAGCCGGAAAATACGTCCGGATCCTTGAACCCGCAGGTGCGGCGTCACATGATCAGCCGAAACGAACGCGAGCAAGGCTGAGCTGCCTCGCGCTGCCGTCCAGTGAGGTCTTCCACGGAGGGGAACTCTGTGAGTACGTCGGAATCACCCATGCGCCGCGTGCCCTCCGCGGAGGCCGCCGCCGGTAACTCATCCCCAGCAGCGCTGGAGGACCCTGCCAGTGACACCGATGCTGGCGGGCTGCACGAGCAAATCCTGCCCTGGTGGGGTATGTATGCCACATCTGTGGCAAGTGAGGCGCCGAGCGCCGGGCTGGCGCTGAGCATCGCCGGGGTGGCCCTGAGCGCCGGCAACGGCAGCTGGCTCACCTACGTCATCATCACCGTCGGCATTCTTGGCGTGGGCTGCTGCGTGAGCTGGATGGCCCGGCGATTCACCACCAGCGGCGGCCTGTACAGCATGAGCGCTGCTGTGGGCGGAAGCGCGGGAGGCTACCTGCAGGGTCTCCCCCAGCTGCTGTCGCTGGCCATCGCCCTTCCGGCACTGGTGTTCGGCTCCGGAATCTACCTCGAGGCCTTCCTGATGAAGGCCGGGCTGCCCGGCGGCAAGGCGCTCTACCTTGTTTGCTATCTAGCCGTCCTGGCCATCGCCCTGGTCTTCGCCTTGCGGGACGTCCGGGTCTCGTCGCGGATCCTGCTGCTGCTCGAATGCGGGTCGGTCACGCTCATCGTGGCGCTGCTGATCATCTCCGTCGCCAGGCACCATGGAGGGCTTGTCGACCACGCGCAGCTAGGGCTGCACGGGGTCACCGTCCATGGCATGTTCCTGTCGGTGGCATTCGCCACGTATGTGATGGCCGGCTTCGAGAACTCAGCCACCCTCGGGCGGGAAGCACGGAACCCGAACCGGGATATCCCCCGTGCGGTGACCGGCACCATCCTCATTGTCGGCGTGCTCTACATAGCAGCCAGCTACGTAGAGGTCCTCGCCCTGCCCGGTGGCAAGCTCGCCGCATCAGCCGCCCCGCTCAACGACATCGCCAGCCTGGCGGGCGTCGGCTGGTTCAGCTGGATCGTTGACCTGTGCGTCTCGGTCAGCTTCCTGTCCTGCGTGCTGGCCGTGACCAACACCGGCGCCAGGGTCCTGTACACGCTGGGCCGTGACCGGGTGCTGCCCAAGGCCTTCAGCAGGGTTACCGCACGGCACGGTGAACCATGGTTCGCGGTGCTCCTGCTCACCGCCGGGACGCTCGCCGCCGTGCTGATCTTCGGCCTGCTCCCCACCGCCCCGCTGAACGCCTATGCCTACATGGGCACGCTCAGCGGCTACTTCTTCATCGCGGTCTATCTCATGGTGATCGCGATGACGCTGCTGCGGGCTTTCCGCATCCGGGCGCTGAGCGGCTTTCTGGTCGCCGCTGGCATGGTGGGAGCGGCCACGTTGATCCTGGCGATGTACTTCAGCTTCGTCCCCCTGCCGCAAGGCGCGTACGGGACAGTCTTCTGGATCTTCGCTGCCCTGGTCGGTGCCGGGCTGGCAGTCGCCGGAGTTGGCGGGGCGCTGCGTCCGCAGTGGTGGCGCAACATCGCCGCCCAGGGCGGCTCCGGCGGCAACGAGCAGTGACTGCGACCATCACAGCCGTGCACGGTCAGGTCCCAGCCGACCAGCTCGGTATCACCCTGGTCCACGAGCACCTGATCGCCGACATCAGCGCGCTGGCCACGACAGCTGCGCACCCTGACCGCCAGTGGATGGCAGAGGTGCCAGTATCCGCCATCGATCCGCAGACCCTGGGCCGTGACCCTCTGGTGTGCGCGGACAACTGCAGGCTGGACGATGAGGACGGCGCCGTCGCGGAGCTGGAGCACTACGCCCGGGCCGGCGGCGCGACGCTCGTCGAGTGCACCACGGCAGGCCTGGCGCCCGATATCGGCAAGCTCGCGAGGGTAGCCGCCCGGTCCAGCGTCAACATCATCGCGCCGACCGGCTACTACCTCTGGTTCACCTGCCAGCAGGAAGTCGAGGGCCGCAGCGAGCACGAGCTGGCTGAGACAATGCTCCGGGACATCACCGAGGGCATCCCTGCCTCGCCCGCCACCGCCAGCTACCCGGCGATCCGGGCCGGTGTCATCGGGGAGCTCGGGACAAGCGCGGAACTGCACCCCCGTGAGGAAACAGTTCTGCGAGCCGCCGCCCTCGCGCACAGCCAGACCGGGACGCCGATTGCCGTGCACCTCGACCAGGCGGGGCATGAAGCGCATCGGATTATCGGCATCCTGACCAGCGGAGGTGTCGACCCGCAGCGCATCGTGATCGGTCACCTGGACCAGCGTCGGGTATATGAGCCGGACTACCTCATCGCCATCGCCAGATCCGGGGTCATGCTGGGCTTCGACACCTTCGGCACCACCTACGCCTACGACTCAGCCGGGATCGACGACCCCACCGACAGCCAGCGAATCGAGCTCCTGGCTCGCATCGTTCAGGCCGGCTTCATCGACCAGTGCGTACTGTCCCACGACGTGGGCTGCAAGAGCATGCTGCGCCGACATGGCGGCGGCGGATACAGCCACCTGCTGACCGATCTCCGCCCCTCGATGCTGATGCGTGGCCTGACTGAGGAAGCGCTGGATCAGATGTTCATCCGCAACCCTGCCCGCTGGCTTGCCGGCGACGACCCGGGCTCGCTATGAGAACACCGGCGGCCTCTGCGGCCGCCGGATGCCAGACGCCCGGCAGGGACGCTGAGTCTCTCGCTGGCCGCATCCCCGGGGGTGGCCCGCACGGAACTGGGCGACCTGCCGGGCCAGGCCAAGAACGCGCTGGGCCAGGCGGTGGTGATGTACGGGGGCCATGACGCGCCGCCCCGACACAGCAGCCCGGCCAGCATGGCCCGGCCACCGCCTGGACCTGTCACCGCCCCACCTCGAGGGGAGCTTCTTGAGGCCGCCGTCCATGACACCCGGCGGATGCTTTTCGGGATAGCCGGAAGATCCTCACCGGCCTGGAGCCACGCATCCCGTCCGCTTAGTGTGCATAGATACACGACAACGAGGAGATGAACGTGCTCGCGCGCCTCAATACCGATGCGGACAATGCGGACACATTGCAAGCGGCCGCATTGCCTGGCTTCGAGGCCATGACCCGTCGGCGGGCGATGACCGAGTCACCGTCCGAGCCTCACGAGACCTCTCGTAATAAGCGATGAGCGTTGTGATGATTCCCACAGAGCCCTTCTTCGACCTGACCGATCGCGTCGCGATCGTGACCGGCGCCGCTGACGGCATCGGCGCCGCGATAGCCAAGCGCTTCGCCGCCGCCGGAGGGATCGTGATCGGCGCGGATATCCACGACATCGCGTGGGCTGGCGCTGAGCAACTCGCCGCGCGCGAGCGGTGCGATGTGTCGGTCGAGGCTGACGTTCGCGCCCTGATGCAGCATACCGCTGCGGCGTTCGGCTGCTTCCACGTGCTGGTCAACAACGCCGGGATCTATCGGCCCGGAACGGTTCGCGACATGGACGCTGCAGGACTAGATGCCCAACTCGGCGTCAATTTTAAGGGAGCCGTCTGGACCATCAAACACGCCGCCGGAATAATCGAGGAGAACGGGTCGATCATCAATATCAGCTCATATGCCGGCTCGCGCGGCGTACTCGGTCTCGCTGGATACGGCGCATCGAAGGCGGCGCTGGAAAGTTACACCCGCGTCGCCGCGCTTGAGCTGGCCGATCGGCACATCCGCGTCAACTGCATTAGCCCAGGAACGATTCACACCGGACTTAACGATAACAAGCACGGCCGTGCGGAGATGCGCGCAGCGACGATTCTTCAGCCACTTATCCATGTCGGCCAGCCCGGCGAGGTCGCCGCACTAGCCCACTTCCTCGCCAGCTCGGATTGCGGCCTCATCACGGGCCAGGCCATCGCCCTCGACGGCGGGAAGTCGGCTGGCATATCGCGGGCCGTCCAGCACCTCGTCGCATCGGCAGCCAGCCTGAGCGGGCCGGGCTCCCATGGCCAGTAGGATCAGCCCTCCCGGCGCACGTCCTGGGATCGTTCCATGAACAACAGCCCTGAGTCCCGGAGGCTCACCAGCGGACAGTTCCGCTGCTTGTTTCCTGCGCTCAGCAGGCAGGTCTGGCTCGACACCCCCGCAGCACCGCCTGCCGCGACACCAGTGAGCCAAGCGCTCAAGACCGCCATCGACCAGTGGACAAGCGGCGACTTCGCCTGGACAGACTGGGTTGCCGCCGGCGAGCAAGCCCGGCTGCTACTCGCCGGTCTCCTAGGGGTATCACCATCCACGGTCGCCTTGCTGGCCTCAACGGGCGAGGCTGCAGCGACGGTCGCTAAAGACCTGCCGCCGGGTGACATCGTGATCGGCGACCTTGAGTACCGGAGCCTGCTCTTTCCCTTCATGAGCGCCGAAGACGCCGAACATCAGCTCATTCGCGCCACGAGCGGTGCCCCGGGGGTCCGTACCAGCGACCTGATCGCTGCCATCACCAAGCGGACACGCATCGTGGTCGTCAGCGACGTCCTGTCCCAGGACGGACATCGTCTCGACCTGAAAAGACTCCGGGAAGCCACCGACGCTGTCGGTGCGCAGTTGTTCGTCGATGCCACCCAGAGCCTCGGCGCCCTCAGATTTGACTACGATCGCATCCGCCCCGACTACCTGGTGGTACACGGCTACAAATGGCTCCTCACTCCCCGCGGGGCGGCCTTCCTGGTCGTCCGTGACTCCCTCGTCCGCGACACGCGGCCGCTGGCGCCTAACGTCCAGAGCAGCGACGACGGAATGTACTTCGGGGGAACGCTGAGCCTGTGGCCCACAGCGGCCCGCCTCGACACCTCGCCGGCCTGGCTCTCCTGGGTCGGCGCCCGTAGCGCGCTCGCGCTGCTGTCGACGCTCGACGCACAACAGGTCGAAGAACACTGTCTCGACCTGGCTAACCAGTTCCGCGTAGCTGCCCACGATCTCGGATACCAGGTGCTAGACCCACACGGCTCCAGTCAGATCGTCACGCTCGAAGTGCCTAACCCGGGCAAGCTGACGGTGTCGCTTCGCGACCACCGGATCCGGTGCCTTACCGCGGCCGACCGGATGCGGGTGGGATTTCACTACTTCAACAACAGCAACGACCTTGAGGCAGTCGTGGCGGCGTTGAAGGACGGGCGATGAACCGGTGACCATCCCGGCCGGGGAACTGTTCTACTCCCACGTCGCGCCGCACCTGCCCGGCACCCTGGTGCCGATCAGCCTCCCTGCATCCGCCCAGCCGACGCGGAGTCCTTGGCCAGCTCATCCGGGCGCCGCTGCCGGGCCGCCGCCCACTGCACTCAGCGACCGCAGCCCGGCCGGCACCGGCGAGAAGCGCGCCGCGCTGGAAGCCTTGGTCGATCACATCGTGCCGGGGCGCAGCGTTGATACCCGTGGCCCTAGCGAGGATGAGCTGCGCATCACCAGGATTGTTCGGCTACCCATCGACGAGGCGTCGGCCAAGCTTGGCGCGCTCTGGCGGCCGAACGGGGAACCCGAGGACCTGAAGCTGCCGTTCTGGGGCCGGGTTATCCCACTCCGGATAGTCGCCGGGGTGCCGATCTGCGACGGAAGGAGCCCGCAGGACGTGACTTGCCCCGGTACGCAGCCGAGTACGCCCGCCCCGATCGCCGCACTGTGGATGAATGCTGACAGAGGCGGTCCGGCCGCGCGTGCATCCCATAACTAACGGCTCAAAGCCCCGCGCCACGCCGGTTTGGTTTGCTTCGCGAGATGTGGCGCAGGCTCGTCGGGCGTTTGTCACCAGAAAGGCAGGAAGCGACGTGAACCTATGCTGCCGGAAAGGGACGATATCGCGGGCGATCGGCGCGGTCGCGCTGGCCATGACCGTGGGAGCGCTCGAGCTGACCTCGGACGGCGTCTTCCAGGGCGCCCGAGACTTCTTTGCTGGAACCGAGACCTGGCCGCCGGGATCACCAGCATCCTCAACTTTGCCCCGGTCGTGCTCAGCGTGCCGCCGGGAGTCGACGTGCGGAAGGTCGACCTGTCCATCGAGCTGCAGATCCTGGCGTTCCACGCGCAGCGGCGGGCCGTGGTCCGGGTCGCGCCGGGCGAAGGCGCGCCGGTGAACGGCTCGTCCAGGGTGACGCAGGCGATGGCGGCATGAGCGAGCCGGAGGAGGGCGGCGGCGTCTGGACTGTGTTTGCCCGAGGGGAGACGACCCCCCTTCAACCCCCCGCCGCGGAGCAAGCTCCGCGAGGTAAGAGGCGAGGGAGCGTGCGACCGAGCGGCGAGGGAAGACGCTGCCTCAAAGGCGTTCCGAAGGCGAGCGAAAAGTACGTGAGCGGGAACCTGAGATGAGCGTGCTGGTGGTGGGGCTGTCTCACAAGAGCGCGCCCGTGGCGACCCTGGAGCGGGCCGCGCTCAGCGGCGACGCGCTGGGCAAGCTGCTCGGTGACGTGTTCCAGGCCAGCGACGTGGCCGGGGCGTTCGTGGTGAGCTCGTGCAACCGGGTCGAGGTCTATGCGGAGGTGGCCAAGTTCCACGGCAGCGTGTCGGCCATCAGCGAGCTGCTGGCGCGGCACTCCGGGGTCCCGCTGCCCGAGCTCACCCGGCACCTGTACGTGCACTACGAGGAACGCGCGATCCAGCACTTGCTGTCGGTGACCTGCGGCCTGGACTCCATGGTGATCGGCGAGAGCCAGGTAATCGGCCAGGTGCGCCAGGCGCTCCGGGTGGCGGGCGACCAGGGCACGCTCGGCCGGGCCCTGTCCGACCTGGGCTCGGTGGCGCTGCGCGCGGGCAAGCGGGCGCACGCCGAGACCGGGATCGACCGGGCGGGCGCGAGCCTGGTCAGCGTGGGGCTGGCCGCCGGGGCGCGGCGGCTGGGCGCGGCCGAGGGCCGGGACGGCGATGCGCTGTCCGGCCTGTCGGTGCTGGTGGTCGGGGCGGGCTCGATGAGCTCGCTCGCGGTCGCCACCGCCGCCCGGATGGGGGCCGGCCGCATCGTGGTGGCCAACCGTTCCAGCAGCCGGGCACAGCGGCTGGTGGCCAGGGTCGCGGGAACCGTGCCCGCGGCCGCCGCCGATCTCTCCCGGCTGCCGGAGGAGATCGCGGCTGCCGACCTCGTCCTCTCCTGCACCGGCGCGTCGGGGCACGTGATCGGCGCGGATGTCGTGGCCGCCGCGATCGCGTCCCGTCCCGCCCCACTGGTCGTGATCGACCTGGCGCTGCCCCGCGACGTCGACCCTGCCGCCGGGCGGCTGCCCGGGGTGAGCCTGATCGACCTGGAGAGCATCGGCCGCGGCCTGGGCGGCGGGGCGCACGAGGAGGACGTGGCGGCGGTGCGGCGGATAGTCGCCGAGGAGCTCGCCGCGCGGGTGTCGGCCGGCCGCGCGGCCCAGGTGGCCCCGACCGTGGTCGCGCTGCGAGCCAAGGCGGCCGAGGTGGTGGACGCAGAGCTGGCCCGGCTGACCGGCCGGCTGGGTGACCTGGATGCCCGGGCCCGTCGCGAGATTGCCCAGTCCATGCGCCGGATCGTGAATAAGCTGCTGCACGCGCCCACCGTCCGGGTCAAGGAGTTCGCTGGCTCGCCGGGCGGCGACTCCTACGAGGCGGTGCTGCGAGTGCTCTTCGACCTCGATCCCGATGCGGTGCAGGCGGTGACCCGCGCGGACGTCGTCGCGCCGGGCTGGCCGGAGCAGGAGGTGCCCAAGTGACCGCGCAGCCGGCTCTTGCGGCTCGGGACCCGCAAGAGCCCGATGGCCGTGGCCCAGTCTCAGCTGGTCGCGCGGCTGATCACCGAGCGCACTCGCGGACAGCCGCACAGGGCGGTACAGAACGTCATGAGCTGGCACTATCCGGCACGAGACTCTTAATCCGCGGGT
>ODAK010003815.1_pt1 | contig 15559 bp, 18 predicted proteins | sample 1539591 | NCBI WGS metagenome assembly ODAK01 (sample SAMEA3539303, study PRJEB22396) | soil metagenome | biome: tundra; feature: field; material: soil | place: USA | collected 2010-05 | depth 0.15 m | reverse complement strand
TCATGAAGATCATCGCGCAACTCGGCGGACTCGGTCACCGTAGCCATAACGGCGCTGTCAGTGGCTGTCGTGCACGGGCGGGTGAGACACGCGAAGCCGACCAGGTCGGCGCTGGGCACTGTGCCCGGACGAGGATGTGAGCGCGGCTGCGACGGCCGATGACCTGCGTGGGCGGTACTGGGATTGAACTAGTGGCCTCTTCCGTGTCAGGGCAGGCCGCTGGGGTCGCGGCCTGTGTGCGCCTAGGCGCTGACCATTGTGAACGGTCCGCTCAGGTGCGAGGTTGTCCGGCAGTGTGCGCTGCGGTTGTCACCCAGTTAGACACTCGGTCCCGGCCAGATGCTGTGGTGCTGGCCCACGCGCACACGGCTCCGGAGGCAGTTGGCGGCCAGCGCTGTGAGCTGCGAAGTCTGCGCATGATGCCTGGCCTGGACCACAGATGGACCGCTAGCGCCGGTAGGTGATCCAGAGCCTTACGTAATGGCCGCCGGAGAGCTGGACATCGGCGGCGACGTCGCAGCTACCCGGTCGAGCATACGGATGCCGGATCTTGCGATTGAGCGGCGTGCGAGCGGTAAAGTGGCCACTGCTGCTGCCAGCGCCGAGGCCCTCGCTGCACACCGCGCTCCAGTAGACCGTCACGCGCTGATTGGGACTGGCGTGCGAGTGAAGACGAATTGTGGTCGGCTCATAGGCCGTGCCAGAGGCAACACATACCGCGTACTCGCCCTCGGCGTGGCATGACCCCGCCTGATAGACCTTGCTAGCGCTGGCGGCCCCGGCCGGTGCTGCCATCAGAAGTACGGATGCCGCCGCAGCGGGAAGGATGAGCATGAGGCGTCTCATACGTTGGATGGTAGCGCTGCCTGTATCTCTTCGCAGTCAGGCCATCGCTAACCGTTACTACGGTTCGGCGTCGGATGCCTTGACTTGGTCACCCTGTCCGGACGGTCTCGGCGGCGGTGCCGGGCATGAACGAGCAGCCGTCGCCGCCGCCACGATTGTTGACGCCAGGTCCACCCGCCTAATGAGCGGCGACGAGCGCGGACGGCGGTTTTACAGACCCACGACGACAGGTTCTCGACCTGGGTAAACGCAAACTCCCAGGTGGAACTGGGCACGCATTGGGCATGATCAAGCGCTTCCGAAGCTGAACGGGCCGACGGGCCTCTTCGTCCCGAAGCCAAGTCGCGGTGCCAACTGCCAGCGGCGCGACGTGCCTGACCTGGGAACGATCGTCCGTCGGCGTCCACTGGCGTCCACTGCTGTCAGTGGCGATTGTTACTCACTTGGTTACTCGGCCGCTCGTCAGTTGGTCAGAGACCGCTTCCGCTGGTTGCCCGGTTTTGTGGGACAACTCGGATACTGTCGCTGCCATGAAAATCTCGGGTGTCGTCGTCGGCGCCTTGCTCGGCGGCAGAGCGGTGACCGAAGCCAGGCCGAAAAGCGTCGCAGGTCTCCTGCGTGCGATCGGCCGGGTATGACCCTGCACTGCGTGCTCGTCGGGGTGGTGTTGCATTGCCAGGCCGTGAAGCCCGTCGCGACCGAGGCGGACTGGGTTCGGCGGGTCGGCGTACTCGTGGCCCTCGTCGGAACGCTGGTGGCCGCTCCTGAAGGCGCTGTCCTGATCGGGTGCTGGATCTGGGCCGCGCTGCGGGTAATTGAGCGGAGGATCCGGGTTTTCCTGGCACGCTTTCTGCCGTTCCTGCGGCGCAGCGCGAACGTCCAGGGTGTGACCGCCTCGGGTAGCGTGCGCTTCCCCTCTTTCTCGGTGCGGGCCTCCGGCTTGAAGCTGCTTCCTGATGCAGATCTCAAGGAGAGGGTGGATCTCCTGGATGAGCACATAGTGCAGGCATTCGGGGAGATCGAGAAGGCCAGGCAGGAGGCTACCGCGGGCGATGCGGAGCTGCGCCGAATAATCGAGCAGCAGGCAGGCGAACTGCGGGCTGATGCTGAGGCCCACCAGACCGCGCACGCTGCCGCGCAGCGGCAGTCAGCCCAGGTGGATGCCCGCGGGGTGGTACTCATCGGCGCGGGCGTGGTCATGACCGGGGTACCGGATGGCCTTGCGGCGTTTCCCTGGTTTGGTCGGCTGGTGATCGCGCTTGCTCTGGCGGGGACGGCATGGGCGACTTTGTGGGTGGTATCGGACATGTGCAAGACCCGGATGAGCTAAGTGCTCGCGGTAGGGAGTCCTGGGAGTTTATTGTTCTTGAGAGTGCCGCAACTCTGGCTGCTCAAGGTTCTGCTGCCGCTTCTTTTGCTCTGACTTCAAGCGGTGTACCTCCGCAACGAATTCAGCCAGCCGCTCCTCTTCGTTGGCAAATTTCTCGTATCGTCCTATCCCGACTTCAACGGCTTCCCATTCACTTTCGATCGCGTCTGCAGTCTGCTGGAGATAGAAGCTGCGCTCTTTGTATTTGAAATATCCCATGAAGCCACTTGCAATGCCAACAACAAATGTCATCCCGAGGGTGACCCACCTTATATCTGGCACCGAGCCGGTTAGCGCAGCAGTACCGGTCGCGGCGAGCGACCCGATTATGAGCACGGCCTGCAGCATGTTATTTACCCTGCGATAGCGACCACTCTCTGTTCTGAACTTGTCGATGTCAGTGTGCGCATCGTCTTTGTATGAGATCCGCCGTATCTCGATTGGCGTGTTAGCATCACCGGCCAAAAATTTGCGGCTCTCACGTTGACGCGCAAACTGCAATTCGAGCTCGTATTCGCTAATGCGCTCTCGCACCTCACCGAATTTCACATCACCGGAAGGCGGGCCGCCCGGTGTCAACTTGAGCTTTACAGAGACCACGAAAAAGAAGAGTGCTATTGGGACAGTGGGAAGGTATATTGCGATGAGCGTACGGCGGTCAATGTCCGGAACCCAGAAAACTCCATACAGTAAAATTAGCAGAACGGGACCAAATATGAGTGATAGGTTCGACCACCTTCTGCGCCTTCTGGTAATTGCCAGATATGATTCCGTTTGCCGAATCTCGTGATTGAGGGTGAGAAGTTGCGCGTTGGCGTCCTCGGGCACTTGAGCACCTTTCTCCGTTAATATGATTTCGGTAATAACCAGGAAACTTAAGAACTTGTTGGCGTGAGCACTATGACTCTGTCCGTCGCACGGAACAGCCAGCCCGATGTGCCAGCGAGCATCCCGCTACAGAAGTCCACTAGGCGAGCTGCCTGATTGACGCTCATGAGACCTAGATCAACCGATACAACATGGCCGTCCTTGAAATGCCGAGGAATTTCCACTGCCCCATCCTGATACCGGCTCGGTGCCATCCGCACTATCTCTCCCAGATGAATGTGCGGATCGCTAAGTGATGCCACGTCATATGCATTAATGGACTCGGCGCAGTTCAACGCGATCCTCAAGGCATTTGTACCTTGCTCGCTCGCAAAGAAAGGATAATAGGCTAGGCGCGTTCTCCCTCCGGCAATCCTCAAGCCAATGAGTCCTGCTAGGAGAAGCGCAAGCAGTATGACTAATGTAGGACCCCACTCAGTGAGAGTTGTCAAAGTGATCTCCCGTTCATCCAAACGAAGCATACTAGCACCAAAGAAAGGCCAGCGCTCACTGTTGTCATGGAATACGCATGAATGTAGCGGGAGGTCCAGTATCGGCGTTCCGGGTTGGCTGGAGGCGCAGCGGTATGACTCCGCAGACTAGACCGCGATATTGCCGCTGAGCGGATGAGGGTGCTCCTGGAGAACCCAGATTCGCCTGACTGGTCCTTCCCCGTCCTCCTGATAGGCGCCGATCCCGTGCGAGTGGTCGGTGGGCCAAGGCTCGGCGGAGCCGATCGCGCAGCGACGCCGAAGGCGGCCTTGGGGCGGCGGCCGTGAGCAGGACACTCGTGAGCCAGGAAGACGTCTTCGGCCAGCACTGGTGGCTGCCAACTTTCGTGTCAGGCCTGCGGCTACTGCTGGCTGGGACGGCGCGGGCGCGCGGGCGGGGCCTCCCCAAGGCCAGAGCCGGCGCGGGGAGCGCCGGACCCGGCGCCGCTCAGCGGCGCCGCTTGTTCGAAACACGGCCGGGTTCGGCAAGTCGCGGGCATGGGTCTGTAGCTCAGCGAGCGCGGCTCGCCTCTCGTGCTCCTCGGCACGCACGGCCCGCTGATGGCCCAGGTCTGGTTAGTTCACGCGGCTCCGGAGGCGGTTGGCAATCAGGCTCGCAAGCTGCGAAAACGTCAAGCAGACCGCAGCACTTGGACCACACATGGACCACGACGCTATCCACAACGTTGCGAGCGGCCCAGCGCTGCACTTCAGGTGGAAGTAGCGACCCACTCTCGGTCACCTGCGGCTGCCGCCCGGCGTACTCTCCGACCTGCGAAGCGATGTCTTGTCGGTTCTCATCGGTTCGGGCGGTCTCACAACGTCATGTGCCCTGGATGTGCCCTAGCAAGCTCGCTACTGGGGCAGCCACCGGCCAGCGCAGCCGACTAACCTCACCGAGCCGATCGGCGAGGCGACCGTTGATGATCCCCTGCTTGCAAAGTACGCCAGGACTGTCGGATGCCGTCGCTGACCTGGGTATCAGTGCCTTGGTCGATCCATCTCAGACCGGCTCTGTCGGGTGCCGTTGTGGTCAGGATTGGTGGTCAGTTTCCACGTCAACAGGCTGGGAGTGCTCCTTCGTACGAGGTACTGGCCTCCTGCTCCCAAAGCCAAGTCGCCGTCCAGGCTGCCAGCGCAGCGGCATGCCTGGCCAGGAACAGAACGTCCGTCAGTGTGCGCCGGTGTTCACCCTCGGCGATGGCGGCTGTTACTCACTTAGTTACTCGCCCCTGTGCCTGCCAGGGGGCTTGACATCGGCGGGAGCGGCGACTCACTGCTGTTGGCGTCATCGACCGGTACCCGTGCTGCCGTTGTGGGATCGTAAAAGTATGAGTTTGGAGCTTGTCGTGGTTGGCGCGGCCTGCGCTGCCGCAGGAAGCCTGGTTACCGGTTATGTCTTGAATCTTGTCGAGCATCGTCGTGAAGCACGGACCGCTGGCGCTATTGAGGTCTCACGGAAGTACCACATTGATCGTTACGATGCTGCGAATAGATTGGTTGGACTTGGTGCGGAGCTACTGCATAAGGCCTCTAATGTATCTAGGGGCCAGGAGGCCGGGCGAGACGAAGCGCAATCTCGTGTAGACGAAATGCGAACGTTTGCTCGTAGTAACTCGGCAGTTCTTGACGAACAGTTGCTCACGGCCATCATGGCATATACTGACGCAGTAAGAAGGGTAGTCAACGATTATAGTAATTCACGAGGTACTGATAAGATGTACGAACTGTGGAACGAATTTCTCAAAGTCAACAACGCTACCCTTCGCCGTCCGCCAATATAAGGTCGTTATTTCAGATGTCTTCTTATGCGTGCCGCCGCTCGAACCTTCTGATCCGTAGAGATCTGCGCGACCATGTGGTACCTGGCGAAACGGCCGATGACCTGCTCAGATGGTGCTCGTTTGTTCGCGCTGCTTTGCGACCTTGCGCGCTGCCGTAAGGCCAAATTAGGGCCAGCGTGACCAGGCAAGCAGGCGGAGCTGATCGTCGATTGCGTGTCAAGTGGCGGTTGACAGGCACACGGCTCCGGAGGCTGTTGGTGGTCAAGCCCTTGGCCTGCAAAGGCGTACAAACGATCACATCGCCGGACCACGCCTGGACCACGGCGTCGCGCGACCGGTTGCTTAGAAGAATGTCATGCTACGTGCAGGAACCTGCGGATTGCCAGGTCGGTGGCCGAACTGACTGCGCGTGAATCACTGTGAGTAGGCCTAGACTGCAAGCTGCTGTGGCACATATGTGGCACGCGGACCGCTAGCGACTGTAAGGAACGATTCCCTCCCGATCTACGTGCATGGGCCGCTCCAAGAGATCCGTTGGTCCGCGGCCATCTGCTGGATAGTCCGGCGGCGGGCAGCTAAGCCAGTAGGGTCCTGTGCTCCACCATGGAACTTGGCGATAGTTCGGGGAACGCGAACAGCGGGGGACGCAACCCCAATTCCGAGTCCACCATCGCGCTGTCCAGTACGTCAGCCGTCGCCCGGCGTTCCTGAACCACAGCCGGATACCCCGACAGTTCTGGAGCAGAGCGGTGGCGACCGAGGCAGTTACCGCGCCGATGACGGACACGCCAAGAGTCGAGATATGCACGATGAAGGATTCTAGTGTCCCGCGCCTTAGATCCAGGCTCTGGACCGGTCCCAGCCAGTGCTGCCGATGATGCCCGGCATGCCCGAGCGGCGCACCCACGACTATGTCCGGCACGGCATCACCACCCTGTTCGCCGCGTCCGGCATCGCCGACGGGACCGTGATCAGCGAGATCCACCGCCAGCACCGCGCGGTGGAGTTCAGGAAGTTCCTGGGCAGTGGATCGGCACTATCAGCTTGGGAATGAGAGAGCGGCCAGTCCCGACTAGGTGAACCGCAGATCGTAGCTGCGTCAAGTCGATCATGGCCCCAGATACCGCTATCCCGTAGCTGGTCTGGGGTTTCGTGCTGTCTGGCGACAATTCGAATCAGATGCCCCCAAAGATCACCAAAGACCCCGCTCGGGTGTCTGCGGCATGACATGCGGCCTGACATCCGGGCGCGTAGCTACCGTGGGTGCATGATCACCAGAGAGCAGTACCAAGTCGAGTTGCAAGCCATCCGGGACGTACAGCGCGGGACCGTGCAGCGCGCCTATGCCGCGGCGCGCCACGAGCGGTCCGCACTACTCGCCCGAACCCGCGACCGCGACGCGTCCGGCCGTTGGGTGGCAGGGTCACCCGTGGCATGACCCCGGGTCGATACCTGACGACTATGGAAGTCGCGGCGTTGCTCCGTCTGCACCCTAAGACTCTGCGCCGCGAGTGGCGCGCCCTGGGGCTCACCGCGCACCGTGTTGGCGGACGTCTCCGCTTCCCTGAGCGGGACCTTGAGCGGTGGCAGCGGGATCGGAAGATTTGAACATGCGAGGGGACCGGCCCCCGGAGCAGAGATTTGGGACCGCCCCCCGTGCGCAACCATCTGGGACTGTAGCTAGTGGCTACCACCTCCCCCCATCAACCGCTGCCGCCACTGCCCCCACGGTGAAGAGAGCGCGAGCAGCAGCAGTCCGATGCCCGCCAGGATTCCGGCCGCCACGAAATAGCCGACAGACGGCGTACTAGAGCAGTGACCGGTAATCCCCTGTGCGTTTAGGAAGCTGCATGCGCCTGCTGACGGAACAGTCAGGTAACCGGCCAAGGTGACGCCGGCCGCCGCGACAATCAGCAGTATCCCGATCGCAGGCCCGACCGCTCTCCCCGAATCGTGCGGACACTGGTCTGAGTTGACGCCCAGATGTTCGGACCGGTGCCGACCGCAGTAATTGCAGATCATGGTCTATCCCCTCCCCAGGTGGCGCCTACGCGCCACGTAGACCACTAGGGCTACGATCACCAACGCTAGTAGCCCAATGCCCGCGTAGAGCCCTAGGGGGACGCCCGCACCCGTAGGTATGGCAGAGGTAGCCACGCTAGACTCCGCTTACGGGTCTGCCGAGGCTCCGCTGAGGACCAACGGTTAGCTTCTAGCCAGTGCAGGTGTTGCTGATGCCCTGAAGGTCGTTCATTACGCGATGCGCCGGGCCGTTCGTCGCCGACGTGTGCGGATACGAGACGAGGCGGCCGTTCTTGAACGCGACGGTTCCAATGGTGCCCGGTGATGCAAGAGTGCCGGGCGTTACCGCCGCCAGGCCCAGCGTGCTCACGTCTTTGCTGAACCGCACTAGCAGCGGCGATGGCGGGATGTTCGGCCACGCCTGCGCCATCGCGCTGAGCATGTAGTCAGTGCCGTCATTTTCCTGGGTGAGCGTGTCAGCGTTGACTATCCGCTCCGCTTGGCCGCACCACGCGGGGGGCGTGGTTCCGCATGCGCTCAGGCCGAGCCCGACCGCGAGTCCCGCAGCCGCTATAACCGCTGTGATCGTCCGGTTGTACCTCATGCTGCATCATCCCCGATAATGGGGAGGGGGGTGCAACCGCCGTTCGTTGGCCGTGATCGGTACGGTCTGCGCGCTGGCAGAGACCGCGGCCCGGCCGCCCGGTGCCTACGCTTCGCCCCCGTGGTGAGCGTGAGCACTTACTACCTAAAGCTAGCCAATGCCCATCTGAGCGGTATGTCCTGGTTCGGAACTTACGGAGAGGGAGCCAACCGTAGGCTGGTGATGTAGGCACGGGGTAGCTCCCCAAGGGTCGCTGGACGCCGCAGTAAACCGAGCGATGAGTTACAGGGAAGTGCCAGTGTCCCCGGGGGTGCGAGCCTAGGGCTACTGGCACTTTTCTTATCCGCTCGCACGCAAGGGACCCGCACAATGTCAGAGGCTTTCTATACCAAGATCCGTAACAGTCTGCTAACCGACCCGGGACTCTCTGCCGCAGAGTTCCGGGTTTTGCTGTATCTGGCCGCGCAAGCGCGGCGATCCCATCGGAGGGTTAGGTGTCGGTTTCATGTCAGATGCGAACAAACGCAATCTCGTTTATTTCGAGAATCCTTCTATGCGTGGACTGTATGCGTGCATGGATGAGTGGCAGCAGGTCAATAATCGACGCTTGCTGTCTATTAGTGTCCAGCAAGATGACGGCAACTACTGCTGTATTGCCCTTACCAATCCGACTGAAGTGGTGATCACTAATTCCGATGGGAAGCGACACGCGAAGGTGAATTCTAGTGACGAGTTGGTGGTGTGCAATACGGGTCGCTAGCTGCGCAGACTTCGACGCGCCACGCTAATAGGTCCGGCCTATGATCCACGGGAGGACGGACTGCTTAGGAGTCCGTTTTGCGCTTAGGTCTGACCTGGGAACGCGCAGGTCGGGGGTCATTTTCGATGCTCGTGAGTGACTGCCTATGACCGCACTTTACCGCTGGTTCTCGCACGAATGTGACACGCGTGGACACCGTTTGCCGTAGGCAGTCATTAGGGTGCGCCCTGATCATTGTGCGATTGATCCGTTGCCCGACCGAAGCTCACGGGTCAGGGCGGGTCATTGTTTTGCGCTCCAGCAGCAATGGAGGACGTGGGGGACGGGGGAAGTGACGATTTGTGAGTATTGACATTATCTTCATTGGGGCTAGCAATGTCGGCAAGCACCGCCAAAGTCAGCGCGATGAAGGTACTGGTCAGGCTCGCGGCAACGGATGCAAAATCCGAACTCGTGGCATTGCCCACTTCGAATGCAGTTGCATCAAGTGCGTTGACCTCACCGAGAAAGACCACAATTATCGGTAGTATCAACTGACTGGACTTAAGCGTCACGCTCCTTCGAACGTCAATGACTGCAGCGAGAAGCAGAACGGGGAGAACTTGAGCTGCAGTCTCAAAGAACGCGGTATTTGGCGTAATTGGTGGGTAGAATGTTGCCCACCAATGCCAATAAGGCCAACTAGCCGCTCCCAGGAGGACCGGCAGCCACCCAAAGGTATTGGCGAAGATTGACCCGTATCTTTCTCGTGGGATGATCCATAGCAAAATGCCTCCTACAAGGCATATACCTACAAAAATCTCGAATGGCCCGTTTCCGGGGATCCTTCCTACTCGGGCTGTCAGCGCGGTCAGTATCAGAACTGAGACCACGCCAAGTAGCGCGAACGAGCCTTTCTTGAGACGCTTGACCGCTGACGACAGGAGCCGCATGGACCTCCTGATCGGCGGGGCCAGGTGCCCTATCGTGCCCCTTGCTGCCCGGGCCAGACGCCTACTGCGTCGAGACGTGGCCGGGGCTGCGTCTGGCTCATCGTCCGGAAAGGTCATACCTAAAGCATGCCGCAGCAGCCTTGCGGCCGATGGTGGTATCCCCGGCCTCGTTCTGCCCCGTCCTTCCGATAGGTGCCGAGAACTTGCCCGGCGAGAGGATGCCCGGCAGGAAGGACGGGCCAGGCCCGGTCTACTGCAGGCGCGGTCATCGGCGCTGCGTGACGGCGGGTGCCTCCGGCCAGCGGGTGCGGGCCTGCTGACCTGGCGGCGGCGGCGCGCCCGTTAGGGCTCCCGCCCGAGAGGGCGCGGCATGGCCGCCGCCCCCGGAGTCGGCCAACTGGCCCACCGCTCCCCGCCGTGGTCCTGTCGGTGGTGCCCGTCTCGATCTCGCATCCGTGCTCGATGACCTCGCGTCCCTGCTTGTGTCCGGGCCACCGGCCCGCTGTTGGCGTGCCGGAGGCGCGCCCTTGAAGCCGTAGAGAAAGTTGTCACAGCCAAAGGGCTGCGCGAATCTAGGGTGCTATCTCAGTTCCGCGTCCGGGTCCGCCGAAGGCGGGGCCTGCTGGCCATAGAGCGGTCAGGTCGTCTGGTGTCAGAGGATCGCTGTAGGCGGCTTGAAGCACGGTTCTGCGGACATCTGCTGGCTCTTGGGCGAGATGGACGAACCAGTCGATCCCGGCGGGGTAGGCCCACAGGTAGGAGCGAAGCAGGGTGTCGGCGCCGCGGTCGGCGAGCACGTCGGCGATTTCGGCGTCCGTCCAGTAGGGAACGCGGTCCCTGGCGTAGTCGGCGCACTGGCTGATGCTGGATCCGGTGTTGAGCGCGATGTGCAGGGCCGCGCGCACAAGCTGGGTGTAATGGTCGACGCGGACTCTGGTGGCGAGCTGCTTGTCATCGGGGGCCGCGAACAGCGGCAGGGCCTGGCCGAGTCCTTCGAGCAGCACTTGCTGGGCTGTGTGCACGGAAAGGAGCCGGACCCAGGGAACGGGCCCGGCGGCGCAGCGCTGCGCGTAACTGGCTCCCTGGAGGCCGTGGCCGAGGATTTCGTGCAGGGCGAACTGCCGGGCCTGGACCTGGGTGAAGCGGGCCTCCCGCAGGTTCAGGCGCAGGCGGACGTTCCCGCCGCTGCCGTCGGTCCAGTAGGCCCAGTAGGCGTTGATCGTGGTGGTCTCGATGCCCAGGGAATACGGCGCAGAGGACCCGGTGAGCTGCCGGACCTGCGGCTCGTATTCGCTCGCCGCGTCCCGGATGGCATCGGGGGCGTCTTGCGCGTCGATCGGCAGTTCTATGCGCTGGAGCTGGTCGCGGGTCTCGGCGTTCCAGCCGACACCAATGTCGCTAAGGTGCTCGCGGGCGACGGCGCCGATGTCCTGAATATATGACTCGGGCCAGCCGAGGGCATGGCAGCCCTGCGTGCCGAAAATGTAGTCATCGAGGTTCGCGCGCTCGCCCATCAGCGCCCGCAGGTAGAGCAGATGGGCGTCTATCCGGCTGACAAGCTTCGGGTCATCACCGGCTGCGGTCTGCTCCCGCAGGCAACACAGCGCGCGGTAGGCGGTGAGCCGGTCGATGGGCGCCAGCTCGGCGGCCCGGGACTGGGGGTGGCAGTCGAAGTCGATGACGGCCGGGGCGCTGCGTGCCAGCTCGTGCTCGTTCCAGGCCCGGAGGATCTGTTCAAGCTGGTCGCGAAGCAGCACGGTCGGTGTCCCATCGGAGTTCTACGGCCTGGCCGGGCCGCAGGTAGTCGGCCGCGAGCGTGAGGCTTACGCCGTGGTCATCGTAGTCCCACAACAAGCCCTCGGTTACCGAGGCTTCCGAGCCATCGGGATGCTCGACAGTGGCCGTGCACCCAGTCAGCCGCCCTGCGCCCTGGTGCCGGACGTTGACCGTGTACCTGCGCGTGTACCTGGGCATAGCCTGGCGCCAGTAAAGCGCGTCGCGGAAAGAACCGCCCTCGCACAGATAGCGGACGACGGTTCGCTCTCCCGGTCCGAGCGGCGGGGAAATCTTGAAGGCGAACTTAGCCAGGCTGCCCGCGTCATGAATGCGCTGGATGACGATAGCCCGATCATTGTGCTTGGTCGGCGTGATGGTGATCGGCGCGTCGGTGTACTGGAACCAGACCTCCCTGGGGATCCGGCCCAATGGCCGTTCGCTCAGGTTGATCAGGTCGTGCTCGTAGACCACGGCCGCCCGGCCCTGCTGGTCGATGTCGATGGTCAATCCCACTTCAAGCTCGACGACGTTGCCCGCCAGGGCGGCGAGCTGCCGCGTCTCGGCGTCGGACAGCCGCAGCTGGCGGCTCAGCTCCACGAGCTTCTTGCCCACCTGCCGGGTGATGGTGCCGTTCTCGCCGCTGGCGTAGTCGCTGATCGCGCTCGCCAGGGTCTGCGGGCTTCCGCCTGCCCGCTGATCGGCAGCACCGGCAGGCCCCCATGCGGGCGGGGAGGAGTCCGGCTCGCGAAAACCGGTCTCGACCATGCCGAGAAGCTGGCCGATGTCCTTCCGCGCCAGACTGGCTTGGGTTCGCGGGGCTGGTGAATCAGCAGGGTCACTGTCCACTGGCCGGAAAAGCTGCTCGATCGTCCAGTCAGGGAACATCGCCTCAAGGACGCGGCAGTGATGCGGGAATGGCAGGCCATGGACAGTTCCCGACAGCCAGCGATGAAGCTGTGCGCGGCTGGGATAGGAACCGGCAAGGCTCCGATCGATGACGCTCGCAGCCTTGTCGTATTCAGCGCAGAACGTCGCGTGTGATTGCCAATGACGCTGCTGAAGTAAGGCCTTCAGACGGACGGGCGAGGAATTCACCGCTGCACCTCCGGCCTATCTTGTTGCGCGTCGATCGTACCACAGGTGAGACATCTATGAGACATGCACTGGCCAGATGAGGCGAAGGTGAGGCCAGACGGCGCACTGACGAGACGCGTCCTGCCCCGAAGCTGCATGTGCTGGACAAGACAGGCCAGCACGAACAGTTGCCCTCCATGGGCCACACGCTGAGAGGAAGCACACCATGCGTCTGAAGATCGAAACGAGCGATGTCAGGTTCCGCGCTGGCGGGTCGGCGCAGCACAAGAAGCGGAAGGGCGAGGACGCTGTGACGCCGGATGGCCGCCCGATCTGGGTGGTACGGCTGACCGCGATCGATGACGGGCGGAGTACCTCGGAGACCATCTGGGTCGAAGTGGCCGGAGACGAGCCCAGGCTGACCATAGATGACCTCGTGCAGGTTCACGACCTCGTCTACGCACCGTGGGTCAACCGCGACGGCAAGATCGTGCGGACCTTCCGCGCCGAGCAGATCACTCCTGCGGACCCCTCCGCCCGCAAGGCTGCCGCCTGATCCCCCCGTGCCCGCCGTGACCATCGCTTCGTGCCCGGCCCGAGGACACGCAAGCCTGCGGGCTTTCCTCCCTGCCTCGCGAAAGAACAGGAGAACAGATCCATGACCACTACGACTACGAAGGCCGCCGCGAACGGCAGCCAGCAGACGGCCGCCGAGCCCGAGCGCGCTACCGGCATGGTCCGGGTGGAGCAGGCCCAGGCCTACCACCTGGCCAGCATCGCCCACGACGCCGCCTATGAAGCCGAACGGCTCTGCAACGACATCTACCGGGCCGCATCCAGCGCCTACCTGCGCCACGGCGGCGGCGACCGCGACGCCGTTCAGGCGATCACCGGGCCCGCGATGCGGGACAAGATCAGCGAGGCGGTCCGCTGCCTGGTATCGGCCGAGAACTACCTGCGCTCGCTCACCGCGGGCGAGCCGCCCTTCTAGACGCAAGTGCCGGGCCTGGGGGACTGCAATCCCCCGGCCCGGCCAGCCAGATCAATTCCTCTGCCTCGCGAAAGAACAGGAGATCCTGGCATGCCCAACGCTACCAGCGCGCTCCCCGGTGGCGTAGTCCTCGACTGGCGGCGCGGCCGGATCGGCCCGCTCGCACCCTGCGTGCTGTGCGGGCTGCCCGCGCTGTGCCGGTCCCCGGTCAAGGACGTGCCCTGCCACAAGGGCTGCGCCGAAACCTGGATCACCAGCCACGCCACCGGCCCGCGCGACCTGCGCCGCCTCATCCGCGCCTACACCCCGCGAGGGGGTGCGCGGTGAACTGCTTCCGGGTCATCTACCACGAGCCCGTCTGCCCTGACTGCGGCTCGTCCGACATCACCGAAGACGAGGTCGAGACCGGCGACGGCCTCACCGAGACCGCGCTGACCTGCCGCTCGTGCGGCACGGCCTGGCCGGTGGCCTGCGTCACCGACTGGACCGCCACGGCCAGCACCCCCGCTCCATCAGCCACCCCCAGCCTGACAAGGCGGTAACACCATGTCCGCATCCAGTGCGCGCGGCGGCAGCCGCAGCCAGCGCAACAACCCCTACGTCATCGACGACCTGCTCGTCCGGTTCCACCGCTCCGCCGCCGGGGTCGGCTGGCGGTGGCGGACCGAACTGGCCATCCTCACCGCGGCCATTGCCGCCCTGTGGCGGCTGTCCTATCTGCTCACACTGACCTGGGCCGCTGTGGCCCTCGGCGGGCTGGTCCTGGCCGTGCTGGCCGTGCCGGGCTCGCGGCGGTTCACCGCGCGCCGGTTCTGGTGCGTGCTGGGCCGTCACCGGCTCCAGCGGCTGTGCTACGAGGCCCGGCTGCATACCCGGTCCGGGCGGTTGCCGCTGGTGCTGTGGACGCGCCCGACCAAGGTCGGCGAGCGCGCGCACATCCTGTGCCGCGCGGGGATCTGCGCCGAGGACTTCGAAGCCCACATAGGCGAGATCCGCGCCGCCTGCTACGCCCGCGACGCGCGGGTCACCCGACACCCAAGGTGGTCGCAGCTAGTCACCATCGACGTCATCCGCCGCGACACCCTCGCTGCCGCCCACCAGGTGGCCTCACCGCTGATCACCCTGCGGCCCCAGCTTCCCCCCGACGCCGGGACCAAGGACGCGGCCTGAACCGCACCGCAACCACCCATCGGATTGATCACCAGCGGGACGGCAGGCCCCCACCAGGGGCCTGCCTGTCCGCCTCACCCAGAAGGGAAGTCATCCCCGTGACCACCACCACCCTGGCCGCCGCTCCGCTGGTGCCGGTGTTCCCGCTGTCGATCTGGCAGCGCGTGCACCTGGGCATCGACGAGAACGGCGAGATCGTCTGCGTCAACCTCGGCGAGCGGAACATGCTGCTGGGCGGCGAGCCCGGCGGCGGCAAGTCCAACGCCCTCAACCTCATCACCGCCCACGGCGCCCTGTCCGGCGACTGCAAGCTCATCCTGATCGACGGCAAGCAGGTCGAGCTCGGACCGTGGCGGCACTGCGCCGACAAGTTCATCGGCCCGTCCATCGCCGACGCCCTCGCTGCCCTGTGCTGGCTCCAGCAGATTATGAACCAGCGGTACGACGCGCTGCTGGCTGCCGGGCTGCGGAAGATCACCCCCGAGACCGGGGAGCCGGTGTACCTGGTCGTCATTGACGAGTACGCCTACTTCTCCGCCACGGTCGGCGACCGCAAGCAGCAGGCCGAGTTCTCCGCCCTCACCCGCGACCTCGTCGCCAGGGGCCGCGCCGCCGGGGTCATCGTCATCCTGGCGACCCAGCGGCCGAGTCATCAGGTCATCGACCCCAGCCTGCGGGACCTGTTCGGCTACCGGTGGGCGTTCCGCTGCACCACCGACTCATCTAGCGACACCGTGCTCGGCCACGGCTGGGCCGGTGAGGGCTACACCGCCGCCAGCATCGACCCCCTCGCACGAGGCGTGTCCTGGCTGCTGTCCGAGTCCGGCATGCCCCAGCGGATCAAGGCCGCCTACCTCACCGACCGGCAGATCG
>ODAK010003814.1_pt1 | contig 15564 bp, 9 predicted proteins | sample 1539591 | NCBI WGS metagenome assembly ODAK01 (sample SAMEA3539303, study PRJEB22396) | soil metagenome | biome: tundra; feature: field; material: soil | place: USA | collected 2010-05 | depth 0.15 m | reverse complement strand
GACCACCGAGATCTACACTCTTTCCCTACACGACGCTCTTCCGATCTCGGGTAATGTCACCGTCACAAACGCTTTTGGAACCGGACTCGCCGACGACAAGGCACTCTATGCGTACGTGCCTGACATCATCCACTACTACATGGGCGAAGACCCGATTCTTAACAACGTGAAGACGTTTCTGATGACTGAGGACAAGGAGCGGAAGCACGCGCTCGCCAACCTCGACAAACTGGTAGTGAAGGCTGTAGGCGAGAGCGGCGGTTATGGGATGCTGATCGGACCGCACTCGACGGCTCGCCAACGCGAAGAGTTTGCCGTTCGCATCGAAGCCAACCCGCGCAACTATATCGCGCAACCTACATTGGATTTCTCACGCGCTCCTTGCCTTATCGGCGACCGTCTTGAGCCGCGCCATGTTGACCTGCGGCCCTATGTTTTATTTGGCGACAAGGTGAATATCGTTCCCGGCGGCTTGACGCGCGTCGCGCTTGAAAAAGGATCGCTGGTCGTAAATTCTTCCCAGGGCGGCGGAAGCAAAGATACATGGGTTCTGGAATAGCAATCAGTCAAAGGATCCGGGAGAGTAAGAAAAATGCTTTCGCGCGTTGCCGACAGTCTCTACTGGATGAGCCGCTACCTCGAGCGCGCTGAGAACACGATGCGCCAGCTCGATGTGACCATGAGCCTGATGCTCGACACCGGCGGCGCCAGCGCGGAAACGCACTGGCAACTGCTGGTAGCATCGCTCGGCAACCCGGCTGAACTGGAGTGGAGTGGCGACTTGGAGGGCTTGGCCAAGACGCTTATTTTCGACCCCGAATATCCTGCTTCCGTTACGTCCTGTATCAATGCGGCGAGAGAGAATGCTCGCCAGGTTCGCGAAGAAATCTCGACTGAGCAATGGTCGCGGCTCAATCGCCTTTATCACCAGATGCACTCACCGCATGCGCAAAATGAATTCAACTCCAACATCAATGATGTCTTGGCGTCTGTCGTCGATGGTATTCACTTGTTCAAAGGCGTGAGCGATACGACCATGATTCATGGCCAGGGATGGCACTTCATCCGTCTCGGCCGGTATCTCGAACGCTCCTACGCGATTGCCACGCTGCTCGAGGTGTATCAGCCACGTCTTTTTCACCCGCCCGAGCGTGAACACTCCGGCTATCAGTATCTCGAGCAGGTAGGCTTGCTGCGATGCTGCACTGCCTTCGAAGCGTACTGCCAGGTTTACACAGCAGATTTGACTCCCGATCGCATCCTCGAATTTCTACTGCTCAATCGAGATTTCCCGCATGCGATCCGGTATTCCGTTGATGGTGTTCGTCAGGCTATTCAGTCGATTCAGTACACTGGCGGTCGCCGCCCTCCTGATGAATTGACCGCCGGTATTGGGCGGCTGCACGCGATGCTTGGCTACACCACCATTGGCGAAATTCTCGCTGGCGATTCGGCTGCTTTTTTGCATACCATTCGCGAACAATGCATGCACATCCACGAATTGGTCTACCGCTATTACGTCCACTACTCCATCCAGTCGGCGCTGGCCACGTAGCCGGTAGAGAGAAAAACACTCATGAATTTCTATTCCATTCGGCACCTCACGCGCTTCCGGTATTCGCGGTCGATCAGTGAAAGCATCATGGAAACGCGCATGCATCCGCGCTCGGACGCCAATCAGCATTGCCTCACATTTTCGCTATCGGTCAGCCCCCGCTGCCGCGTGTTCACCTACCGCGACCACCAGGGCAACAACGTGCAGCACTTCGACATTCCTGGCGACCACAACCAGTTGGTGATCGTTGCCGAATCGCTCGTGGAGCAGCAGGAATTGCCCGACGTGCCGTCCTTTCTCTCGCCCGACGCATGGGGGGACCTGGACGCAATGATCGATTCGGGCGATTACTGGGAGATGCTGTTGCCCAGCACGTTTGCCGTGGAGACGCCCGCAGTCACGATGCTCGCTTCTCAGATGGGTGTAACCCGGCGCGACGATCCGTTAATGCTTGTTCAGGAACTGAACCAACGGCTCTACGACTATTTTGAATACGTCCCGCAACACACGCGTGTTGACTCCCCGATTGACGAGGCGATCGTCAGCGGCAAGGGGGTTTGCCAGGACTTCGCGCACACCATGATTGCCCTACTCCGTCGTGTGGGCATTCCGGCACGCTATGTTTCTGGATATCTCTACCGCAGTAGGGAAGATCACGACCGGTCAACTCCAGATGCGACGCATGCCTGGGTCGATGTCTTGCTGCCCCATCTCGGTTGGGTCGGATTTGATCCCACGAACAATCTCATCGCGCACCGTCGCCATATCCGCACTGCGGTTGGCAGGGACTATGCCGATGTCCCGCCAACGCACGGCATCTTCCGGGGCAAAACCAGCAGTGAGTTATACGTGGCTGTCCATGTCGAAGCCAGCGAGCATCCGCCCGCCCTCGATAGAAAATTGCCGATCCCGGAGGATTGGTCGGTTCTGGTTGAGAAAGCACAACAGCCCCCCGAGCGCGCCTTGCCGCTGATCGATCTGCAGCAGATGCAGCAGCAGCAATGATTTTCATCGACTTAAGTCAGGCGGACACCAATGATTTCTCTCAATAGGAGTTTTTCTTATTGAATCTTCATGTCTCATCGGCCAGAATTGAAAGCGTTCATTTACCGGCACCAGAATGATGGCCTCAATGTAAACGCTCGACATCGTACTGTCCAAAAGTCCTCGCCCGTACGCTCTCAGTTCTTGAGATGGACCCCACCAGCAAGACCTTACCCCCGCTGCGCGACCGGCGCGAATAGCCGTATCGCATGCAAAAAGAAGTCGTAAGGCACGATTGACAAGTAGTACTTTTTTGGAGGAACAGCCGTGAAACGATCCCTGCCGGGATGGATACTTCTCTGTATCCTTTCCACAGTCACCCTCTCTTTTGGCCAGACCGCGACAACCTCACTCCGTGGAACAGTTAAAGACCCCAGCGGCGCGCTCGTGCCGGGAGCCAAGGTTACGATCACAGACAAGGCGAATGGCAAAACTGCCACCGCCACGGCAAACAGTGCCGGCCTTTACACTTTCACCCAGATCTCGCCATCGAGATACACCATCACAGTTTCAGCTGCGGGCTTTGGCGAGCAGTCGAAAACTGCCGAATTGCTGGTCGATCAGCCAGCCACCATCGACTTTGCACTGACTGTGCAGTCAAACTCGGTCACAGTCGACGTATCCGCATCTGCACAGACGTTGAACACCAGCGATGCGTCGCTGGGCAGTTCGGCCGATACTGCGGAGATCCAGGCTTTGCCCAGCGAAACCCGCAACGTGCCTGATCTGCTCTCGCTGCAGGCTGGCGTGTTGTATCTACCCCCCACCATCACCGACAGCCGCAGCGGCGCTGTCAACGGCGGCCGTTCTGACCAGGGAAACGTCACCATCGACGGCGTTGACGACAACGACCAGGTCGGTGGATTCGCGTTCAACGGCGTGTTGCGTGAGACGCAAGACTCGATCGAGGAGTTCCGCGTTATCACCGGGGATGCGAATGCGGATGCGGGGCGCTCCTCAGGGGCGCAGATCAGCATGGTCACCAAAGCGGGAACCAACAAGTTTCACGGTGCGGCCTATGAATACCACCGTCCGACGTTTACCGTTGCCAATGACTGGTTTAATAAGCAGGCGCAGAAGAATAGTGGCGAGGCGAATGTTCCCGGCAAGCTGATCCGCAATATCTTTGGCGGAGCGCTGGGTGGTCCTCTCGTCAAAGACAAGCTCTTTTTCTTTGGCAATTACGAGGGAACGCGGCAGGCAGAAAACAAGCAGGTCAACCGGACCGATCCGACCGCAACGTACCAGCAGGGGCAACTGGTCTACCAGGCCGACCAGCCAGACGGTACGGTTGTCAATCAGACGCTTACGGCCAACCAGGTTGCGACTTTGGATGCCGGCTGCCAGATCTGCAACACGAGTTCTTATCCATTCGGCCCCGGACCCAATCCCAACGCGTTGGCATACTTTAACAGCATGCCTGCCGCCAACGGGTCGACCCTCGGTGACGCACTCAACACCGGCTCGTATTCGTTTTCGTCGCCCTATCCAGTGCGTTTGAATACGTCCATCGCCAGATTCGACTTTGTGCCCACTGCGAAGCACCGGCTCTTTGTTCGCGGCAATCTCCAGGATGACTTGACAGACAACACCGAAGAATTTCCAGGTCAGGGTCCCTCGTCTGTGTATGCGAGCAGCAACAAGGGAATCGTCGTCGGAGATACATGGACGATTTCTTCGAACATGGTCAATGATCTTCGCTTTGGCTATATACGGCAGAGCTACAGTGACCGGGGCGTAGGCAAAGGGGATTACGTTGACTTTCGCTTCATTTCCAACGCGACAGCCGAGACCCGCAATACCCTGGTTAGCGTACCCGTCGACAATATCGTTGACAACCTGAGCTGGAGCAAGGGCAATCACACGATCGAGCTTGGGGGCAACTGGCGCCTCGTTCAACAGAACCACTCCTCGGATTCGAACTCATTCAACAGCGCAACGTCGAATCCATATTGGCTTGGAGGCAGTCCGCCCGATCCCACAACCATCGGAGGACTGCCCATCGACGGCGGTTTTGGCAACTCCTATGAAATTGCGTTTGCCAACCTGGTCGGCACCGTGCCGCAACTTACCAACGTCTATAACTACCAATTGACCAGCGCGACAGCCGGTAGCCTGCTTGCCGATGGCGCGTTTCTCAATCGTCACTTCAGAGACAACGAATTTGAGTGGTACGTGCAGGATGCATGGCGCGTGAAGCCGAATCTGACAATCACCTTCGGCGTGCGTCATACCATTCTGCAGACCCCGTGGGAAACCAAGGGACAACAAGTAGCGCCCACCATCGATACGCATGCGTGGTTTTTGCAGAGAGAGTCTGCGGCGCAAGCAGGACAGGTCTATGAGCCGGATCTCTACTTCCAGCCCGCCGGGAAGTTTTACAACAAGCCCGGCTTCTGGCCGAAATCCAAGAATAACTTCGCTCCTCGTTTGGCCATCGCCTATTCGCCTGACACCAAGACTTCAATTCGCGCCGGTGCAGGTATCTACTACGACCACTACGGCCAAGCCCTGGTCAGCACGTTTGATCAGAACGGATCGTATGGACTCAATGGCCAGGTAAGCAATTTTGCCGGCAATTACGGCATTGAAGGGTCAGCACGCCATCCTGCATCGCCGCGCTTCACAGGCCGTTCAACCCTGCCACCGATCGACAATGGTGCAGCCGCAACAACGCTCACCTTCCCGTATGCTGCACCGCAAGGCAATTTCGCGATCACGTGGGGACTTGATAGCAAGATCAAGACTCCCTACTCTGAAACCTTTGATCTCTCGGTGCAGCGGCAGTTGCCTGCGGGCTTCACTTTGGAAACAGCCTACGTCGGACGCATGGGACGGCACCTGCTGCAACAGCTCGACCTTGCCGAACCGGTGGACTACGTCGATCCGGGCGGCGGCGGTGACTACTACAGCGCAGGCACGCAGCTCTCAAAACTCGTCGATCAGAATGGCGGGAACCATGGCGTTCTCACTGACAATAGCGGTCACGCTTACGCGTCTGTAGTGAATGTCCCCGCCATTCCATACTTTGAAGATGTGTTTCCGTTTATGGCCGGCGTCGATTATTCGGGAGAAAGCGCGACCCAGGCCATCTACAACAACGAATGGGCTCCTTACCGTTCGCAGTATGGCGCCACCACTGCTCTTGCCGATATCGATTTCTACTGTGCCTACGGCTGCCCGGCGGGGTATCAGTCGAAGTTCTGGCAGGACCAGTTCTCTTCGCTCTATGCCCTGTCGAGCATCGGCATGAGCTACTACAACGCAGCGCAAATCACGCTGCGCCACCCCATGAGCCATGGTCTGCAGATGGACTTCAACTACACGTTTTCAAGGTCCATCGACATGGGTTCAGACAGCGAGCGAAGCAACGAATTTGGCACGAACACTGCCAATACGGGAGCCTTCAGCGAAATTCTCAATACCTGGAAGCCACAACTCAATCGCGGGGTGTCCGACTTCGATACGCGCCACCTGATCACTGCGGACTATGTCTACCAATTGCCCGTCGGACGGGGAAAGATGCTTCTGGGCAGCGGCAGCGGCCTGCTCGACGGATTCGTCGGAGGCTGGCAATTATCGGGTATCAGCCGCTGGTCGAGCGGGTTGCCATTCTCCTTCTCTGAGCCGGGCTGGACAACGGACTGGCAAATTGAAAGCTTTGGCGTAGTCAGCGGCAAAGTGAAGATGCGCCGCCACTACGACCAGAATGGAAATCCGCAGTTCTTTGATGATCCTGGTGCGATTAATGCGGGGATCGCGACAGGGGGACCGGTTCGTCTGCCTTATCCCGGTGAAGCCGGCCAGCGCAACAACTTTCGTGGCGATGGTTACTTCGATCTGGACTCGGGTCTGGCCAAGAGCTGGAAAATCCACGAGTTCAGCACTCTGAAGTTTGCGTGGGAAGTCTACAACGTCACAAATACGGTGCGTTTTGATCCTGCTTCGATTGGATCGGCACTGACCAGTGGCAACCTCGGCATTGCCAGCACCCTGCTGACGGTACCGCGTCGCATGCAATTCAGCCTTCGCTACGACTTCTAAATAGTCGTTGCGCAAAAACTACGCCGGAAGAGCTTAGGCCCTTCCGGCGTCTCTTTTTTCGCGGATGCAAAGCTGATGCGCGGGATTAATGAGGCCCACGCGCCTGCGCTGCGATTCTGCGCAATTCCGGTAACACACGTCCCAGCGCGATTGGCTCAGCATCGCGCCTGCCCAGTGCGAAGTAAACGTCGCGGTAGAGCGGGTAGAGTTTCTCATACGTTGCCGCAGCGTGCGACTCAGGTGCGATGGTGCGCAAAGGCAGACACACAGCGGCTTGCGCTTCTTCAATCGACTTGTAGATTCCGGCCGCAAGCAAAGCCATGATGCCGGAGCCTAGACTCGTAGGAATGCCCTCAGGCACAAGCACCGGCTTGTTGAGCACATTGGCATAGACCTGGTTGAGCACTTCATTTTTTTGCGGAATACCACCCGCATTGATGACCCGGTCCACACGCACGCCGTGCTCTGCCATGCGTTCCAAAATGATGCGCGTGTGAAAGGCTGTGCCTTCGATGGCTGCGAACAGTTCGTCCTGTGCGGTGTGCATCAGGTTCCATCCCAATGTCACGCCGCCCAGTTCAGGATTTACGAGCACCGTGCGATCGCCGTTGTCCCAGCTTAGGCGCAGCAGCCCCGTTTGCCCGGCCTCGTAAGCCTCCAGCCCCTTCGACAACTCGAAGACGCGTGTATGCGCACGTCCGGCGATTGCCTCAAAGATGTCTCCAGTTGCGGAGAGGCCTGCCTCAATGCCGGTGTACGCCGGATGCACGCTGCCCGGAACAACGCCGCAGACGCCGGGAACGAGCCGCGTCGCCTGGGCCATGGCGATAATGCAGGTGGACGTGCCAACAACATTGACCACGTCGCCTTCGCGGATATTCGAGCCGAGTGCATCCCAATGCGCATCGAATGCGCCGACTGGAATTGGAATTCCCGCGCGCATGCCAAGCTTCTCTGCCCATTCACTTGAAAGATGTCCAGCCAGATGATCGCTGGTCAGATATTCGCCACCCATTTTTGCGCGCACGCCAGCCAGCAGCGGGTCCACGGCGACCAGAAATTCTTCCGACGGCAGGCCCCCCCATTTAGGATTCCACATCCATTTGTGGCCCATTGCGCATACGCTTCGCTTGAGTTCGCTTACGTCGGTGATGCCGCAAAGCGTGGCCGCCACCATATCGCAATGCTCGAGCGCCGTAACAAACAACGCTCGCTTTCCAGGATTGTGTCGGAGCCAGTGAAGCAACTTCGCAAATCCCCACTCGTGCGAATAGACACCGCCGCACCACTCAATCGCCTCGAGTCCCATTGCATGTGCTTTTGCCGTAATCTCTTCTGCCTCGGAGTGAGCCCGATGATCGCACCAGAGATAGTAGTCGTCGAGCGGCACAAGCCCCTCACCAACCGGAATCACGCTGGAGCCGGTGGTGTCGAGCGCGATGGCTTCGATAGCGAGCCCATCCACACCTGTAGTGCGGAGCGCATCGCGCACCGCGGCGCCCAATGCGTTCATCTGGTCGGCATGCGATTGGGTGGCAAAGTCCGGTTCTTCGCGGCGGCGATGCAACGGATACGAAGCCGAGGCGGTCCCCAGAGGTCCCCGTTTACTGTCAACCAATGTGACGCGCACGCTGAGTGTGCCGAAATCGACGCCGGCAACGATCGCCATCAGGAGGTCCCCTCTTTTTCGGTCTTCAGAGTACACCATCGTGCCGACGCTAAGCGTGCTGTGGACAACACAGAGAAGCCGCGCGACGATTCACTCACCGGAGCAGACATTCACTGAGAACGGAATTTACTTCTTCGCCCCCGGCATCATTCCCTTGAGCTTATCCATAAAGCCTGGCTTGGCAGCTGCAGGCTTCGGCGGCGGTTGTTGTGTCGCTCCCGCAGTTGCAGCAGACTCTGGTTCATTCGCCGCGGCTGGCGTTGGCCCCGGCATCTCTTTGCCGGCATTGGCTGTCTTTTCTGTCTTCGCTGCGCTTGTTGCTTTCAGATCCGGCAATGGTCCGTCCTGATTTCGGACCAGAATGGAAACTCGCCGGTTGGAAGGATCCGATGGATTGCCTTTTACGCGCAGCAACTGGTCGGCGTAGCCACGCACTTGGGTCACCTGGTCGCCGCGTACACCATTCTGCTGCAGCAAGCGACGCGCGGAATTGGCGCGATCGGCAGACAATTCCCAATTGCTATAGCTGGCGTCATTGGAGTAAGGTGTGGCGTCCGTGTGTCCCTCGATCAGCAGGGAATTGGGAAGGGTCTTAAGTTCGCCTGCAAGCAGCGACAGCAGTTCTTGTCCGCTCCCGCTCAGCCTGGCACTGCCGATTTCATAAAACGTCCCATTCTTGTCTTCTAATAGCTCGATGCGCAAACCCTCAGAAGTAATGGTGATTTCAATCTGTTTTGAAAGCTTTTCCAACTCCTTGCGCGCCTTGATCTCCTGCTCAAGTTTGTCTTTCAGCTTCTCCATGGTGTCGGCGGCAGCCGCCGTGACGGTTTCGCCTGTGCCCGTCATGGTGGTGCCAAGCATGCTGCCGGTGCCTTTGGGGTCATTGAAGTAGCCGGCCACTGCCTTTTTTACTTTGTCACTGGAACCCATCAGCCAAAGCACGATGAAGAGCGACATCATCGCGGTCACGAAGTCCGCATACGCGACCTTCCATGCTCCGCCGTGATGGCCGCCATGACCACCCTTTTTCTTGATGATGATGATGGGCTGACCTTTGGCTGCCATCGCGTCGCACTCCTCTTATGCCGCCGCAGCAGTTTCCGCCGCAGCCGCCTGGTTCTTGCAATACTTTTCCATCTCGTCGAAAGTTGGCCGCACATGCGCAGGAATCGCACGACGACCGATCTCGATTGCGATCATGGGGGCAGAGCCCTTGAGGAACGACAGCAGCAGCACGCGCAGCACATGCAGATAGCTGTTGTGATCGTCGGCAGTCTTGCTCATGTTTGAACTCAACGGGCCAGCGACGCCGTAGCACATCAGAATTCCCAGGAAGGTGCCTACCAATGCAGCAGCAACTTTCTCTCCGATCTCCTCCGGCGGACCGCCCAGCGAGCCCATGGTGATGACCACACCGAGCACAGCGGCGACGATGCCCAAGCCGGGCAATGCATCGGCTACCGTGGTCAATGCGCTCACTGGTTCCGTAGAACCATGATGGTGTACCTCCATGTCGAGTTCCATCATCTGGTCCATATCGAACGGGTCTACGCCGCCGGTGATGGCCATGCGCAGCGTGTCGCAAACAAAATGCAGGGAATGGTGATCGTTGAGGAACCCCGGATAGTTTTTGAAAATGGAACTCTCCTGTGGCTTTTCAACGTCCATCTCCACGCTGAGCAATCCTTCCTTGCGAACTTTGTTCAGGAACTGATACATCATCTTGAGCGTGTCTAGATAGCGCGCCTTATTAAACGAAGACCCTTTCAACACACCGGTCAAACCGTTAGCGATGCCCTTCAAAATGTGCACGGGATTCGCGACCAGCAGCGTGCCGATTGCAGCGCCGCCGAGGATCAACAGCTCTGCCGGTTGAATCAGCACCGCGATGTGGCCCTTCTCCATGAGGAACCCGCCGATGACCGCTCCGAAGACGACGAAAATGCCTATAATGGCGAACATACTTGCCTCCTCGGTGCGGCGGTGATGTGGTTTCCTCCCTGGTGAATGCTTGCGAGCATTGCGGCTTTAGCCCGGCTAAGCAGCTCGGCAAGGGATTCATCCGGTTCTGCCTGTGCCGCACCGATGCTGACCGTCAGCGAAACCCGATCGCCCCACCGGCGAAACTCGGTGGTCCTTGCGAGTCCAGCCAGTACCTGACCGTGAGCAGCCAGCATTGCGGCATTGTGCTCATGCGACAGCACTAGGAATTCATCGTCGCCCCAACGTCCCATTTCTTCCGTTGGCCTCAAGCCGTTAGCCAATGTTTGGTCCATCTTTTCAAGCATCGCTTCACAGGCTCTCGCCCCATGCGTACCGCGCAGTTCATACGCCTGATCGACCGTCACCCACAGCACACCGAGGGGGGTGTTCCCGCACAACGAGTCTTCAAATTCAGATTCCAGCCTTTCCTCGAGTTGACTCTGGCTTTGCCCCACGCGCGAGTTTTCTCCGATCTCGCCGTGAGGCAAAGAGTCCAGCACCTCTGCAGGATGGAAGATCACTCCGGCGCCTATACGCGCGCCCAGTGCGTCGCGCAGTACCAGGAGCCTCGTTAAAACCGGGAGTTCGTGGCCGAGTTGATGCCGCACGCGGACCGCCGATCCACGTCCAGGAATGTGCTCAGCCTCTGTTTGCAGGATCCACACGCATGACCCGCCTACGATCAGCAGGTCCAATGCGTCGCGAACCGGGCGCCCCAGGAGATTCGCAGCACGGTGACCGGTGATTGCCTCGGCCGATCTATTCCAATACACGACGTTGCCGTCCGAGTCAGCTAATGCCAATCCTTCCGGAAGGCTATCGAGCGCGGCTTCAAGCAATTCCGAGCGGTCGTCCATCGCAGCCCCTCCACTGCATACATCGGCAGAGTGAGGACCAACTTCATCCACGGCACGAGGGCTTGGATTTCATTAAAAAGTGCTCACGGACAAGGACCGCCCACGAGCTGAGTTTCGCTGCACGTGCGAAGGAATTCGTTCAGTGCTGGTGGAAGGGTTTTGCGGTGCGGGATGAACTTTGAAAAGAGATTTACTTCGCACAAGCCACGGCGTCTTTGTTGCCGTTCAGACAGCCCAGCGGCAGACGCACGATGAACCGTGTCCGGCCCGGCTCCGATTCGACATCAATTTTTCCGCCATATTTCTGCGTTACGATACGATGAACTATCTCGAGGCCTAGACCCGTCCCCGAGCCCTGCGGCTTGGTGGTGTAGAACGCCTCAAAGATATGCGGCAGCACATCGGCGGGGATTCCGGCGCCATGATCCGCGATGCTGACGGCGAGCCAACCAGGTTCGGCGGCGAGCGTCGTATCGCCTTCGGCTCTCGCTTCGGTCCACGTTTCAATATCGATCTTGCCTTGAGCCGGCGAAGCGTCGACTGCATTGTCAATCAGGTTGGTCCACACCTGGCCGAGTGCCAAGCCCCGCGTTTGAATCGTCGACGATTTCGCGGCGAATCGCTTGTCGACCGTGATCTGCTTGATGCGGATTTTGTGACCTAGAATTGTCAGCGTACTTTGCAGGCTGTCATGCACATCCAATTCTTTGAGCGGCGATTTTTCATCGTAAGAAAATTTCTTCACCGCCATCGCCAACTCGGAAATGCGCGAGATGCTCTCCTCGATGGCACACACCAGCGACACGCTCGAGACCAGCGCCTCGAGCCAGTTCAGTGCGTCTGAAAAACTGTCTGCCTCAAAGTGTTGACGCGCGCATTTGAGTTCTTCCGTTTGAAAGCCGATCGACACCAGCGAAGGCGCGATTGTGAATGCGTTTTCAACGCCCGCTTCGGTGAGCCACTCGGCCAAAGCCTCTTCAGCATCGGATTGCTCGAGGCTGCTCAACGCGGGTGCGTGACAGCTCTTCACTGCCTGCTGCAGCAGCCCGTGCATGCATTCAAGCTGTGCCGGTGTCTTTGGCTTGGACGCCGAGCGCAGGCTTAAATCCTGCAGCCGCAGCAGGTTTTCGCGCAGCTGTGAAGCTGCCCGCTTAGCCGCGGAGCCGGGATTGTGCAACTCGTGCATCAGGCCCGCCGCCAGCGTGCCCAGCGACACGAGCTTCTCGCGGTGCAGCGCCTCCGCCTGGTATGCAGAGAGCCGCAGGGACATGTCTTCGAGCACCAGCTTGCGCGCCGAAGGGCAACACGCCATCAATCCCCAGAATTGATCAGCTGAGAACCGCACCAGCACCGAATCCTGCGCGGCGCGGATCAAGAATGTTGATTTGCTCTTGCCGGTTAAAAAGGGTGTTTCGCCGAAGGCCTCGCCGGTTCGTGCCAGACCCACTTCAGTTTGGGTTCCGTCCGGCTCCATGCGAATCGCGCGCACTTCGCCTTCCAGCACGATCCAGTAAAACATGGGCGACTGTCCCGGTTCGGCGAGGATCGTCCCAGCCTTAGCTGTTGCACGGTCTACGAATTCCACGCCCGCGAACGCTTCGATGGCAGTTCCTGCGAAGGGCCGCGTCTTGGTGAGAGCTTCGGCCACGTCCCCTAACGGGACTGAATCGACAACCAATTGTTGTTGTTCGCCAGTAATCATCTTTCCGTTTCGTTTCTCGCTCAAAATCCCGCTAAATACTGATGCGCAAACTGTACTGCAATGGAACCTTCGCCAACCGCCGAGGCTACCCGCTTCACTGAACCGTGACGCACATCTCCCGCCACAAAAACACCGGGTACGCTCGTTTCGAGCAAGAACGGCTCCCGTGGCTCGTGCCAGCCTTCGACCAGTTTTCCATCCTGGCGAAGATCCGGACCAGCCAGCACAAACCCTTTGTCATCCCGCAAAATACTCGGCGGCAGCCACTCGATTCCGGGTTCCGCCCCGATGAATACAAAAAGGGAAGTGGCGTCCACGCGATATTCGCCTTTTGGGCCACGCAGGCACAATGACTCCAGTCGCTCTTCCCCCACCGCCCCCACAACCTGTGTCTGCGTCTCCAACACAATATTGGATGTTTTCTCGATCTCATCGATTAAGTATTTCGACATAGTGCTTGATAACCCCGGTCCGCGCACCAGCATGGTCACCTTGCGGGCAACTTTGGCGAAATGTAAAGCAGCCTGTCCGGCGGAGTTAGCGGCCCCCACGATGAAGACTTCCTCGTCCTTACAGGCGGCAGCCTCGACCAGCGCCGCTCCGTAGTAGATGCCGCGGCCCGTCAGCCGGTCCGCACCGGGAACTTCCAACTTGCGATATTGCACCCCGACCGCTAGCAAAACCACATGCGTCGACACTTCGCTGCCATCTGCCAGCTGCACAAAGCGATACTGACCGTCGATTCGCAGCCGGTTTGCACGCTGGGTCAGGAATTCCGCACCAAAGCGCGCCGCCTGCATGTGCGCACGCCGTCCCAGGTCCATGCCGGTGATGCCTGAAGGAAAGCCAAGGTAGTTCTCAATGCGCGATGTCGACCCTGCCTGGCCTCCAGGGGCTTCGGGTTCAATGACCAGCGTCTTCAGGCCTTCGCTGGCGCCATAGACGGCTGCAGCCAGCCCGGCGGGACCAGCCCCGATCACGACCATGTCGTAGAACTCCTGCGCCGCCTGGGTGCTCAGGCCCACGCGCGCAGCCAGCGCATCGGGATTCGCTTCGACCAGCGTGCTGCCGTCAGAAAACAGGACGACTGGCAGCTGTTCTGGATTTAACTGTCTTTCTTCGAGCAGTTTACGCGCATCATCATTGCCGGCAACGTCGAGCCACCGATAGGGAACGTGATTGCGCGAGAGGAAGTTGCGGAGGTTATGGTCTTTGAGAGACCATCGGTTGCCAATGACCCGCAAACCTTCAAACGCAGGCCGATAGCCCGCCTTCCAGTCATCCAGCAGATCGCTTAGAACCGGGTAAAGTTTTTCCTCGGGCGGGTCCCAAGGCTTGTTCAGGTAGTAGTGAATGCGAGCGCTATTAATGGCCCGAATTGCCGCTTCAGTATCGGCGTAAGCGGTGAGCAACACCCTCCGAGCGTCAGGATAGATGTCCCTGGCCCGCTCCAGGAATTCGACGCCGGTCATGCCCGGCATGCGCTGGTCGCTGACGATCAGGGCCACTGGCTCGTTGCGGGCTTTGACTTGCGCCAGAGTATCGAGGGCGGCCTGGCCGCTGGCCGCGCGCATCACCCGATATTCCGCGCCATACTGCCGTCGTAAATCCTGCACCACAGCTTCGAGTACACTTGTATCGTCATCAACTGCCAGTAAGATCGGCCTCGCCATTGTCCTAGTCTAGGACCTTTTGTCCCAAGACGGTAAACATGATGATTTAATGTCCTTTAAGGTTTTTGATGACGGCAACGCATTTGGCCTGTACTCTAATGTGAAGGGGGTTACCTAGGTCAGGGTACTTCCGAACGTGAACGGAGTGACCAAAGGAACCTAATCCATTGTTCGTCGTGAGTTTAATGGAGGGTCTCGGGGCTGCTTACCTTTTGCCGATAGAGGTGTTAGGCGAAAGAGCCGCCTGAGCATGAACTGCAGTAGCCGGCCTCAGAGCATGGGGAGACCGGTTTCGGCCTGAAGTTTTTAGTTCACTTGCATACGAGGCACATGAAATGAACAAAGTCATTCTTGCCGATTCACAGGCGATATTTCGAGCGGGCACCGCCAAAGTGCTGGCGATGGACGAAGACCTGCGAATCATTGCGCAGTGCACCGACCTTGATCGGATGCTTCACGCAATCACCACCTTTCCTGGATCCATCGTTGTGTTTGCAGCTTCGTTGCGACCCGACATGACCCGCCTGCGCTCCGTGCTTGAATCGGCCGGCAGCCGCGGCATCGTCATCGCAGAAAACAGCGAAACAGCGAGCAGTTATCTGCAGCAGGGCTTTCGCGGCGTTGTGTTCCGCAATGTCACGGGCCAGGCGTTGGTGGAGTGTGTGCGTCGCGTGGCTGCAGGGGACACCTGGGCTCCGCCGCAGATGCTCATTCCCGACTCACCGGAAGAAGATCTGGTGGGCACGCGCGTTCGCGACCGCCTCACGCCCAAGGAAATGCGCATCGTGGCACTCATTGTGCAGGGATGCAAGAATCGCGAGATCGCGTTGCGCCTGAAGACCACGGAACAAGTGATCAAGAATTATCTGCGCTCCATTTACGACAAGACCGGCGTCAGCGATCGGCTCGAGCTTGCACTGTTCACGATTCATCACAGGGTGCTGGCGCAAGCCGCGGCTGAGGTTGGCAACAAGCTCGATGCCGAGGCGGAAGTGCAGGCGCAATCGCTTCAGACCAATGCACCGCCGCTCATGGCC